>Ga0209517_10002554_pt1 | contig 25412 bp, 25 predicted proteins | sample PeaSoiMetSII2010_FD_187695 | JGI IMG/M metagenome (GOLD analysis project Ga0209517, IMG submission 187695) | Peat soil microbial communities from Weissenstadt, Germany - SII-2010 (SPAdes) (version 2) | ecosystem: Environmental > Terrestrial > Soil > Wetlands > Peat | place: Germany... | reverse complement strand
CCGTCTGCGATGCATTCCGGACTTAACCAGGGTCTGCCTGCACGGATTCATCGCCCAAGCCATCGCACCGGGCAGCACGGTCCGAACCGATGGCTTGAACGCCTACCGGGAGTTGACCGGCTACATCCACGACCGTCAGGTGCAGCGGCGCCAAACGCAGGGAGAACATTTGCTCCCGCGAGTCCATCGCGTGATTTCGCTGCTGAAGCGATGGTTGATGGGCACTCATCAGGGTGCTGTCGGGCACGGCCACCTCGACGATTACCTCGAAGAATTCGCATTCCGCTTCAACCGCCGCACGTCAGCATCCCGAGGGAAGTTGTTCTATCGACTGGCTCAACAGGCTGTCCAGATGGATCCGGCCCCGTTTGCAATTTTGATCAAACCACAACCTGTTGGGCCTGGTGGCGTCAAGTAAATATCCCTATAGCTGCTTGATGATGCTTCACGCTAATTAATACGGGTAAAGCATATGGGCGAGAGCCACCTCACGACGCCATTTCGCATCGAGATTTGCGGCGGTATAGCTTCTGGCAAGACGACGTTTGCGAACCTGTTTTCGGGGATTGCAGATATCGTTCTAGAAGATTTCACGGCCGTCCCTTTTTGGAGAGCATTTTACGAGTCTCCGGGTCTTTACAGCCTCGAAGGCGAACTGTCGTTCCTCCTGCAGCACTATCACCAGATCAAGCGTCGCGCATTTGAAGGCAAGCAGCACGAATTGGTCGTCTGTGACTTCTCGTTCAGTCTGGATCGAGCGTATTCAGAATTGTCTTTGGACAAGGGAAAACGTAGAGCGTTTGAGGCAGTGTATGAGGAGGTCCTGGCTGACCTAGGACCGCCGAGACTGGTCGTCCAGCTCCAGTGCACTCCGCAGACTCAAATTCACAGAATCCATGCACGGGGCCGCCAACAAGAGTCTGCCATTACACCACTCTTTCTCGGTTCTCTGAATAGCCAGATTGAAGCGGAGATGAACAACCTACGCGAATCGGTTGCCAGGATGTCAGTTGATAGTTATGCCACCAACTTCGCAAAGGACGTTGAAGTGAGGGAACGATGTCGAAAAGATGTGCTCTCTAGAATTTCTGTGCGCTCCGACGAGGTTGCGCCCTGAGTGTTCAGGCGCTCGTCCCCGACTACCGCGTCTCTCTCGCTTTCCGAGCCCTGGCCTTCGCCGCGGCCTTCGACGCCTTAATTGCGATTTCCTTGCGTCTCCTGGCACTTAGCTTCTTGGCCCGCGCCTCGCCTCCAAGCCTGGCCAATTCGGAACGGACTCTCTTAATCAATGCCTCGTCCATAGGTGCAGATTTTACACCTTGCAAGCAAGGTTTGAGATCTGAATCAACTATTTCGCTTGATACCTTACCAGCAAGGTGAGATATTGTGATTGAAACGGGCTGAGCAAGTGCGATCAACACTCCCCCAGCCCTAACCACAGTCGCCTATACAGGAGGCAGCAATGGCTAGACAGCAACGTAGCAACAATTCCGCTTTCTCTCAAGGACTCGACCACCCGATCATTCGGGTTGCGCTCTACGCCCGAGTCAGCACCCTCAACAATCAAGACCCAGAAATGCAGCTCGCCGAACTGCGGGAGTATGCAGGGCGCCGCGGCTGGGAAATCGTTGAGGAGTTCACAGACCAAGGAGTCTCAGGCTGCAAGGAATCGCGGCCGGCGCTCAACCGGCTGATGTCAGACGCTTGCCGCCGACGGTTTGACGCAGTCCTGGTCTGGAAAATCGACCGCTTTGGCAGGTCCCTGAAGCACCTGGTCAACGCTCTGGCCGAACTCGCAGCGCTCGGGGTCGCTTTCGTCAGTCTGCGCGACAACCTCGATCTCAGTACCCCGTCAGGCCGTCTGATGTTTCAGATCATCGGCGCCATGGCGGAGTTTGAGCGGGCGTTGATTCAGGAGCGGGTCCGTGCCGGGCTACGGAACGCACGCACCAAAGGGAGACGACTAGGGAGGCCGCGCGTGATTGTGGACGCCTCCACAATTGCCTCTCTTCGCGCTCGTGGGGACTCGTGGTCGCAAATCCAGGCCGAGCTAGGGGTCAGCAAGGGAACGGCGCAGAGGGCTTTTGCAGGCTTGCCCAAAATTGTCTAGCCGAGTTTTGGGCTCGGCCCGTCCACTCTGGAACCGATGCAGGGCGGTTTTTACAGGCCTTTGAGCAGCTTCGCCATCGTGGCGTCCAGCCCTCGGGCAATCACCTGCAAGGTGATGATCCCCACTTCGCGCTTGCCTCTCTCAATGTCTGAGATGTGTCCCCGGTTCATGTCCAGATAAACCGCCATGTCGGTTTGTGTCCATCCCTTCCTCCTTCGAAGCGTCTGGATGCGCTTGCCCAACCGGACCAAGAGAGCATGATTGCCGCTGGACATGTTTTCATGGTGGGCATACTATTGCGAGCGTGTGTCTGGCATCCCAGACATAACCATATCCCGCTGCCGCGAGTGCAATTGCACGGCGGTGGCTGCTGTACCTACGTCGTGTGCACTCTCGGCTGCGTGATCAGGAGCTGATCGCTGTGTTCCCGCCGTCATTCTTGACCGTTCTCAATGGAGTACCCTAATGCCCGACAACATAGACCAGACGACCGGAACAGCTGCCGTGATGACGGTTGGCCCTGCGTGGCATCGCTTGGGCAAGGAGCTAAACGCCCCGGCAACCGCAGCCGAGGCCATCAAATACGCTTGCCTTGACTGGCGAGTCAGCAAGATGCCGTTGTTTGCTGGTGAGCGTGAACATCGTCCCTTGGCGAAGCATTGTGCCGTTGTACGGGAGGATGTATGGCGTAGCCGTGATTGGACCCCTGGTGAGAATGACGGCGTGCTGGGGATTGTGGGGGACGCCTACGAGACGCTGCAGAATGAGGAAGCATTCGGTTTTTTTGATCCCATCGTGGGCCAAAAGGAAGCGGCGTACCACACGGCAGGCGCTCTGGGGAAAGGCGAGCGTGTCTGGATTCTTGCCAAGCTACCGAAGGACATTCACGTTATCGGAGATGACATCACCAACAAGTACCTGCTCTTGAGCAACAGCCACGACGGCACCAGCGCGGTGCAGATCAAGTTCACGCCAGTCCGTGTCGTTTGCGAAAATACGCTGACGCAAGCACTGAGTCAGGGACCGACGCTCCGTATCGCCCATACCAGAGACCTTCGAGAACGACTGATGATCGCGCAGAATCTCCTGAAGAGGATTCAGGTCCGCTATGACGAACTTGCAACCGTGTTTCAGAACATGGCGAAAGTGGCGGTCAATGACGGCAAGCTCGACGAATACCTGGAGGGAATCTTTCCTGACCCGACGCAACGGCAGGATGAATCCCGGTATCAGCGCGCGTTACAACAGGCCAAGTACGATCGCGAAGGCTCAGCCTATCTCTTCGAACAAGGTCGCGGCAACGATGAGGCGAAGGTGAAAGGAACTCTTTGGGCCGCGTATAACGGGGTCGCGGAATACATTGACTACCGCCGATTCGAAAAGGCGAGCGACGACCGCCAGTTGAACGCAATCTGGTTCGGCGAGGGATACTCGACAAAGGCGCGGGCTTTTACCGTCGCGCAGAAATGTATAAAGGCTTGGGCCAACTGAGGGAGTTCTAGGCAGCATTGCATCCTATGGTCTTCCTCGGTCGCGCGGCACGAGTCGATGAGCAACGACTCCCGTTACTCTTCCCAGCCCTCTCGCACGAAGCAGGGACACCTTCATCGGTCGTTCCGCGCTCGAAACCGGGATCCTCTACCTCAACAGCCAGTTCATATGGGATGGAATTTTGGCGGCAGAGTCCGTATCGAAACGTAGCACCGAAGACCCACGGGTCAGTGTTCTGGGCTCCTTGAGGAGGCTCTCCGAGCGGGAGCAGTTCGTGCCACGAGTGTGGTTCGCCCGGGCGGCCCTCATTCGGGAAAATGTGGCCGCGTGTCGGCGGCTCGAACTCGCCCCAGAGCCCAACGCGGCGGGCGATTGGGTCGCCGATGAAGCCGCCGTCGACGAACAAAGCCAAGTGCGCGAGCAATGCGAGATACTTCCGCTGATGCTTGCCCCTGTTCCAGGCAAACTCCGCGCTGGAGCGCTTGGCCTTGTGCTCCCCGCCGGGATGATTGAAGAGAACAACGGCGGACTGGTTAAGCGACATTTCCGAGTCCTCCGCTCTGGGAAAACAGCCCATTTCTGGTCAATCAATAGACGTTGATAGTTCGGTGGCCACAAGGGCGTTTTCTCGGTACGAATCCCGAAAACGCAGCCAACTACGCTAACGGTCTGAAACAACACAGGTATTCCTGTGACCAAGATCACTCGCGTGCGCGGTGAGAGTCACTGCAAGGGCTCCATTCCCCTGCGTAGCTTTGACTTAGAGGGAATCCCCCTGTATGGATCTTTTTGTCCGCACCTTGTTGCTTAAGGCAGACAAGGTGTTAAGGGCACAAATGCCTCGCAAACTTGGCCCCAAGCTGATTCTTTCGCTCACCGTACTGATCGTGGCTATCAGTTGTGTCAGCGGATACTTCAACTTCCGCAGCCAGAAGCAACGTTTAGTAGAGACCATGATCCTGGGTGCGGATCAGCTTTCGCGCAGTATTACCGGTGCCGCCTGGCATGCCATGCTCGACGACGACCGCAAGGCCGCTTACGAGATCATGCGCGTGATTGCCGACAAACAAGGGGTCGATCGGATCCGGATGTTCAACCGCGAGGGCAGGCTGATGTTCTCGACCGACGTGCGAGAGCAACCGAGCCTTAGCAACTCATCGAACGAAGTCTGCATTAGTTGTCACAGTAAAGGAGCAACACGGAACAAGCCCACTGAAGACTCGCGCGTTCGTTATGCTACTTCGCCCGCCGGCGTCAAAACAATCAACATGGTGACGCCCATCTACAACGAGCCTTCGTGTAGCAACGCCAGTTGCCATGCTCACAGCGCCTCTACCAAGGTGCTCGGCATTGTGGATATTGCTCTGCGGCTGGATCCCGTCCAGAGACAGACCAGGTCCATGATGTTGCAAGCTGTGATTTCAACTGCGCTTGAAGTGTGTATCGGAGCAGCCTTCGTCATCCTGTTCACGCGGCGTTTTGTCGCCAACCCGATTCGACAACTGATCGAGGGTACAAAGGCCGTGAGCGCCATGGAACTGGACCGGCCCATCCGGGCCGCCCCTCGAAGCCAGGAAATCGACGACCTGGTGGACTCGTTCAACCTGATGCGCGAGCGCTTGAAATTAGCGGTCGCCGAGTTGAACGACATGCAGCAGACGCTGGAGACCAAGGTGGAGGAGCGCACCAAGCAACTGCAAACTGCGCAACGCAAGCTCATCCAAGCCGACCGCCTTGCAACCCTCGGCCAGCTCTCTGCCAGTGTGGCGCACGAGATCAACAATCCCGTTTCTGGCGTGCTCAACCTTTCCATGCTGCTGGAGCGCCTGATGGCCAATGGCGCCTACCCGCCGGGACGCGAAGCTGAATTTCGCAAATACCTCGGCCTCATCTCGTCAGAGACCGCTCGTGTCGGACGCATTGTCTCGGACCTGCTGGCATTTTCGCGCCGCTCCAAGCCGCAGCGGGCGCCTGCGGATCTGAATAAGCTCGTTCGCAGCACGCTCGGCCTGGCCGGACACAAGCTCAAGCTGATCAACGCGGAAATTGTTCTGGAATTGCAGGAAAATCTCCCACCCGTCGAGTGCGACGCATCGCAGATGCAGCAAGTGATTCTGAATCTCGTCTTCAACGGCGCTGAGGCCATGCAATCGTGCGGTGGTGGCAAGCTGACCATCCAGACCCGCTTGCTCCCTGGTGAGAGCAACGTGGAACTTTGCGTTCGGGATACCGGTGAAGGCATCGCTCCGGAAAACCTGCACAAGATCTTTGATCCGTTTTTCACCACCAAGGCCGATGGTAAGGGAGTCGGTCTGGGACTGGCCGTGCTCTACGGAATCGTGAAGGCTCATGAAGGTGAAGTCGAGGTCACGAGCCAGCGGAACGAAGGCACAACATTCACCGTCACTCTCCCGCTGAAGCTGCGAAGCGGCGGTGCCGAGCAAAGAGAAGTGCAGGTACATGGCGTGTGAATGCTCTATGTCTCGTGGCGATCGGGAGCGTGCCCGAAAAAGCGCTGGAATGGATCGAAAACGCAGTCGCCGAGTGGTTTCCGCTTCCCCTTCGGCGATTGCCTCCTTTATCGCTTCCGGAAGCCACCTATGACAGAAAGCGAGGGCAATACCAGTCGGTAGAGATCATGAAGATGCTGGCTCAATATGCTCCGCCGGATGCCACCCGGGTTCTTGGGGTGACGGACGTGGACTTGGCGATTCCGATGCTCACTTTTCTGTTTGGACAGGCGCATCTTGATGGTCCCATCGCCGTGGTCTCGCTTTGCCGTCTGCATCAGGAGTTCTACGGCCTTCCCGCAGATGAAAGCCTGCTCCGCGAGCGCACGGTCAAGGAAGTACTGCACGAGTTGGGACACACCTTCGGACTTGCTCATTGTTCCGATCCGAAGTGTGCCATGAGCCTCGCCACCCACATCGAGTTGGTTGATGGCAAAGAAGAACAATACTGTGTGCACTGCGGAATGCATTTGGTGCAGCGGTTTGCTTCGTTAGGAGGAGTATGAAGAAGAGTTGGGTAATCCTAGTCGTGGACGATGAAGACGTGATGTGTGAATCGATGGCTGCCTGGTTGCGCGAAGATGGCTACCGCGTCGACACCGCGTCCAATGGACAGAAGGCGCTGGAGCTCGCCAAATCGACGGATTACGTCATCTGCTTCATCGATTTGAAGATGCCCGGCGGCATGGATGGCATCGAGACCATGATGGAGATCCATCGTATTCGGCCGGAAGCGTCCGTCATCATCATCACCGCCTACGCTACCGTCGATACCGCCATTCAGGCGATGAAAGAAGGAGCGCAGGAGTACATCGTCAAACCCTGTAATCCACAGGAAATCTCGATGCTGGTCTCGCGCATTCTGAAGCTCAAGAAGTTACAGAGCGAGAATGCAATTCTGCGCAAGAAGATCAGCCGTCAATACCGGCACTGCGACATCATCAGCAAGAATCCGCGCATGGACGAGATCCTTGCCTTGACGCGGGACATCGCCAGCCTCCGCAGCACGGTGCTGATCCGGGGCGAAAGCGGTACGGGCAAGGAATTAGTGGCGCGAGCCATCCACTTCTCCGGCGACCGCGCCGCCCGGCCATTCATTACCGTTAGCTGTGCCGCGCTGACCGAAACTTTGCTGGAGAGTGAGTTGTTCGGCTATGAAAAGGGCGCCTTCACCGGCGCCGCCGCGCAAGCGAAAGGCAAGTTTGAACTGGCGGACGGAGGCACCATCCTCCTCGATGAGATCGGTGACATCTCACCCAAATTGCAGGCCGACCTCCTGAGGGTTTTGCAGGAGCGCCGCTTCTACCGGGTCGGGGGAACCGAAGAAGTAGAGGTCGATGTGCGGATCATTGCCGCCACCAACAAGAACCTTGCGGAGGAGGTCAAGCAAGGGAGATTCCGTGAGGATTTGTACTATCGCCTCAATGTGATTGAGATTCGCATTCCACCGCTGCGTGACCGGCGCGAGGATATTCCCCTGTTGGCAGAACACTTCGTGCAGCGCATCTCTTGTGAACTGGGCAGGGATATCAGCGGTGTTTCCGCGGCAGCTTTGAAGCTGCTGATTGCCTACGATTGGCCGGGCAATGTTCGTGAGTTGGAAAACGTAATCGAGCGCGCCATTGTGACCTGTCGCAATGGTACGCTCGACGAGCAGGATTTCTCCTGGCTCCAGCGGAACCCCGGGTCGTCACAGAATTGGGAAGTCCCCGATGTTTCTCTCAACGAACTTGAACGCAAGGCCATCATTGCCGCACTGGAACGGAAACACGGCAACATCAAAGAGGCGTCCGCTGCGCTGGGCATTGATCGCTCGACGCTCTACGACAAGCTCAAGCACTACGCGATCACGCACTGAGCCCGCGGGCGAAGCACCGAAGCATCAAGTTTCTAGAAATGTGTCGGCGAGCACCGTGTCCCAGTCGGCTTCCGGCATGGCGTCCATCAGGCCACATATCAGCACCCCGCCGTCCGCCAGGCTGGGTGCAGTGTTTGGCGCCCGGAGTTGCAGTTGCAATCGCTCCAGCTCCCGAGACAGCCACCCGTGAACTTCGGCTCCTCGTAGAAGATGACGCAGCGTTGCCGGGTCGTTTGGATTCAGCCGCGGGCGCATCTTCAGATACCAGCCTTGCTTCGGGCCTCCGACACCAACGACCGTCCCCTCAATCGGCGCTCGAACCCGAATCTCATTTCCGTTTTTCTTCATGCGCCAGGCGGTCCCATTGGTCTCGATTTTACTGCCCATCTCAGGCATCTCGACGGAATCAGGAGTGCCGATCAGATGCTCAGCCAATTCATCGGGACCGATGGTGAGCGTGCCGTCCTCCTCCGGCCTCACCCAGGTGTGGCCCCGATGGTAGAAGCGGTCCTCTGCATAATTGAGCCCCAGGTCGTGCACGATTCCTCTCGCCGGCAACACCGCGAACTGTGAGTATTTGCTGCAGTGGCGACAATCAAAGGCGTTGTCACAGGTTCTGGAAATCACTCTGCCCGCAAGTTCGTGGCGGCAGCGGCGTTCCGTCTCGGGCAACTGCGCAAAATCCGACTTCCAGCACAACTCGATCGCCCGATTAGTGCGGAAGTCGCGCACAGTGCGCCACACGGCGGAGACAACGGTTACCAGAATGGTCAGCGCCACGGCAAAAAACAGAGACAGAAACAGAATGTGACCCAAACTCCAATGAAACCCATCAATCCCCGGAAACATGTGGATCATCCCCTTTCGGGCGTGCAAACAGCGGCAGGTAGCGATACGACAAGGAGTAGACAATGACGCCATATCCAAGCACGCCACCGAAGCTCGCCACCTCTTGCCAACTCGGCGTGTAGTGCAAGAACTCGTCGAAAGCCAAAGTCGGCAGTGCCAGGGTTTGCACGGTGAGAACGAAGCGGTTCAGCAGTATGCCCGCACAAGCCAGTCCTGCCGCGCTCAGAAGCAATCCACGCCGCTTGGCTGTGCGACGGTAGGTGAGCAGAAAAGCCGGGAGCAGGCCAAAGAGCACAATCTCCGCAAACAGGATCGGCGTGCCAAATGGTTTATAGCTGTAATACTGCCACGGAGCAAATCCCACAGACGGCGAAGTGAAGTTCAACCATATCAGCGTGTCAATCGACTTAGCCGCGACGTAGATCGCGAGCAGCACACCGGAAATAAATCCCAGGCGCCGGAAAAGGTCCGGCGGTACCAGCCGTCGACCGGTTACCTTCTCGACGGTTGCCGTCACCAACATCAGAAAGCTCGGCCCCGAAGCAATCGCAGACAAAATAAACAAGAAGAATGTTGAAGGCCAGATCAGAAACCCTTCCCGGAAAGCGAAGGGACGGCCACGCAACACTCCATAAAGCCCGCCCAGCGATCCCTGGTGGAAGAACGAGAGCAACGTTCCCACGCCTGCGAGCACCGGCACCACTTTGTGCAACTGATGTTCAAAGACCAGGAACGATGGCAGCTTGCGCAACTGGCGGTTCCGCAGCAGGATTGGTATGTATTCCAGGCAGAGCACCAGCAAATAACAGGAAATGCAGAAAGTGACCTCGGTGAGCATCGAGTGCGTATTCGGATGCCAGAAGGTGAACCACGCGCGCAGTGGCTGCCCCACGTCCAGCATTAATATGGCAACCGCACCGCTGTAACAGATGAAGCCAACAACGACAGCCGTGTTCAGGATCGGCTGCAGTTCGGCGCGTTTCAGTATGTAAACCAGAAATCCCGTGAAGAACGCACCCGCGCCCAGCGCAATGACGCCAAGATCCAGAAAAATCCACAGGCCGAAGGCGAACCGGTTGTCCATGTTGGTCTGGTTCAGCCCGTAACCCAGACACAGCCCAGCCGCATATACCCCCACAGCGAGTACAACGGCCCAGGGAGCCAGCCAGAACAGAAATTGCGGGAGCGAGGTTCGCTCCGCGCCTCGGGCGATCCAGCGACTGTCTGCCAAGGCGGTGCTAGCCATGTTTGACCTCCGAACCAGGACCGGACTTGGACTCTGCCAGTTCTTTCACCCACGCCTCCTTGGACTTGTAGTAGAGCTTCGGCTCGGTGCCCAGACGTGCCAGCAACCGGAATGCATCGGGGGAACGCGCCTCTCGGAAAACAGGATCGTTCTCGTCTGCCAAATTACCGAACCGGATGGCAGCGGTCGGGCAAGCCTCCACGCAAGCTGGGACGTAGTCGGCCGGATCGATTTCCCGCTTTCCCGCAGCCGCGGCCTTCGCTTTCGCGGAATGCAATCGCGCGTGGCACATATTGCACTTCTCCACGACGCCGCGCATCCGCACCGCAACTCCCGGATTCAGGCTCTTCTCCATTCCCGCAGGCCACGCCGGATCCCACCAGTTGAAGTAGCGCGCGTGATAGGGACACGCCGTCATGCAATACCGGCATCCCAGGCAGCGCTGCGGCATTTGCATGACAATGCCGGTGGCCTTATCCACTTCGACGGCTTGCTGCGGGCACACGCTCACACAAGGCGTCTCGCGCTCGCAATGCATGCACGTGATCGGGATGAATACCTCGCGCCGTGCGCTTCCCTCCATTCCATTCGATACCGTGCGCACCAACATCGGCGTCAGCCCGGTTCGAGAAGTCGCTTGTGGAATGGGCGGCACATTGTTCTCGGACGCGCATGCCACCATGCATGCGCCGCAACCCGTGCAGCGATCCAGGTCGATCACCATGCCGTAACGGGCGTTCATACGTTCCTCCCCTCCGGCACTTCACGTAAGCTGGATTCCAAGTAAAGTTTCGAGGCCAATGGGGGCAAAACCGGTGCGCGCCACGCTTTAGACCAGCGCGCGCTTGACCAACTCACGGCGTGCGCGGAACGGGCGGTTGCTGGCCATTCCTTTAACTCGCATCGAAAGGCAACGGACCGCGGCGGCTCGCCGACCCAGACTGCTCCCTTCCAGAGTTGCTCTTCGAGCTTCTGCACGGATGCAAACTTCGCGACTGGTGTCGCTTCCTGTCCTTGCAGAGTTCCCGCACGCCCACGGAAGAGATCTTCACAACGGGTGTGAATGATTTTCTCCACCGGCATCAAAGCGGGATCAATGCCGTTGAGGAACTGTGCGGCACTCTGAACTTCCGGCGACGCCTTCAGCAAGCTGGGAGCGACCGCATAGGTCGCAATCGCAGACGCGGGTGCTGTGGGAACATCCGTCAATTCTTCCAAAAAGCCCGGCGCCGGCAGCAGCCAGTCGGCTGTGCATGATCCTCCATCCCACGCGGCGAAGCGGAAGACCTCGGCATTCGTGTGCGGGGCGAAGTCCCAAGGGACGGTGGAATCGATCAGCACCGCACGAGCAGAGTCGATGTCGGCCCCGGCGGAAGTATACGATTCGGCATATTTCGATCTCCTCACAATGCCGCCGCGTGCTCCGGCGGCGCCCAGCACCACATTCAATGCCGCGATGGCCGGATTGTCGTCGTTCGCGATCGCCACCACGGGAGGCCGTGCGACCATCGTCCGCGCCAGATCGACGATCACGCCCGTGCTGAGCCCGGTCTGCTCGGCAGCTTCAGCGAGTGTTATTGGCGGCATCGGGCCGCGTGCCGGGACAAGGTGCTCGTCAAGCAGCACGCGCGCCAGTCCCGCAGCCAAAGCGGCCTCAGAGCCAACATGAACTGGCACCCACTGCCACGCCCGCGCGGCCGTCCTGGAGAGCGAGGCTTCCACTTGAATCAGGCGCAGCTGAGAGTCCGTCGATCCCGCTGCCCGGTCTGCCCACAATCGAGTGAACCGTCCGGGAGTGCCCCAGCCGTCCAGCAGCGGCGCCCCAAAGCTCACGATGGTCTGCGCGTTCTCAAGGTCGTAACCCAACCCGGCCGCAGGCACGCCACTCCAGCTTTCATAGGGCGCCAGGGCCTGAGTCTCCGGGCCTGGAACCGTGCGATAGCTGCCGTTCCGCTTTTGAACGAAAGTCTCGAACACCGATGAAGCCGCACGCCCCGGGTAGCCATCGATGACCGCGATTGGACCCTCACTGCATGCTTTGACAAAAGCCGACCGTGCTTCTTCCCAGGAGGAGGAGTTCGCCCGATGACGCACGATATGCAAGCGGTGCGGATGCCAGTTCAGTTGATGCGCACCGTAGCCGAGGGGGCACAAAGCTCCCCGGTTGATGGGATGACTGGCCACGCCGGCAACCCCTACGGGCCACCCCGAGGCCATTCGCACGCGCATTCCGCATCCATTGGGGCACAAAGTACAGAACGACTGCTTCACTTCGGCGGGACCGTGTGTGGGCTGCGGAATCCATGGCCAATTCTGGCTCCAGATGGAAACGTCATCCAGCAGTTTCCACGGGACCGGTGTGACCAGCAGACCCGCCGTTCCGGCCACACCCCACAGCAGATCTCGTCGTGTGAGCTTCATGCTTCTCCTTTATTCATGGCAACCGAGGCAGCTCACCTCGAGGTTGTGCCGGCGATGGCAATCTTCGCAGTCGCTCATTTTCATGCCCTCGTGCGGCGCACGTCGCATGCGCGAGATCGAGTGCCCCCAAATATCGCGGCTATATCCGCTGATCCGGTTCTGCTGATAAATCCTTATTTCGTCTGACTCGCCATACGACGAGTGGCACTCGGCACAGGCCAGAGCGGCCCGCTTCACATGGATGGCGTGCGAAAACCAGACGTTCGCCGGCTGCCGCGCGTATACCAACCATGGAGTCTCTTGTCTCGGCTTGATGTAGGTGTCTACCAGGATTGCTTCCGCCTTGCTCGTTCCCATCTTCTCGGAATGGCAGCCTGCGCAAGTCTCCATCGCAGGAATCCCTGCAAACGTGCCGTCATCGCGAAGAGCATGGCATTGACTGCATTCGGCGACACCCGATTTTTCCGCGTGCGTCTTGTGCCGAAACTCGAGCGGCTGTTGCTTTTGCACGTAGAGCACGCGCGGAAACGCCACCCACCCGGCCAACAGTGCAAGCCCAAGTCCAAGTCCGACGGCAAGAATGTTCCGTTTCGTCGTCATTCCTCTACCGTCCAGTCCTTTCGGGAGAAGAAATGCTGGAACAGACACACCAGGTGCTGCCGCGATAACAACTGCGCCACTCCGCGTACGGGCACGCCGCCATCACAATCCAAGGCATGCGTCTCATGGATTTCGCGCGCCAGGCGCTCCTGCTCTTCAGCCTGCCAGGCTGCGGCTTGCGGCCCGGAGATGAGACCGGCGCGCGTCCGGCCCGGCAGTTCCCAGCCTTCGAACAACCAGCCTGCGCCGTAAGGGTCAGCAGTCAACCTCGCCGGATCGCTTCGGACGCGGCTGTTCACTCTCTGAATTAGCAGCGGATTCGGAAAACTCATAGGCCATTCGACGCCATGGATGGTGAGCGTCAGGGCGGGACAATGACTTCCGTGCAGCGTGACGAAGGTTACGCCGTCTACGTTCCCGGTCACACTGGCCAGAAACCCATCGACGCCGATATGGCACAACCCGGATTCCTCGGTGTCTAACCAGAAATGGTTTGGGCTATATAGAAGATGCGGCGGCGTCGCGTGTGGCCGCGCGAGCGACAAATAGGAATCGCAGTAGCGATAGCTGTTGCTGGTGCAGCTCGAGAGTTGCGAGTCGCTGAAGGGCACCAGCTTCGGGACCGACGAAGCGCCACAATACTGCACGCGCACTTCTTCCAGATGCGGGCAACGCTCCAGTTGCGCCGGGCTGGTGGCGGCCAATGGGCACTGCCGGTATTCCGATGAGGTACATCGGCCGCCGTCGGCTGCCACTCCCGGCCCGTCGAGGATCAACTTCTGCACTGGCGCAGCATGGCAGTATCGCGCTCGGCCTTCTCTAAGAAAAGGGCACGCCATAACTCACTTCCGCCGCGGTTTCTCTTCTGGTTTCTCTTGTGAAGACTCTGCCTCCGAAGGCTCGACTTTCTCGCCTCCGTCGGCCATTGTGAGCCCCAACCCTGGTACGGATAGAGTGTGTAAGTCCACACGCGGCATCGCCCAGAGTTCCTCAAGGCTGCCCGTCGCACGTGCCCTGTGTTCCCTTCGGATCCACAACTCCCAGCCCACAGCGCCAGTCACCACGAGCGCCGCCAAAACCGTGACCGCGACCAACGCGAGGTTCATCACTTGCAGCCAAAATGTCCAATCATTTGCCATGGTAGATTGCCCTCCTTGCCGCTAAGGCAGCGGCCACTCCAGAAAACAGCAATCCAAATACCGTTGAGCGGATGTAACAACTTACGAGGGATTTGCTCCGTTGCATGTCGGCATTCCCGGCACCGGAGTAGGTTTTCCCGACAAGTTTGACGTGGACATCACGACGAGGCCAAAGGCATCGCAGGCAGAGTCCAGCACCCACTCCTCATGAAGACGCAAGGGACTCGTGGCCTGGCAACGAATTGCGTCGAGTGGAGAAATCACGGTTCCAGGGTAAGGTCCAACCGCGGCAGCAGACCGCGTACTCCGAGGAGGAGAAAGCAGAGACGGTGCAGCGCTTCCTGACCGACGGCGAAAAGAGCGGCTACCAAATGAAGCTGGAGTCTCAGTGGAATGAGTACGTCTTGGTCATTGATGAGATCAACCGCGGGAACATCAGTAAGATCCTCGGCGAGTTAATCACGCTGATCGAACCTGACAAACGTCTCCGCACAGGAGACAACCAGAACAGTTTGGTTGTGACATTACCCTATTCTGCCGAGAGGTTCGCCGTGCCGGCCAATCTTCACGTCCTAGCGACAATGAACACAGCGGACAAAAGCATCGCCCTCGTCGACGTGGCACTCCGCCGCCGTTTTGAATTTGAAGAATTGAAGGTGGATCTTTCCGTATGCAAACAACTGACTAGATCGATGCGATCGGCCCTTCAGGAACTCAATCGGCGGATCGTCCTACGGAAGGATCGCGATCACCAGATTGGGCATGCCTATTTCGTCAGTGTGACCGATGACGCAAGTTTCAACCAACGGTTTCGAAGCCAGATCATCCCGCTGTTGCAGGAATATTTCTACAACGACTGGGAAGGGCTCCGTTACATTCTCGGGGAAAATTCGTCCGCCGAGGGGCTGTTCATCCGCAAGATTAGCGGGGCTGAGGTTAAGGAAGCCCGGACGAAGTGGCAGTGGTTCTTTGACGCGGGCGCGGATGACATGAATTGCCTTGACGCCTTGTGCGGCAACTATCAAATTGCCTGATTTGCCATTGGGGGACGGTTTGGCAACACAAATACGCTTTTCTGAATGGTCACGGGTTATAGATCACGGGTTGGCCGCGGAAACGTGCCGGGAAGTTGATGCCGCTGCAGAAGCATGGCGCATCCTCAATGGGTTGCCTGTACCCCCGCTCTCCTTCGCAGGCCCCGATGGTCGTCAGCTGTGTGCCCGACAATACGTTGGCGTGATCGAGGTCAACGATGTCCTGATCGAGATCTACCCAAAACTCGATTCCGCCTTGATTGGAGCCAGCGACAAAGAACCCCTTTCGCCTTCAGTGAGGGTTGACACCGTCATGCACAACCTCTTGTGGATGCTGGAGGTGGCCGATCATCGTGATCTCGTGGAGACCACAACGGCTCATCTTGAGGAAGCACCTGTCTCGTTTTTCGATCTGTTTGCCTACTTGCTCGGAAAAAACCTCTTGCCTGAACTGGAGCGGGGCGTCGCACATACCTATGTGACATTCGAGGACGATATCAAAACCGTGCGGGGGCGTATCGGCCTGGTCGAACAAGTGACGAGGAATTGGAATCGATTCGACCGTGTGTTCTGCGCCTGGGATGAATTCACATCCAATACAGCAATAAACCGTCTTTTTAAATGCGCTTGCCGGTTTCTAGCTGAGCGGGTTAACTACTTGGAGGCGGCTCGTCTACTTATCGATTGCCAGGCACTCCTAAGCGAGGTTGAGGACGTTTCCCCTGTCACAGCTCTCCGGGACATTGGGAATCTACGGTTCGATAGATCCGTGGATCGCTTCAGGACAGCTTTCGATCTTGCACGACGGTTACTGACAGGTATTGGGCACAGCCTGGGTGTGGGTAGCGCCAACACTTTTGTCTTTTTGCTGGACATGAACCACGTGTTTGAGAGCTACGTGCACGCTGTGCTGGAATCGCATTTCAAGACGGCAGTTCAGGAACAAAAATATGTCGGCAGCCTTTTGGATGTTCATCCAGGAAGTATCTCGCAGCTGGCGGACTATTACTGGCGCGACGGTGCCACTTTCTGGATCGGAGACGCAAAATACAAACACTTGGCGAAGGGCCAGCAACAGGCACTGCGTTTTCGTGACTTGGAAACCGAAGAGAATGGGTCTGATGATTCCGCCCCTTTAGCTGGCCAGGTTCTCAGCCCTGCCGATGTTCGACAGCTTACCGTTTATGCCCAACTGGTCCAGCTGCGGGAGCAGGCGGCAACGTCTCCAAACCTGATGCTGCTTTATCCCTTTGTGGGTACTGCGGAACAATGCGTATCAGACAGCGCCATTGCATGGAACGGGTCTAAGTTCTGGCTCACGCCCGTCCAGGTAAGAGCACAGGACTTCATTGGTGACGCTATTCGATTTCCTCTTATCGAGTCTGTGGCTGTCGAACCCGCGTTTGGACCATTGTGAAATGTGTGCTCTTTATGGTGGATATCTAGCTACTTTCCGGTGCAAAAATAGTCACTCTTGATGAGTAAATTGGCGTCTGCAGGGTCCGCGCATCGTGCTACAAGGTTGCTGTAGCCGTTGACTTCAGGAGCGCGGAGGCACGCGAGTGATCCAAATACGACATCAACAGCCGAGTTTGTGGGAGGGTTTATTCGCTGAGGAAGTAGCCGAACTGTGGGAACCGTGGATGCGAGTAGTAGATGAATTATTGGAAGATGACGCATTAGTGGATGCGGTGTACGAAGCGCAAGGGGAACGGCATGAGCGGAGCCGGACGCTGGGACGGCCGCAAACACCGGCGGAGGTGGCGTTGCGCATACTGCTTCTGAAGCACGTGCGCAACTGGAGTTATGAAACGCTGGAGCGGGAAGTGCGGGCCAACGTGGTGTATCGCAGTTTCTGCCGGATCGGGACGGAGAAGGTGCCGGATGCGAAAACGCTGGTTCGCTTGGGACAAGCGATCGGTCCGGACACGGTGCGCGACTTGCATGATCGGATCGTGGCGCTGGCGCGGCAACGAGGGGTGATCCGTGGACGGAAGATGCGGGTGGACACGACGGTGGTGGAGAGTAATATCCATTACCCGACCGACAGTGGGTTGTTGGACGATGGGGCGCGGGTGCTAACGCGGATGATGAAAAAGATCGAGGGCAAGGTGGGCGGACTGAAACGGAAAGTGCGCGATCGGAAACGCAGTGTGCAAAAGCGGGTGATCGCCTTGGCGCAGGCCTTGCGTCATAAGGGAGAGGAAGGGGAGTTGCGACGGCAACGCGAGTACGGACAGTTACTGCGCCTCACGCGCCAGATCCTCGGGGACACGCACAGGGTGTTGCGAGAAGTTGCGGGTCTGCCACCCCGACGCCGGAGTGGAGCGCGCGAGTTATGTGAGCGTCTGGGAACGATGGCGGAACGGGTGCGCCGCGTGGTGCGGCAAACCAAGGCGCGGGTCTTCGAGGGAGTCACGCAGTTGCCGGGCAAGCTGGTCAGCCTGTTCGAACCGCACACGGAAATCATCCGCAAGGGGAAGGCGGGAAAACCGAACGAGTTTGGCAAGTTGGTGCAGGTGCAGGAAGCGGAGAATCAGATGGTCACGCACTACGAGGTGTTCGAGGAGCGACCGAGTGACCGTCATCTGTTGCAATCGGCGGTAGAAACACAGCGCAGGAAGTTGGGTCGAGTGCCGCAACTGGTCGCCGCCGACGCCGGTTTCTACTCCCAGGTGCAAGAACAAGGGGTGCAGGCCTTGGGAGTAAAACAGGTTTCCGTTCCGAATCGGAGCACACGAAGTGCGGCGCGGCGCAAACTGGAAAAGCAACGCTGGTTCAAGCAAGGACAGAAATGGCGCACCGGATGCGAAGGACGCATCAGCGTGCTGAAGCGGCGCCACGGACTCGCCCGCAGTCGCTATCGCGGCAGTGATGGAATGAGGCGCTGGGTGGGACTCGGCATCATCGCCGACAATCTCATCAATCTGGGACGCTGGCTAGCGCAGCAGCCCGTCTGAAGTTCCCGAGGCGCGAGGGAAATGGTGAAGGGAAACGATGAAACTTGATCGTGCCAAGCCGACACATATCCTCTTGAGCACGAATCAACGTCCTTAAAAAGCATCATTTTGCACCGGAAAGTGGCTAGGCAGTTGCACCTTTCACCTTTCCAAGAATCTAGAACCTTACTTACCCAAAAACATCAGTTTGTGGGCAGCGGAGCCGCGGATTTTCTGAACTCTTAGATTGATGCACTTGCAAAAGTCACGGGCAAGAGGATTTTGGGCAGCTTTGACATGTCGCCGAGGCGATGGTACTCCCCATCGAATCAAGGTATCTCGATCTCTCGATCCCCCGTTTGGCCGTGATCCGACCGGAAAGCATGCCGGATAACGCGACAATCAGCCAATCAGCCTCCACTTCCCAGAAGTGGATTTCTGGCCCGGAATGGTTTCCGCCAACCCGCGCAGAAACTCCTCGTAACTCTCCCCCGTGTCCCGCCGCACAATCGAGCGCATCGCCGCGTTCGCCTCCAGCGTCGTCGCATCAATCGCGATTCGCTGAACTTTCAGCAGTCCCCGATCGGCCAGCACGCCCAGCACCCAGGCGAACACTTCGCGATGCGTGTCCAAATCGATCAATCGCCGGGTCCGCGAGATCGTCGAGTGATCCGGCGTGTACTCGTCCAGCGCAATGCCCACAAAACGCCGCAGCGCCAGCGAATCCGCTAGCCGCCACACGATCCCGCGCTCCGCCCCGATGCCTTCGAAATACCCGATCAGCAGCGCCCGAAAGTAAATCCCCAGCGTCAGCGACGGACGCCCGTACTTGGCCGCATAAAACTTCGCGCACCGCTTCTCGACAAACTCGTCGAAGCGCTCGGGAGATTATGGGGTCGACGATGACTGTCGTACCCTTTTTTGATCTAAGTATCTCCAGCATGTGCGTATGCTGTCCCTGAGTGACCTGTCGATCATCCACCCTTTGTTCGAGTTTGACCCGCTCAAGGCGCTCAGCTTCCGCTGTCTGTTTTGCCTCTGCCGCCCGAGCGTTTGCGTCTGCCGCTGCCCTGTTCGCTTCTGCGATACGTGCCTCTGAATTCGCCACCTTCGCCACCGCGTCACGAGAAGCGGCATTGGCGGATGCAACCTGCGCTTCAGCAGCTTTCGCCCGTGCATTAGAGTCGGCTATGTCACGTTGGAAGGAATCAGATTGGGCCTTGGCTAGGTTGGCGTCTCTTCTTGCGTCTTCCGCCTCGTTCTTTAGAATTGCGGTAATTTGATCGGTAACCGACGAGATTTTGGGCCCAGAGATTAGTTCTCCGGCTAAGCCTACAATCAAGACCAGAGCCGAGAGCTTAGCGATCTTCGTCTTACGTTCATGCGCCTTTATAAGGCTTGTGAGTTCAGTCACGGATTCACCGATGACACCGATGAATACGAAGGCGGTGGAAATGTATCCGACCCGCTCCCAGAATCTGAGCGATGATTCCAACGCGAAAATGTCAGAGATGTTGATAGGGCACCCCTCTAGATTGGCGGGCTAATCATGCGCCGATTCTACCTTGACGCAACTGGGTTGTTGTTACCATACAGAACGTCATGCCGGAAGCGGCAAGAATCGAAGATCAGGCGGTAGTTCCTGAGAACCCGTGTTGCCTTGCCGCAAGCGCTCATAGACCCAAGCCCGAAGTTGAAGCGGCTCAATTGCTAGATCCGACATTGCTTATTTCCTTTCCGTGATGCGCTGCCAGGTCTTCTCTGCGAGCCAAAATGCTTTCTTATGGTTGCGACCGCCTTCAGAGAGTTCCTGATTTCTTCTCGTGCGAGTAGCATACCCGTTTTACTCATTTCGTAAGGGACGTGAACGCTTTGAGCCCGTATGAAAGCGCCGTGGAATGGATTACGAACTTGCCCAGTGGGACGGTGTTCGCTCGATGGGAGTTGTACGCCGAAATGCGTTGGAGATATATGTTCCCGAACGGTTGTAAGGGCTCGTGGAACCTCGCGATACAGAACTGTTCCGAGATTCTTATATATCTTGGTGACGATCAATGGAGAAGACAGTAGGCCTCAATCCACTGAATTTCTTGCCGATTTCCCGTTGTCACATGACTAGCGCTGGCCTGTTCAAATGCTTCCCGATGAAGGTCGCAAAATCGCGTTCAAGCTCGCTGGTTGGCGTCCCAGGGGTCCAGAAAAAGCAGGGAATCGCTTGTTGATCGAATGGCAACGAAGTTCCGTGCTTGGCAGTGACTATTACGCGAGCCCCTCTTCCAAGCGCGTAACCCAGTTCGATGAAGCAATTCGGTCGCTGGCCAGTCACGTCGACCACCACCATGCTCGCATGATGCAGGGTGTCAAAGATGTCAACGTTCATGAACCCATGCTGGGAGGCATCGGTTCCCATCTCCACCCTCCGATACCCGAGTCCGCTCACTGTCGGGTCGACGACCTGGCGGAAAAACTTCTCCACGTCGGGAAAATCCGTCTCGTTCGGATTGAGGAGTCTCACGTAGAAGGCAATCGGTCGATCTAAAGCCGATACCAGGGCGGCAAAGTTCGCCGCGATTTCACATGGGTCCTGCTTCCCGTCCCTAGTTGCCAACAAGGAGAGAGCAGTAGCCCCCATCGACTGCTGTTCCGGTCGGAAGTGAATGAAATCGGTTGGATTCGCTAGTGCTTCACGGTTGAGGCGCTGCGCACCACCGGTGCCATCTTCACGACTGGCCCCGATGGGCAGGTCCAGAGGGATTACTGGTTTTCGTCGCGCAAGGTAGGCGTCGGCGAGATGTTCGACGCCTGTTCCACCACCGATGCAGACGAGCACGTCACCAAACTGTGCCTGGCGTTCCCGGATCATCGCACCAGAGCGCGCACCTGGCCGAATGTATTCGACCCGCAGATCTCCAGATTTCAGCAAGTCCCGCCAGAGCTGCTGTCGGTCCGCTGGAATCTCGCTCTCAGCCTTTTCCGAAAGAACGACGACCACGGCCGGCTTGGCATCTGTGGCCGCGGTTGGAGCGCTTAGAACCTTCGCCGCAGTTTCCAGCGCGGTCCAATCGAAAATCAGCGCTGGTGAGCTTTGGTCCCCACTATTCTGTCGCGGCTCTTTTCCAGCGAACAAAACGAGCCTACCGCCGTTCTCCACTACTCGTTTTGAGATTTCACGCACAAGGTCGTGCGCATACATGATCAATTCGGTCGCAGTCTTTGCACTTGCACTGCCAGCAATATGAAAGTACTTGCCCTGAAAACCTTCTGGGCGTGTCATCACGAGTGTCCAACTCTAGCCATCGCAGCGAACCCTGAATAATCCGCGACGGTAATAATGGCAAAGCGCCAAAGCACGACATCCACAACATCGACGGGATCACCCGTGAACTGGGCGATGCTGTTGCAGAACGCGTGCGCGTCGCTGTATCCGCAGCGCTCAGCAAGCCTCGATACATGCCGGTCTGGTTTTGCGACGGAAACCCCAAGATTTTTGGCTAGATGGAAACTGGTGATTGGCCCGATGAAGGGAAACTGCTGAAGCGCGGGGATTGGGTCAATCTGAACCTCCTCAATGATTGCATCAAACCCTTTTTGGCTAACCATCGAAGCGACGGTGCATATTGCCTTAATTTTCAGTTCGTGCCCAAAATGTTGCATTGCGGCTCGAAAACAGCTCTCGGCGGAACCTGCAATTTCGGCAGCCGACCGCCAGTTCAGGAACGACTCGGAAACAGCTGGGAACTTCAAACGGATCACCGCCTCACGCATACCCGCCGAGAGGATTACCCAAGCCGCCTCGCGCAAAAGCGAGGATTCTGACACGCTCGCCGCGCGCCGTGACCGCTGCCAGACAATTTCCCAACCAAATCCGGCCGCCAGAACTGATCGCTTTGCGTGTAGGTAGGCACGAGCCAGAGCGGCGGAATCCAACAAGGACTCATTCTTCCCCGAATAGCTCCATCCACTGCTCTTTGGAGTGCTGAACATCGGCATTCTTCATTCTCCGGCTAACGCGGTCCAATACCGCCGAGACTGCCTTCCGGTCTGCACTGTTTGCTGGGCCCAAATACTCGTCCACATGAACTGATTGCCCACTGCGATCCTTTATCGGCGACAGCACCAAAGTGCGAGCGCGGTCAAACAGGTGCTCCAGCATGGCCTTAGGGTTCGTTACTCCCGTATAACTCTTGAACGCTTCGATTGCCAAGGACTCAATGTGGTAGCCCGTTAGCTGCAGAGGTTCTGGCTGGCGGTCATTGATAATCTTAGCCAGCTTGATGACCGGCACGACCTTGCTGCCATAACGTGAGTTTGTATCGGTGAGTTTGCGAAAGAATGCCTCCGGATTGATCTCAGACCAACGGTCCCCTAGTGGAGCGGGGATGCGGGTCACGCCGCTCTCAGCCCGAATCGCAGGTAGTACCTGGATCTCAAGACCTTCTTTACGGAGAGTGATCGCCAGCTTGCCTCGCGACACCTCCCAATCCGGTAGATCCCTCCTGAGCTTTTGCTCAAAGGAATCCAAGACCACCTGTGGGCTCTTTGTCTTCAGAGAGGGGTCACGAAGAATCAGGAGGGTGTCTACATCACTTATGCCGTCAACAAATGTATGCTTTCGAACGGAGCCACCGAACCTTGGGTCCACCGATCCCTCGATGTCGCGCTCCAGTGCGTGTTTGATCTGATCCAGCGCCTTCGAGGTTGCACCCACATCCCTAGCGCTCGCCTGCGAAAGCAGCTGCCCGATAGCCTCGGCTATCTCAGTATCGAATGCCTGACTGAGAGTGCGATCCTCTTCCTTACGGAGCTCCGACTTAACCTGTTCAGGCGTCCTGTCGATGAAATATCCCCGGCCTCCGGAACCACCCATACTCACCTCGTCTCCGTCATGTCTGCCTGCAGCTGCTTGTACGCATCTTCAAGGGTGCTGGCAATCGGCCCGAAATGCGTAAATTCTCCCGTGCGAATGTAGTTCACCATCTGTGTCCTCAGCTTCGACAAATAGTAGTAGTTGTTTTTCCACATTTCGTAAGACTGGTCAATACTTTTCCGGCGAATGCCTTCCGAATCGTGGATCGCCGCGTAATTTTGCGAATACATCGTGCGCCCTTCGTGATATCCAAAACGCAGCCATGTGAGGCCGTCAAATATCTCCGCCCCAGCGATGAAGTACAACACCGAGGTGAGTGGATCAAGGCTACCAAAAATGTGAATGGGTATGCGGACGTCTGCGGCATCCATCGCAGCGCGTAGCCGGGCAATCTTCTTCATGGCTCCGAATAGCGAGTCGTCAATCTCCTTCTCAGTCATTCCGACCACGGCGAACTCGCGCAGTTGGTGAACCTGTTTGAGAACCTTTTCCAGCCCGATGAACTTGTCTTTCTTCGTCTCAGGTTTAAGCAATAGCTCCCAAAGGAATTTTGGGTACTTTGCCTTCGACTCTCTTCCAGCTCTTACCTGTGCACTGAACCTCTGAAACTGCGACGGGCTGTCGTATGTCACTGCGATGGTCGGCCATTTGGACGACCAGTTCGCGAGTGCTGCTTCGTGAAAACGGCGATTCCAGTGCTTCGGTTTGTGAAGTTTGCCGTATGTTTCTGAAAGGTCATGCTCGTATCGTGCTTCGTAGCCACCGCTATCAAGGAAGATCACCTCCGAGAACGTGATCCTCCTAGGTACGACCTTGTAGTAGATGTCATACGCACTGACGAGAATAGGGTCAGTGATGAACTCCCCCATGAGTCTCATGATCTTGGCAACTTGGGGAAATCCCTTGCTCGAAAACGACGTTAGCAGGAGAGGAGTCTCGGCTACGATTTGGCTGCCCAGATGAATCTTAGATCGACGAGCGAACATGCAGTGTCTCCTGATCTCGGCAGGACAGACAGTTTCCACACGCCTTAATTGGTCCAACTTCGCAACTCCACGTAAGTTCCATGGGCACCTTCGCCTCAACGGCAAATTGAATAATCATCTTCTTATCCCAATTGAGAAATGGCACTCCTAGCGCTACTTGCCCGCTGGTGTAGCCGCTGACTATCCTACCCAAGTCTTCCGCGAACGATTCCGAACAGTCATAGTACGTGGTCCCGTGGTGTATTCCTAACGCAATTATCCCCTGCTGAATCGGGCGAAATAGGAGAGTGGTAAATACAAGAAGAGCGTTTCTGCCCGCCATCTCACCGGCGTAGTTTGTCCGCGGGCCAGAGCAGCGAATTATCGTTAACGGAACTTTGTAGTGAGCCGCGATAGCACTGGCACTCCTCTCTTCTGGCTCGCGGACCGGCTGACCGTAGTCAACGAATACACCGCTCACAACGTGACCCAGCTGTCGATAAAAGGCAAGACAGCTGGCGGAGTCGATCCCGCCGCTCACCAACACAACTGTCTCCGTCATTGAATCATTGACCCTCAGAATCGCGCCTGGCGATAACAAGACTTAGGTTTCAATTATTGCACCACAGACCGCGATCACCACAAGCGCTAACCTAGGTAGAGAAAACAGCGTTAGGCAGCTGACAACCGCGGCACCCAGATCACATCATTCGGAGGGGAGCCAAAGGCGTTACGCTTCTGGGGATCAAGGGAGGCTACCCAAGCGCTTGAGTAAGCATCGAGGGCATCATGCAACGGAGCCCTTACAGCCCCTCTGAGTGCTTCGAGAGACTGCGGAACGGGCGACTGAGGCCAGCCGGTATATCGAGAGACGGCCTCCAACTGCGCGGAAACTCCGCCTGCTTTGCCTTTATGAATGGAACTCGCACCCAATAGGTGCTAGGCCATGCCGCCACAGGTTTTGTCGGAAGCCCGGATACCACGCTGGACCGAGCACGTTGTAACAGAGCTCGGGGGACGAGAGGGAAGCCTATGGCAACCTGCTTTGATTCGTGATGGCGGTACTTCATCCTGTCAATCTCACCAATCGGAATCTCGGTGAAGCTGGCTCGCCGACTTCCACTATCGAGCTAATCAATCGTATCGGAGCGCGACGGGGTAAAACACGGTGTACTTTCTAACACCGGCCGCGGCGCCGACGCATCTGCTGGATCCGGCGCCGCGCTCCCCCACCGTAGTATCCCGGCTCTTCGTCCTCCCGCTCCTCCCGCATGATCCTCTGGTACTGCACCATCGCCGTCGTCGGGTCTGGCGGGATGCCCCTTGCCTCGTCGCCCTTTACGATGGCGTTCAGCCGGTCCTGGACTCGCATCTCCAGCGGCT
>Ga0209517_10002552_pt1 | contig 25432 bp, 20 predicted proteins | sample PeaSoiMetSII2010_FD_187695 | JGI IMG/M metagenome (GOLD analysis project Ga0209517, IMG submission 187695) | Peat soil microbial communities from Weissenstadt, Germany - SII-2010 (SPAdes) (version 2) | ecosystem: Environmental > Terrestrial > Soil > Wetlands > Peat | place: Germany... | reverse complement strand
GGAGATTTCCGCCTCCAGCCCCGAATACGGCGAAGCGAAAGAGATCATCGAAAAAGAGTACAAGGGCGATCCCATCGCCATCGGATTCAATTCCACCTACATGCTGGATTTTCTGGCCGCCGCCGCAGACGGGCCGATCAGCATAGAGTTGAAGGATGAACAGTCCGCCGGGCAGATGCGCCCCCTGGCGGATGACAACTACCGCTATCGCTACGTCATCATGCCCATGCGCATCTGAATTCGCACACGTTCGCCAGCGATTATTTTCTAAAATTCAAGGCCGAAAAATTGGAAATAAAGTACCGGACTGCGTGCCGAAGTTTGCGCCCAGTGCCTTTCAACCAAAAGCAGTATCGATGTCCGAGAGTCCTACATAAAGAATTGAAAATAATGCAGTTATTTATCCACAATCCTCTTTCTCCTGCTTGAGAAAATGCCGCGTTTCCAGTAAAATTTAGGGGTTGTCGATTCGTGATTTTTCCTCCTAATCGACACGTCCGCCAGGAAGGTTTGGCCAGCAATGCCCTGCGCCAGGGGCAGGCCAGCAGTCCTGGAGAACATAAGTCTTCGCCACGTCCCGGAACGCGGGATGGGATGAAGCAGGAACCCTACGAGTCTCGTGCCGTACAGGGATCAAAGGGTGAGGCGACGAACGGGGACTGCAAACTTCACGCCTTTCCTAGCTTCACCAAAATTGCTTTTGCGGTATCGCCATCGGGAACCCGGTTGTGCGCCGGGCAGCTTTCCGCACGAGTGGATTGCCGTAGGCACACAGGTCAGGAGATGAAATGGGCGACAAGGAATCAGTGACGGGAAAAGTCGGCCACCAGTACGATGCCAAGTCGATCAAGGTGCTCGGCGGGCTGGAGGCCGTGCGGCTGCGGCCCGCAATGTACATTGGTTCAACCGGTGAGACGGGTTTGCACCACTTGGTGTGGGAAGTGGTGGACAACTCCGTCGACGAAGCGATGGCGGGCTTCGCGGACGAAGTGAACGTCACGGTTCACGCGGACAATTCCGTGACGGTGGTGGACAACGGCCGCGGAATTCCCGTGGACATGCATGCCACGGAAAAACGCCCCGCAGCGGAAGTTGTGCTTACCGTGCTGCACTCCGGCGGAAAATTCGATAGCGAAAGCTACAAGGTTTCCGGCGGATTGCACGGCGTAGGCGTGTCCGTCGTCAACGCCCTTTCGGATTTCCTTGAACTCGAAATCCAGCGCGACGGCGCGGTCTGGGAACAGAGCTACGAAAAAGGCAAGCCCACTTCCAAGCTCAAGCAGACGGGAAAGACGCGCAAGACCGGCACGAAAGTGAAGTTTCATCCGGATCCCTCGATTTTCGAGAAGACCACATTCAGCTATGACATCCTGGCCACGCGTCTGCGCGAATATGCCTTCCTGAACAAAGGGCTGAAAATCACTCTGAACGACGAGCGCACCGAAAAGAACACGGAATTCCGCTTCACGGGCGGCATCGCGGAATTCGTGAAGCACCTCAATCGCGGCAAGACCACGCTGCACGATTCTCCGATCTACATGGAAGGGAAGAAGGGCAATGTGGAGATGGAAATTGCCCTGCAGTACAACGACACTTATGGCGAAAACGTCTTCGCGTTCGCCAACACCATCAACACCGTGGATGGCGGCACGCACCTCTCGGGCTTCCGCTCGGCGCTGACGCGTTCCATCAACAACTTTGCTTCGTCTGCAGGAATGCTGAAAGAACAGAAGGACGAGGTGAGCATCTCCGGCGACGACGTGCATGAAGGACTCGTCGCGGTGGTCAGCGTGCGCCTGCCGCAGCCGCAATTCGAGGGCCAGACCAAGGGCAAGCTGAACAGCGACATCAAGGGCGACGTCGAACAACTCGTCAACGAAAAACTGGGCGAGTGGTTTGACAAGCATTCCACCGTGGCGCGGCGCATCATCGGCAAGTGCATTGACGCGGCCCGCGCGCGCGAAGCTGCCCGCAAGGCCCGCGAGTTGACGCGCCGCAAATCGGCCATGGATTCCAGCGGTTTGCCGGGGAAACTCGCCGATTGCCAGGAACGCGATCCGGCGCGCTGCGAATTGTTCGTGGTCGAGGGGGAATCCGCTGGCGGTTCCGCAAAAATGGGCCGCGACCGCAAGTATCAGGCGATTCTTCCCCTTAAGGGCAAGATCCTCAACGTTGAGAAGGCCCGCTACGACAAGATGCTCGGCCACGAGGAAATTCGCGCCATCATTACCGCGCTCGGCACCGGCATCGGCAAGGACGATTTCGATGCCGGCAAGCTGCGCTATCACAAGATCATTCTCATGACCGACGCGGACGTGGACGGTTCGCACATCCGCACGCTCCTGCTCACATTTTTCTTCCGCCACATGAAGGAGCTGATCGAACGTGGTCACGTGTACATCGCGCAGCCGCCTCTCTATCGCGTGAAACGCGGCAAAAGCGAGCGCTACATCCGCGACGAACGCGATTTCGCACGCGAACTCATGAAGCGTGCCACGGAAGATCACGTCGTCAAGGCGAAAGAGGGTGTGAATCTGGAGGGCGCGCGCCTGACGTCGTTCCTCCTGAACGTGCAGGAATACGAAGCGGCCGCGGCCAAGCTGGGCCGCCGTCTGCGCGAGCCGGGACTCGTGGAATTGCTGGCGGAGAGCGGTTTGGAAAAGAAAACCGACTTTGGAGAAAAAAAGACCCTCGAGAAACTCCTGAAGGAAGTCGAAAAGAGCAAGCTGAAACTCGAAGGCAAAATCGTATTTGATGAGGAACACAGCCTGTACGAAATCCAGTTCGGCGCGCCGCACAACCAGAAGATCAGTTGGGCGGTGGCCTCCACAGCCGAATACAAGCGCCTGCGCGCGCTGGCCAAACAGATCGAGGAGTTCAATCATCCGCCGTTCACGGTGGCCCGCAACGGCACGAAGGTCACCCAGGAAAAGGCCACCGACGTTCTCAACTACGTCATGGAAGACGCCAAGAAGGACTTCACGATTACGCGGTTCAAAGGCTTGGGCGAAATGAACGCGGAGCAGTTGTGGGAAACCACGATGAACGCGGACACGCGCACGTTGCTGCAAGTCAAGCTCGAAGATGCCGTCGCGGCCGAAGACATTTTCACCACGCTGATGGGCGAAAACGTGGAGGCGCGCCGCAAATTCATCGAGGAGAACGCGCTGGAAGTCGTGAATCTGGATATCTAAGTATGTGCCAAGCAGGGGCGCAGCATGCTGCGCCCCTGCGAGTCTGGGCTAGACGGCATGATCTATCAGTTGGGTTGGACGACACTGCCGGGATTGCGCGGGCTGAGCGTGAGCGAATTTCGTGCCACGCCGACGGCCGCGCCGGACAACGAAAGAGGCGTGGCAATTGGTTTTGACGATGAGGCCGAGCGGGATTCGTTTTTGCGGCTGATCGAAGCGGAGTTTGCGGCGCGGCGTTTTACCAACGCCGCCGACGCGTTCGACTGTGTGAAGGGCTATGTCGTCGCTTATTCAGCGAAGGATTCCTAGAGGCATCCGGAAGCATGCGAGGACTTTAATTACAAATGTTCGAGAAACTCATCGAGAGTGAGACCGCATTGTTTCAGGATGTCGGAAAGTGTACCTTTTGCAAGCTCACTGTGAATCGGAACCACGGTTCTGAAAACCTTGTCTCCGGTACGTTTTTCAAGGGAGACGTGACTCCCTTTTTGGCGGAGCTCCACAAATCCAACTCGCTTCAGAGCTCGAATGACGCGCTCACCGGAGACACTCGGGAGTTTTGGCATGTCACTGCGACACTTCTACTGTCGTCCAGAACGAATCTGTATCAGACGGCCGCTCCTCCGGCAGACCCCAGGTTTCCAGGTAAAGCTGGATGGCTTCTGTCAGGTTGGCACGTGCGCTCTCAACGTCTTTGCCCTGAGATGTCACGTTCAATTCAGGACATCGGGCTACGTACCACCCGTCTTCTTTGGTGATGAGGGCAGAGAAGCGGTAGTTCATGGATTGATGGTAGCGAATGCCAGGGAAACCGGCAACACGAGGTTTTTGAAGTTTCCGCCCGGAAGCGGGCGACACAGCGAGGAATGATGGCAGACGAACACAACACATCGGTACTCCTACCCATTGATATCGAAGCGGAAATGCGCAAGTCGTATCTCGACTACGCGATGAGCGTAATCATCGCGCGCGCGCTTCCCGATGTGCGCGACGGCCTGAAGCCCGTGCAGCGGCGCATCCTGGTCGCCATGAACGACCTCGGCCTGGCCTCCAATCGCGGCTACCGCAAATGCGCCAAGATTTGCGGCGATACTTCCGGCAATTACCACCCGCACGGCGAAGCGGTCATCTACCCCGCGCTCGTTCGCCAGGCGCAGGACTTCAACATGCGCTATCCCCTGATCGACGGACAGGGAAACTTCGGCTCCGTGGACGGCGATCCCCCGGCGGCCATGCGATACACGGAAGCGCGGCTGGCCAAAATATCGGAAGACATCCTCGCCGACCTAGAGAAGGAAACCGTTGATTTCATCCCGAACTTCGATCAAACCCGCGAAGAGCCGGTCGTTCTCCCCTCGCGCATTCCGAATCTCCTCGTCAACGGCGCCAGCGGCATCGCCGTCGGCATGGCCACCAACATTCCCCCGCACAATCTTAGCGAAATCGTGGATGCCGCCATCCTCTTGATCGAAAAGCCCGAGGCCTCGCTCAAGGAAGTGATGAAGATCGTTCCGGGCCCGGACTTTCCGACGGGCGCCTACATCGCGGGCAGGGAAGGCATTGAGGCCGCCTATCGCACGGGCCGCGGCAGCTTCATCATGCGCGCCAAAGCCGCCATCGAGGAAGCCACCAAGGACCGCGAGAATATCGTCATCACCGAAATTCCCTACCAGGTGAACAAGGCCAAGATGATCGAGCGCATCGCCGAGCTCGTGCAAACCAAGAAAATCGAAGGCATCGCCGACGTGCGCGACGAATCTTCCCGCGAAGGCATGCGCGTCGTCATCGAGTTGAAGCGCGGCGAGGAATCCCAGCTCATCCTCAACAATCTCTTCAAGCACACCCAGATGCAGGAATCCTTCGGCATGATCCTGCTTTCCATCGTTGCCGGACAGCCGCGCGAACTCGGCCTGATTCCGATGATCAAGCTCTTCATCGAGCACCGCATGGAGGTGGTTCGCCGGCGCACGATTTTCGAGCTGCGCAAAGCCGAAGAGCGCGAACACATTTTGGTGGGTTACCAGATCGCGCTGGATCACCTGGACAACGTCATCCGCGTGATTCGTGGCAGCAGCAGCCGCGCCGAAGCCAAGGAAAACCTGTTCAAGTATTTCACCGAGCAGGACGTCACCATCACCGAAAATGGCAAGTCCAAGAAGCTTGAAGGCGTCAAGCTCGACGGCCGCAAGTACCGCTTTGCGGGCGCGCCGGAAATCGAAGCCGCCGGCCGGGGCGCCTCGGGGCTCGGCCTCAGCTACGCGCAGATTGATGCCATCCTCGAATTGCAACTCCATCGCCTGACGCAGCTCTCGATCGACGAAATCCTGAAGGAATTAAAGTCCATTCGCGACCTCATCGCGGAGTTGCGCGAAATCCTGGCCAGCGACAAGAAGCTCAAGCAGGTGATCATCGGCGAGCTGCGCGAAGTCCACAAAGCCTACGGCGATGATCGCCGCACGCAGATCGTAGACAAGGTGGACGAAATCAAGCTGGAAGACCTGATCGCGGATACCGACATGCTCATCACCGTGAGCCATGCCGGTTACATCAAGCGCACGCCCGTGGAGATTTATCGGCACCAATCGCGCGGCGGCAAGGGGCGCATCGGCGCGCGCACCAAGGAAGAAGACTTCGTCGAGCATCTGTTTATCGCTTCGGCGCACAGCTACATCCTGCTGTTCACCTCCAAGGGCCGCGTATACTGGCTGAAGGTGTACGAACTGCCGGAAGCGGCGGCGGCCACGCGCGGCAAGGCCATCGCCAGCCTGGTGAAATTCCAGGAAGACGAGAAACTGACGGCGCTGGTGGCGGCCACGAACCTGGAAGAAGAAGGCCGCTTCGTCTTCATGGCCACGAAAAACGGCACGGTGAAAAAATCGGCGCTTGTCGAATTTTCCAACCCGCGCTCCACTGGCATCATCGCCATCAACCTGGAGGACAAGGACGAATTGATCGGCGCGAAGCTCACCGACAGCAAGCAGATGATTTTCCTTGCCAGCCACGAAGGCCAGGCCATCCTGTTCCGCGAGACGGAAGTGCGCCCCATGGGCCGCAACGCCGGCGGCGTGAACGGCATGGACCTCGACAAGGAGGACTACGTCGTCAGCATGGACGCGGTGCAGCCGGACTTCGAGATCATCGCCAAGGAATACCAGCAGACCACGCAGAACCTGGAAGAGCTCGACAACGAACACATCCGGGAGTCGCTCACCACGCTGATGCTGACGGTCGCCGAGAAAGGCTACGGCAAGCGCACCGCTCTGGCCGAATACCGCATCACCTCGCGCGGCGGCAAGGGCGTGGTGAACATGAAGACCACCGACCGCAACGGCTCCGTCGTCGCCACACTGCAGGTCACGGAAGAGTCCGACGTCATGATCATCACCGAAAACGGCAAGGTCATCCGCGTGCACGCGAACGAAATTCGCGAAGCGGGCCGCTCCACCCAAGGCGTGCGCTTGCTGCGCCTCGATGACGACGACACGGTCGCTGCCGCTGCCGTCCTGCAGGAAGAGGACGCCGAAGAAAAGAAGTAACTTCGCCTTCCTACCTTACGTCTCCCCCTCATGAACTTGAGGGTGCCCCATCCTTCGCGCCTTCTGCGAAGGGTGGGCTCTTACGCTCAAATGCCCAGTAGCTATTTTCTTCTTTCCTATGTTCGGGTTAGTTTTATAGCGATGCCTGACGCAGTTTTCTCGGGCGGCTTTTTGGAGTGCGGCAGCATGCTGCTGCTCTTCCCAAATGAAAAGGGCTCACGCTCTCTCGTGCGCCATTTTTATCTCCGCTTGCGCTACACTTAATTCCTCATGAAAATCACACGCCGCCTGTTTGCATCCCTTGCGTTGACCACGTCGCTGGCTATCCTTGCGCTTGCCGGCGCTGCCGGCCGGCCCGCCACAAGCCACAGCTATCTCGCGCTTGTCGGCACCTACACGAACAAGACCGACAGCAAAGGCATCTACGCTTACGAATTCGACGCGGAAACGGGCAAACTGACCGCGAAGGGTCTTGCTGCGGAAACGCACGATCCCTCCTGGCTGGTCATTCATCCCAGCGGGAAATTTGTGTATGCCGCCAACGAGTCCGGCAAAGAAAGCGCCGTCAGCGCTTTTGCTCTCGATGCGCAAAGCGGGAAGCTCACCCTACTGAACGAACTCCCTGCGCTTGGCGAGGATCCGTGCTACATAACCTTCGACAAAACCGGCAAGTACGTTTTCATCGCTAACTACACGCCCGGCAACGTCGCCGTGTTTCCCATTCTGGACGACGGCAAGCTCGGCGAACACACTGCGTTCGTGACTGACGCAGGTGCCCTGGGCCCCAACAAACAGCGCCAGGAAGGACCGCACGCTCACTGGATCGGGCTCTCCGCGCGCAATCGCCTCGCGTACGTGGCGGACCTGGGCCTCGACCGCGTGTTGATCTACGATTTTGACGCCGCCAAGGGTACGCTCGCCCGTATTGACCCAGCCTCCTCGAGTGCGGAGGCCGGGGCCGCGAAGCCGAGTGACGCGTTCACGGCGACGCTCAGTCCGGGCACGGGGCCACGTCATGTGACGTTCTCTCCTGACGGGAAGTTCATGTATGTTCTCGGCGAATTGCAGTCCACGGTGACAGTCCTCGCCAATGCTGGGCGGGAAACGTATCGCCAGATTCAAAGCATTTCCACGTTGCCGGAGAGATTTAAGGGCCGCAACGACGCGGCGGAAATTGCCCTCCACCCCGGCGGAAGGTGGCTGTATACCTCCAATCGCGGGCACGATACGATCGCCGCCTTTTCGGTTGACCCAGAGAAGGGAATCCTGCGCAAGACGGGTGACTTCCCCACCGGCGGCAAGGAGCCGCGTCACTTTGCCATTGACCCCACGGGCCGCTTCCTGCTCGCCGAAAACCAACTCTCCAATTCCATCGTGGTCTTCAGCATCGACCCCGCGACCGGCGCCCTCAAGCAAGTGTCCAAGACCGAAGGCATACCCTCTCCCGTCTGCCTCGTTTTTCTCCCGACGCCTTGATCTGTAGGGCTGGGCGATTCTTCCAATCTGGCACCATCTCTGTTTAGCGAGAGTTACAATCGGTCTATCGTGGCGGATGATAGGATGAATTCAAACCGGACTGACGAAGTGTACTCTGCACCCTGCGTCGTTCGATTTCTCCTGATCGCGGGGATCATGCTGTCGTCCGCTTGCGGCGGAAGCGCACAGTGGGTTCTGGAAGAGTCCCACACTACCGCCAACCTGCGCGGAATCCACAACCTTGGCGGCGGAATCGCCTGGGCAAGCGGCTCGAACGGCACTGTCCTCCGCACCACCGACGGCGCACACTGGCAGAAATGCGGCACCCCGCCGGGGGCCGATGAGCTGGATTTCCGCGGCATTCAGGCCTTCGACATGAACTCCGCTATTGTGATGTCGTCGGGCCAGGGCAACCTCTCGCGCCTCTATAAGACTACCGACGGCTGCCAAACCTGGAAGCTGACCTTCACCAACCCCGATCCCGACGGCTTTTGGGATGCGATTCAGTTCACCAGCCGTGATTACCAGCAGATTCCCGGAAAGTGCTTTGGCGTAGTGCTGGGTGACCCCGTCGCGAATCATTTTTCTCTCTTTCTCACTTTTGACTGTGGCGAAAATTGGGAGCGCCAGAAAACCCTTCCCAAAGCGCTACCCGGAGAGGCTGCGTTTGCCGCCAGCAACTCGGCCCTGTACCTCGGAGGGTTTGGTAGTCGTTCCTTCGTAACCGGTGGACCCTCCGGTGCACGACTAATGAGTTTTGTGGCGAGCTTGGACGGCCCCATGCCAGAGGGGCAGAGGCCGTCCAATTCATTTCTATCCCAAATCAACATGTGGCTGTCAGACAAGCTTCCAGAAGTTCATCCCTCGAGTTCATCCGGTGCGTTCTCGCTTGGATGGACCGAAGGACACGAACCCGTCATGGTCGGTGGTGATTACGAACATCCAGATCGACGCGACCATTCCGCATGGTACTGGGATCTTGATCCCGGCGATTCTCTCTACCGATTGAGGCTCGCCAAGATTCCGCCGCACGGGTACCGCAGCGCGGTAGCGTATGACGCCATCACAAGAGCCTGGATCACCGTAGGCCCCAACGGCACCGACATCTCCACCGACTACGGTCGCAGTTGGCATGCCTTGAGGCCCGACTCCAAGAAGGGCGACGCCCCGGACGTCGACCGTAACTGGAACGCCCTCTCACTCCCCTTCGTGGTAGGCCCAAACGGGCGTATAGGAAAACTAAGGACAAACGCCCTTAAGCAATGACACAGTGGCTTAACCCGAGGCTTCTCAGAAGGGGCGAGGAACACCCTGGTCAAAATGGCCATCCAGACGACTCTCCTGCGCATTCAAACTGACCCACTGCAAAGGGGGACAGGTGATTTTGTTCCGATGGCTTTCCTTGTAGACTAGACTGGTTCGGCTGTTCACAGGCCTAAAACGTCCCGGTTGGCAGTTTTCTTGAGATAGCAAGGAGATCACCGCAATGCCAGTCGACGTGGTCATGCCCCAGATGGGCGAGAGCATCTTTGAAGGGACCATCACCAAGTGGCTGAAGAAACCCGGCGACAAGGTCGAGCGGGACGAGCCGCTGTTTGAAATCTCCACCGACAAGGTGGACGCCGAGATCCCCTCTCCTTCGGCGGGAGTGCTGAAGGAGATCAAAGTTCCCGAAGGGCAGACGGTGCCCATCCAAACGATCGTGGCGGTGATTGATGGAGCGGCAGCGGCCGCGGCAACAACTCCGGCACCCGCAACTACTTCTGCAGCGTCGGTACCCGCGGCGACCCTCGCTCCAGTTGTACCGGCAGCTGGGCCGGCGACACCAAAGCCTGCAACACCTGCACCAACTCCGGTTCCGTCGGCTGCACCGGCGTCCTCTGCTGCGCAAGCAGCGCCGGCCGCTTCCACGGAACGCATTCACTCCTCGCCGTTGGTTCGCCGCATGGCGAAGGAACACGGCGTGGATCTTTCCAGCATCGAAGGCAGCGGGGCGGGCGGCCGCATCACCAAGCAGGATATCGAAGCGGTGATCGCGGCATCGTCCGGCGCGGCGCCGGCCAGCACTCGGGCAGCAGCTCCAACGGCTGTGGCACGGCCCATTCCTCCACCGGCCCCTTCAGCCGGGGCGCAACCTGGGGCCGCGGCAGCACACGGCAGCCAATTCATTCCGGCGCTGCAAGTGGGAGTGCCGCGGGAACGCCTCTATTTTGGGAATTACGAAGTGCACCCGTTGAGCGTGATGCGGCAGAAGATCGCCGAGCACATGGTGGCGTCGAAGCACGTTTCGCCGCATGTGTACTCTGTCGACGAAATTGATATGAGCAAAATTGCGGCGATTCGCGCAAAGTCCAAGGAAGAGTTTGAGAAGCGTTATGAAACGAAGCTCACGTTCATGCCCTTTTTCGTGAAGGCGGCGGTGGCGGGCTTGCGCGCCTATCCCATCGTGAACGCTTCGCTGGACGGCACAAACGTGGTGCTGCACAAGGAAATCAACATCGGCATCGCCGTGGCGCTGGACTGGGGCCTGATCGTGCCGGTGGTGAAGGGCGCGGACGAGAAGAACCTGTTGGGCATCCAGCGCAACCTGAATGACCTGGCGGAGCGCGCTCGCGCGAAGAAGCTGAAGCCCGAAGAGGTGCAGGAGGGAACGTTCTCCATCACGAATCCGGGGGTCTTCGGGGGGCTCTTCGGCCTGCCGGTGATCAGCCAGCCGAACGTGGCCATCCTGGGACTGGGGGCGATTGAGAAGCGGCCGGTGGTGGTGGAGGATGCCATCGCCATCCGTTCGATGTGTTATGTGACGCTAAGCTACGACCATCGTGTGGTGGATGGAGCGATCGCGCACCAGTTCCTGCACAAGGTGAAGGAGACGCTGGAGAACTGGGCGGAGCCGGTGGTGTAGCGACCAGTGCTCTGCGACAACTCACACCGGACTGCTGTCTGTGAACAGTCCCCATTCATTGACCTTAGGTGCCTTACGTGTGACAAATCACTGGTGGGTAGGTTGCGCTTTTTTCCTCGCCCTTCTTATATATCAATTACTCTCCGGCACTTTAGTTAGCCACCGTCTGTGGCCGCGCGGCACCCGAACCCAGCGCCCCCTGTTCTATTGGCTCATCCTATGCGGCGAGGCCGCCGGATGCGCATGGTTGCTGGTCAACTCTCTTGCGTTTGGCTGAACCGTACGCTGCCAGCTGAAACTTTGGACGCTTCCTGATCGCTGATATCTGATCACCGAACGCTTTCCTACTGAATCCTCGGAAGCGACGGCCTATAATCTCGCCAGGAAGCATCTCGTCACTCCAGAAAACCTACAGGAGGCAGTATGAACCGCGGAATCAGACGGCGAGAATTTTTGCGGCATGGCGCACTGGCAGCGGGTGCGATGGCCTGCGGCGCGTATCTACCCCATGCGGCGGTGGGAGCGGCTTCCGCGGATTCGCGGATCGACGTATTGCTGGACGAGCCGCTCGGCACAATTTCCCCCAATATCTACGGGCACTTTACGGAACACCTTGGCGGCGTGATCTACGATGGCCTGTGGGTCGGCGAAAATTCGCCGGTCGCCAATCTCCAGGGCGTTCGCAAACGCCTGGTCGAGGAGATGCGCAAGATCAAGGCGCCCGTGGTGCGCTATCCGGGCGGCTGTTTCGCGGACAGCTACGACTGGCGCGACGGTGTCGGCCCGGCCGACAAACGTCCCCGCCGCACCAATTTCTGGAATGATGCCGATACAAAAGCTGCGCCCGAAAATCACAAATATGAATCCAACCGCTTCGGCACCAACGAATTCATGCGTTTTTGCCGCCTCACCGGCGCGCAACCGTATCTCGCCGCCAATCTCCGCAGCCTTCCCGCCGAGGAGTTTTGCCACTGGGTGGAATACTGCAATTCTCCTGCGGGCAGCACCTCACTCGCGGAGATACGCGCCGCCGCCGGATCGCCGGAGCCTTTCAACGTGCGCTTCTGGGGCGTGGGCAACGAATCCTGGGGCTGCGGCGGCAACTTCACTCCTCAGGAATACGCAGTCGAGTTCCGTCGCTTTACCACCTGGCTCCCGCACTATGGCCCGGAGCTTTCCCTGGTTGCTTCGGGTCCCTATTCCGAAGAGACGAGCTGGACGCGGGGTTTCTTTGAGGAGCTTCTCCGCAAAGGCGCCGACCAACTGCGTTCCGTCTACGGCCTCTCTCTCCATCACTACGCCTGGAATCTTAGCCGCGGGCGCACCACGGATTGGGACAAGGGCAAGGGCAGCGCGCTGGAATTCGATCCCGTCGATTGGTACGAACTGCTGCGCGAGGGCCAGCGCGTCGAGGCTATCGTTGAAGGCCACTGGCGCGCCATGGGCGAGTACGACGAGCAGCACCGCATCAAGCTGATTGTCGACGAGTGGGGCCCATGGTACCGCCCCGGTTCGGAAGCCACGCCGGGCAACCTGCTGGAACAGATCCCCACGCTGCGCGATGCGGTTTTCTCCGCCATGACCCTTGACGTTTTTAACCGTCACCCGGAAAAAGTGGCCATGGCCAACTGCGCGCAATTGATCAACTGCCTGAATAGCCTGTATCTAGCGCATGAAGACAAATTCTGCGTCACGCCGGTCGGGCACGTGTTCGCCATGTACGCGGCGCACCAAAGCGGGCAGTCCTTGCGCACCGTCTTCTCGGCTCCCCAGGTTCATTACGACCGCGACGCCAAGCCTGCTTCCTTTTGGGGTTTGCAAGGATCCGCTTCCCGCGACGGCAAGGAACTGCAGTTGACGGTGGTTAATCCTCACGTGAGTGAAGCGCGCGAGTGCTCGATCGCCGTTCGCGGCGGCCGCGTCGTTTCCGGTTCGGCCACTACGTTAACCAGTTCCGACATCCACGCCCACAACACGTTTGCGGAACCTGCGGCGCTGGAACCGCAAACGAAGAAGCTGGAGGCCAGCGGCGCGGAGCTCACCGTTGTGCTGCCGGCGGCTTCGGTCAGCAAGCTCACGCTGGTGCTGGGGTAGCGCGGTTTTGAGTATTCAGTTGTCAGTTTTCAGTTGTAAGTAAAGAAGGAACCCCCCTCGCAAACCAGCGGTCCTATCCGTCCTGGCATGCGCAGGACTTCACTCGTCTTTCGGGAATTCCCAAGTTAAGAAATTCTCCGCGTGGAAGCGAGACGGAATTGGCTACCGTGGTCTATTGCTGGTGCGCAAACCGATGGCCCGGAAAGCACATGTCCGATTCTGACTGGTAACTGACTACTGGATCATCGGGCGCAGCTTCGCCGTCCACACCGCGAAGCCTTCCATCGCCACGGCTTCGACGCCCGCATCGCGCAGGGTTTCGCGGACAAAGCGATGGCGCTCGTTTTCGGCGAGTAACGCGACGTCGGTGACGGCGGTGAATTCACTGGACGGCACCTTGCCGCGGATGCGCTCCACGGTATAAGCAAGGAGTTTGGCATCGGCGGGCGCGCGCGTAACGCTGAGAGCTTGGACGAAACCCCGCGTGCCGTTACGCCGGTAGCCGTAGTCGAGGCGCATGGGATCGCCCGGGAAGGTGAACTCTTCCGCGCGCACGCCCTTCTGCATGCGTTCCCACAGGCGCGCTTGTTTCAGTACCTGTGCGCAGTAAGAACGAATCACGCCGCGGCTGCCCGGGGCGCCTACGCGCGTGGCCGCGCGCGCCGGGGCCACGTGATCGGCATAGAGACGCTCGGTTTCCGCATCCAGATCGTCGGCGTAGACGCCCTTTTGCGGGGCCAGCTGCAGGGCGTTCGAAAGAGTATCGTCCCACTTTCCCAATAGCCGCAACCAGGCGGCCTGCCCATTTCCTGCGTCGGAACCTTGCGCTGTTTCCTGGCCACTACTGGGGAACAGCTCGCCGGCGCCGGCAAAGCGGTTTTCCAGGTCATCCCGCAAGGCCCGCAGGAGTTCCTCATCGGCCTGGGGGTGAAGACGGCGCACACGCGCGTACTCTTCGGGCTCTTCGATCAGACGCAAGCGGCGCTCGCCGGTTTGCGGATCGAAAACCAACACACCGATATTGACCCACTCGTCGCGCACCAGATTGGGCGTGTAGCGGAACACGCGATAGGCGCAAGCGCGCTCGTTCGCTCTTGGCTCGTTTGTCTCTGTGATCATCGTAGTTCTCCCCTTGCGTGATCCGTCAACCGTGACTGGTGACTCTTGAAAACCCATAACCGGTGTCGGCGATGATCTTTCACGAGTCAAGAATTACGAAACACGATTCACGAATCACGGATCCAGTGCGAAAAAGGCCGCCGGTTGGAAGATTTTGCCGCAAGCAGAAGCTCCGGAACGCGTGTCCTTCTCCGCTGCAGTTGCTCCAGCAATCGCAGGACGGCGTCATAATCGTCCGCATACCACTCCGGCGGAATTTCCCCGGCCACTTCGGCAAGCACGCGTTCGGTGATGCGATGTTCCAGGCGTTCGAGCCACGGGCCAAAGGATTCCATTCCGGTTACGCCTTCATAGACGCGGTTGCGCGCGTACAAGCCGCGCAGGGGCGCATCGGGGAAGTTCCATTCCCCGGCGTTGAAGCAGAAACCCTGGTCGATCATCAGCGTGCGATAAGCCAGCAGATTAGTGCCACCCTCATGGGCAGATTCTCCCGGAGGATAACCCGGCGTTGCTGGTGGTGCCGGGCTCTTCTCCTCAAAAAACAGGGTCTGGCGTCCGTTGGTGTTGCAGGTCCATTTGTCGAAGACCAGCATGCCGGCAAAATCGTGAAGGTTGGCGACCTCGTGCAGTTTCTCATCGGGAAGAAAATCGTGCAGCACAAGCTGGCGGGGATCGCCCGGATAGCGCGAGCCGAATTGCAGCCCCGCGGCGCAGGGCGTATGAGAACGCGCCAACTCGATGCACAACTCCTGGGTCAACTGGATCAGCTCCCGGCTGACCTCGACGACGGCTACGGGGGTTGTGGGGAGGCCGAGACGAGATGCCAAGCGAGTACCGAGCAGCTCGTTTACCAGAATGCGCAGGTGCTGCGGGTTATTTTGGAATTTGACGACATAATAGTTTTCGTCCGAGCACCTCATGAGGTGCGCCTGCGCGCCTCCGCGCATCCGCCGTATGTGCTCGATGGCTCGCAACATACGCGTTTATCCTAACGGCACTTAGAGGTTCAATCAAGTGCACGGGGGCAGCGGCGCCGCGTGTTTCCCAATGCGGCGCGAGGAGCGCACCGATTCGGTGCAAGTGTGGCGGGGGCCCGATTCCCGGCAGCAGCAAACTCATGCCAATGTGGCGTCTTCCGCTGCAGCCCGGAACAACGAGGCCCCGTGATGGCGTCGCGGGGCCTCTGGGAAATCCAGTCTTAGGCGCCTGCAGGAACTAGCGGCGGCGTTTCTTCCCGGCTTTCTTCGCGGTCTTCTTGGGCTTCGCTTTGCCTTTCTTGGCTTTTTTCGGAGCCTTCTTGGCCGCTTTCTTGGGCGCCTTCTTGGCAGGCTTTTTCGCCGCTTTCTTGGGCGCCGCCTTGGGTGCGGGCTTCGCCGGGGCTTCTTCCCCGGCCTCCTCCGCGGGTTCATCTTCTACCAAGAGGATCTCTTCCTGTTCTTCGATCACGCCCTCGGTATCGCCACCCAGCTCGTCGTCCTCTTCCAGCCGGGACAGCTCATCATCCTCTTCAAAATGATCCTTCTCAAAATCCATGCTTTCCTCCCCTTGGGGCACTTTCTTTCCCGATGTTCTTGGCATGCTGCTCCAGCCGGAGATGAGTCACTCCGTCCTTGCGATTTGTTATCCCACTCCAACGTGGATGTCAAGAGTTCTCGATGGTTGGCGAGGCCGGCGTTCCAAACACGTCACGGACAGCTCGAGAAGCTGTGACCCGCGCTCGAACGGAAAAATGAGAGGAGGCGAAAGAGGGCCCGTGGGCGGCCTGAAGGCTCCTACTGACGGCTCTTGCCGGCGGTACTCGTGGAGGGCTTCTTGGACCTGGTGGAGCTATGCACGGTGCGCGTTTCCGGAGCGCCTCCCACGGTATAGATGCGCAAGACCATGCCGCGCGAGACCTTGGCGGACTTGAGCCCGTTCCATTTGCGGATCTGGTCGGAGGTCACGCTGAACTGATCGGCGATGCCCCCGACTGTGTCGCCCTTGCGGACGCGGTAGCGCACCAGGCGGCTCTTGGCCTCCTCAGGCGGGCGGGTGGCGGGAATGATGAGTTTCTCCCCCGGCGTCAGGGATTCGGCACGGTCCAGGCCGTTGGCGTCGGCGATGGCAACCGGGGTGACGCGGTATTTCTTGGCAATGGAGGTCAGCGTGTCGCCGGATTCCACGCGATGGCGCCGCCAACTGACCCACTTGTCCGGGGGAATATCCGCGATCTCTGAAGAGAATTTCTCCGACGTGCCTCTCGGCAGGTACAGAACAAAACTGGGATCCTCCGGTGTGGCCATGCGGAGAAGCGAGGGATTCAGAGCACGCAGCGTGGCCACGTCGACATCAATGGTTTCCGCCACCAGCCGTAGATCGATCGCGCGGCCGGGCTTGACGACATCGGATTCCACCGGCTGGTCGGGATCCACGGCGATGCCGTAGTGCGCGGCGTCCTTGGCAATCAGAGTGAGGGCGAGAATGATGGGCACGTAATTTTTGGTTTCGCGGGGGAGCACATTGCGATTGTAGAGCTCCCAGAAATCGGCGTAGCCGGTGCGCTCCACACCCTTTTGGACGTTGCCGGGCCCGCAGTTGTACGCGGCGATAGCGAGATACCAGTCGCCAAACAGGCCGTAGAGGTCGCGCAGGTGCTGGGCCGCGGCGCGCGTGGCTTTTTCGGGGTCCAGGCGCTCGTCCACCCACCAACTGCGCTTCAAGCCGTATTCGTTGCCGCGCCATTGCACGAATTGCCAGATGCCGCGGGCGCCCGCGCGCGAAAGGGCCAGGGGCTGGAAGGCGCTCTCTGCTTGTGCCAGGTAGATCAGGTCCTGGGGTACACCCTCCTCGCTCAAGACTCGGGAGATCATCTGCTGGTAGCGGCCGGAGCGGCGGAGACCGTTTTCGACGATGGCGCGGCCGCGCGGCGTCTGGAAAAAGTTAAGGTAGGAGACCACGGTGTCGTTCACGGTGAGCGGCAAGTCGTGCGAGATGCTCTTGGCGGCTACTTCGGCGCGCTCCCGCAATTTGGGGTCGACCGGAAAAGTCAATTCGGCCACTTCGTCGATGGCTGCGGGAACGGCGGGCGCCTCGCTGAAACCATCACCTGCGCGGAAGGCCTGCAATTCGTAGGTGTAGATGGCATCCGTGACCTGATGGAAGAGCTCGCTGAGGCGCGGATCACCGTTGGGGTCGTAGCCGCTTTCGAGCATCCAGTCGACGGCGTCGTCAAAATCGCGGCGCGCGGCTTCCAGGTGGCCGGCCTGGTAATTAGCTTCGCCGGAACTGAATTTTTCTTTGACCTTCTCGATCAAGTAGTCGATGCCGCCGGGTGTGGGTGTCTGCAGCGCGGTGAGAGGCTGCGAAATCAAATCCCTGAGTGGCAGCGCTCCAATTTCGGGGGCGGCCGGGGCGGGAACCTGAACCGGGGCCAGCGCCGGAGCACGCGCCTGCACTGGTTTCCTGGTGGCATCCTCGCATCCTGTCAACGCCAGGAGCCATGCGAAACACGCCACGGCGCCCAGCCAGGGCCTGATCATTGGCTTATGCACCATTTCCCTATGGTAAGTAGGGCTTTGCAGATTGGTCAATGCAATACCGCCCCCTACGGTAGCCCATGCAGCACTCACCTGAGACGCGCAACGCTGGCCACGGCGACTTGGCCGGGGAGTTTTCTGCGCTCGACATCCTGGCGGAGTTGAGGCAGAATTCAGGCCGCCAATCCCGCATGCCGGGCTCCTCCTGCCTCTCCCCGGCCTGCTCCGAGGAGGTCTTGTATGGCACATTTGCGTCGCTTGAGTTTGCTAATGCTCTGTTTGTCGCTGTGCGGTTTTGCCGCGTCCCAGGAGATGCACCCGCCTGCGCGGTCCACGCCGGCTTTTGACCAGCTTAAATCGCTGGCCGGGGAGTGGGAGAGAACGAACACGCAGGGGTCCAAGACAAGCCTGACTTATCAGGTGGTGTCCAACGGAAGCGTGTTGATGGAGCGCCTGAAAAGCGGTGACATGTCAGAGATGATCACCATGTATTCGCAGGACGGCGACCACATTTTGGTGACGCACTATTGCTCCGCGGGGAACCAGCCGACGATGCAAACGGCAACAGCCACGGCGGCAACGGGGAAATATGATTTCAGCTTCGTGCGCCTCTCTGGCGCGAAGACGCCGGATGAGGGGCACATGGTGTCGCTCTCGCTGACCATGCCGGACAGCAACCACCTGACGCAGGTGTGGACGTTCGATGACCACGGGAAATTGATGGCAGACACGTTCACGTTTACGCGGAAGAAGTAGCCAGGCTTTGGCTGAGATGTAAAAGCGCGGCGCGCGGTCTGCGGTCGGAAGATACCAATTGCAGCGCCAAGACAATCCAAGGATGCAAAAGGAAAACGCATGCGGCGATTTATGCCTACTGTCTCGAGTGTTTTGTTGATTTTACTCGGCGCCTTTTCGCCGGTACGAAACTCTGCGTGGGGTGGAGGGGTCCCGGCGCCGCCACCTTCCCAGCGCTCATTTGAATTCACGTATCAGGTGCATGTGCCGGCACAGGCGGGCGCTGCGCACCTGTGGATTCCGCTGCCGCCGAGCGACGCTTATCAGTCCATCCGGGAGCTACGAATCGAGAGCACGGTGCGGCACAGCGAAGGGCGGGATGCCGAATATCAGAATTCCTTCGCGATGTTTTCGCCCACGCCAGCGGAAGCGGCCGCCGGGTATGACGTGACATTGCAATTTCGCGTGCAGCGATCGGAACATGCCGTGGACGTGAGGTCTGCCGCACTTACCAACGCCGCCGCTACGCCACCCGCGAATGAAGTGATGCTCAAGCGCTATCTGCAGCCCGACAAGCTCGTTCCTTTGAATGAGACGATCGCGCAGCTTGCGCGGGAACAGACCGCGGGCGACTCCACTGCCATCCAAAAAGCGCGCCACATCTACGATTACGTCGTGGCCACGATGCGCTACGACAAGTCCGGGGAGGGCTGGGGGCGTGGCGATGCCGTCTGGGCGTGCACCTCGAAGCGGGGAAACTGCACGGACTTCCATTCCCTTTTCATCGGGATGATGCGCGCGGCCGGGATTCCCGCGCGCTTTGAAATCGGCTTCCCGATTCCTGAAGGGAAAACGGAAGGCGACATCCCCGGCTACCACTGCTGGGCTGAATTCTATTTGAATGGTGCGGGCTGGATTCCCGTGGACGCCAGTGAAGCGTGGAAGAATCCCGCGAAACACGACTATTTCTTCGGCGCCCACGATGCCAACCGCGTCTTCTTCACCTATGGCCGCGACCTCGTGCTTTCGCCCGAGCAGAAGGGCCCGCCGCTGAACTACTTCATCTATCCCTACGCGGAAGCGGACGGCCATCCGATGACCGGGCCTACGACGCACTTCACTTTCCGGGAAATTGCGGCAACGCCCACACAAGCTGCGGCCCGCTGAGTAAACTCAAGCTCCGCACGATTGTCTTCGTCACGAACGAATTCTGCTAGCCGCGGCACCGCGCTGCTTCGGTTTCTGCTCTTGGGTTTCCTCTTTTTTCTTCGTAGGGGTCCAGCACCGCTGGACCCCTTCTCGGCAGATCGTGCAACTTCCCCGTTATTTCGAACGGAGTCCGCGAAGTGAGAAATCCCTCTTCGGCTTCAGATCTCAGATTACTTTACGCGCTCAACGACGCCGGCTGATTCGAGCGCCTTGAGATATTCGAGAACCATTTCAAGTGGCACCGGACCATATTCGGCGGAGACGGCATCGCGGATCTGTTGGGCGTTGCGCTTTCCGTCGGCGAAATTCAAAACTTCGTAGGCATACTCGTCCCCGCTTCCCCACAGCCCTTCGTAGTCCAGGAGCTTGAGCTTTGTAGGGAGCGCGCGCTTGGCGAGCTCTGCTTCAAGGTAATTACTGCCGAACACCCCCATCGGCCCTTTCAGGGATGGGTTCCGCGCGAATTTCAGGAGTCCTTCACCTGAGGCTGAAGGTTCCGGACCATGCCCTTTTTTCGGCGGACTGAACTGTTTTTCTATATCGGGTATCCACACAAGGCCGGCATAGTCTTGCTGCAAAAATATCTCTATGGAATGCTGTTTCGCCACAAATTGATTGGACCAGAGGCGCATCAAATTTTCGCCTTCGTTGGCGGGCAACTGGCTGGCGTGACGCACGGCTTCGTTCATTTCGATGAGATGTTGCATGTTACCTAGCCTTGTGAGCTTCACCCCTGACTGCGAGGAGAGGTTAGCAAGGAAATACCCGCTAGCCGCGCCGATGAAGGCCACACGCTTCAGCTTCGTCGAATCGATATTGGCCGGCGTGTCAAGATTGGTGTGGATGAAACGATCGGGCCAGTCGTTCAGATAGATCGCGGGAATGTCGAAGGAAGAGCCCTGATAGACGTCATGGTCGCTGCCCATGGTGTAAGAGGAAAACTCGGCACGCAGGGGCTCCTTGCCTCCTTCGGGAGAAAGCAGAGGGTAGGCTGCTTTGCCAGTGGCCGCGTATTGGTAGGATTGCTCGTTCACAAACTCAGCGAAGGCCCAGGCCACGTCGTGTACAAAAGAGGGCAGGCTCATCGGCCCGCGTGTCACGTGGAACACCGCCTTGGTTTCCGGCCCGCCGCCCACCATGTCCATGTGTACGACGGCCTTGACGCGCTTGGCGAGATCGGGTTTCCCGTTCAGGAGAGCCAGCGTGCCCTCAATTTCGGGCGGGAAAATGAAGCGAATCGTGCGTACGGGGCGAGTGATTTTTCCTTCGCTCGACAATTTTTGCAGCGTTCGCGCGACTTCCAAAATCGTGGCACAGCCGCTGGCGTTGTCATTGGCTCCGGGCTGCTGATGATCCAGGTGGCAGGAAAAAACGATCTCTTCTTCCCTGAGTTTCGGATCAGCGCCTGGAATCGTCGCGGTGACGACTTCATAATTTCCCGGATGCTGCCCTGCCTTCACGCTCGCATGCAGTCGAATCTTCTCTCCCTTTTGCAGCCGCTCCTGAAACGCATGCGCGGTCCTCAATGAGACCATAAACGCGAAGGTCTTGTTTTTTGAAAAAGTGTCCAGGTGGCCCCAGCGAATGGCGTCCTGATTTTCGCCCCACCAGGCCGTTCTCTGGTTCTGCGCATAGCTGACGATTCCCGCCGCGCCAAATTTCCCTACCGCCAATTCCTGCGCCGCCCCTGGCTGCGTGCTAACCAGAACCAACTTCCCTTTCACATCTTTGCCCGTGTAATCGCTCTCCTCCGTGCCCTCGCCGACATCCACTAGCCCCGCCGTCACATCCGCGCTTTCGCTGTCTTCTGCCAACACGACCGGCTCCGTCTCATAACTCGCCAGCTTCACCGGAGCTTGGCCATCGTTGACCTCCCTCAACTCCGCGAATTCCGCATCCCACGCCGGACGCGAACGCTGTGTGCCGTAGTAAATCTTCCCGTCGGCCGGGAACTCCAGAATCGTGACGTCGCTCAGGCCGTAAGCCCGCAAGCGATCCGCTACCAACTCGGCTGCCTTGTGGTAACCCTGCGAGCCGCGCTGGCGGTGAAACTCCGCGATGCCTTCCAGGTTACGTTTGGCCGTTTCCCCGCTAACTTCGTTGGCCAGCGCCGCCACATCCTTCTCCGTCAGCAACGGAGGCTTTTGCGCCAGCGCTACGCCAGTCATCGCAAGCGCCAGAATCATCACCACCGACTGTCTGCTCATCGCGTGGTCCTCACCGCCCGCATTCTACCCCTTTACCTGCCCCATCTCATTGGCCGCCCCGACTTCTCCTCTCTCTGCCGCATCCAAGAAGGTGGCGAAATTTCCGTGCCCGTTGCGGCGTATCATTCATTGACGGCCCATTGACCACACCCACTGACCCAAATGCCCAACGCCGAAACCGCCATCCAGCTTGAACACGTCTCACGCCAGTACACCATGGGCGGGGCGACCATCCAGGCCGTGAACGACGTTTCGCTTGCGATTGCACGAAATGAATTCGTGGCGCTGCTGGGCTCTTCCGGATCGGGGAAATCGACGCTGCTGAATCTCATCGCGGGTCTGGACCGGCCCACGTCCGGCTCGATCACGGCGCAGGGGCAGAAGCTCGCAGAACTCACGAGCATCGAACTCGCGCGCTACCGCTGTCACACCATCGGCATGATCTTTCAATCGTTCAACTTGCTGCCGCGCATGACCCTGGAAGAAAATGTCGAGCTGCCGCTGCGCCTGGCAGAGGTGGCACGCGAAGAGCGTCCCGGGCGCGTGCGCGAGGCTTTGGAGCGCGTGCGGCTGACGCACCGGCTGGGTCACCGTCCCACAGAGCTATCCGGCGGCGAACAGCAACGCGTTGCCATTGCCCGGGCGCTGGTAAACCGGCCAAAGATTTTGCTGGCGGATGAGCCGACCGGCAATCTCGATTCCACGACGGGGGAGGCGATTCTGTCGCTTCTGGGTGACGTGCAGCGGCAAATGGGAATGACCATCGTGATGGTGACGCACGAACGTCCCCTAGCTGAGCGTTACGCCGGCCGGCTGGCGATCATGGGCGACGGCAAACTTTTGTCGGCTTCGGAAACCGCGAGAGGGGCCGCGCCATGAAACCCCGCGACTTGTCGGACCTGGCATTCCGCAATCTTCGCGAAGCTATCTTGCGTAACGCGCTGACGACGCTGGGTGTGGCGGTCGGAGTGGCTTCGCTGGTGGCCATGTTGTCGCTGGGTGTGGGCTTGCAGGAGCTGGCCTCCAAGCGGCTCTCACAAAGCGGGCTGTTCGACACGATTTTTGTTACGCCCAAAAACAATTTCCGCGGCATGGGACGTCCACAGCGCGAAGTGCAGTCCGATAAGCCGCCGCGGACCTTGGACGAAGACGCGCGCAAGGAACTCGAGAAACTCCCGAACGTGATCGAGGTTTATCCGCAAGTGCGGTTTTTCACCGAGGTGCGCTTCAACAACAAGCCTTTCGCCACGGTGGTGGCGGGGATGCCGGATTCTTCGCGGAATTCCGGCTCGTTCGATGGCATGCAGGGGAACTTTTTCTCGTCTGCCACAGCTAACGAAGCGATCCTGCAGATTGAATTCGCAAAGGATCTTTCGGAAAAGCCCGCGATGCTGATTGGGCAGGAGTTGGTGCTGCGTTATGCGGAGCGCCAGGCGATGCCGGCGAACGACGATGTCTCCGCTCCGAACGGCGAACCCTCCGGCGGCTTTTCCGTGGTGCCGAAAGAACTGCGGCTCAAAATTGTGGGAATCGTGGAAACGGAGCCGGCGGCCGGATATGGCGGCTACGGCAACGCGCGATTGCTGATGCCGCTTTCCACGGCGTCAACTTTGCGCGCGGCCCAGGTGAACGATTTGCGCGACATCGTGCGCGACACCACCGCCAACAAAACCACCTACCCTTCGCTTTCCGTGCGCGCCAAATCACCCTCGCAGGTGGAAGCGCTGGAGGCATCGATCAAGTCCATGGGCTTTGCGGCTTTCTCGCTTCTGGACGCCTCGAAATCCCTGCGCACGTTCTTCTCGGTGTTCGATCTGCTGCTGGGGATTTTTGGGAGCCTCGCACTGGCGGTGGCGACGCTGGGAATCGTGAACACGCTAGTGATGGCCATTCTGGAGCGGCGGCGCGAAATCGGCGTGCTGAAGGCGCTGGGCGCGGCAGATTCAGATGTGCAGCAACTGTTTTTTGTCGAGGCCGGGGTTATGGGATTGTTCGGGGGATTCCTTGGCGTGCTGTTTGGCTGGTTGCTGGGGCGGGCGATCACGTTTGGCACGAACGTGTATTTGAAACGGCAGAACCTGAGTCCCATCGAGCTTTCTTCCGTGCCCTGGTGGCTGGTGATTGCGGCCATTGTGTTTGCCATTCTTGTCAGTTTGGCCGCGGGGCTCTATCCTGCTTCGCGTGCGGCCAAGCTCAATCCGGTTGACGCGCTGCGCTATGAGTAGGAAAAATCGCGCGCCTTCTCCTTGGCTATTGCTCACGTGTTTCCTTTGTCTCCTGAGTTGCCCTGCCTTTTCGCATGCGGCGACGGGGCGCGTCGAGTGCAATGTCCTTCCCAGCAAATTCGTGCGTCGCGCGGTGCCCTATTGCGTCATGCTGCCGCCGGCGTTTGACGCGGACAAGACGCGGCATTTTCCCATCCTTTATTTGTTGCACGGACTGGGCGACAACGAACAGTTCTTCATTCACTCCGGGGAATGGAACCTGGTGGAAGACATGCGGGAGAAGGGCGAGCTGAAGGATTTCCTGATCGCCACGCCAGATGGCGGCACAAGTTTCTACATCAACGCGAAAGACGGGAAGGAACGCTACGAAGATTTTCTGGTGCAAGAGTTTTTCCCGTTCATCGAGAAGCGTTATCGCGTGTCGCCGGGCCGCGCCAACCGGGCGATATCGGGAATTTCGATGGGCGGGTACGGGGCGCTGCATCTGGCGTTCCGGCATCCGCAATTGTTTTCCGCCGTAAGTGCGCACAGCGCCGCGCTGATCGAGAAATTGCCCGCGTTTCTCGGCGTTGCGGCGGCGCAAAGCAATCAGCCCAATCGCGCGAGGATCTTTGGTGGCGTGTTTGGCGACCCGCCGGACGCAGCGTACTGGAATCGGGAGAGTCCGATAACGCTTGCGCGCACTGAGAATTTGGCGGGCTTGAAGATTTACTTTGATTGCGGCGTTCAGGATGACTACGGCTTCGACGCGGGGGCTGCGGCTCTGGACAAAGTCCTGACGGCGCGGCACATTGCCCACGAATATCATCTGTACCCCGGGGGCCACGATGCGACCTACTTCGCGGCGCACCTGCCGGCGTCGCTCGAATTTCATTCCCGCTTGTTTGCGCGCTAGATGGAATCGGCAGCGGGGACGTTGGACCAATCGGCGCTGAGCCAGCGGCCGAAGCGCCAGGAGTAGTAGCGCGCGCCGAAGTCGTCGTTTTGGGTTTCGGTGTCGCGCTCTTTGCCCTCGAATTTGTAATTGTTTTGCGTGCAGGAGTTGGTGTAGGCGCGCTCGCCGCCAAAGGGCGTGAAGTCCGCATCCCTTCGACTGCGCTCAGGGTAAACTTCGCAGACCACGCCGGTGTTGTTGGTGACGATGCGCGAGGTGCCGAGAGAGTCTTCGACGTAAAACTGCGCGGTGCTGCCCGCCGCGAGCAGGGCCACGCGCTTCC
>Ga0209517_10002549_pt1 | contig 25455 bp, 20 predicted proteins | sample PeaSoiMetSII2010_FD_187695 | JGI IMG/M metagenome (GOLD analysis project Ga0209517, IMG submission 187695) | Peat soil microbial communities from Weissenstadt, Germany - SII-2010 (SPAdes) (version 2) | ecosystem: Environmental > Terrestrial > Soil > Wetlands > Peat | place: Germany... | reverse complement strand
CTGCCGCCGCTTCTTCCTGGAGCCCGCCAACGCCAAGCGTCTGTGGCTGACTACCTGCACCGGACCGCAAAGTCTTGAATCTTAGGTGAATTATTATCCGTGGAAATCCAGGCTAGTGGTTCCTTCGGCCGTGCGCCGGAGGGCCGGCTTTAAGAGCGGGGAGGAAATCGAATTCAGGGCCTCCGGTGGCGTGATCACGATCACGCCGAAACTTCCAGACGCTGATGACGAGTACACCCCGCGACAGAGGCGCATCATTGATGCGCGTCTTCGAAAGGCCGACGAAGACATCAAGGCTGGACGCGTATATGGCCCCTTCAAAACGTCTGAGGAATTGGCTGCGTCGGTCGAGGCGGAGATCAAGAGATTGCGGGTGGAAAAACGGAAAAGCTAGCCCGGCCGATGGAGCTCAAATACACGAAGACGGCCCTCGACGCCCTGAAAGATGCTCCGACCCGCATCCGGAAGACCTTTTACAAACAGGCAGGCTTCCTTCTTCAGGATTTACATCACCCATGGCTTAGCGCGAAGAAGTACAGCGAAGCCGAGGATAAGTGGCAGGCGAGAGTGAACAAGAATTGTCGGTTTTACTTTAGGATCATCGGTAGAACGTACCTCATTGAGGACGTTACACCACACCCCAAAACGCGTATCGGCTAAATTGGATCACGCCCCGCGATTGCAAATGCGCCTCTTGTAATCCTCACCCCACCCTGCAATACTCTGTTCGGAGGTGATCTTGTGCCGATCGCCCTCTTCCGCCCCGCGGCCATTCTTCTGCCGCTCGTCGCCGCCCTATCTTCCGGACAGTCTCTCAAGGTAGGCGAACCTGCTCCTCCGCTGGCCCTGGAGCGAACCATTCCCTCAGGGATGAATGCCGAATGGGACGTCCTGCGCGGCAAGCCCGTGGTCATCGAGTTCTGGGCAACCTGGTGCGCCAACTGCGTTGCTGAGATCCCGCGTCTGAATGAGCTGGTCTCGAAGTTCCCGGAAATCCAGTTCATCTCGATCAGCGACGAGCAGCCTTCAGCCGTAGAACCATTCCTGGCGCAACGGCCGATCCTCGGCTGGGTCGGTCTCGACCATGCGGGAAGCACCTTCAAGACTTACGGCATCGACGCCCGGCCGCAAACCATGCTGGTGGATAGCCACGGCGTGCTCCGCGGCGTCCTGCATCCGGCCCAGGTCACGGCGCCGGTTCTGTCCGACCTGGCTGCGGGACGGCCAGTTTCGCCGCAAGGCCTGAGAGGCCGATTGCGTGTATTGGACCAGGCCGCGGATCCCGTATACGCCGTCGTTTTGCGCCCCTCCACGGGCAACCAGCCGGGAGGCAGGTTCGGGCTCGACCCCGGCACAATGCAAGGCGACAATCTCCCTCTCAAGACGATCATTGCTTACGCTTACTCGGTAAGCCAAACGCGTCTCGAAGGCCCGGACTACCTCCTCCGCATGCACTACGACTTTTGCGTTCAGCTTCCGGCCGGCATCACTGGAGATGTGGAGATCCTGCGCGACATGTTGCAGCGCGCCTTGAAGCTCAAGATCCGGCGTGAGCCGCGGGAAGAAAATGCGCTTGTGCTCAAACTCGCCGGCGCAAAGCCACAGGAATTTTCAGCCGGGCTGCCAATGCCCGTCCTGGTCGGCATTCTCGAAGGCCGCATGAAACACCCGGTAGTCGACGAGACCTCGCTCGGCGGTCGATACCGGTTTGATTTCCCGGACAACCATGAGGATCTGTTGAACTCCCTGCGGCAGCAGCTTCACCTCGAGTTGTCTCCCGAGAAGCGGCCGATCGACACCCTGATCGTCGAATCCCTGGAACTGCCGTCGTACCGCGTGGGCATACCGGGCCGCTGAACCCCAACCCCCGGCCCCCAACCCTTGCTCTCAATACCCGCCGGCTGCTAACCCAATCCGGTGAATCTCGGAGCTTTCTCACGTGACTCTTTCGGCCCGAACGATGAATCGGCCGGGACACCACGCGGTATCGGTACTCGCCAAGCAACGTGGTGAGCGTGATGATGTCGTTCCGCCGGATGCTTCGCTACGGCCGAAAGTCGCGGTGCCCCGAAATCGCGACGTTACCCGATTGCCCCGCTAGTGCCGTACCGCGAATATGGCCGGCTCGTGCAAAGGGCTGCGGAAACGGCCCGCAGCCTGCTCGTTCGATCTCTCGAGCCTGAACCAGTTCCACCGGGGAGACCTTGCGGGCGCGAATCCGGCCGAACGCCTGTTTCAGCGTGAGGCCCGAGAGAGCGTCGGCGGCGGGTTGTCAAATGGGGGTTTCCCGGCGCTAGAATGGCCTTAGCGGACCGGTTCCGCTTTTCGCTTCCACGTTTTCCGGGTTTCGGCGTCATCAGTAACAGGAACCCGTGCGAACCGTCGTTTTGACCGAGATGAGTGAAGTCATCGAGCCGGGGCTGGAGCTCCTGGAACGGCAAAACCGCTTTGTTTCCGAGCACTTACGCCGGATTTTTGTCCAGATTTACCGCATCGTTGAGAACGTGGCGGACGCCCAGGACCTGACCCAGGAGGCCTTCATCAAGGCCCTCCAGCACAAGGACCAGCTCAAGGACGAACAAAAAGCGGCCCATTGGCTCTCGCGCATCGCCACCAATACGGCCATCGATTTTTTGCGGCGCAGCGGGCGGGCCACGTTTTGCGAGATCGGCGAGGCTCCGGAAAGTCACGCGGAAAGCCCGGAGCAGACGGTCCTGCGGTCCGAACATCGCTCGTACCTGGAAGATGGCTTGCGGCTGTTGAGCCCCCGGGAACGCGCCGCGCTCATGTTGCGCGACGTGGAAGGGCTGCCGGCGGAAGAAGTGGCTAGGCGGATGGACTGCTCCAAGGCCACCGTGCGATCGCACATCGCGAACGCGCGAACCAAGATGCGCCGGTACATGGAAAGAAGGAAGCGGTAGGAACATGAAGCACCCTAATCAGGCAACATTGGCACTGCACGCAGGCGGCGATCTCGGGTTTTTCGCCCGGTGGCGAACCGAGAGGCACCTGGCGCAGTGCGAGAGCTGCCGCGACGAAATCGCCGCATTTGAAGGCATACGGGAGACTCTTCCGGAACTGTCGGAAATTCCGGAGATTCAGTGGAGCCGCCTGGCGGCGGAAATGAAGGCCAATGTCCGGCTGGGCCTGGCAGCGGGCGAGTGCGTGGGAAACGGCGGAAGCTCGGCACGAACCACGCGCCTGTTTACCGGAGCCCGCGCCGCCGTGGCGCTGGCCAGCATCGTGACCATGGTGGCGACCGGGGTGCTGCTGCAGAACACGACGCCCGCGCGGGCGGACCAGCGCACCGTGGTGCAGAGTACCGAGGACGGAATTCAAGTGGGAACCGGCGACCAGGCGTTCCGCCTGATGAATACGGGCGTGAGCGCCGACAACGTGACGCTTTCGGTGGGCGCGCAAGGTTCCATGGGGGCTCGCTACGTGGATCCCAAAACGGGCTACGTGACGATCAATAGCGTATATGCGGAGTAAAGGGCAAATAGGGCTGGCGACAGTGATCCTGCTGTGCGCGACGCGCCTGCTCGCGCAGGATACCGCTCTGCCCAGCGGTTCGATCAATATCAACCTCGCCAAAGATTCTCCGGTGACCCTCGTCGGGATGATTTCCAACGAGTCGCGGGCCACCGCGCGCGGCGCCGCCCTGGTGTTGGACCTGCACATGGCGCTGACTTTTCGCAACGCCGGCGCCAGCCGCATTCACGGTGTGATGCTGCGCGTGGTGTCGCAGGAAGTGACGCTGGGCGGCAAAGGCTCGGTCACGATTCCGAGCATGAATATCGCGCCGGGAGAAGCGTTCCCGGTGCGCATCGACATGCAATTGGTGCGGCCCACGCAGATGGCGGGCGGCCCGCTGGTCGAGGTCGACCTGGATGGAGTGCTGTATCAGGACCTCTCGTTCTACGGGCCGGATCGCATGCACTCGAGGCGCTATTTGACGGCCTGCGAAGTGGAGGCGCAGCGCGACCGCGAATACCTCAAGCGCGTGCTGGCACAGGGCGGCAAGGAGGGCTTGCGGCAGGAGATCTTCCAGATCGGCGGGCGACAGCAAGCCGCGCCGTTGAGCGTGAAGGTAGTGCCTCATGGGCCCGCGGTCACCAGCGCCGCGCTGCCGCCGGAGCACCCCGAGAAATTCGCATTTGTGGAGTTCCCGGATTCTCCGGTGGAGGCGGTCCAAGGCTGGGCGCAGGTGGCGGGTAACGAGGCGCGGGCGCCCAACATCGAAGTGCGCAACCGGTCGGCGAAGCCGGTGAAGTACGTGGAGCTCGGCTGGGTCTTGACGGACCAGGCGGGCCGTCAGTCGGTGGCGGCCTCGCTGCCTTCGGCCGAAAGGGACCTCTATCTGGCTCCGGACAAGACCTTTACGGTGCGCCAGGACACCACGTTGCGACTATTCTCGAACAGCGGGCAGCCGGTCAACGTGCAGAAGATGACGGGCTTCGTCAACCAGGTGGAATTCGCTGATGGCAAGGTGTGGGTGCCCAATCGGAAAAGCCTCCAGGATCCGGCCCTCCTTAAGGCAGTGGCGCCTTCGGCCGAGGAACAGCGCCTCGCCAACCTGTACAACCGGGGAGGAATCGAGGTCCTGGTCGAGGAGCTGAAGAAGTTCTGAACCGCTTTGCAGAGTGGCGACGAGCGTCCGCTTGTGGAGCAGCTTGGTGAGACGAATCCTCCCGCTCATCTTTTGGCAGTTCGGCCTGCTGGCCGGCGGTCGGCTCTTCGCCGATGTCGTCACCCTGAAGGATGGCCACCAGATCTCTGGGTTGGTAGAGTCCGGCAACACCCAGGAGCTTCACATCAAGGTCGGGGATCAGTCGCAGACAATCGATATCCATCAGGTTCGGGCCATCCAGTTCGGTGTTTCCTTGCCTGCGCCGGCAGCCGCGCCGCCTCCACCCAAAGCGGTTGCCCTCCCGCTCGAACCTGCACCAGCCGCCGCGGCAGCCGCGGCCGGTGACGGGGCCGACGCCGCCATCCGAGCCGGGTCCGGTGCGGGAACGTTCGCCGGAAAGCTCACCGGGAAGGGCGTGGAAGGTCGCCAATGACAGCCCGCGCCTCAGTCCTGCTCTTCTCCCTGCTGCTCGCCGCGCGAGCCGACACGCTGATTCTCAAGGACGGCACACGCGTCACCGGAAGGTGGTGGTCCATCGACGCCAGCCAGGTCCACTTCCTGGTAAACAACCAGCTACTGCATTATCCCCGGCCCGATGTGTCGGCGGTGACTTTCGGCGACGCGACCCTGCCTGCGCCGCCTGCGCCTTCGACTCCGCCGCCTGCGCCTTCGACTCCGCCGCCGGCAACACCAGCGCAACCTCCGGCCAGCGCAGCGCAGCCGGCCCGCGCTCCGACGTTGGCGCGATCGTCCGCCGGCCCGCCGGCGCAGCCTCCCACGTTGACGCGACCTTCCGGCAGCGCGCCGCCTTCGGCGCCCTCGCGCGGCGTCTCGCAACCGGAGGAAATCGGGATGGTCTACTTTTGGAACGGCAGAGATCTTACCCCGCTCGAAAGCAATCAAGCCGTCGAGCGTAGAAGCGGCTCCACTCAATACTGGGAGATGCCGGCCCCCCAATCGCGCGTTCGCCTAAAGGAGGCCTCCAGTCTGGTGTTCGTCGTCCGCTTGCCCAAAGGAGTCAACCCCGACGGCTACAGCCTGTTCCCTCTGTCGACTGTCAACGGCAGCCGGCAGACCCGGTCCCAGCCAGGCCGCCGAGGCGGCCTCGTAACATGGCCGTTTAAGATCGAGATAAACAACGAGTCCGGCTACATGACCTATGCTTTTACCGTCCGGGATCTGCCCACCGGCGAATACTCCTTCAGTCCCTCCAGCTCGAACGACGCCTACTGTTTCGGCGTTGATCCCTCCGCGCCCGGCCAATAGCGCGCGCCCCGTTGCGCAGCGCTCCCGGACGCGAATCACGGATTGGGCGATCCCGGATAGCCCGGCAGATAACTGGCCGGCTGCGAAGCGCTCATCAGGGCCCGCCGGCTGACTAAAGCGGATCACCAGCCCGTTCACGGCGAGCGAGCCGTTGCCGTACCGCACCTCGTGGGGCCGGGGCAGAAGGGACTTGTTCCCCACTGCCGCGCCGGGAAAACTGGCAAACACCGCCAGGCAAAGAACCTTCTCAATAGCCCTCACCTTACAACAGCCGGAAGGGCGCGGCCCGCTCAGCCTGCGCGCGTCGCCTTGGCGGCGCAGCCCAGACTCGGTGAGCCGAAGCGCGCGACGTCCGGCGCGAACGGAGATCGTGGTGAACTGGAGCGTAGTCTGGACTATTCTAAGGGCATGACAAGGCGAGAACTGTTGAAATCAGCGGGGACTGTATTGACGGGCACCGCGATTCGCATGGCCTCCGCAACTTCGGGCGCCGTCAGGTTCGGCGTCCGCAGTCCACTGCCGAGCGCGGAGCTTCGTGAGAGGGCGATGCTGGTGAAGCGCTTGGGGTTCGATGGCATCGAACTCGGGCCTGAATGGGCCGGGAGACCCTTGGAGTTTCTTCAGAAACAACTCGATGGCGTGGGCGTTTCGGTAAGCGCCGTCGTTGGTTCCATCGGGCTCCTGGATACCGATCCCGAAAAGCGCGCCCAAGCTATCGAGACGGATCGGCACCGCTTGGAGCTGGCCAAAGCCCTCAATGCGGACTGCCTGATCGAAGTGCCCACATTCGGGCCGAATCGCTTCCAGGACCTGTCGCCACTCATGAATGCGCGCGAAATTGAGGAACGGCTGCTGATTGCCGCGCTGAAAGAGCTCGCAACCGACGTTGAAAAAAGTGGCGTGATCCTGCTGCTCGAGCCTTGCAATCGCAAGGAAACGCATTTCATGTTCCGGCAGAGTCAGGCCGCGAAAATCATCGAATCCGTTGGTTCACCCGGCTATGGAATTCTCAGCGACTTCTATCATATGCAGATCGAAGAGCCAAGCATCGCCGAGACACTTTCGCGGTATGGGCGCTACACCTGCTATGTCCACCTCGCGGATGGGGAGAAGCGTACCGAACCGGGCTCGCTGCCTTTTGACTACCGGCCGGGATTCCGTGAATTAAAAAGAGCGGGTTACGCGGGATGGCTTACAGTAGAATCCAAAGCCACCGATAACCCGGAAGCGGCGCTCGGGCGGGCTCTGCAGTATCTCAAACAACAGTGGGCGGAAGCCTGAATTATCTGCGCCAACTCCACCATCGAGCTTGGATTGCTGGGTTGCGGTTCGCGAGGCAACTGGATCGGGAAGTTCTTCCCGGAATACACTGGCGCGCGCATTGTGGCGACCGCAGATGGGGTCCGCGAGCACCTCGATTCCACGACCGCGGCCTTCCATGTCCCTCCCTCGCGCGCCGATTACGGGCCCGATTCGGGATGATAATACGGCGGCGTTTCGATAGTGACCGCTTCCTTCCGATTCACCGATGATCCAAAAGATGGTACGATGCAATACCATCGGGACCATGACTCCGTCCTCCAGCATCGGCCACTACGAGATCATCTCGAAGCTTGGCGAGGGCGGCATGGGGGTGGTTTACAAAGCCCGTGACACTCACCTGGACCGGTTCGTCGCCATCAAAATCCTGCCGCCGGCGAGGGTCGCCGACACAGAGCGAAAGCGGCGCTTCATCATGGAAGCCAGGGCCGCCTCTGCGCTGAACCATCCCAATATCGTCACCATCCACGACATCGCCTGCCATGCCGGCATCGATTTCATTGTGATGGAGTTCATCGCAGGCAAGACGCTCGGGCAGTTGATCGGACGCAAGGGTATGAAGCTCGAAGCGGCGCTCAAGTGCGCCGTCCAGATTGCGGACGCACTGGCGGCGGCACACGGCGCGGGCATCATTCACCGGGACCTGAAGCCGCAAAACGTGATGGTAACCGACAGCGGTCTGCTAAAGGTGCTTGACTTCGGCCTGGCAAAGCTGGCGGAGACCCCGGCCAGCGAGCTTGCGCCAACCCGGACGCTGAACACGGAGACCGAGCAAGGTAAGATCCTTGGTACGGCGGCCTACATGTCGCCGGAACAGGCGGAGGGCCAGCCCCTGGATACCCGCAGTGACATCTTCTCGTTCGGCAGTGTCCTGTACGAGATGCTCACAGGAAAGCGGGCTTTCACGGGAAGGTCTCCGGTCTCTACCCTCTCCGAAATCCTCAAGGAAGAACCCCGGCCCGCTGGCGAGGTCGTGCTCGGCTTGCCGCGAGATCTTGTGCGGATCCTTCACCAGTGCATGCGCAAGGACCCGGCGCGCCGCTTTCAGCACATCTCCGACGTGAAAGTGGAACTGGAGGCACTGAACGAGTCGCCTGACGTTGAAGCGGAGCCGGTTCGGCCGCGACGGCGGCTTTGGGGGGCGATATCCGCTGCGTTCGGGCTGCTCGCCGGCGCTGCCGGAGCGTGGTGGTTGCTCCCGCCTCGCCGCGAACCGCCGTTGATTCTCCGGCGTTTGACTTTCGACACCGGGCTGACGACCGATCCGGCCATCTCTCCGGACGGCCGGATGGTCGCCTACGCTTCCGATCGAAATACGGACGGGAATCTCGATCTCTGGGTGCAGCAGGTCGCTGGAGGGGCGCCCCTGCATTTGACTCAGGATCCGGGCGACGACCATGAGCCTGATTTCTCGCCCGACGGCACGCGGATCGTGTTTCGCTCGGAGAGATTGGGGGGCGGAGCCTATGTTGTGCCCGTGCTCGGCGGCAATCCGCAAATCGTTGCCCACAACGCGCATCATCCACGCTACTCTCCGGACGGCTCTCAGATTGTCTACATCGCCGGCGGCAAGTTCTTCCAGTTTCCGTTTGTGTCGCCCGTTTCCGGCGGATCGCCGCGGCAGTTGAGCACGATGAACACGCTTGAGCGTCCGATGTGGTCGCCCGATGGGCGCCATGTGCTAGTTCTGGCATCCTCCCCGGATCGAGCGTCGAGTTTCGATGCCTGGGTCATTCCGGTCCCGGCATCCGGCGAGAGCAAGTCCCCGATCCCGACGGGGCTCTCCGGGGCTCAGCGCTACGCAGGTCTGAGTACAGGCGGCGTGCGTGATTGGGACGAACAGGGTCTGATCCTTTGCTTGAACCAGGGCGACAGTCGAAACGTCTGGCGCACTTCACTTCAACAGGGCACCTTCCGTGCGGACGGTCGTTTCACCCGGCTGACTGCGGGCGGCGGTCTCGAAGAGTATGCTCGCGTGGCGCGGACCGGACGAATGGTCTTTAGCGAGGAGAATCTGCAGGTCGACCTCTGGCGCATGTCTCCGCGCTCTGGAGATCTTCAGCCGCTTACGCGGGACGAGGCGGTGGAATCGTTACCCAGCCTTTCGGCCGATGGCAGCCTGGCGGTGTTCGTGTCTAATCGGCTCGGTCACACGGACGTGTGGATCAAGGATCTGGTGACTGGTAAAGAATCACCGCTCACCGCGACGCCCGAGGAAAAGTACGCGGCGGTGATATCTCCTAACGGACGGGAAGTCTACTTCAGCATGGTTCGCAGCGGCAGGCGTGGCATCTACCGTGTTCCAAGTGCGGGCGGCGTGCCGGAGCAGGTCGCGGAGGGTGTGTTTTATCCGACAGACGTCTCTTCGGACGGCCGATTCGTCATCCTCCAATATCGGTTCGATGCCCCACGCCAGAGTGACACGGGGACGGAACCAGCCACCATCGGCGTTCTGGATACGACAACCGGAGCCAAGGTTCAGAACTTCCCGGGTCCCGGCTACAGCATCTACCGCGGCCACCTCTCGCCCGACGCCCGCTGGGTAGTGTTTCACGCCGATCTTGCGCGCGGGGAGACACGCGTGATGATCGCCCCGTTTCGAGGAACGGGAGCCGTGCCGTCAGACCAGTGGTTTTCGGTCACCGACGGCAAAGTCTACGACGACGCGCCGCGCTGGTCCGATGGCGGAAACTCGGTTCTTTACTTTTCCGAGCGCGACGGCTCGCTCTGTCTCTGGTCTCAGCGGCTCGATGCGGAAACGAAGAAGCCCAAGGGCGACCCGGTCGCCGTCCGTCATTTTCACAGCCGCCGCTTCTCTCCCGCCAACGTCGGCATGTGGGACGTCGACGTGGCAGTCGGCGGCGAAAACATTGTCCTGACCATCGGGGAGCGTACGGGGAACATCTGGATTGCTGACCATGCGCAATAGCAGCGGTTCATCAATAGAGGCAGGCCCTGACTCGTGAGCCTTAACCCAACACTCGTGTCATGAAGTGCAAGGTAGCCGGAGCAGTGCCGGGATCGCCGCAAGCCGGTCCAGACGCCGTGCTGCTCGCCGAACCTGGACGATTTCAAGCAATGAGACGAAAGATCTAGAGTTTTCTGCCCCGCAGTCGCTCCCCCAAGCGGCCCGCGACGGCCAAGTGGCCGCGCTGGCCACGATTCCAGCCAACGTCAACCTGCGGCTGGCGACCACGGCGGTGGGAACCACGTCGCCGGGCGCGAACATCCCGGTCTTCGTGGTCACACCAAGCGGTTTGATGGGGGCTCCGTTTACCAACCTGCCTCACATCCGGGGCAACACAGAGAGCAGCGTCTGTGCTAATCTGCCGGTAACCCATGGCATCCCGCCCAGACCTCGAAAAATCCTTAGAATCGGCGCGCGCCGACACCAGTTTTTTCGGCCATCCGCGTGGCCTGGCTACCCTTTTCTTCACGGAAATGTGGGAGCGCTTCAGCTACTACGGAATGCGCGCCATCCTGATCCTTTTCCTGACGGACAAGATCGCCAAGGGCGGCCTCGGCTTCAGCGACGATAAAGCCGGTGCGGTCTACGGCCTCTACACAGCCATGGTGTACCTGCTGTGCCTGGGCGGCGGATGGGTGGCGGACCGGATCACGGGTCAGCGGCGGGCCGTGCTGATCGGTGGTGTCTTCATCGCCGCCGGCGAGTTCTGCCTGGTGGTGCCTAGCGAGTTCTCTTTCTACCTGGGACTGGTGCTGCTGATGATGGGCACCGGTTTGTTGAAAGGCAACGTGAGCACCATCGTGGGGCAGCTCTACGCTCCCGGCGATCCGCGGCGCGACTCCGGTTTTTCCATCTTTTATATGGGCATCAATACCGGGGCGCTGATTTCTCCCATCATCTGCGGCTACGTGGGCGAGCGCATCTCCTGGCGGCTGGGATTCTTGGTGGCCGGAATCGGCATGCTCCTCGGCCTCATCCAGTACGTGCTGGGCAGCAAACATCTGGGGACCGCCGGTCTCGACCCACCGAGCACGGGGGATGTGGAGCGCGACCGGCGGCAGAAGCGGAGCGCCGCTTGGGCGGTGGGCGGCGGTTTGGGCTTCTTCGCCGTGCTGGCCTTCCTGGGCGCGGTCGGGGTGATCCCGTTCACCGCGACTTTGATCTCCGACGGCCTCGGCTGGTTCCTGCTGGCCATCTCGGTAGTGGTCTTCGCCTGGCTGATTTTCGGCGGCGGATGGTCGCACGAAGAACGCAAACGTTCCGTAGCCATCATGGTGCTTTTCGTGGCTTCCGCGCTGTTCTGGGCGTCGTTCGAGCAAGCCGGCTCTTCGCTCAACTTCTTTGCCGACCGCAGCACCAACCGCCACGTTTTCGGTTTCGAATTCCCCGCGAGCTGGTATCAGTTTGTGCAACCGATCTTTGTGGTGGCGCTGGCGCCGGTGTTTGCCTGGCTGTGGCTGGCGCTCAATCGGAAGCGCGCGGAGCCTTCCGCACCTGCCAAGTTCTCGCTCGGCCTGCTGTTCGGCGGATCGGCCTTCGCCATTCTGGTGCCTGCCGCCATGATGGCCGTGCACGGCGCCCAGGTCTCCCTGTGGTGGCTCATCGGAACGTATCTTCTGCAAACCCTCGGCGAGCTGTCTCTCAGCCCGGTGGGCCTGAGCGCCATGACCAAGCTCGCGCCGGAGCGCGCCGCCGGATTCATGATGGGCATCTGGTTTCTCTCCACTAGCATCGGCAACTGGCTGGCGGGCGAGGCCGCCTCGGTGTACAGTTCGATGCCGCTGCCGACCCTGTTTGGCTCCGTGGCCGCTTTTACCATTGGGGCCGCCGTGGTGCTGGCGCTGCTGATCAAGCCGACGGTGCGGATGATGTCGGGCGTGAAATAGGGCCTACAATTTTTCCAGGCCCAGCGTCTTGCGAACCGGCGAGAAATCGAACGCGGGCCGGCCTTCTCGGCGCTCCCGCTCTTCTCTGTTTTCCATCATGCGGAGGATGTCGTCGACGGCTTTCCTTCCGACTGCGGACCTGACCGCCTCGCGCGGCGTCTTTCCGTCCAACGCCGGCAGGTGCTCATCGGGCCATTTGGCGTAGTGCTCAGCTTTGAGCTTGAGCAGCAACTCGCGCTCGACCTCCGGCGGGATGCCCGAGCCTTTCGGTTCGCGCGGCCCTTCGCGGCTCATTCTTTGCATCGCGGCCTCCGCCGACTTGAAGGAATCGCGGAGGTGCTTCAAGAACGAGCCCGCATTCTTTTCGAGCAACTGGCGGCCGATTTCCAGGCGTCGGCGCGAGTTGGTTTCCAGCTTGAGCCTCCCCCCGCGGATTTGGATGTGGCCGTAAGCCCGCCGCTGGCCTTCCGCGGCGCTCTCCATCCATCCGAAATTGCGCTCTCCCGCAGGGTCGCGGGCCGAAGATGTGTCCTCGAAGACCTTGACCGAGGACAGCGCGGCGACGAGGGCTTCCTCATCCAGAATTTCGTAGGCCGCCGAGGAGAATACAATGGCATCGCCCTCCGCGTTTACCATTTTGAGATCGCGCATGGTTTCCTGGTGCAGCTCGGTGACGACGCGGTACCACCGGTGGCTGTAAGCCCGGACATAATCCGCGGGCGTCCTGCCCATGGCGCGGCTGTCCTCCTCGACAACGGCAACCAGCTTGGGCAGCAGCTCGCGCCGCACCAGCATGCCAAGGCCGCCAAACATGCGGCGCCCTTCGAACTCTTCGACCCGCTGGAGTACACAATCCCACTGGACCAGCGACCGCGACGAGCTGACATCCGCCACGAAAAACCGGTCGCCGGCGAAGACATCCTTCATCTCCACACCCTTGCCCGGCTCAACGCGCTGCACTTCGAACAGCCCGAATCGCGCCGCGCGCCAGGATTCCAGCATGGCGCGCTCGCGGACACTGAGCCGCGGGCCGCGCTTGCGAAGATACTCCTCCACCAGCGTACGACCGGTCCCGCCCGGCCGGAAATCGTACACGTACCACTCGAAGAAGCCGCCCATGCCTTCGCTCTTGGGGTCCAATTCGTCCGGGTCCTGCTCGAAGTAGAGGTGGGTGGCTTCCTGTAACTGGGCGCGGCTGCGCCACTCCGTACTACTGTGCAGCAGCTTGTCAAACAGGTCGCGATAGAGCGGCTCGCCGACCGGCTGGTTCGCTTCGGGCGGCCGTTGACGCCGCTCCGCTTCCTCGTCGGCTGCCAAGTGGCACTTCTTGTACTTCCTTCCGCTGCCACACCAGCAGGGGTCGTTGCGCTCGGGTCTGATCCGCACGCGGGGCTCGGGCTCAACGGGCCGTTCTGGTTTGTCTGCGCGCCGGAGGCAGATGGTTTGGACGTCGAGGCCGTCGATCTCCTGGTCAACCAACCTGGGTATGAAGCCATCCTCTGCCTCGGCCAGGTCCCGCAAGTACCTGCGGCCTTTCGGCGGCAGTAGAATCTCGCAGCGTGTGAGTAAGGCCTGCGCCTGCGAGTGGCGGTCCAGCTCGTCAAGAGCATCGACAACTAACATGAGCAGATAGGGCGCATCGCCCTCGCCGGCGAAAGCGGAAAATCCATCGAGCAAATCGGCCAGGGCGTCTTCGAGTCCTGGGGTTTTCGGCAGGAGGTTCATCTGCTCAGCCAACGCACAACGCAAGACCAGCCGCGCCTGTGACGCGGCCATGCGGAGCCGGGCGAGCGTTTGGGAAGGAAAACGCTGGCCGATTCGAAAGATGGCCCAGTTGGCATTTCGAAACATCTCGTCGTCCTGGAGCAAGGCAAGCTCCAGAAGATCGCCGAGAACCTCGTCGATGAGGTGGACCTCGGCGATTTCTCCCAGTAAGGCCACGACCAGCAGGAGAGCTTCCGGCGAGAGCGCATCAGGGGTGCGTCCCCAGTCCCGCAGGGCCGCGTGGAAAAGCGGGGCGCAGCGCGCGGAGTTGGCCAGGATGTCCCGAAGCAGGCTATCTTCCAGCGCGGTGGGGGCTTGCCGCTGCAGGTCGTTGAGCAGGCGATAGGGGAGCAGACGGTCGCGCACCTCCGGCGGGTCGCCTTTGTGCGTAGTTTCGCTGGCGGTGGCCAACGTTTCGTAAGTCTTGGGATCTTTGTAGTCGGCGTCCAATTCGCCGAAACTGCTGCGAAACGTTTCGGCGATCGTGTCCGGGATTTCGTCCGCGAGCGCGAGTTTCCACATCGCGAGATCCATAAGACGGTGCGACAGCACGTCGCTAGGGTCGTTTCTGAGGCGAACATTCGCGAGCGGCAAATAGCAGGTATACCGGCTGGGCTGGAGGTCGAGCGCTTTCCAGAACAGGGATTCGGCTTCGGCGATATCGCCGGCCTCGGCCCGCTCGCTTCCTAGCAGTTGATAGGCCGGACCGTAGTTCGGGTCGATCCGCAGCAGGCGCTCGGCCGCCTCGGCACTCGAGATTTCTTGGGCTTGGCCCGCGCGCAGGATCTCCGCGCGCTGGTCACGGAACGATTTGGGGATGAATAGCATCTTGCTTCAGCCTACAACGGCGGCGCCAATGTCGTCTTCGATTCCGAGCGTGCCGGGATTTTCGGCCTCCCCGGCGGTCAGGTGGTCGCCTCCCACCAGGAAATAGGCCAGCGTGAAATCCGGGTGGATCGCCAGGAGGCGCCTGGCTGCTTCGGCGCCGGAGATCTCTTCGGATTCCAGCGCCTGGACCACCACTTCTACCTGGTGGGCCTGATCGTCAGTTTCGGGAGCGAATAACATAGGTCGGTTCATTCGCACCCTAAGGAAGAATTCGTCGAATTTCGACGGCCGTGTGGATTTAAACTGCGGGGTGGAACGGGCGGAGTCGAGCTTTCGCGCCGCAATACTCGATGCGCTTGAGGGTTGCGCTTGAGGCAAGGGATGGGGTCGGGAGGCGCTTGGCGGCGTGATTCTCTGTTGACGACTGAAGTCCGGAACTGCTATTCAGGGGGCGGAAGGACTGTGCCAGCATGACCGCGTCGCCGCCGAGACGATCACGGCTCCGCTGGTCCGCAGACGATCCACGAGTTCGGCTTCCGCATCGCCGTTGAATGCCTGCCGGTTCAGGTCCCGGATGGCATCGTAGTCGGCGGGGGCTTCTTCACGGACCTGGAACCCTGCCATATGCCGTAATCGTAGCAGGCTTGTGTAGATCGGCCTCTGCCGGAATCAAAGGCGACAAACAGGCGGCTACCGGTGCCGGGGTACCGCCCTCCTGGCTGGACTACGAATCCCTCTGGACAGCCACGAAAAGCTGTGTAATAATCGCAGACCTGACTTGAGCAGAAGGCACGACGGGCCATGACTCCGAAAGAACTGGTCGAGACGGCGTTGCACGTGCTGGTCGCCTGGAACGAAGGTAGCGAGCCCGATCCTGGCGAGGTGGAACTGCTCAAGACGGCATTCCCATCCTCCGCCCATCTGCCTATTGATGACCTTGCCTGTCAGGTGATCCATGATTTGAGCGGAAGAATTCTCCCTGAAACAGAAAAGGAGCGCAAGGATCGCCATGGGAAGAAGGATGTGGCCTGATTTTTTGGGATCGTTTTCCTTTGTGCGAAGTGGGTAATGGCCGTATTCTTGGTTCAGCGATGTCGTCGGCCCTCATCATCCTCTTCTGCACCGGCAACTGTCATCGCGCCTTCGGATCCCAGGCGCTGCCCGCAATCTCCTTGAGGTCCCAGCCCTTCCGGTATTCCCGATAGAGGTATTGGTTGGCTTCCGTGCAGTTCGTGATGCGAAATGCCAGTGGGTCCCATTCGATCCGGTGCCCCACTCGGAGAGCGATGTTGCCCAACTGGTACGCTTCGGTGAACGGACCGGCATACCCGAAGTGGCACGGCGCCTGTTTTCCGGCTTTGACCGCCACCGCCCAGTCCTTGTGCACTTCCTCGCGGCCCCACTCACGCTGGGGCGGAACCGGATACGGGTCCGTCTTAACACCGGCATATGGCCCACGGCCTGTCGGATAGCTGCCCTTGGTCCCGATCCAGACCATCCCTCCTGAGCCGCCTCGTAACGGTTGCTGCGGCCTTCCAGGCTCTGCCGGCCGAGGCGGTGCCTGCATGTTCGCCGGCAGCGGTTTGGCGCCGTCATACCAGTAGATTGAAAGCGGAGGGTGCACCCCACGGGCCGCCCAGTCGAAACGCATAATCGTGTAATGGGGGTACATCTCGCGCTGCATCCCCGAGGTCTCCAGGACCTCAACGGCGGACGGCGCCCCCAGATCCAGAGCCAGGAAGATCACGTTCATTTCGTGAGGCGCGATGTCGCCCAGCGCTCCGCTTCCGAAGTCCACCCATCCGCGCCAGTTGAATGGATGATAGACAACCCCCTTGGGAGCCCATTCCGAGAGTTCCCTCTTGTTATCCGGGTTGTATACCGCATGATCTTTGGGCCACACCCCCGCATAGGGACGGTATGGAGCGGTTCCCAGCCACAGATCCCAATCAAGCGAGGAGGGCACCGGATCGGAAGCCGCGGGACGCTCGTAACCGGACGGCCACAAGGGGCGGTCCGTCGTCATGTGGATCTCGGTGATCTCGCCTAAGGCGCCCGACTGGATCAACTCGACCGTCCTGAGGGTCCCCCGCGCGGCGCTGGTCTGCGTGCCCATCTGCGTGATTACTTTGGTCTCCGCCGCAACCTTGGCCATGATCCTGGCCTCGTGCACCGATTTGCACAGCGGTTTCTGGCAGTACACGTTCAGACCGTGCCGCATGGCGAACACGCTGATGTAGGCGTGGTTGTGATCCGGCACCGCCACGCTCACGCCATCGAGTTTCTCGCGCTCGATCATCTTGCGAAAATCCGTGTACTTTTTGGCGTTCGGATATTCCGCGCCGATCTGTTCGAGGACGGTGGAGTCCACATCGCACAGCGCGGCGATATTCGCGCCCAGTCCCGCGAACGTTTTAGTATCCCCCTTGCCCATCCCATACAGCCCGATCATCCCGAGGTTCAGCTTTTCGTTCGCTGCGTATCCGCGCGCGAGTCCGGCAGGAAGAATCATGAAACTGGCCGCCGTTTTTAGAGACTGCCGGCGAGTCATGCCGCGGTCTTTTCTCTCGACTTGATTCATTAGAGCTTCTCCTTTCCCGGTCGCGCTTTGTTGCCGGCCGGGTGCTGCCATGTGCCAAGTTGCCGCTATTGGCGGCAACTCTTTTGTGCTCAGAAATTACCAGCTACTTCTTCAAAGGCAGTAGAACCGCCCGCCCGGTTTTCACGGAGATGTAGGCGGCTTCCAGAACTTCCTGCGTCTGCACATTCAAATCGAGCGCGGAAGGTCCATCCAGCGGCTGCTTGGTGCGGATGTGGTCCACCAAGTAAGCGATCGGCTCGGCCCGCTCCGGCGGCAGCGGCCCGACCACCAGGGGATCGCCCTGCATGCCCCGTCCGCCGCCCGCACTTCGGCCGCCGGCCGCATCGGTCGCCTGCGGCCGCGGCTGCGGCGGCCGATTGGCCGCGCGGATCATGTTTCCCACAATGCTGCCCTTCAGCCCGTAAATCTCGTTGCCCGACCGCTGCGCCGGAGGCAGGTCCCAACTCGCCTCCAGGAGAGCCAGGCCGTCCTTCCAGTTCAGAATGATGGTCGCGTTGTCCTCCACTCTGGGGAACAGATCCGGTTTCAGGTGCTGCGCCGTTGCATAGACGCTCTCGGGCATGCCTTTCAGCCACAGACTCCAGTTCACGATGTAGCAGCCAAAGTCCATCAGCGCGCCGCCGCCGTTCTGCACTGGATCGGCCAGCCACGCGACGAAGGGGTTTGTCTTCGGATCTCCGGGGCCGCCGTGGCCTTGCACCGCGTGCAGCCGCCATACGGGGCCGATCTCGCCGGCATCCACCGCCGCCTTTGCGGCGTACTGCCCGGCACTCCACGTCGAGCTGTAATTCGTCAAGACGAGGATGTTGTGCTTCTTGGCGAGCGCCCGAATTTCCAGCGCGTCTTTATACGTCGAGGCCAGCGGCTTCTCAACAATCACGTGAATGCCCTTGGGCGCGCAATACCGGACGACATCCACGTGCTGGTTTGTGGGGGTGAACGCCCACACTAGGTCGGGCTTCGTCTCGTCGATCATCTTCTTCCAATCGGCGAAGATCATCGATTCGGGCAGGCCGGGGCGTGTGACCGCCTGGGTCTGGGAGTTCACGTCGCCGCGCTTCGCATGCTCGACCAGTTCCGGCAAGGTTTCAGACACGCCGACCAGTTTGGCCACAGTGCCTTTCTGCATCGTCGCAAGGTGCTGCCACACATGCGCATGCAGCATGCTCACCACCGCTATCTTGTACTGCTGAGCTGTCAGCGGTAGAGCCGCCAGGGACAGGACCAGGATTGCGAATATCCGTCTCATCAAGAGCTCCTTCCTCCGTACCAACCATTCGGCCACCGTGGACTCAATCCCGGAAGCGGCGTGAGGGAGAGCGGCTCACCCGCCACGGCAACCAACAGAGCAACAACAGACAGAACAACGCGGCAACAGATTTCATGGGGATTTCCATTTTCATTAAAAGAGCCGGATTCAACGTCGGCCGGGGTGTTATGTCCCCGCTCCTTATACCCCGGTACCGACCAATTCCATGGCCAGTTTGACAGCAAGATCGCTTACGTGGTGCCTTCCTCAGCAAGTCAGTGAAGATAATGCGCTCCACTCCTTCCTATCATGAATGGCCAGATAACGAAGATTACCAGGCCAGCCTCATGGCTAACTGCATGGTGCGTTGCCCGCTCGCCGATGTGATCTGGGCGAACAGCTTCGTATTCGTGAAATCAAGGGACCCTGGCGTCCCGAAATGAGGCGTATTCGTCGAACCATAGGCATCGGCGCGGAATTCCAGGCGGATCCGCTCTTTCAAGGCGAACGCCTTGAAGAGGGAGAGATCCAGGTTCTGGACCCCTGGGGCCCGAGCCTGCGTTGGCGCGCCCCCGAGCGGCGACAAGTCTGTTTGGCCGATAGCGGTCGCGATGGGGGGCTGCGCAAAAGCCGCGGCATTCAGCCAGTGTGCCACGGTGTGGCCTCCGGCATAAACATCTTGTCCCGGTACCATAAAGGCGTTGCATCCGAAGCCCGCACTGGTGGAGACGGGGCACCCGACGGTGAAAGGCTTGCCGCCGTTCAGGGTCAGCACGTAACTCAGCCGCCAGCCACCGACGGCGCCCTGGACCAACTTGCCGCCACCGCGAAGCACGCTCTTGCCGTTGCCGATAGGCAGTTCGTAAACACCGGCGACATGCGTCACGTGCCTGATATCGAAGTCGCAAAGCGCGTAGTCGCCATGTATGCCGCCGAAACTGGCAAGATATGGCGCGCGATAGGATCCGAGCTGATTGCCGATCAGGGCACGATAGTCGCTCCGGCACTGTTGATACGCATAGTTGCCGAGCAGGGTCAATCCTCCGCTGAAGCGGCGCTGGAACTCGGCTTGCAAGGCGTGGTAATGGCTGGTTGCCGCAGTGTCCTCGAAAGTTCCGCCCCGGGCAAAGTCCGGGAACGGCACGTACAACTGCGGGTTCGCGGAGGGTGGCAGCATGATGTTCGCCAAGTTGAGTCCCACGCCGTCGTCGAGGTCCCGCCCGAGGGTGCCTACCCAGCGCAACTCCAGGCTCTGATTGGCGGAAACCTGGAACTCCGTGGTGAAGTTGAGGCTCTGGTAATTGGGAGTCTTGAAATGGTACTGCCGCCCGTAGAGGGTCAGACCCGCCGCATTCACAGAAGTCGCATTCAGGGCAATCGCGCTCAATCCGTTCTCGAGGGTTGCAATCGAGCCATTGCCGTACGTGATCGGGTGTGCTGTGTCCGGCGCGTTGTAAGCAAGATTGAATTGAAACGGATAGTTAACCCCCAAGGTCGGGCTGAAGCCGAGGTTATTCAAGGCGCCGTAAGAGAGGCCGTATCCCCCGCGCACTACGAGCCTCGACGACAACCGGTAAGCGAACCCGACCCGGGGCGCGAAGTTCGTCCTCTGGGCCTCGGCCAAACTGGGGTTGTTGGAGCATTGGACTGTCATACCGTCCTTTTGCGTGAGCGCCGTGAACGAGGCAGAAACCGGATCGTGACACCTGCTCTGCGGTATCAGGATCGTCCCATTCTGCTGGAAATTCGCCATGGCCCCGTAGGGCGAATGGTCCGGCTGGAAGTAGTCCCAGCGGAGGCCGAGGTTCAACGTGAGTTTGGGAGTCACTTTCCAGTCGTCTTGATAATAGAAGCCTGTGTAGTAACGCTCGTAGTCCACGTTCGCGAAAGTCGAGGCGCCCACCGTATCGGCTCCCCCGACGAAATCGTAACCGTTCGGAACGGTGGCGGCAATGGGGGTCAGCAGCAGTTGCGCGATGCCGGTGCCGCCGCCGCCAACGTTCGCGACCGACGTGTAGGTGCCGCTGAAAACGAATCGCCCGTGGGAGTACGACGGTTGGGTAATGCCAGCGCGGAGATCCTCGATCATCAACCCGGCCTTCATCATGTGGTTGTTCAGCACCTTGGTGAAATTGTCGGTGAACTCCTTCGACTGGACAATCTGGATGGTCGGTACAGAGCCGGTAAGCCCGAGCCCGGTCAGGCCGGTGATACCGATGGTGGGCAGCCCTCCATTGTTGGGAAACTGCGGAATGCCCCCGATGCCGTAGCTGGCCGGAATCCCCAGTTGGTCCCCGTAGGTGGCCAATCGTAGGGTGGGCTCCCGGAAGTAACCGAGCCGCGCCTCGTTAGCCATTGTCGGGGAGAACATGTGCGTATAGCTCAGCGCAACCGCCAGATTCACGAGGCTCGAAATCTCCACAGCGCCGCTCTGGCCGTCTGCAATTCCCGGCAGTTGTTGCGCGCCCCTGCCGAGGCTGCCGGTCCAGGTGAATGTGCCGAAGAGTTGGTCGGTGGGGCTGAAATTGTAATCGATTTTCGTATTGTATAGATTTGAAGTGGTCTTGGCCGGCGAATTATAAGTGAAGTCGTTCGTAAACCCGCTAAGATTCGCCGCCGGGTACAGTCCCAGCAGTCTCATTGCGTTCGCGTCCAGCCGGTTCGCCGGAAGGATATTGAGCATCGAGGCGATCCCGGGAACAGTGAAGTTCGTCAGGCCAACCAAGCTTCCGGTAAAGAACGGGTCGCGCACCACCGCGCTGCTCGGGGCCTTCAACCCGGTGACCGGATCGACCACACCTGCTGTGATGGAACGGGTGGTGGCCGGATCGAATACGGTCCCTAGCGGAAACACCCGGCCGAGTGCGTCCGTACGAGTCCCGCTTTGGTAGGTAATAAGATCCTGCAGGTTTGTATAGCCGCTCTGCACCATCGCCTGCGTCGGAACCGTGCTCAGCAACTGCGACCGGGAGCGGGTGTGCGTCCCCTGGTAGTCGAAGAAGAAGAAAGCCCGGTTCCGGCCGTTGTAAACTTTGGGTAGCACTATTGGCCCGCCAATGGCTCCTCCGAACTGATTCTGGCGCAATGGCGTCTTCTTTGATCCGGTCGCGTTGAGGAAGAAAGCTGTCGCGTTGAGCTTGTCGTTCTGAAGGTATTCCCACAGGTATCCGTGCACCTGATTCGTTCCGGATTTCGTAGTGGCGTTGAGAACAGAGCTGCCGGAATGTCCGAACTCCGCGCTGTAATTCCCGGTTTGCAGCTTGAACTCCTCCAGCGCTTCGGGCGGCAGACTAATGGCGGCGGTATCCCCGAACACCTCGACATTGTTGTCGATCCCGTTCAGCCGAAAGTCATTCTGCGTATAATGGCCGCCGTTGGCTACATATCCCTCAGAACCCGAGACGACGCCCACGGAGATCTGGGCCAGATTGCTGAAAGACCTGCCTGAGATCGGAAGGTCCATCAGCAAACGGCTGGACGTGATCTGACCGAGGGCGGCGTTCTCAACCTGCAGCACTGGCGCGGCGGCGGTCACCTTAATCGTCTCCATGACTTCTCCGGGCGTGAGGACGATATCCACGGTCAAGGACTGCTGAACGTGCACCGGCAAACCGGCGCGGACGAACTTCTTGAAGCCTGTCCGTTCTACGGCTAGGCCATATGTGCCGAGTTTGAGAGCCGTGAAAATATACATCCCGCTGTCGCCGCTCGCGGTCTCCAGCACCAGTCCGGTCCCCTCGTCGGTCAACGTTACCTTCGCATCGGGAACTACCGCGCCTGACTGATCCATGACTGTCCCGACGATCCGGCCCATGTCGATCTGCCCCAGCAACCGCGGAGCCAGCAGCATCGCAACTGCGAATGCTGCAGAACGAATGCGTAAACCGCAAGTTCTTCTTCGGTTCGTCATAAGCGTCTAAACCCCCTGTAGCAAAACTCCACACTGAGACTCAACTCTGATATCCGAGATAGGCACCTTGTTCGGATATTGAGATATTAATCAGGCAAAAGCGCGTTGAGAAGTCGCATCATTGTTTAATCCCTGTTTAATCCCTGTTTAATCCCTGTTCGACTCTGATGAAAACGGAGCGAATACTCTCTCATAACGGGACGTTAATTTCCGCGAAGACGTTGATGGAGTGGAGGTTAAGCCAGATCTTGGAGCCTTTCGATCGGGCTCCTGTTAACCGGCTACGATTGATGTAAAATGTGTAGGGGCAGTGGGTATATATGGCGAGCACGCTGGGGGAACATGGAAAGAGCCTCGTAGATGAAACGGAATTCCGCGAACAGATTGACCGGATCACCCACAGCTCAACCCTGAAGACCTGCGAACTTCTTAGGGAATTGCTTCTCTTCATGGCCGACCGCGCTCAGGCGCATCCATTCGAGCCAGCCAAGGAGAAACAGATTGCGGAATCCGTTTTTAAGCGGGTCGACTTCGATCCGCAGACGGACTCGGTGGTTCGGGTGCATACCAGCCGCCTTCGCTCCAAACTGGCGGAGTACTACATCAACGAGGGAGGAACTGACAAGATCATCGTCCATCTTGCTCGGGGTGCGTATTTGCTAACATGCGAGGTGCGACCGGGTCCCGAACCAGCCGCCCCCCCAGGCGCCGAGGCTGGGCAGCCAGCCGCCACGCCAGCGGCACGGGTTCGAAGTCTGGTTTGGCCGCTGCTTTGCGCCTGCTTGGTAGTGGCCCTTGCTGTCGTCCTTTTTATTCGGACCCGTCCTGTCCCCTTCCAGCGTTCTTCCCCGGCCCTCAAAACCTTCTGGGCGGACTTTCTGGCACCCGATGCCCTGGATCCCCTCATTGAGTTTTCGACAGGGGATTACGTCGGCTCGGAGATCACGGGCATGTGGATAAGGAAGAGACCTGATGAGGGGCCGCGGATAGACACCCATACCGGAATCGGTGAGCTCATTGCGACCTCAGCTCTCACGCGCAATTTTGTCACGTTGGGCCGGCCGGCTCAGTTGAAAGGCGCGGAGTTTCTCACATGGGATGAAGCGAGAGACAGAAATATCGTTTTCCTTGGCAGTCCGGTTACCAATAGGCCTCTGCGCGACGTTCCGCGCCTGCAAGACTTTGGCTTCAAATTACGGACCGAGGAACCGCGCATGGACGACGCAGCCCTTGTCAACTTTCACCCGGGACCTGGAGAGCAGAATTACTACTTCTATTCGTCCTCCGCGCCGGACACAAAAGATTATGCGGTGATCGCGCTCGCTCCCAGTACGGATCTTTCGAGACGAGCCCTGATCCTTGCGGGGATCACAACTGTTTCCACCCAGGCGGCCGGCGAATTCGTTTGTCGGCCTGAGTCTGTTGCAGAACTGCTGGCGCGTCTCGGCGTCCGGAGTGGCGCCAGGGTTCCCGACTTTGAAGCGGTTTTGGAAATCACGCGCATAGGAGCGGTCCCGATAAAATCCCAACTCCTGATCGTCCGGGTACGTGAAAAGTAGCTGCCGGCCCGCCAATTTTGGGGTCGGGGGAGCAGTGCTCCTTCCCGCTCTTGTGCACTTTGGCGGATGAGCGGATCGATTTGGCGCAAGCTCAGCGATAGTTTGGGGATTCCGCTCCAGGTAGCGGCGGACAAAGCGATAGTAGGTCGAGGCGCCGATTTCAAGGGCCTCGGCACAGGCCTGGTCCACGGTGGCAGTGGCGTACCTCTTGGCCAGCGACAACAAACAACAGGCTGCGGTGGCCGCCACGCCGCCGGCAGGTTTCAGGGTCACGCCCAGGATGACGCACGGCAGTCTGGCCCCCTTCGCTGTGCATGGCGCGGCACACAGTTCCAATCTGCTGACCGGCCCGGCCGGCGCGCAGCAGCAGGTGTTGTGTCCCCGGCGGTGTTTGTTTGGGACAGGACAGCCGCCACGATCTACCGTTGGCAAACTTTGCTCCGGTTCAACGCCGCGAATCGAGGTTGGGCCTTGGACCGACTGGCTGATCTCCCGCGCATCTTGAGAATCCCTGGCACCAGAAACTTCAAGGATCCGACGTCACCGAAGCCCGTGGCCGTTCACCAGACAACGGAGCGACGGTACAACCTGTCTGACTTCGAGAATTTCCTTGACGAGCTTGGCATCCCAGGACCGGAATCGCAGGAGCGAGTTGCGCGCGGCTTCACCGAGACTGTTTCGGACTGCGGCCTGGTCGTCAATGTGAATGCCCAGATCCCGGACGATCTGATTCGCCAGTGGTCCGAAGCCGACATGCGCTTTCGGAACACCTGGTTCCGACAGCGCCACGACCTGAAGGACCAATCTCAAAGCGGGTACGACCTCGCACTCGCGGACTTCGGCGTGGACGCCGGCCTGGCGCCGCAGCAGATCGTCGATCTCATCATCCACCATCGGCGGATGCACAACCAGAAGCAGCGCACACGCGGCGATTACTTCCAACGGACTCTGTCCCGAGCGACCAGCCGCGAGAGAACCACGCACTTGGATTTCCCGAGCGGGCCGCCAGCGGTCGAGGACGCGCCGGCAGGTGCCCCTCAACCCCCGGGCGAGGCGGCGGGCGAGCAGAAGCCAAACGAGCCCGACGAGCCGGTTGATCCCATGGCCGCCAAGGCTGCGCTCTGCGAATCCATCTCTGCCAGCCTCGGTATCAGGATCCTGCGCCTCGTCAAGATCACCGGCAAGGAGCCGACTTACCAGGTCGAACTGGAGCACGGCCGCATCGAGCTTCCAAACGTCTCGGGCCTGATCGAACAGAAATCCCTGCGTATTGCGATCGCAAGCGCCGTCAACAAGATCATCCCAAAGATCAGGCCTCGGGTCTGGGAGCGCCTGGCGCACCTGAAGCATCGAAAGTAAAACCGACGACACGTCTCCTCCCCTTGCTCCCCCCTTCAAAAGAAAAGGCGCGATTCAGGTTGCGCGGTTTGGACAATCACGTTTCAAAGAACAAGCCCCTCCTCAGTTCGGCGA
>Ga0209517_10002548_pt1 | contig 25468 bp, 26 predicted proteins | sample PeaSoiMetSII2010_FD_187695 | JGI IMG/M metagenome (GOLD analysis project Ga0209517, IMG submission 187695) | Peat soil microbial communities from Weissenstadt, Germany - SII-2010 (SPAdes) (version 2) | ecosystem: Environmental > Terrestrial > Soil > Wetlands > Peat | place: Germany... | reverse complement strand
ATTTCCCTGCTGCTGGACGGATCGTAACACACCGGAAGGGGTGTTCAAATCGGAAAGATAGGCGAGTGCAACGAGGCGTGCAAGCACTGTTTCGGCTTCGGTCTGTGCGGCAATCGAAAGCGGCTCAGCAGATAGCATTCTGCGAGTGTTGAGTCGGCCGCCGGATTTGTCTCGTTTGGTCAAGTGTCTTGATCTTAAGGCCGCTTTCGCACGTGACCCAAGCGCGAAGTCTGGCCGGAAACAGTCCGGAAACTCGGTAAACGAGGAGAACTGAACGAAGCAGTTGAAATAACGCGGCCCGAACGGCAATCGGGCGGTGGCTCGACAGAAAGTGGAAACTGCGTGGAAACTACGAGGGCCTTGACAGCTTTTTGAGTTCCTTGGAGATCATGGATTGGATATTGGCTCTAAAGTTTTTGTCGTTCCAAGCCGACCTAAAATTCGCCATGCCGGCCCGTTTCATGGGCCCGCTCACCGGGATTCCGTTCCGATCCAGTATGTCGCACACCTCCATCCGAGACTTCTTTTCGATGAGGGCCTGTTGAATCAACTTATCGCGCAGTGCTATCCCAGGAGACGAACGCCGCAGGTTAGGGGTAGACGTCGACAGTTGCTGGGTCAGCCACGCCCGAAGGGCGCTTGGGCCACCCTGCTGGCTTTCTAAGATCGTGTGGACCAATTCACGCCAATCGACGCGCTCGTTGTCCTCGGGTTTCAACTCTAACAGAGGGAGGTCGGGCTCAAGCCAGGCATCGCTGTAGTTTGGTACGCGAAGAAATTTCGGGCCGCGTTCCATGTAGGGCGTTCCTGGATCGCTGTCCAAGAGCATCCTCAGGAACTGGCGCAGTTTTGAGTGGAAGTATTCAGGATGGGTGATTGCCTTCCGAGGATATGTTCTGAGATGTGCCTCGAAGGCAGCCGTGCGCAAGGTTAGGTACATAGCATCGGAGAAGGCGTCCGCCGCGAAGGTATGACCTTCGCGCCCCATGCAGATCCATTCCGCCAATTTTTGTTGTGTCGGAGTCGGATCGATAAGGGAGTCTGAAAAATTGAAATCCCGGAATTCGGGGTCGTTATCAAACCACAGAATTTGCGTCTGGCGACCCGTAGAAGTCTTCATTCAAAATCCTCCATGGGACGGTCGATCCTCGCCAGTCGCTCGGCTGCGGGCGAAGCGCTCTTGGATCAGTATACCCTTGAAACATAATGGCTTGACGATGTTTTTGCAAGCTAGCCAATAAGCCGGCCTTGCGGTGCGATTACCAGGGCTTGCCGAAAGTCAGGGGTGGGGTTCTACCTTGTGCAAAGTGACTTTTTGCGAACCGCCATCGCTGCAATGTTCACTGGAAAAATCTGGGCGACTTCGGCGTGTGGCCTAGTGTCCGGGGTCGGCTTCATCCTGAAGAACCGTAATGCGTGTTGCCAGATTTCAGGCCGTGAAAGCTACCCCTGAAAACAATTTCGATACGGGCCGACCTTCGCGCTGTACATGTACATGTAACTGTATATAGAATTCGAGACGCGGTGCGGGACGAAAGAAAAATTTCGCCGCTGACGAGCACGAAATCCCGGATCGGCGATTAGCGCCTCACAACCCGCGCATTTGCCCAAGATACGTCGTTTTTTGCCTCTAGCTCTACCTGTAGCTTTAGTAAGCGGCGATTGTGCCGGCCTGGAGTGGGGGTTCGGCTGTCGGATCGTCTGTTTCTTACATCTGCTGGGTGGAGCACGCTTCCGCGACCCGTCCCAAAACTCTCCTAACGATCCGTAGCACGTCGAAACCCCGGTGACCGCGGTTGGGGCGTTGAGCGGTCCTCCGAACACGCGTAGCGCGCGCACTGGCCCAGGGCAAAAGCTTCAAGGTCCGTAGCGAAGCGACTTTTGTAAAAACGCAACGTACGCCGGGATTTTGAACTGGCCCTTTTGCGGGACAAACTTTTTCGAGTTGTTTGAGGAGGCGTCATGATGAAAACTTTCGGGCAAAACTTTCGAACCGCCAGAATTTCGAAGCGTATCCACCGAGGCTCGCTAATTATCGGCGATGCCCAGAAAGATCCATTAAGTTCAGGCCATCCAAGAACATGCTCGTTTTCGTTACGTGGCAGCGGGCTGCGGCGCCGCAAATACGATTTCTCTATCTACCTGGTAATTTTTCGTTGCAAAATCTAGATCCGCAGGCAGCGCGTCACAACCCATGCTTTTGCCCTAGATACGTTGTGTTTTGCATATACATATAACTGTAACTTTAGTAAGCGACGAATGTGCTGGGCCGCAGTGCTGGCTTGGCGATTCGATTTCTGCTTTTCGCACCTGCAGCGTCGAGCACGCTTTCAGCGACGCGTCCCAAAATTCTCTCAGCGACCCGTGGCGCTTCGAAACCTCGGGGACAGCCATTCGGACGTTGATGGTCCCCCGAACGCGCGTAGCGCGCGTAAGAGCAGATTGCAACAAGCAGTCAAAATATCTGAGCCTCAACCTTTGCAGGGCATTTTTGAGAAGTTTTTTCGGGGTGAGCCTCACGGCGGAATTTCGCCCAAAAAAAGTACTGCAACAATTTTGTGAGTAACAACCACGTCTCGCCACAGTCGGGAAGGGATGATTGGATCTAAGAGGGAAGAAGACGCAGGAACCCTTCGAGCAGAGAGAGATCCTCGCCTCCCTTAGGTCTCGCGCGATCCATATAATATATATGAAAACGAGTGACGTGCGATGTCCCGTGGTTAGCTGCAATTGTCTGAAAGGATGGGCTTAAGAAACGGTCACGAAGTGCGCGTGCCGGGCACGTGATCTTGCCATCGAAAACAGTCCCGGTATTGATGCTATGAAAGCGCTGCATCGGGGTTTCGCGTAGACTGCGAGCGAAACCCCTAGCACGAGGAGGTGCTGCAGCAATATGGAACAGTTTATCGGATGTGACGCACACAAGAAGTTCTCCGTCTTCGTCGCGGTGAACGAAAAAGGCCACGCCGGCGAGGCGCTACGGGTAGCCCACGATCGGCAAGTTTACCGCGAGTTTCTGGCACGGCTCCCTCCGCACTCGGCGATCGCGGTGGAAGCTAGCGGGAGTTATAGTTGGCTGGTTGATGAGATGGAGCTTTCGGGCCACCGTCCCAGGCTATGCAACCCGCTAGAGGCCAAGCGGCGAATGGGCTTGACCAACAAAACCGACAAGTTGGATGCCCGAGGGCTGGCAATCCTGCTTCGAAACGGCACTTTGCCGGAGGTCTGGATTCCGCCGAGCGAGCTGCGCGACCAACGTGAGCTGCTTCGGCTCCGCATTTTTCTAGTGAGGCTGCGCACGCGAGTGAAGAATCGCATCCACGGCACGCTCGCGCGTCACAACGTGCAGGTGCCGGGAGCAGATCTTTTCGGCGTCGCTGCTCGTTTGGAACTCGGCACGCGGCTGCCGGAATTACCGATACACAGCCGTGAAGCCGTCGAACAAGAACTGGCGACGCTCGATTTCCTGGAAATCCAGATCGAATCGGCGGAGCAGCGATTGAACGCGATTATGAAGGTAAGCGTGGAGGCAGATCTACTAAAGACGCTGCCCTGTGTAGGCAAGATCCTCAGTATGGTTCTGATGCTAGAAATCGGCCGCGTGGATCGGTTCCCGACGGCCCAGCATCTGGCCAGCTACGCCGGGCTAGTGCCGCGTGTGCGTTCCAGCGGCGGTCACACGCGTATGGGCCAGGTCTGCGGAAACGTGAATCGGAATCTGAAGGGGGCTTTTGTGGAGATCGGCAACTTGATCGTGATCAACCAGCGTCGGCTGGCGGGTACTCACGTGGTGCGGCTATATCAACGAGTCAAACGCGCCAAGAATCATCAGAAGGCAGTGGTCGCCGTGGGGCGCCACCTGGCTGAAGCTGCTTGGTGGGTGCTCACCAAGCAGGAGGTTTATCGCGAGCCGCGCGGTGCGCGGCAGCAGGCTCTTTCGTCGACGCACGGGTAAGCGCGGCTATGGCCCTAGCCCAACGAGGCTGATTATTGATTGCGACACCCGACCAGCGGAATAGGCTCATGCAGAAGTTGAGGGCGGAGACATGTGTCCGACGAAAGAACGGAATCTGAGAGTGAGCGGAACGGACGAAGCGATTCGATAGCAAAGGAGGGATGTTTCTCTGGGGACTCAGTCCCCAGACCCCTGGGATTTATCGCTTGGATGCCAATCCCAGTGAATCAGTTTTGCGCTGGGGCTCAGTTTTCACCGAACCCCAGCCTGGTCTTGGCCCCGGAGTCGGCGCTCAGCTTGCTTCCCAACAGAGGCTTATCCTCCGCTCCGGCCGCTCGTAGTGTATCCGCAACAGCAGTCTTGCGCAACGGTGGAACGAAAAAAGAGCTTGATTATCGCAGCGCTTTCAGACATGGGCCATATCGGATGCTTCCCGTGCCGACAGGCATTTCAAACACTTTCGTTACGCCTTCATCCGCTTCATTCGAGGGAGGTTGACTCAACAACCGGCCGACCCGCCCCCAAAAATCCGTTCATTCGAGAGCATACGACAACTTTCTAAGTTCTGGTCCCGGTTTCAGCGGCGATGGAAGCGGGTGCCTAGCCGGAATAGAGCGCGCCGGGGGATTATGCGGCAGGCCGGGTCCGCGTCTGCCGGGTCCGTCCTAGCCGGCACGATGATTCGCAAAACCGCATTGCTGCCCCCATGCCATGCTGTGCTGTTCCGGTGCGCGGATAAGCGAGCGATGTTAGGCCAAGTTGCGCGGGATGACGCACTTGTCGCGGCTTACAACGCGATTGACCGCCAATCAGGCCCGTTCAGATAGCTTTTAGAGCCAACTAACCATGGAGACTAAACTGCTTAGCCGTAGGCGTAAGGTTTTTCACTTATTGCAGCAAGGGGCGGTACTAAGGGACTCCGATGGCGGCAGCTTGCTCAATTTTCAGGAGATTGTTTGTATGTTTGGCTGGTACGCACTTCAAGTCCGGGCTGGAATGGAAAAGATCGCCTCAGCCTCTTTGCGCGGCAAAGGATACGAGGATTTTCTGCCCTTGTACCGTGTAGAGCGGCGCTGGTCGGACCGGGTCAAGGAAGTCGAAGTCCCGCTCTTTCCCGGATATCTGTTCTGCCGGTTCGATCCACTCGATCGTCTCGTGCCCGTTTTGACCACACCTGGCGTCAGCCGGATTGTTAGCGCAGGCCGAACGCCGATCCCAATCGCCGAGCAAGAGATTAAAGACGTACATAGGATCATTCAATCGGGGCTTGCGGCAGAACCCTGGCCTTTCCTGAATGCGGGCTGCCACATCGCAATCGAACGGGGTCCTTTGGCGGGACTCGACGGCGTTTTGACAAGGGAAGCCGACGGGCATCGGCTGGTTGTTTCCGTCAGTCTGCTGCAGCGCTCGGTCGCCGTGCAGGTGGATCGCGCGTGGGTACGTGACATCAGCAACACCGTCCCTGCGGGCCTGCTCAACCAAGCACCTGCCTTCGCGATCTGATTTCAAAAGGGGTCGTTATGCCTTCACCTACTACTGAGAACAACACACTTTCCTTGCAGGATATCGTCGCGATATTGCGGCGCCGACGGCGACAAATCGTTGTGACATTCGCGATTACTATGGCCGCGGTAGTGGCCGTGACGCTGCTCATGCCAAAAGAATATGAATCGCGGATGAAAGTTCTGGTAATGAACAAGCGCGCCGACGCGGTGGTTTCCCCGGAGCGCGCGGATCCTTCCGGCTACCGTGCGGAAGTGAGTGAATCGCAGATCAACTCCGAGATTGAGCTTCTTACAAGCAACAGCCTGCTGCGTCAGGTGGTCGCCAGATCCGGACTGGAAAGCCGCGAGCGTGAGAAGGAAGGACCCGTCGCGATTGAAAAGGCGGTACGCCGGCTGCAGAAAGGGGACCTCAAGATTTCGCCCGTGCGCAAGGCTGACATCATTCAGGTCGCTTACACCGACCCTGACCCGCAGAGGGCGGTGGCGGTGCTTAAGACGCTTGCCGATCTGTATTTCGAGGATCACCTCAAGGTCCACAGTACTCCCGGAACTTACTCGTTCTTCCACGACCAAGCCGAGCGGTACCAGGGTGAGTTGAAAGATGCCGACCACCGCCTGGCTGAGTTCCGGCGCAGCCAGAACATTGTACAACTTGACCAGCAAAAGGCCGTCGTGGTGCAGAAGGCGGCGGAATCCGAGGCCGCGCTGATGCAAGCCGAAGCCGCCATCAGCGACTACACACAGAAGATCGCCGCATCACGCCGGCAGCTCCGGACCGCGCCTGCCCGTGTTGTCACGCAGACGCGGACCTCTAGCAATCAGTACTCCGTCGAGCGTCTGTACACAATGCTGGCGGAACTGCAGAACCGTCGCACTCAGCTTCTGGCGAAGTTCCGCCCCGATGACCGTTCTGTGCAGGAAGTGGAAAAAGAAATCGCCGACACGGACGCGGCGCTGCAGAAGGCCACGACACTTACGGGACTGGAGCAGTCCACGGACATCAACGCCGCTCGCCAGTCGCTCGAAATCGACGTCAACCGGCAAGAGGCCGAACTCGCAGGGCTGAAATCCCGGCGCAATACGCTCGCACTTGAGACCGGCACTTACCGCCAACAGATGATGAAACTTGGCAACGCAACCGGCCAGGTTGACGAACTGCTTCGGGCGCAGAAGGAGGCTGAGGAAAATTATCTCCTTTATGCCCGAAAGGCCGAGGAAGCGCGCATCGCCGAGTCGCTCGATCGCGAAAAAATCACAAATGTAGCTATTGCGGAACCTCCGCTGGAGCCGCACCTGCCTTCGAAGCCCAACCTGTTGCTGAACTTTAGCCTGGGTGGCTTGCTTTCGCTGTTTCTCAGCCTCGGCCTGGCGTTCACGGCCGAGAGTCTCCAGGAGACCGTCGATGAACCCGGCGAGCTCGAAGAGCTGACTGGTCTGCCTGTTCTGGCAACGTACGGAGGCCGGTGATGTACTACTCACACTTTGGATTTCGGGAAGAGCCCTTCGGCGTGACGCCTGATCCGCGCTTCTTCTTTTCCAGCCGGCAGCATCAGGAAGCCGTAGCCACAATGTTCCTTGCAACCAGCCAACGTCGTGGACTTGCGTTGCTGGTCGGTCCGGCGGGACTGGGTAAGACCAGCATCCTGGTCGCACTCACTCGGATGTTGAAAAGCTCCGCGCAGGTGGCGTATGTCGCGAATCCTCTGTATGACCGGACGACCGTGCTCGAAGCTCTCCTCGCTTGCTACGGCATAGAACCTGCCGCATCTCCGATTGCGAACCAGCGTCTTCTGTTTCAATACCTGGTGAAGACCAACGCTCAAGGAAAAACCTGCGTTGCGATTTTCGATGAAGCTCAGGATCTCGACCGCGACAGGCTCGAAGAAATCCGCCTGCTCTCCAACTTTGAAACCGAGACCGGAAAGCTGCTGCAGATCGTCCTGGCCGGGCAGCCGAGAATCGCGGAAACTCTCAACCGCCCGGACTGCGAGCAAATTCGCCAGCGGTGCGGCGCGGTCTTCGCGCTGAAGCCGCTGACCGCTGATGAGTCCCGCGATTATCTGGTCCATCGTCTGAAAACGGCTGGGGCCTCGCTCGATGTCTTCGAACCGGCAGCCGTGGATGCGGTGATCTCCGCCGCGGGCGGCGTGCCTCGCAACATGAACATGATCTGCTGGAACGCTTTGAACGCCGCGTATGCCCTTGGGCGCGGCCAAGTCGCTGCGGAGCACGTAGCCGAAACGTGCCGTGACCTGGATTCACCCAGAGACTGCCCGAAGACCTGCCCGACGATCCGACGGAGCTTGCGGTCTCGACTGATCCCGTTTCGCGTCCGCATCCGCGTCCGATTTCCTCTGGCGTGGGCCTCCGGGGCTCTCGCCATCGGGGTCGCGGGCACATTTCTCCTGACGCGATCCTCGCTGTGGCCCTGGCCCTAATAGAAAGGACTCCCTATGAGCAGAAATGCCATGATCCTCGAAAAAGAAACACCCGAAAAGATGCCTCAAGGAAGACGCCGCCGTGCTGAATTCCGGGGACTGATTCATCGTCTCTTCCACGGCCACTCCGCGGCGGCTCTGATCGGTCCCGGCTCCGGATCCCGCACACGGGAGGCCTGCTGGGGGCTGGCAAAAGAACTGGCCGCCGACCGACGGGTTGTCATCGTCGACGTGGACCATATGCTGCGCGTGAACCCTCTTCCGTCCACGACCACGTGTTTGGCGGATCGAGTGTCCAACATCTGGCATTGGCCAGCGCTCCCCGACGGCTCTGCTGAATCCCCTCATGAGGCCGCTGCTCCGACCGAAGAATCCGATTGGTACAGCAATCTGCGGCACGCCTTCGACGCAGTCCTGCTGAATTGTCCCGCGCTGGAGACTGAACCCGCGGCTGCCGAAATCGCCGCCCGCGCGGACTCGGCCGTGCTTGTCGTGGAAGCGGGCAAAACAAAGAAGAAGCAGATTCGTCAAGACGAACGGACTCTCGCGCGGAGAGGCGTCAAGCTCGCCGGCTGCATTCTGATGAATAAGAGGTAAATCCAATGCGTGTCCATTACATGTACATTCTGTTCGCAACAATGGCTGCAGGCGTGGCTTTCGGTCAGCCGGCGGGATTTGCGGAGCGCGATGCCCGTTATCGGCTTCAGCCAACCGACTCCATCGAGCTTCACTACCGGTATACGCCCGAGTTCGATCAGACCGTTACGGTGCAGCCCGATGGTTTCGTGACCCTGCAGATCGTTGGAGATCTCAAGCTTCAAGGCCTGACTCTCGAGGAAGCCAAGGTGGCGATTCTCGACCGCGCCGGCCTCCGCCTGCAAAATCCTGAAATCACCCTGGCCTTGAAGGACTTCGAAAAACCGTTTTACGTGGTTGGCGGGGAGGTAAAGAATCCGGGTAAGTTCGAGCTGCGCGGTCAGACCACGCCGATGGAGGCGGTGGCCATAGCGGGCGGGTTCACCAGCGCGAGCGCGTTGCATTCCCAGGTCGTCTTATTCCGCCGTGTCGGAGGGGACTTGGCGAGGACCGAGATCCTCAACGTGAAGGCCTTCATGAGCCAGTCGTCGACTGAAGTGGGTCCCATTCTGCATTCGGGCGATGTCTTGATCGTTCCGCAGAACCGCATCAGCAAGATCGAACGCTTTGTGAAGTGGGGTACCTGGGGCGTTTTCGTCAACCCTGTGTACTGACTGTATTCAACCGAACGGACACTTCCATGTTCCCGGCGATTCAACCAATCCGGCAACGCATATTTGCTCTCGTGAACGCGGCCGTCGCGCTCTCGGTGTTGCTGGGCGTGGTTTTGTTCGTAAACCGGAACCAGATGCCGGAGGGATTCGCCGGGTTTCTTGCCCTGCGCATTACGGTGAAGAACCTGATACTGTCGAGTTCGTTTGTAATCGTGTGGCTGGTGGTGTTCCGGCACTTCAGCCTGTCCAGGCCCTGGCCAGCGAAGCCGTTCCGGAGCGAACTAGCCCAGGTCTCTAAAGCCTGCACAGTAGCATCGGCCTTGGCCTTGATATTTCCGCTCACCAGCCATGGCGGAGCATTCACCATGGGCATACTGATCTGGTTTCTTCCAATATCGATCATGGCGTGCATGTGCGGCCGGCTTGCCGCTCGCGAGCTGGCCCCCCGCGCTGCCCGCTTTCTTAACGGCCGTCACGATCTGATCATCGTCGGCAGCGGCCCGCGCGCGACCGCACTTTATGATCATCTGCGCGAACCGCAATACTGCTCGAGCAGAGTCCTGGGCTTCGTGGATTCCCCGGACGGCCACGTTGTGCCAAATACTGTTCAGAAGCAGATGCTCGGCACCCTGGACGACCTCGAAGGCATCCTGATGAAGCAACCAGTGGACGAAGTGCTGATTGCGCTGCCGGTGAAGTCTTGCTACGACCAGATCCAGGCCGCAATCCACACCTGCGAACAGGCGGGCGTGGAAGCGAAGTATCTACCCGACGTTTTCGTGCTTTCACTGGCGCATGCCGAACTAGAAACAGACGACGAAGAAAACTTTGTGGCCCTGAAGGTCGTTCCAGATGATTACCGTATTTTGGTCAAACGCGCCATCGACATAGCCGGCAGTTTGGGCGGTCTCCTTCTCGCGGCGCCACTGATGCTGATCGTCGCAGCAGCCATCAAGCTGACCAGCCCTGGTCCCGTCTTCTTTGCTCAGGAGAGATACGGGTTCAACAAACGCAAGTTCCGGATGTACAAGTTCCGGACAATGACCGAGAATGCCGAGCGACTCCAGGCGGGCCTCGAAGCCCTAAACGAAGCGCAGGGGCCGGTCTTCAAAATTCGCAATGATCCCAGGATTACACCGATCGGGCGGATGCTGCGCAAGACTTCACTGGACGAACTGCCTCAGCTTTTCAACGTACTCAAAGGAGAGATGTCCCTGGTTGGTCCTCGTCCTCTGCCCCTGCGGGATGTTGCGCGGTTCGACAAAGGATCGCTCATGCGCCGCTTCAGCGTGAGGCCCGGTCTGACTTGCCTGTGGCAGATCAACGGCCGAAGCCAAACGCAATTCGACCGGTGGATTCAACTGGACCTGGAGTACATCGACACATGGTCACTGGCTTTGGATCTCAAGATCCTCAGCAAAACTCTACCTGCGGTGATTGCAGGCTCTGGAGCTCAATAAGCATGAGCGGACAACCTCTTCGGATTGCCGCGATCGGCATGCGCGGGATTCCGAGCAACTATAGCGGGATCGAACGCGGCTCTGAGAATGTGTATAGCATTCTCGCTGAGCGGGGTCATCAGATCACCATCTATTGCCGGCCGGAATGCCTCAGTACTCCAGTCGATTTCTACCGCGGCATGCGGCTGGTGCGAACTCCGGCGCTCGATTCCCGGTCGGCAGGCACGGTGTCGCACGTGTGCAGCAGTTTCCTGCACGCGATCGCGGCACGGAGTTACGACATCATCCAGCTGCACGCTCTGGCGGCAGGCCTGTTCGCGCCACTCAAATATCTGACCAGCGCGTCGGTGATCGCGAAAATCCACGGTCTGGACTGGCAGAGATCCAAATGGAAGGGATTCGCATCGAAGGTGCTACTTCAGGGAGAGCGATCCATCGCCCGTCACCTTGACAACATCATCGTCGTCTCACGGGAGCTGGAGACCTACTTCCGCGATCAGTATAGCCGTGCCGCCACCTACATTCCGAACGGTGTAAAAGATATGGACTCTGCCCCACTGGGCGAAAGCACGGTCCTCGCAGATTTTGGACTCACCTCCGGCCAGTACATTGCATACATAGGACGCTTGGACCCTGGAAAGCGGGTCGAAGATCTGATCCACGCTTTCAAGCAACTTCCGAGGAAATGGAAACTGGCGATCGTCGGCGAGGGGCGTTACGTTGACGACTACGTGTCAAAACTTCACTGCCTGGCGGCGGGAGACCCGCGTATCGTTTTCACGGGTCTTCAAGGAGGCTCGGACCTTTGGACGCTATTCCGCCAGGCGGCGGTTTTCGTGACGCCTTCCGAAAGCGAGGGGCTGCCGAATTCTCTCCTGGAGTGCATGGCGCATGGCACGCCGGCAATCGTTTCCGACATTCCACCACATCGCGAACTGCTTGGGTCTATCGATGGTTACGATCTCTTAGTGAAGCCGGGCGACGTCCTCCAGTTGCATGCGCGCCTTGCTCAGGTGCTCCAGCATAAGGAGCATTACCTGCAGATCGCCCGGCGTGCGCAGTCCTATGTAAGAGCCTCTTACTCTTGGCAGCGTAGTGCCGAGGCTACTGAATCTCTCTACTACGCTTCTGTCAGCCAGTCGAGGCTGCGGGCCTTTCCTCGCATGGAGGGAAAGCTGGCCGCGGACCATCACAGATGATTCATATTTTACAATCTAAGGCATTTCTGAAATCACTCAGGTCCTTGTCAACAGCAGCAACGTTTCAGTACCCGATTTTTGCAGGAGACCACGCGAGCTGGCGGTCAAAAACTTATGGCAAAGATTCGAGCCTAGAAGACGGAAAGGTCCAATCCGCCAATAACGCCGCGTCGCTGCGAGGGAAAAGCCCGCATCGGTGAACTTCTCGACAACCTTCGACATGCCTATCGAATTCAGCACATATGGTCGCGGCGTTCCGTTAACCCAGTTACGAAGATGCGAATACGACTCACCTATCCGGGACATCAGCAGATCCATATCGGTGAACTGTATGAGGCAAGAGCCGCCGGGACGCACGAGCCTGCCGAGCGTATCTATCGCCCGCCATGTATCGGCAACATGCGCCAGAATCCCAAGTCCGATAACAATGTCGAATTGCCGTCCAAAGTCATGCTCGAGGAAGTTCGTACACATGAACTCGGCTCGCGTTTGCAGTTCCACAGGCGTGAGCCGGCGCGCCTCAGCAAGCATAACCGGAGACAGATCGGAAAAGACAACGTGATTCGACCCAAGAAACTGTATCGAAACGGCTCCATTGCCGCATCCTACATCCAGGATCGAACAGCCGTTCAGTTCCCCCAGCAACTCCCTTGTGAGCTGAGCGCGAACCGCGATTGTGGCGGAAGACGGTTGCAGGTAATTTCGCGGATTGTTGAAGAAAGTTCTGACCGGCTCCTCGCTGGGACTCATGATTGGATGATATCGCCATGCCCATACTCTCAGTAGTTGTACCCGCTTATAATGTGGCAACATTCATAGGCACTGCTGTCAACTCAGTGCTCGAGCAACGTTTTCGTGACCTCGAGGTCATTGTCATTAACGACGGCTCCACCGATGATACGGGAGAGATCGTCAGGCAAATTAAAGACGATCGCGTCCGGCTTGTATGCCAGGCGAACGGCGGTCTCGCTCATGCGCGCAATGTGGGCATCGGGTTGGCCAGGGGTCGATACATCGCTTTTCTAGACGCAGACGATGCCTGGCTTCCGGGCTATCCAGACCATCATGTCGATCACCTTAGCCCTAACCCAGAAATAGGCATCAGCTTCAACTACCAGGCCTACATGGACGAGAACTCTGCTCTTACGGGGCAGTACCTGATGATGGCCACTGCTCGTCCTTGCTTGCGACAGCTCATGGTGCGTAACTACATCCCGGTGACTGTTGTAGTGCGGCGCGAGTGCTTCGATCAAGTTGGCGGCTTCGACGAGCGGCTCAGAGCCTGCGAAGACTTCGAAATGTGGGTCAGAATCCTGGCGAAGACGCAGTTTCGGGCTGCGCTGATTCCACGCGTGTTGAGCGCTTACCGCGAGCGCTCCGATAGCCTCACAATGCAATTTGAGCATCACATAAGGAACGCTCGACTGGCTGCGGACGTGGTCGGGAGTTACCTTCCATCCTTCCGCGGCGGAATTCGCCGGCGGATGCTCGGGGAAGTCTACCGCATCCTCGCCCGAAAAGCACTGTCCAGCAATAATCTGAAGGCTGCCCGGCACTTGGCGATCGAAACGCTTAGGGCCTGGCCCCTTCTGCCTATCCAGGATGCTCGCGCCGCGGGAACCATCGGGCTCATCGCAATCGAGAGCCTGATGCCATTCGGAGGCTCCCGCATTTGTTACGGGTTGTGTCGCTCTGCGATGAAATACGGGTACCGGATGCTACTCGGCCCCGCGCCGACACGCTAATAAAGAGAGACAAAAACAATGGTGGCCAAAACAGTCGAGGCGTTTCACGACGTGCCGGGCAACCTGGAGGCGCCGTCAGGTTCGCAGCAGAACGAGCATGCTGCGGCGGTCCTAAGCTCTTACTTGCGATACACACCCATACTGTGGGCACTGGGACTTCTGGTGCCCGTCGGGGCATTGACTATGCTCCGACTGTTTCTAAAAAGAGCAGCAATTCTGCGACCGGGCTGGATAGCAGGGCTGTGGTGGTTGGTTGGTGCAGCGCAGGCATTCTCCACTTTGATGAACGGCATCGTAGGGGGCGAGCGCTTAGGCGAGATGCTGCACCACCTTCTCGCAACACCCGTCACCGGCTGGCTGCTGCTGGGCGTTGCTATCAATGTGGGGCAGCGGTATCGGCTAAACTCGCCGGCGGTGACACGCGCTGTTTGCCTGTTGAGCCTCTACCTGATAGTGCTTAGCGCAGGCGCGATCGTTTTTGCAGCGCTCTCGGATTGGGACCGCCTAGCCATAAAGTCCCCGATTGCCCTGATCCTTCCGGCGGACCTTCCCAGCGTCGAGTCGACTTTCACCATGCGGTTTTTCTTGAACGAGGATACGCTGGGAATGACCATACCGCGACTCATCCTTTTCTATCCCTGGCCGACGTGCCTTGGCTTTGCCGGCGTTGCCATATTTTTCATTGCACTTCAGGAACGAAATCGATTCTGGAAATGGATCGGAATCACGGGTGGACTCGTAGCTTTGATCGGGAGCATGAGCCGTGCAGCTCTAGCCGGTATCGCGATCGGCGGCGCTTTTTATCTTTTCCGAAAAACAGCCTTCCGCTTTCAACTTCCGTTGATCTTGTTCATTTGCGCGGTCGCCGCCGGCGTATCGCTGTTCAATATTCAGCCGGCACAAACGCTATCTGATCTGAACCATTTCGTGGACGAGGTGCGTCAAGGCTCCTCGGATGCCCGGCAGATGGGGTATGACGAAAGCTGGCATTTCTTTCTGCAAGCGCCCATCTTCGGTTATGGTTGGCAGGGCGATACGATCGCCGACACCATTCCCATGCACCTCGGAACCCACTCGAGCATTTACGGGACTCTCTATACCGGGGGGCTGTTGACCTTCATTCCCTTCTGCCTCGCAACCGGCTTTACCGTCGTTGCAGTCTTCCGAAAGTCAACCCGCACGTCCGGGCTGCAACGCTCGGCGCTGGCTATTGCCTTAACTCTCGCGGCAATGTCCTATAGCGAGGGGATTTACACCTTCGCCCCGTTCACCCTGTTCGCGTTCTGCTGGATAGGAGCGAGTCTCAATCGTCCCGACCCCGTACTTCCATGAGCATCCCCTTCCTGCGGTTCATTCCTTCAACGTGGCCGACACCGGCCGGACCGGTACGGTGGAGCAGCCCAATCGACTCTGTTATAGATCGCGACGGCGCGTTGTTGCTGCTCTCGCGCGTGTTTCAGATGGCGAATGGTTTCGCACTCTCGTTAGTGCTCATCAGGAAGTTCGGCCTTGCGGGAGTCGGCACCTACACCGTAGCCGCTGTGGCGACCTCAGCATTGTCAATGCTCTGCAGCGTAGGCTTGCCTTACTCCCTCCCGCGCGAATCCATAAGGGACCATGAGCGAAACTCTGTGGCGGCGCTATGGGCCATCTTGCTCCTGCCCCTAGTCGGGTTAGCGGCGACAGCTTTTGGATATTCGATGGCCAGGCGTCCGGGCGAATGGATCGAGATCGCACTGTTCGCCTGCGGTGGTTACTTCTTCGGCCAGATCAATGTGCTGAACACGCTTCTCCTTTTGCAGCGGTGCATCGATCGGATGCTCATCGTCCCTCTGTTCACGTTTGCCGGAATTGTTGTAGGGCTTTTTCATAACGGGAGCATGGCGCAGTTTGCAGTAATCCTTCTGGTCGCTCGCGCTATGGGAAACATCGCTGTCTTCGCAGGTATGAAGTACGCTCGGGTGAGCTTTTCCAGCGCTGTGCGCTACGGCCTCAGGGGTCTGAAGTACTCACCGATGGACTTGCTGGCGATGATTTTCGAGCAGGCGGCCGTCCTCATTGTGGCGGGGACGTTGCCGCGGACTGACCTCGGCCGATTCGGTCTTTGCCAGCAGCTCTTGGGCGCCGCGGACACACCTGGATGGGCCATGGTTCAGTCCCGCTATCCGGAGTTGGTGCTAACGCCGCTGGCTGTTTCGAGGCATCTTAGGGAGAGGCTTTTCGGGACCTCGTTCATCGTGGCAGGTCTCCTATTAGGAGGCGCTGCTGTGTTGGGGCGGTATGTCTACAACCTCCCGGGATTCTTCGCTATGATGGCCTTCCTAACTTTGTCCGTTCCGTCGCGTTATCTGAACAACTTCTACGATCAAGTCCTTCGAGCGGCAGGATATATCCGGATCGGGACCCAACTGGCGGCCGCGAGGCTAGTGGGCGGACTGATCGTCTTTTGGATATTTGTATCAGCCTTGGGCTTATGGGGCTCCATCCTCGCATCAGTCTTAATATCTACTGCACTTTTAGTGTTATACCGGCAAGCAGCGCTGCCGATCCTAAATGGCCGATCACTGCGTCTGGATGGCAGCCAGGACCGTGTGCGTGCCGGAATTGAGTAAGGCCGAACCGACGTCCGTGTATACGTTCATGCCGATGGCATTATTGGTTGCATCGCCGCCGATCACACTCACGCCTGCTCCGGTGAGCTGACGAAACACATTATTCGCGACTAAGCTTTCAGAGGTTCCATGATCCATTTGAACGCCATCCCGGGTAGTGTACCAGCCGGTCACTTTATTGCCCGAGACCAACATGCCCGAGCAGTGATCGAGCTCGATCGCGGCATAGCCGCCTTGACTCCAGGTCCCTGTGCCGTAAACGTTGTTGTCGACAATCTGGCTTTCATTCGCGTTGAAGTATATTGCGGCGCCGCCGACAGTTTCGATCACGTTATGCGAGATCAGCACACCGGACTTGCCGGCGGCATCGAACTTCAAGCCCTCATTGTGATCCGTACCCCATACATGATTGTTCGTGAATTGGAGCCCGTTAGCGGCCGCAATGTAGACCCAAGGGGAAGCGTGGTCTCCGAAGTCGGAGCCCCCTATTGTGTTGCGGTCCACAATGTTGTCGGTGGTTACCCCCAATATCTCAAGGCACGAACCACCGCACTCATACATAGTGTTACCGACGAGATGATTCTGGACGGCTGCGCCCGGAATAGTCGCCTCGAGTACGATACCGAACTGCTTCGTAAAACGGACGTAGTTGTTTTCGATCAGAGCGTTGGCCGTGTCCCGTACGTGAAGGATCGTGCCCGATGTTTGCGATCCCATGGTTCCGGCGAATCCGCAATCCCGGACCACCATGCCTTGGCGCTGTGCTCCCGCCCAGCCGATCTTGAACATGATCGAGTTCAAACCCGGGGCCGCGGCGAACACCGCCGTCGCCGGATTCGAGCAGATGAGCGAGGTGCCGGCGGTGCTGATCGTAATGGTCGTACCCACAGTGTAATTTCCGGCGTGAACGAAGATGGTCCCGCCATGGGTGAGCTGCTTTGCTGCCCACGCCGTTGTTCCCGCGTTCGAGGCGTCTCCTTCGTCGGGCTTGTAGGTCGAGTTAGGAAATATTTCGACATATACGGGCGTGCGTGTCGAATCGTAGCGTACGGCGGCCAGGATCTGGTTGTTCACGGATATTGGCACCGGCGAAGTCTGGCCGGCTAATGGAAGAACGATAAGGAGCCCAGGAAGGGCGAGGTACTTCATATGCGTACTATCGGCAGGAAGCCCGAATCGTGTATATCTCTTAAATCGCCGGGAGAAACGGCCAGCGTCCATTCGCACACTCCTCCGATCCCGGGAAGCATCGGCGCCGTTATGACGAGCGGTTCCCTATCCGCAGTCGAGGCGATCTTCACGGTGCTCATGCTTTGTTACCTGGCGAACGCAGTGAGCCCTCGGTCCGCAACCACGGTTGTCACCGTCAAAACGACTTTCTACGGGCTGGCGGCCGTATTTGTCCTCGCCCGGTGGCGTGATCTGGTTCGCGGTCTCCTGGACAGCAAATGGATCCTGGTTATCGCACTCCTCGCGGCCGCTTCGGCCCTGTGGTCCAGCGACCCCTACAAGACTCTGCGTGGAAGTGCGGTCCTGCTCGCCTCTACGGCATTTGGAGTTTACCTGGGAACGCGGTACACGGTTTCAGAACTGCTCCGCCTGCTGGCCTGGACCTGTTTCCTGTTCATCGTGCCGAGCTACTTCACCGCGATTTTTCTGCCCGCCTACGGCATCCAGCACGAGTACACATATGACGCCTGGAAAGGGATCTTTATGCATAAAAACGGACTGGCGGAAGCCGCGGTATTCGCCGTGCCGGTGTTCGCTTTCGTCCGCCCGATGGCACGCTGGCTGCGTTATCTCGGTTTGATCGCTGCCTTCGGCCTCATTCTGCTTTCGCGCTCCGCGACCGGCCTGATTGTTTTCTGCATCGTCCTCGCCTTGCTGCTTTCGTGTCTTGTGATTCGAGTCCGGCTGCTCTCTGTAATCCTTGGCGGTCTGAGCGTAGGCGCCGTGCTTACCGGAGTCTTATTGCTATTCAGCCCGCGGACGGAACAGGTGCTCCAAGTCCTTCACCGAAGCTCGGATCTGACCGGTCGTACCGAACTCTGGGCGGCGGTTCTCCAGGCCATCTCGGAGAGGCCCTGGCTGGGCTACGGGTTTAGTGCCTTCTGGCAAACCAGCAGCAGGGAAGTAGTTTCGATCCATGCGCAACTTGGATGGATACCCGGCTATGCGCACAACGGCTTCCTCGATCTTGCCCTGTATCTGGGATTTCTGGGACTCGGGACGTTTGCGGTAGGCTATCTCGTCTTCTACAGCCGAGCCTTCGTACTGCTATGGCAAAACGCTGACCTTTCCGCGATGTGGATGTGTACATACCTGTCGTTCATGCTGCTATACAACCTCACCGAGGGCTCGATCCTGAGGCAGAATGACCTCTACTGGGTTCTATATGTTGCGACGGCAGTATGCCTCTCTCAGAGCCACTCGATGCGGCCCGCCGCCAAGGTCTCCTCTAGAGAGACGTCGAGCCCGTAGATGTCATCGAAGAAACGCACCTCACCGTTTTCTTCCACATCTACGGTTTGGTAAATAACGAAAACCGGGATGGGCGCACTCAAATCTATCCGGCGAGTCTGCTCGCCATTCAGGGTCTCTCGGATCCGCTCGGCATTCCACCCGGGGTTGCTTCGTAACACCCATTGCGCCAGCTCCTCCGGCTTTTCGACTCGGATGCAGCCGTGGCTGAAATCGCGCCGGGATTTCGAAAATAATTGGACCGCCGGCGTGGCGTGCAGATAGACGCTGTACTCATTCGGGAGAAGGAATTTGACCGCGCCCAACGCGTTGTCGGGGCCAGGTGCCTGCCGAATCCGGAAGCCGCCCATGGGCAGGGGCACCAGTTGGTAATGATTACGGGCGAGGTATTCGGGATCCTCGCCGGCTTTGGGTAGCAATTCTTCGCTCGCAATGCTATCCGGCACGTCCCAGTAAGGATGAAAGATCAGATGGGTCATGACAGCGGAAAAGACCGGTGTCTGGTGAGTATTCGCCTGACCTAGGATCACCTTCATGCGAAGAGCAACGTGGCGCGATTCATCGAGGGCCAGCAGCTCAAATTCCGGAATGTTGACCAAGATCACCGGGCCGGACGAGGTGTGAGGTAGCCAGCGCCAGCGCTCAAGAGTCAGTTCGATCTGCCGAACTCGCTGCGCCAGCGGAACATTCAGAGCGCCGAGCGTACGCGGGCCGATGATTCCGTCCGTTTCGAGTCCATGTCGCGACTGAAAGCTTTTGACTGCATCCACTATGGCGCCAGCATAGGTCATTTTGTCGATCGCAGAGTTGCCTGGCTCCTGCTCGATTGCATCGCTGCGAGGCAAATCCCCAAGCCGCGCCAAAAACTTTCCGAGGTCTCCGGCGGCGGGATAGAAATCGCCGGGTCTAATTGGTTGATGCCAGGAAGATAGAGGCTGATTCTCCACTTCGGATGCCAGATTCCTGTATGCTGCTAACGCCTTTTCCGCGCGCCGGTATCCGGCGAATGTTGGCTCCAGGGTTTCCAGAGTGCTGGCAATATCCGATGAATCCACAAGCTGAGAGCGCATCCATTCTGCAAGTTTCGAACGGTCAGGGCGGGTGCCAAAACCGAAATTAAGAACTTCGGGATTGACTCTCCCGAATCGCAGGTCAGAGGCGAAGCGAAGTGCTGAAACCGTGAGCGCCAGATCGAAGCGCGCGACATCCGCAGGTGAAGCGTCCGGCGCTCTGAGGTGTTCTAGACGAACGTTCCAACGGCCCCCGCCGTAGTCTTCGGGATTCAAACCTTTTGAGGCAGCCCCTTCAAACTTTTCGATGAGAGTGAGAGCCTGAGGCGTCGGAACGCCCGACTTCACCCAGGCCGGCGCGAAATGGCGCAGGTCATAGAAGTGGGTGATCGCCGCCCGATCAGTCAAGAAATTGGGCCAGCGAAGATCGGCCAGCCATCCCTCGCCGACACTCCGTTGCAATTCAGAAGAAATAGCCGAAGGAGCCACCTTGTGATCTGAAAACAACCCGGACACCAGACTGGTGGCAAGAAGCAACCGTTTCATAGGTAATCTTAGTGCACGCGAAGTTCCGTAAGTTCATGACCGCGTATGGCAAGAAACTCGAACTACGACTGCCGAGTAATTTAGACAGGCGATGGGAAAACAGTGGCTGTTGGCGTATGTAACCGGTTCGGTGAGTCAGAAACTCCTTTTTTACGAAACGAGTATCTGGCGGCGGAAAACCGGATCCTCCAAACCAAGCTTCCGGCCCGTCTGCGGTTTGACCGATTCGGAGCGCGCCCATTGCGAAGCGACAGGCCGGACTTTGTGTTCTGGCAGCGTCGGAGAAAGATAATTGGGGCGATCATCCCCACTACGACGACGAGGAAGTCTGGCTGTGTCGCCGTTTCTCGCAACGGCGCGCGCGTGCAGAGACCGGAGTCTTACCTTCATCCCGTTATGACGTAATAACGGTAGCGATCCTGCTTCTCAGAATCCGAAGTCGAGGGCAGTCGGCCTAACTTGTACGAGTAGCTCCCTAGCCGACATAGGGATGCCGCTAGCCTTACGTAGACGGGCCGACCTCAAGGAAGCACGAACAAATCCAGATCCTGCTGTAAATCGTGCGTATTCTCTACCTTCACTGGCTTAGCAGCGGCCTGCGACATGGTTGCCGAATCAACGTTCAAGTATTCGAATGAGCTCAACACCCGGTAATTGCCAGGCGCAAGTCCGCTGAACCGGTATTGTCCACGCACGTCGGTGCGCGTTATAAAGGTCTCTGTAACACGCCGCGCCGGCTCTAGATCAACTGGCTCCAGAAACACCGGCGCGCCAATAGCCGGCTCCCCACCTGATTTGACAGTTCCGTGTACCGTCCCAGGGCTACCCGATAGAGTAAACCGAATACCAAATCCACCAGCAAATTCATTCCAGCCGTCTGCGCGACCGTCGGCAGACTGTTGGTTTCCCGGCCCTGAGAAGCCCGACGCATAAAACGTGGGATTCGGTTGTAGCGCGAGTTGCCACGGTCCTGCCGAGAGATGGGCCCGATTGTTTTCCAGTTTCAGTATCTGCTCGGCGCCGGGACCTGCCAGGTCCTTTCGCCTCGCCATCACTTGAATCGAACCAAGATTGCCGGCTTGGACCGGAGCGCCCACAAACGTGAACACGACGTCCCCTTCCTCGTGCAGCACGAACTTGATCGTGGTGTCTTGGGTCAGGTTAACCTTACGGTAGTCTCCCTGAAATCCAGTCCGGCGGTCGAGGGGAGCCTGCGAGAACACTTCGTATTCTCCCGCGGGCATCGGACCAAAACGATGGATGTTCCCCTGCACAGTTTCTCTTCCTAAGCTCCGACGCGAGCGTCATGGTCACCGGCAGCGGCTCCGATGGATTCGGAGGAACTGTGACCGCCTCGACAGTGAGCGTAAAAAGCCGGCCGGTAGCAGGCCGAACATCTACCCGATCGACTTGTTGATCCATTTCCACCTGCACTGGGAATGCTTGACCCACGGTCTGGGACTCTCTCGCGAACGTCGGCAGATAGCTGATATCTTCGTACTGTCTGCCCGCGGTTCGGACTAGGTAGTTGCCTGGCTCTAGTCCCGAGATGCGAAACATACCACGGTCGTCCGATCTGGCGCGTGCCACAGGCCGCGGCGGTTGGGTATTGCGGTAGGCGACCACGTCGTGATCGGGCAAACCGACGTCATTGTCGTCCAACACGGTTCCCGTGATCGCTCCAAAACGGGGGAGCCGAATGGCGAGCACGACTGAATCGTTCTCGGCCACTATAACCGGCATCCCCGCCGATTTCCATTGCTTCTGCCCATACTGAACCGTGGCAAAACCAATTCGCGCGGCCGTGAGCAAATAAGCGCCGGCGGGAAGAGTAGGGAACTCGAAGAAGCCGTTTATATTTGTGCGAGCCGATCGCCTCAGGCTGGACCCGCCCGCCACCGCCTCCAGGGAAACAGCGACACGCGCCACCGGATGACCGGTCTGGTTCTCTACGACAGTACCTTTGATATCGGCAGCCTTAAGAGCGACTGTTGCCACTGTAAGGATTAAATGCTTGCGCATGAGGTACTGAAGAACTGACGCAGAAGCCTCTCCGGGAGTGCAAGAGAAAAGCCCGGCCGCCAGCCATAACCCAAGAGTCTCACGTCCAAAGGGGGCCTGCACGCGGTAACAGATAGCTACCGTTATTGCGTGATAACGGGCCGCTAAGATCGGGCGCGAAACAGTTCAAAGACGGTCGCTGATTCGGTAGCGCGGTAGGATCAAGCAGACTGGGCAGACTGACGTAACAGCGCAAGTCGATGAACTTAGTATCCTGGACTCCCTAAACAGCCGTGGAAGCGTAGCGCACTCTGCGGACCAACATCCCAATGGTCGCACCAACGGCTCCGACGGTTATCCCCAAGGCCGGTCCAATTAGTACGTGGGCTATGCCAGCCACGAGTGCGTCCCCGTACATGAACAGGCTTAGATCAGTCTGTCCGCTTGTTGCAAACTCCGACAGCACAGACGGACTCTGCCGCAAGGCATTATGAAATACAACCTCCATCGACATCAGACCACCTAGGACAATGACTCCGCTGACCGATCCACTGCATACACTTATAAATACTGCTTTGCGAAATTTGCCGATTTGATAAGCGGCGACTAAACCAGCGAGCGCTGTCAACGCCACAGCGCCACTAACAAACCCCCAAACCATTGTTCCGTAGCCGTGCAGGTGAGACGTTCGGAAGGCGGCTAATAATGGTGTGTCGCCAAGATTCCCGAACAGGATCTCTCCCATCCATGCGATGCCTATCAGTAGACCGAAGATCCAAATCAACCGTCTGGGCATCGTGGCCCATTCTACCGAACTTCAAAGTGGCACTACCCGGATTCCCGACAGACTTGACAGCGGCAGTGTGAACCTGACATCCGCGGCGAGCGCGCCAAGTTATACTCGCCGACATGGATGTCCTGAAATGATACAGGAAGTACGCCAAGAATACGCGCGACTCGCAGAGGCGCTGGCAGTTTTGGAGCGTTTGGAATCGGGTCGAGGCAAGCGTCGCGGCAGGCCACTGGCATGGATGAAGAAGCGCTGGGGTCGGCCACCAGGGAGCAAGAACAAGCCCAAGGCGGCGTGAACCTGGAGTCCGCGGCAAGCCCGCTGTGGCCGCTGGCTTCGACGGAGTGTCTGTGAGTCTATAATCGAGTCATGAGAAACGGGTTCTGCGGTCTCCTAGTCGCGGGCCTTAGCTTGTTTGGTCAGTCCACGCCAGCGGATCAAGCCGCTACTAAGATGGACTCGATTCTGAGCGCGATGAAGGACCCAAGCGCGTCACGAGACTCGCTCAGTCAGCAGCTCGCGGAGGTCATTCTTTCGCTCGCGCAGCGTGATCACCAGCCGACGCGCAGTACCGTAGTGGCGTTTACGGATGAATTGACCGGAGCATTGATCGACAAGGATCTAAAGTGGAACGCCCCACCGAAATGGTTGCTCGGACCCACCTTGGAAATCCTTAGCACCTCTGGAGCAAACTTCACAAAGGCGAGTCGCCTCGGGAATACGTTGAAATCTCTCGGTGTGGATGCATCGACGACTCAACGCATCACCGCCCGGTTTATCAAAATCGGTGAGGAAGTTCGGGGGCCGGACGATCTTGGGGTAAGGCCCCTTGTGATCACCAAGCCATTAAAGTAGACCGCCACGCCGCCTTGGGTTTTGGATCTTATATACCGGCGGATGTAGATCCTAGGTCAGAGGCATGGCCTCCCGCGTGTGGGACTCCGCAGCCTTGCCGAAAGCTGGTAAGGCGAGGCTGGAAGAGCTGAGACTGGTGACGCTTTGGGTTGATAGAATCGTCCCTGGAATATCACGATGCATCCCAACACCCGATGGGTTGGCTTTGGCCGGCGATTAATCTTCGCAACCAGCTTGGTCGGTCCTTTTGTGATCAGCCTTGTGAATGCACCGATGATTCGAGCGCAGGTGACGCCCGGGACTCCAGCGGCGTTCGAGGCTGCCTCCATCAAACTGGTGCCTTCGTCAGAGCTTGATTCAAGGAAGCGAAACGGTCAGAGTCCGGGTGTTAGCGGCTCCGGCGGCAGAGTTACTGTATCAGCCACGTCGATAGGGAGCCTTATCAGAGTGGCGTACGACGTGAGAAACTATCAGCTCCTGGGAAGCCCAGACTGGGTCAATGACGATCCCTACGACATCGCCGCGAAAGCAGAAGGCGATAGTGCTCTCACGGTTGACCAGGTGCGGCAATTGCTTCAGGCTTTGCTCGCCGACCGATTCCAACTGAAACTGCACCGCGAGACTAAAGAGCTCTCCATCTACTCCCTGGTAGTGGGCAAGAACGGACAAAAGCTTAAGGAAGCCACCGGCGATCAATTTTCCATGAACATCATACGCCGTCCGGGGCAGACCCTGATAACAGTTTCAAAAGGAACTATGGCGCAACTTTCAGCGACACTCTCCAGCCAGGTAGGCCGTCCCGTGCTGGATATGACCGGGCTCAAGGGAGGTTACGATTTCAAGCTGACCTTCGCTCCTGAAAGCTTGCAGGCAGACGCGAACGCTGCCGCATCAGACTCAAATAATGCTCCGTCCATTTTCACCGCTGTTCAGGAACAACTGGGGCTCAGACTTGACTCGACGAAAGGTCCGGTTGAAGTCTTGGTTATCGACCATGTAGAGAGACCGTCCGAGAACTAGGCCTCAGCGGCATTAACCAACCTTTAGACAACTATCTACTTAACCCTCCAGCGCACGACGGCTAGAAGTGCACCTGTCGGCGTCAGATCCGACCTATAAGCCGCGGCATATCGGAGTGCATTCGCTAACCAACGTCGCCGCGAAATAGCTTCCGTTAATACGTCTTATCGGGTAACTTCCGGTAAGCGACTTCTCGGTACTAATCAAACGCCCGCTCGCACTTCCGCACCTTACCTGCCCGACTTGGTAGCGCTATTAGAAACTGAAGAGCGGGAATTATCAAGGGCGGACGTGGTGGCGATGTATAATCAACGTGCTCGGGAACCTAAATGGAAATTCCGCTGAGTACTGCTTGAGGCCACATGAACAGTCACATCTTGCGAGTTCTGCTGTTGTCGCCCGTCTTCTCCCTCCTGGCGATGGCCCAGTCCCTCGAAGGAGTCTGGCAAGGGAACGTCACGATGCCGAACGCACCCGAAAGCCGCGCCGCGATCAGAGTCACGCGCACCGACGGCTCTCTCGCGGGCGTTATGTTTCTGTTGGATACCAACATACAAATGCCTGTCGCCAACATCTCTCTGCAAGGCACCACCGCGAAGAT
>Ga0209517_10002547_pt1 | contig 25472 bp, 24 predicted proteins | sample PeaSoiMetSII2010_FD_187695 | JGI IMG/M metagenome (GOLD analysis project Ga0209517, IMG submission 187695) | Peat soil microbial communities from Weissenstadt, Germany - SII-2010 (SPAdes) (version 2) | ecosystem: Environmental > Terrestrial > Soil > Wetlands > Peat | place: Germany... | reverse complement strand
CCGAAATTACCAAAGAAATGCTCTTGCTCGACGTGACCCCGCTGTCTCTGGGAATTGAAGTAGCGGGCGGAGTGACCGACAAAATCATCCTGCGCAATTCGACGGTGCCGGCTTCGGCAACGCAGTACTATACAACCCAAGTCGACGGCCAGACGAACGTAGCGATTCACGTGCTGCAGGGCGAACGCGAGCTGGCGCGGGATTGCCGGTCGTTGGCGCGCTTCGATCTGAAGGGCGTTCCACCCATGCCCGCCGGCATGCCGCGCATTGAAGTGAAGTTCCTGATCGACGCCAACGGCATTTTGCGTGTCTCGGCGCGCGAGCAGCGCAGCGGACGCGAGGCTGAAATCGACGTCCAGCCCAGTTACGGCCTCACCGACGAACAGGTCGAAAACATGCTGCTCGAATCCTTTGACTATGCGGAAGAGGATTTCCGGCAGCGGCAGGTCATTGAAGCGCAGCGCGAAGCTGAGACTATTCTGACCGCGCTCGCCAAAGGAAAGAAGAGTCCGGCCTGGCAGGAACTTACAAGTGCGGAGCACAGCGACGTCGAGAGGCTTGAAAACGACCTGGTCGCGGTAAAAGATAAAGACGATCATCACGCGATCCGCGCGGCCATCGACGCGTTGAACACGGCCACGATGCGTTTGGCGGAGTTAATGATGGACACTGCGGTTTCGACCGCGCTCAAGGGAAAAGCCATGGACGACACCGATCTTGAGGAAGGCCCGCAAGCCGGACATCCCGTGGCGAAGGCAGAATTTAAATAGAAGCCTGGGGTTCTTACATGTCTGAAGAAAAAGCGCAGGGAATCGGAGCTACCACCATGGATGCTCCTGGTGAAAACACGGTTGAGGTCACCTTTCTTCCCGAAGGTAAGACGGTGACTTTCGAGCACGGCAAGTTGCCTTACAAAGACCACGGCAAGGAAGAGTCGCTGCTCGATGTGGCCTTGAATTTCGGCATTCATCTCGATCATGCTTGCGGCGGCAACTGCGCCTGTACCACCTGCCACGTCTGGGTGAAGGAAGGCGCGGACCTGGTTTCGGAGATGGAAGATGACGAAGCCGACAAGCTCGACATGGCTGCCGATCTCCAGCTAAACTCGCGCCTCGGATGCCAGACGGTGATCAAGAAGCCGGGTAAAGTGGTCGTGGAAATCCCGGCGTGGAACCGGAATTACGTTTCGGAGGAGCATTGATTCATGCGAAAAGAACTTACCTGGAGCGATGCTGAAGACATTGGGATTCTGCTCTCTGAAACCTATCCGGACCTGGATCCGCTCGCGGTGCGTTTCACCGATCTGCACAGGTATGTGATCGCGTTCCCTGACTTCAAAGACGATCCCATCAGGTCGAACGAGGCCAAGCTGGAAGCGATCCAGATGGCGTGGCATGCAGAAGTCCTCGACCGAACTCAGGGATAGGGATAAGGTGCCGGGCTGGTGCGTCTTGCCCGAGCACCCTGGCGGGGGGACGGGCGAGGACACCCGTCGCTCCACAAGCTAATCAGCGCACGGCCGCCGCGCTGGGCGCAGCGTCTTCCACGCTGGCCTCGCGCAGAAATCTTGCCGCCTCTTCGGGCGGCGTGGGATTGATGTAGAAACCCGTTCCCCACTCAAATCCTGCCGTCTTGGTCAGCTTGGGCATGAATTCGATGTGCCAGTGGTAAAACTCGTTGGTGGGGTCCTGCACCGGCGACGTGTGCACGACCAGGTTGTAGGGTGGATTGTCGAGCACGCGGTCCGCTTTCATCAGCAGCAACTTGATCGCCCTGGCGAGATTCTCGAACATGTGCGACGACGAGTTCTCGAAGGCAGACTCGTGGCTCTTGGGGAGGATCCAGGTTTCAAAGGGAAACCGCGGAGCATAGGGGGCGATAGTCAGAAAGTCTTCGTTCTCAGCCACGACTCTGATGCCGTTGTCGATTTCTTGCCGGATGATGTCGCAGAAGACACAGCGCTCTTTGTAAATGTAATACTGCTTGGCTCCCTGCAGTTCCTCAACTACGTAGATGGGGACAATCGGCAGCGCGATCAGTTGCGAGTGAGCGTGCTCGAGCGACGCGCCTGCGGCTTCTCCGTGGTTCTTGAAAAGCAGAATGTACTTGAAGCGCCGGTCTTTTTTGAGATCGAGAATGCGATCGCGCTCGGCCCACAGAACGTCTTCGATTCTTTTCGGCGGAAGCGAGGCCAGGGTGGCATTGTGGTCGGGCGTTTCGATGATGACTTCATGGGCGCCGATGCCATTCATCTTGTCAAACATGCCCTCGGCCTGCTTGTTCAAACTGCCTTCGATGCCGAGCGCCGGGAACTTGTTCGGAACGACTCGGACTGTCCAACCGGGAGTGTCTCTCTGCGGAGGATTGCCGTTGGCACTGGGGCGATAGGCCAGAATCTCAGGCGGGGTCTTGCTTTCATTGCCATAGCAGAAGGGGCAGAATCCACCCTTGATCTTTACTGCTTCGCGCACAAAATCGTTGGGGCGCCGGGCGCGATCCGTGGAAATAATCACCCACCGGCCCACGATGGGGTCCTTCCTTAATTCAGGCACGTACTAAATCCTTTCAATAGGAATCCGCAAAGTTTCGATTGCCGAATTTATGATTGTACGATACGGGAAACGCATTCTGAAACAACTCGAATGTGGGCTGGCTACGTCCGTGCTCATAGTATACGGCGAGCACATCGAACCGCCACTCTACCCGCTCCAGCCTATCCCGCGAAAGGCACGCGGGCTGGGGGCCCAGCTGGCACGAAGGGGGCATCTGGCGCAGGAAGTCGCGGGCGACTAGCGACAACTCCCGTTGCTTGTGTCGATCCACCGCAGCTTCAGCGGGCTTGACGTCATGCGTGGTCCGAGTTTTCACTTCGATAAAACACAGGACGTCGCGCTCCCAACCGACGAGATCGAGTTCGCCGCGATGATTGGGCGAGCGAGAGTTGCGGGCAATAATCGTGTAGCCCCGTTTGCGCAGATAAAAGTAAGCGTCCTCCTCGCCGCGGCGGCCGGTGCGCTGGTGCACGGGCGCGTCCTCGGGCGAAAGCGTTCTTGCCGCCAGCCAGTCCAGAGCGCGTAATGTGGCTTGGGTCAGGCGTCCAGCGAACATGGGAATGACTCCATGTTCACCCTAGCTTGGACCCACCGCGCGTTATGTGACCCTCATCACCGCATATCCGGTACAATTCGCTGCTCGCGCGCACCAATCCCTGGCCGCGGCTCAGCTCACGATTTCCGAAAACTACGCCGCAACCACTTCGCTTGCCTTCCCTTTGTCCACATTCTTCTTCCCGACGGTGTTCACCAACACCACGCCGCCGAGAGCGGCCGCGCCGCCCAATAACGATATCAACTTCGGCACCTCGCCCAGCCAGACCCAAGCAATGCCAATCGCCACGACCGGAATCACGTAGAGCAGCGTGGTCGTGCGTCCGGCAGCGCCGTGCGAGAGCACGTAGGCCCACGCCACATAAGCCAGCGCTCCCGGAAAGATACCAAGATAGATGACAGCCAACGTGGCCGAAGCAGGAGCAGCACGCAGCGTGTGCACCAGCCCATTGCCGAAGGGCAGCATCATCCCAGTTCCGAACCAGATCGAGTAAGCCGTAAATTCCAACGCGCTATATCTGCCCAGATAGTGCTTCTGCAGAATCATGTAGAGCGCGGACGTAACCGCAGCCGCAAGAATGATCAGCGCTTGAGGTGAGAAGCGGATGCCTTCGCCTTCTCCACTAGCGATCAGCGCAACTCCCGCAAAGCTCACGAACACTCCACACCATCCGATGGCAGTCAGTTTCTCGTGCAGCCAGAATCGGGCCGCCAGCGCCGTCCAGATGGGCACGGAGGCGATCAGCAGACTCGCCGCGCCCGCGGTCACGCGAGTCTCTCCGTAATTGAGCGCCAGGTTGTAGAAAGTGATCCCGATGGCGCCGGTTAGAACCAGCCCGGGAACGTCGCGCAAATCCGGACGGCGAAAGTGTGCGATCCCGGCATAGATAGCGAGCACGAGAGACGCGACCAGAAATCGCAGAATGGCGAGATTCGCGGGCGAATAAGCGCGCAGGCCGGCGCGAATGCCGGCAAAAGCAGAGGCCCAGATCACCAGGGCGAACGCCAGAGCGACAAGAGTACGAGATGTAAAGCGTGGCATCGAGAGGCCTCCTTCCAGCAGGAATTTCTGTTAATGGAATTCTGCTTATGCAGAGAGTGGCGACGGATTCACGGCGGACCCGGTAAGGCTCACCAGGTGTCGCCGCCACGCTCAGGAGGCCAGGCGGCAAACTGCCTGCGGAGCAAGGCAATCTGGCCGGCGTGATAGCTATTGTGCGCCGCTATTTGCCATAGCATCGCGTGCACGGTGGATTCGCGCGGAGATTTTGACGAGCCCACGTTCTGAACTTTTCGCGCCAGTTCCGCGGCATCGGATTCCGCCAGACGGGCCAGCCGGGCCAGCAAGACGGTGAAACGGCGTGTTGTGGCTTGCCACGCCTCCTCGGCTGCGCGAGGGTCGGCGGCTGGGCTTGGATGCATCGGCCAGCTTTCGATCGCCTTGTCCGGATAGGAACGATTCTCCCCCGCGATTTTGGCGAGGTCGTAGTCCATCCAATAGTTCATGTGCTCCACGAGTTGCCAGATGGAGTGCGGGTACCCCGTCACGGTCCGCGCCGCCAGTTCCGCCGAAATATCTTCGACGCAAGCGACCGGATCCACGTGGGCGCCCTTGCCGTATACCAGTCCGCGCAGTGTATTGTCGCCCATACGTTCCATCCTTTCTCCACAAATGGAATATGTGTAGAGACGGGGCTTGCCCCGTCTTAGATTGCTGAGACGCTGCCAGCCGCGTCTCTACAGGATATTGACCGCGTCCCCGACGCGAATCGTGCCTCGCGTGAGAATCTGCGCCCGCAATCCCCCGCGGTGCAGCAAGCCCTTCATCACCCGCTTGCCGGTAATGTTCTCCAAGTGATCACAAGGCTCGCACAGGCGGATGCCACGAATGCGCACCTCGCCGATGGCGAAATCCTTGCCCACCAAGTGATTCAGCGGGACATTGCGGGTCACGATGTTGCGGCGGGCGTCGCCGGCAGCCAGGTCGACCTGATAGTCGCGCCGCAGCGCCTCAATCGCCTCCGCTTCAATCAGCGTGAGTTCGTAATCCGGTTGAGGTTTGTAGAACGTGCCGAGCTTGAGGGCATAGCGGTCACCCTCAAGCCCCCCGCCCGGAATCGCTGTCGCCTGGCCAACCGACTGCGGCGGCCCTTGGGCGGAGGAAGCGATATAAATCGATTCCACAGTTCCGTTCCCCATTGCGCACCTCCCGGCGATCCGACGACTAACGACCAACGATTACGCGTTCTTTTCAACGACCGCGATCGACTCTTCCAGCGCATCCATGGCCACATCGGCTTCGTCCTTGGTGACAATGAGCGGAGGTGCGATGCGAACCGTGCTTGGACCGCAACCTAAGAACAGAATGCCGCGCTCGAACGCCGCCTCGACGATGCGATCGCGCTCGCTGTTGCCGTATTCGCGAGTCACTTGGTCTTTCACGATGTCGACCCCGATCATCAGGCCGCGCCCGCGGACGTCGCCAACGATCTTGTGCTTTTTCGGCCAGCTAGCCATGCGCTTCATCATGTGGTCGCCGACTTCCTGCGAATTCCGCAGCAGCCCTTCTTTCTCGATCACATCGAGCGTGGCCAGCGCCGCCGCGATGCACACCGGGTTCCCGCCGAAAGTCGAAGCATGCGAACCGGGTACCCAGTCCATGATGTCGCCCTTGGTCATGGTCACGCCGAGCGGCATCCCGGAGGCAATACCCTTTGCCATGCAAACCATGTCGGGTTCCACACCGCTGTGTTCGACGGCGAACCATTTGCCCGTGCGGCCGATGCCACTCTGCACTTCGTCCACCACCAACAGGATGCCGTACTTGTCACAGATGCGGCGCAGTTCGCGCATGAAAATCGTTGGAGCAACGACGTACCCTCCTTCGCCCTGGATCGGCTCGACAAAAATGGCCGCCACTTCTTCCGGTGGGAGGACGGTCTTAAACAGTTTGTCTTCGATGTAGCGCGCGCAACCGAGCGCGAACTTCTCGGCATCCTGCTGTCCGCCCACGCAGCCTCGATATACATCGGGATAGCGCACGTGTGTCACCCCGGGTACCATCGGCGAAAAGCGGCGCTTCTGCTGCGGCTTTGAGGCGGTCAGCGAGAGCGCGCCCATGGTACGTCCGTGGAACGCCCCGAGGAAGGCGATGATGTGCTGCCGCTTGGTGTGATAGCGCGCCAGCTTCAAAGCGCACTCGATGGCTTCGGCTCCGGAGTTTCCGTAATAAATCTTGTGTGGTCCCGGCATCGGCGCGATCTTTGAGAGTCGCTCGGCCAGCGTCACCATGCCTTCGTAGTAGAAGTCGGTGCCCGACATGTGGATCAGTTCGCCTGCCTGCTTTTGAATGGCTGCGACTACTTCCGGATGGCAGTGGCCGGTCGAGGTCACGGCAATTCCTGCGGAAAAATCGAAGAATTCATTGCCATCCACGTCCTCGACCACAATGCCACGGCCGCGCTTGGCAACCATCGGATAGGAGCGGGTGTAGGAAGGCGAAATGTATTGCTCATCGCCGGCGAGAACGCGCTTGGCGTTCGGACCCGGAATCGCGGTCTTGAGCTTGGGGCCGGCAATCAAAGTCTTGGTAGTCATGGAGTCCTCCAGATCAGTTATTAATTCTCAGTGTTATTAAGCCGGGGTGCGAGCAGCGTAGCTGCTTGGGCTAGGAGCTAAAAGCTAAGAGCGCAGGGCGAGATAGCGATTAGCAAAGCAACCAAGGGATGGGAAAATTAGTCGCTGCCAAAGAGATTGGCGCGCACGTGCGAAGGCAGAACGGAAAGGTACCGGCGGGGACAAGCGCCTCCCTCGATCCAGCACTCCTGGAAAAGCGAAATGTAGCCGTTCGAACGCATGGTAACTATGAACATTATATCCCGGGTTTGCTCGTGCCGTAACCCCCAAAGAGACACTCCAAAGTCACATCCAAAAGGCCGCACTCGCCCCAACCCACGTAGGGGCAATTGCCCTCACCTGCCCAGCCGAGCGAAGCTCGGCCAACCGTTAAGTCGAGTTCGCGGCCGGGCCAGCTTCGACGTCGAACACGAAGCGATCGCCAAGCAGGAAATTCACCAGCGAACAAACGACGATCGCAAGAAGATTCGACGCCATATAGTTGAACTTCAATTCGCCGACCAGCAACCGCATCAAAACGACGTTGCCGACAATCGAAACCGCGCCGTTACTAGCATTGAACTTGGCCAGCCTGACCAGCGAGTGAAGCGTCCGTGCAGCTGGCCGGTCCGCCCAGGTATAGCGCTCGTGCCACAGGAAGTTGTGAATCACGGCAATCTCAACCGCCAGCCCCGTAGCCAGCAGATAATCCAATTTTAACCAGGAACGCAGAACGGCCAAGACCGCCAACTGCACTACAATTCCGATCCCGCCAACGGCGTTGAACTTCATCCACCGAAGAAGGGTATGTTGCCTTTCCTGAGAGCTGAGAGCTGACAGCTGAGAGCTGTTCATCCAATTCTCTCTTCCCGGTAAAGCCGAACCGTGTTCTTCAGGCTGACGACCACCAGCATCAGCAGCATTCCAGCCAATCCAATGGCCCCGCCAATATCGAACAGCCGGTAGTGCCCATGTATCACCCACGCCCAGCGAAACAGCGCCAGGTTACCGACCGCCAGCAGAACCCGCAACTCGGTCGGGCCAAAGCGCCACATCGAAAGATGGAATTCGCCGAGGGTATAGGTCGCGAGATACGACTGGATGGAAAGCAACAGAAAGGCAATCAGCAACCCAATCGCAATTACGGGATGCATATAGCCGGAAAGCGCCAGCCCGCCCATCATCGCCACGGCGCCGATGGAGTCGATGATGTGGTCTACATAGAACCCGTAACGCGGACGCGGACGCTGCCGCACGCGCGCCAAGGTTCCGTCAAGGCTGTCGCCGAACCAGTTCACCGCGAGACAAGCAATCGCAGCCAGCAGCATACGACGGTCATAAACGGCAAGGGCGTAGCAAACGCCGGTGGCGATCTGGGCGGCAAAGCCGAGGACAGTCAGATGGTCGGAGTTTACCCACGCGGGCAAGCGCTCGGCCATCCAGACAAGAGCCCGCTTCTCGGCAGCAGCCAGGAAGCTGCCGTGAACGCGCGTTGCTTGCCGGAAGCTGGCGCGGCGGGCTTCGGCCAAGGTCTTGGGGTTGATCTGTTCCGCAAAGTCGGCAAGTGAGGTAGCCATAGTGCCTCCGTTTCTGCGGGCACTATGCGGCGAGCGCCGTGCGATGACAATGCAGCCCGGGTAAAACGTGGATCAACCGGCAAACCTATATGTTTCAGATAGTTAGAGCAAGCTCTCGTCTGAGGAGCTTGGGTTCGTGTGGGGACGGGCGTCTCGCCCGTCCAAGCCGAGCAAAGCTCGGCTCTCAGTGGACAAACGACTCTTTAATCGCCGCCCGTATCTGCTCTACCGCCCACGCAATCTGCTCCGCCGTAATCACCGCCGGAGGCGCAATCAGCAGGTGGTCGCCTGCAATTCCGTCCACGCAACCCTGCATGGGATAGACCAAGAGCCCTCGCCGCAGACATGCCTGCCTCACCAACCCGACAAAATTCTTCTCCGGCGGAAAGGGAGCCTTCGTCCTTTTGTCAGCAACGAACTCGACGCCCCACAACAAGCCCAGGCCGCGGACATCGCCCACCGCATCCAGTTCGCGTAAACCCTTCAAAGCGACCTTCAGAGCCGACCCCGCCGTACCGTCCGTCTGCGAATCGGCGGCGTGCACCAAATTCAACGCCCGCAAGCACCGCAGTACCGCACGCCCGGCAGCCACCGAAACCGGGTGCGCGTTGTAGGTAAAGCCGTGCAAAAAAGCTCCCGAACCCGCGGCGATCGCATCGACAACCTTCTTGCTGGCAATCACCGCTCCCAGCGGAGCGTATCCGGAAGAAACGCCCTTGGCGGTAACCAGAATGTCGGGCGCAATTCCCCAGTGCTCGATCGCGAAATTTCGGCCGGTGCGGCCCATGCCGGTCATCACTTCATCGGCAATCAGCAGCACACCGTGGCGTCGGCAAATATCCGCAACGGCCTGCAAGTATCCCGGCGGAGGCGTGACCGCTCCCAGTGTGGCCCCGCTCATGGGCTCAAAGATGAAGCCCGCAGCCGCACCTTTGGTCGCTTCGATTGCGCGCTCCAACTCCGCGGCATACTGCTGGCCGCAGTTGTAGCAGTTGTCAGTGCAGTCGAAGGCACAGCGATAGCAATAAGGAATGCCGACGTGCTCAAACTCGCGCACCATGGGCAGGTAGATCTCGCGCCGCTTGCGGTTGCCGGAAACCGCTAGCGCGCCGAGCGTCGCTCCGTGATAGCTCTGCTGACGGCTCAGAATCTGATGCCGATTCCGCTCACCAATCTCCACCTGATACTGACGAGCCAGTTTCAGCGCCGTCTCAACCGACTCCGACCCGCCGCAGGTGAAATAGACCGCCCCACCGGCGAAACCTACCCCGGCAAAATCCAGCAGCTCCTGCGCAAATTCCTCGGCCACCGGGGTGGTGAACTGGCTGGTATGGACAAACTCCAACTGCCGAGCCTGCTCCGCCATGGCATCTGAAATTTCGCGCACGCCATGACCAATAAAATTCACCGCCGCCGATCCCGAGAAATCCAGGTAGCGCTTGCCGTCGGCATCCCAAACATAGACGCTCTCGGCCCGAACGGCCGCGGGATACGGCTTGCGAAACGATCGGCGCAATACAGGAGTGCGCAGTTGCTGCTGAGTGGAAACAGATTCAGTCACAGGCGGATTATGCTGGTCGAAAGAGGCACCTGTCAAAGCTGTGCAGAGATTAAGGTTTTCCCTGTGTACCTCTGTGTCCTCTGAGGTAAAGACTTAGAAGCTTGAACCGCCGGGGAAACCGGGGGTCGCAGGGAACACGATTGCCATTCCCGATTCCATCTCCCCATTAACTCTCCGCCGAGCCGTCTGGATGGTTTAATCTGCAAACGATGCGTCTGCTGCGTTTCTTCCGGCCATCGCATCAGCACACGGCCTATTCGGCGACGCTGTTGCTGATGACGACTATCACGCTCTCGCGCGTGATTGGATACATCCGCGAGGCCTACATCGCCTACGCCTTCGGCGCCGGACAGCAGACCGACGCCTACGTCGCTGCGTTCACCCTTCCCGACTGGCTCAACTACATCGTCGCCGGCGGCACGGCCTCGATCACGTTCATCTCCATCTACACCCGGTTTCTGGCGGAAAAGCGCGAGCAGGATGCGCAGAAGACTTTCTCCATCATCATCACCGTGATGACAACCGTGCTGGTCGCGGGTACCATCCTGGCCGAAATCTTCACGCCTCAGTTCGCCGGCTGGATGTTCCACGGCTTCACACCGGGGCAAATGCGGCTCTGCGTTCATCTGACGCGCATTCTGCTGCCGGCGCAGATTTTCTTTTATGTTGGCGGAGTCGTTTCGGCGGTGCTGCTGTCGCACCGTCTATTTCTGCTGCCGGCCTTCGGTCCGCTGATCTACAACGTGTTCATTATTGGCGGCGGAGTGATCGCCGGGCGCCAGATGGGAATCGCCTCTCTTGCCTTCGGCGCGCTCGCCGGCAGCATTGCCGGACCATTTCTGATTAACGCGCTGGGAGCAGCCAAAATCGGCACCGGCTACCGCCCATCGTTCGAGGTAAAGAACCCAGCGTTCCGCGAGTGGGTGCGGCTCTCCATTCCTCTGATGCTGGGCGTTTCGCTGGTCACCGCCGACGACTGGATCCTACGTTACTTTGCCTCGAGCGGCATCGGTGACATCGCGCGGCTCAACTATGCCAAGCGCCTGTTCGCGGTGCCCATTGCCATTCTCGGACAGGCCACCGGCCAGGCGTCGCTTCCCTTCTTCTCGCGCCTGTTCGGAGAAAAGAAATTCGCGGAATTCGCCGCTATCGTGAACGGTTCGGTCTATCGCATTACGGCTGCTTCCCTGCTGATGACCGGCTGGATGATGGCGATTGCCGTCCCGCTCATCGATCTTGTCTATCGCCGCGGGCACTTCACCTTTGCGGATTCCGAATCCACCGCCATTTATTTTTTCTGGTTTTCGCTCTCTCTGGCCTTGTGGTCAAGCCAGGCGCTGTATGCGCGGGCGTTTTACGCCTCGGGTAACACCCTGACACCGATGGTCGCCACCAGCCTCATTACGCTCGCCTCCCTCCCCATCTACTCGCTCCTTTTCCGGACACTGTCGGTTACCGGACTGGCCATCGCCTCCGACGTTGGCATTGCCGCCAATGCGCTGGCCATCGCGCTGCTGTTGCACGTTCGTGGCATGGTCCCGCTGGGCGGCATGAACTGGAAGGAATTATCGAAGGCCGCTTTGGTGGGCGCGGTTTCCGGGGGATTGAGTTATGAGGTCATGCGCAGCGTCTCTCTCGATGGCAGCCGCCGCGCCGATCTGTTGGCCCTTGCGCTCGGCAGCTTAACCTGGGCCGCAGCCGTCGCCGCGGGACTCTGGTTGTTGGGTTCGGAATTGCCGGCAGACCTGCGCCGGAAAAAGCCCGCAGCCTTTCCACGAGTTGCCGAAGGTGGGACCGCGGAAACGATGGCCACTGGCAAAGAACCGTGAGAGCTGTTCGCTGATCGCTATTCGTCGTTCGCTCTTCGCGGCGAAACATGGCAGTCGTAGCAGCGACCAAAACAAAACGGACCTCAAAAGAGGTCCGTTTCCTAAACATGTGTGGCCGCCGTTCACCCATCAGAGCGAATAGCGAACGACGAATAGCGATCAGCGAACAGAGCTCTTATGCTCTTGCCGCAATTGCCGGCTCAGCCGACGTTATCGAAACACTCTTCCCCGCCTCTTCCGGCTTCGATCCCGCCTTGCGGATGTCGATGCCGCCCTTGAAGAAGGCGCCGTCTTCAATTGAGATGCGTGCCGCTACTACGTCGCCGGTGAGCGAGCCGTCGCTGCGGATATCGACCCGGTCGCTCGCGATCAGGTTGCCCCGCACTTTGCCGAGCACCACAATTTCCCGCGCGCTGATGTTGGCGGCAACTACTCCATTGCGGCCGATGGTGACGCGATTGCCGGAGAGGTTGATCGACCCCTCCACTTTGCCGTCAATATATAAAGACTCGGAGCCGGTCACTTCACCTTTAATCACCAGCGACTTGCCAATCGTGGCTTGGTCCGATGTCGTGGTCGTAACCGCTGGGCGCGGCCCCGCAGGCGCTTCACTTATGTTCACGCTCGGTGCCGTCGTGGCAGCGGTCGTGCTTGGACGCTCTGGTTCAGCTGGCCGTCCAGGGGTTGCAGGTTGATTCGTGGGCTTCCACATGGTGGTCGAAATCCTTTCCTCTATCAAGAAATTCTGAATCAGTACCAAAAAACTCAAATTCAGCGCCGCATTTCAGGGGCCAAAGCGAATTGTACTCCGTAGGGAACGCCCTGCCTTGTGGAAATCCAGCTTTTCCAACGGATTTTCATAGTTCCCGTCGTGGTTCCCCCAGCCACCCAGAATGCCCGGCCGAGCGTCCGTCGTGTAAGCCCTGCTCGGTCTGCGGTAATTCTTCTATCGCGATACTTCTATCCGCTACTATGGAACGGTGGGGCACGACCAAACCTTGTGCCATCCCTGACGAGGATTCCATGAACCCGACTATGATCGCGTCGCTCCGACCTCAGCCCGGAGAATACGCTCCCTACTACGACCGCTATATCTCCCTGGTGCCGGGCAACGACGTTCTTGCCGCGCTCGACGACCAGCGCCGCCAAATGCTCCTGCTGCTTTCCGGACGCACCGAGGCCGATGGCGATCTCCGCTACGCCCCGGAGAAGTGGAGCGTGAAGGAGGTTCTTGGCCACATCAACGATTCCGAGCGCATCATGAGCTACCGCGCCCTGCGCATTGCGCGCGGCGACGCTACTCCCAGCGACGGCTTCGAGCAGGACGACTACGTGCGCAATGGTCAGTTCGGGCGGTGGCCGCTGTCCGATTTGATCGAAGACTACATTGCGATGCGGCGCGCCACAGTCTCGTTGCTCCGCCATCTGGACGAGGCCGCGTGGACCCGCCGCGGCGTGGCCAACAAGAATGAGGTGACGGTGCGTGCCCTGGCCTACGTCATAGCCGGGCACGAACTGCATCATCGGGGAATTCTGGAAGAGAAATATTTGCGCTGATGCCCAAGGGACCCAACCTGCTCGTCGGCCGCTTGGCAATGCATCGCGACGGCTTCGGCTTCGTGATTCCCGAAGCCACTTCGCTCGACGCCAGCCTGAAGGCTCGCCTCGCCGGCGATGTCTTCATTCCTCCGCATGCTGTTGGATCATCCATGCACGGCGACCGTGTCCTGGTCGAAGTCTCGGCGGTCCGCACCGATGGCCGGGCCGAAGGGCGCATCCTACGCTCGCTGTCGCGCGCGCATCCGACCGTGGTCGGCATTTTCCACTACGGACACCGTCACAACTACGTCAAACCGATCGACGAAAAAGTTACGCAGGAAATTGTCATTCCACCGGGTATGGAGAACCCCCAGGCCTCTGTGCCCCCTGTCGCTGGCTTGAAACGTCAAGGTCAAAAGCAACCACAGGGAACACAGAGGACACAGGGGAAAAAGTCAGTGGACCGCGTCATCGGCGAAGAAGCCGCAGTCCACACCGACTGGCAGGATCTGGAAGACGTTGTAGTTGACGCCGAAATCACCGATTGGCCTTCGGCGACGCAGAATCCACGCGGCCGCGTGATCGAGATTCTCGGCGAAGAAAACGACTTCGGCGTTGACGTCGAGATCATGATCGGGAAATTTCATCTGCCCCATCGTTTCCCGCCCGAGGTGATCGAAGAAGCTCAAGCCATCGAAAATGTTATCTCCGCCGACGCCTTGCGGCACCGCCGCGACTACCGCCAGCTTCCAATCGTCACCATCGATGGCGAAACCGCGCGCGATTTCGACGACGCCGTCCACGTCCGGCAACTCGAAAACGGCGACTATGAACTGCAGGTCCACATCGCCGACGTCGCACACTACGTCACGCCCGACTCGCCGCTCGATCAGGAAGCCCGCCTGCGCGGCACCAGCGTCTATTTTCCCGACCGCGCTGTCCCCATGCTACCTTTAGAACTCTCGACCGACATTTGCAGCTTGCGCCCGCAAGTCGACCGTTTAGTCCTCTCCTGCACTATGGAGATCGACCACCAGGGAGAAATCGTAAGCTACGAAATCAATGAAGGCGTGATCCGGTCGGCAAACCGAATGACCTATACAGCAGTGAACGCCGTGATTGAAGGAGAGGCTGCCGCTCGCCACGAATACGCGGCACAATATGCAAACCAGGTCGAACACTTCGAGCGCATGCGGGATCTGGCGATGATACTCTACCGCAAGCGCAAACGCCGTGGCTCAATTGACTTCGATCTCCCCGAGCCGGTCATCGAGTTTGATGAATTCGGCATGATGGAGAGCATCACCCGCTCCGAGCGTAATATCGCTCACCGGCTGATTGAAGAATTCATGCTGTCGGCGAACGAGTCGGTCGCGCACTATCTGGAAAATAAGCGAATCGCGTCGCTCTACCGCATCCACGAGAAGCCTGATGCCAAGCGCGTGTACGACTTCGAAGTGATCGCCGCCAGCTTCGGATATTCGCTGGGCGTAGGCGCTCTACCCATTCAGCGGGTGCAACTGAAGGCCGACCGTCGCGATGCCCGCGGCACCGGCAAGCGTGTCCGCGAAATCGAAGTGCCCAAAGAAGTCCACATCACCCCGCGCATGTACCAGAAACTGACGGAGAAAATTGCTGGCAAGCCGGAAGAGAGAATCCTGAGTTTTCTGATGCTGCGCTCGCTAAAGCAGGCCCGCTACTCCGAAGAGAATCGCGGACACTTCGCGCTGGCTGCCACCACCTACACCCATTTCACCTCGCCGATTCGCCGGTATCCTGACCTGATCGTGCATCGCATCCTGAAAGAAGTGCTGCGCGAGTCGCCCGAAAGGATGGACGGGGGCATACCAATAGGCATGTCGTCGTCTCCACAAGATTGTCATCCTGAGCGAAGCGAAGGACCTCATTCTCAACGGCTCAAAGCGGAGCGAGAAGCGCCGCCTTCTCCCTGGTCCAAACGCCGCGACCGCGCCGCCCATCAACACGCCGTCGCGCCCGTCGGCGGCCCCATCACGCTCGAAGAACTCCACAACATTGCCGACGAATCCAGTCAATCCGAACGCCGAGCCGACGAGGCCGAACGCGGCCTGATGGAATGGAAGAAAGTAAAATTCATGGAGCGCCGAATCGGAGAAGACTTCGACGGCCTCATCATCAGCGTAACCAAATTCGGCTTCTTCGTAGAACTCACCGACCTCTTCGTCGAGGGACTGGTCCCGCTCAACACGTTAATTGACGACCGTTACACCTACCACGAAGCTACGCGCCAAATCATCGGTCAGCGTTCGCGCAAGACCTACAGCCTGGGCGACCGCGTGCGCGTGTTGGTGGACCGCATTGACCCCGTGGAGAAAAAGATTCAGTTCGCGATACTCGAAGAGCAGCCGCAACGCACAACCCCACACAGGCGTAAGTGACATTCCAAGGGTTTGACCATCACCGCCTCGAATCGGCTACCCAGTAAGTGCTCCTGAATAGGACAGTCTGATTCGAGTCCGCATCTTTCAATTTAACGCGAATCCTGTGCAGACCGGGGTGTGGGTTTTTCGGTTCAAAGCTCAGGAGATAACGGCTGTGGAGGTGGTTCGCAAAGCCAATCATGTCTGACTCAAAGCCTTTGCGGGTTGCGAAAAACTCATACTCGCCGCCCGTCATGGAGGCAAGCGCTTTCGCGCTATTCTTTCTCATCGCCTGTCGCGCGGCCGCAAGTTTCTCGATGATGTCCATGTTCGGCCCCCACTCGTCCCGGTTGCTACCTCGCGCGGTATCCAGTTGCTGCGAAATATATGGCGAAAACGGCAGCGCGTAGACCAGAGTGTGAGTGACTCCTACGAGTCTCACGGCTTCGTCGATCTTTGCAAAATGACTGCCATGATCGCGGGTCTCGCTGATCAGCAGCAGCACGCGTTGCCGCCCTGCCGGCCTTTTGGCTAGCATTTTCGCGGAGTAGGCCACCGCGTCGAGAATCGCTGCTCCGTGGTCTCCCGGCTCCAAGTTCTTCAGATCCTCTTCGATAACCTCGGCGTGTTTTGTGAAGTCCTGCACCAGATTCAGCCCGCTGTCGAAGAGGAGCAGGGCGGCTTCATTCCGCGGCCCGCTCAGGACGGGATCGAGCATGGCAGCCAAGCCAGCCATTCTGCCGAATTCCCGCACAGCGCGGCGCCCGCACTGCACGGCGATCACCAAGGATATAGGCTCAGCTTCCGCAGCTTCGTCCAGATGAACTGGTTGTTCAACGCCATCGTCTTCAATGATGAAATCCTGCGCCTGCAGCCCGTAAACGGCGTTGCCGGCCGCGTCTCTCACCAACGTCGGCACCGGCACCAGGTTGCCTTGGGAACTGAAGCTTGGCTCCTGCTGGCCTGCAGCAGAACCGAAAAACAGTACCAGCATCAGCAACCGCAAGCGGAATCGGGGCATAGTCGACGACCTGTATGACGATCCTGTATAGAATTAAGTTGTACCGGGAGCAAACGACCATGCCAACACCGAGCGAACCCAAACCCGAACAAAATCCAGCCCAGGCGGCAGAGCATGTCGCCAGTGCTCACCAGATTCTGAAGAGCCTGCAAGAGAAGGTCGGAGATCATCCAGAACTCGGCGAGGCCATCACCAAACTGGAGATGGCGCTCAACATTCTCGCGATACAAACCGGCGGCCTGTTGTAGCAGTTGAGCGCGCATTGCGACCATGGGGGATTCGACCTGCTAAACTACCTTTTCATCACTCTTGGCGCCTGCCTAGGAAGTCAGTCTCATGTCCAGCAATCCAACTCCACGCACCCGCGTAGTGCGCGAGCCGCAGCGGGCGATTTACGACCGCGAGGCCGTCAATCAGATCCTCGATGAAGCTTTCCTCTGTCACGTCGGCTTCGTTGCCGACGGACAGCCCTATGTCATCCCTACTTCCTACGGACGCGACGGAGACGTGCTGTACATCCACGGGTCGGCCGCCAGTCGCATGCTGCGCAATCTGGAGCAGGGCGTCCCGGTCTGTATCACAGTTACGCTGGTCGATGGGTTAGTGCTCGCCCGCTCCGTCTTCAATCACTCGATGAATTACCGCTCGGTAGTAATTCTGGGCACGGCGACGCTGGTCGACGACCCGGCGGAGAAACTCGCGGCCCTGCGCGCGCTGAGCGAGCACATCCTGCCTCAGCGCTGGAACGACTCGCGCTTTCCTAATGAAAAAGAGTTGAAGGCAACGTCGGTCCTGCGCCTTCCGATCAGTGAATTTTCGGCGAAAGTCCGCGTCGGCCCGCCGGTGGATGACGAAGAGGATTACTCGTTCCGAACCTGGGCAGGAGTGATTCCGCTAGAGATGAAGTCAGGCACGCCAATCCGCGATGAGCGCTGCGCGCAGGAGTTGCCCGCGTACTTGAAGAACTACTCGCGCAAAAGGGGGAGTTAGGTAAGGGCGAGACTCCAGCCAGACGCGAAGCGGCTGGAGGCTGTGTCATCGCGCTAAGCCGCTCACCCCGGCAGCAGCAGCAGCTTCCCAGTGCTCTTCCTTCCTTCCAGGTCGCGGTGCGCCTGCTGCGCTTCGGCTAGCGGATAAACGTGTTCGATCCGCAACTTGAGTTTGCCGTCGCGAATCATGCCGAAGACAGCTCCGGCACGCTGCTGCAACTCTTGCGCCGTAGCAATATAGTTCCCGAGCGAAGGGCGCGTCAGAAACATCGATCCCTTCTGGGTAAGCACCAACGGATCAATCGGCGCGACTGGCCCGCTCGAGGCTCCGTAGAGCACCATCATGCCGCGCGGACGCAGCAGGTTCAGACCCTTCTCGAACGTCGTCTTGCCCACCGAGTCATACACCACATCCACGCCTTTGCCGCCGGTCAGCCGTTTCGTCTCCGCCTCAAAATCCGTCTGGGTATAAAGGATGACTTCGTCGGCTCCCGCTGCTCGCGCCAGTTTGGCTTTTTCCTCGGTCGAAACCGTCGCAATCACCCGCGCCCCAAGGTTGTGCGCCATCTGCACCAGCAGCAATCCAACTCCGCCGGCAGCGGCATGGATCAGAGCCGTCTCGCCTTTCTCCAGCTCATAAGTGTCATGAGAAAGGTAGTGCGCTGTCATCCCCTGTAACATGGCGGCCGCGGCCTCGCGCGCTCCGACTCCGGCGGGGATCTTCACCAGACGGTCAGCCGCCACTGCGGCGTACTCGGCATAGCTGCCGAGCGCCATGGTGTAAGCTACCCGATCGCCGATGGCCACCTCCCGCACACCGGAGCCGACCGCCGAAACCACGCCCGCCGCTTCCTGTCCCAGCACAAACGGCAGCGTCTGCGGGTAACGGCCCTCCCGGTTATAGACGTCAATAAAGTTCACGCCCGCGGCTTCGATCTTCACCACGGCTTCGTTTGATTTGGGCTGCGGAACCGGCAAGTCCACCAGTTCCATGACTTCCGGCCCACCCGTTTGCTTTACCTGTATGGCTTTCATAGTTGGCTTCGATGAATCCGGAACGATGATAGATTCGTCGGCGGCAATCCGCCACCCTTTAGAGTTGCTAACAAGAGAGGTTCCGCAAAGGGGCTGATGCCGCCACTGCCCGAGCGCTACTGCCCAGTTTGCCATTTCCGGCTAGCCTCGGGTAACATCCCACTCGGTTCCTAAAGTAACGGTGCTCAGGTGTCTTATGTGGCGTTGACCCAACGAATTTTGCGATAGTACCATCTCATACCAAGGAACGCTCGCTTTTACGCGGGAAGCGGTTGCGGTAAGTTTTTGAAAATATGAGGCTTTCTTCTCACTCTTATCTGGCCATCCTGCTCGCCGCCTTTTTGGCGACGACCCTCGCTTGCCAGAGCGTTCAGAAGGCGACTTTGATGCCTCCCGCTCAGGCCCAAGCCCCAGCGCTGGTCTCGGCCAGCAGCCCGACTGATGCGCAAAAGCAGCACCCCGCCGACGCAGCCGCTACGGATCGCCAATCCAATGACACCCAAGCGAAGCCGCAGGCGCTGGCAGCCGATCCCGTAGCCGACTTGATCGCTCGCGTCGAAAAGGAATACCAGACAGGGCAGGATAACTACCGCGCCGGGCACCTAGAAGCCGCCAAACAGAATTTTGACACGGCTTTCAACCTGCTACTGGGCAGTGGGACCGATATTCACTCCGACGATCGGCTTCAGCACGAGCTCGACCGCATCCTCGACGGCATCAACAGCCTGGAACTTGCCGCCCTGCAGCAGGGCGACGGCTTGGCCGGGCAAAAGTCGGAACCGGCGCCAATTGACGAGGCCAACGAGCTAACTCCCGCCGTCGACGAAAAAGTAAAAGCCAAGGCTGAAGCCGAAATCAAGTCCACCCACTCCGACCTGCCGCTGATGATGACCGACCAGGTCGCCGGTTACATCAATTATTTCTCTACCCGCGGGCGCCCCACCGTAGAGCGTGCTCTCGCACGCTCCGGTCGCTACGAAGACATGATTCGCCGCGTCCTGCAGGAAGAAGGCGTCCCCCAGGAACTGATCTATCTTGCCCAGGCTGAATCCGGATTCCATCCGTTGGCGGTTTCCCGCGCCGGCGCTCGCGGCATGTGGCAGTTCATGGGCAGCCGCGCCCGCGGCTACGGACTCCAGCGCAGTTGGTGGGTCGATGACCGGCAGGATCCAGAAAAAGCGACTCGCGCCGCGGCTCACCATCTGAAAGACCTCTACAACCAGTTCGGGGACTGGTATCTGGCCATGGCGGCTTACAACTCCGGTCCCGGCACAGTCCAGGCCGCGGTCAAGCGCACCGGCTACGCCGATTTCTGGGAACTTTACCGCCGCAACGTGCTGCCGAGAGAAACCCGCAACTACGTCCCCATCATCGTGGCCGTCACCATCATGGCCAAAAATCCCGCGCAGTACGGACTGGATACGGTGGTGAAGGAAAAGCCGGTCCCTTACGACACCATCAAGATCGAATATCCCATTGATCTCCGGCTAGCCGCGGAATGCGTGGACGTCACCACCTCTGACTTGCTCGATCTGAACCCCAGCCTGCTCCGGCTGACTACTCCAAAAGTTTCCGCAAAGGGTCGTGAATTTGAGCTTCACCTGCCGGCTGGAACTGCGGACAAGTTTCAAACCGCGGTGGCCGCGATTCCCGCCGACAAGCGCGCCTGGTGGCGTTATCACAAGGTGCAAAACGGAGAAACTCTGGCCTCGATCGCCCGAACCTATCACACGACGTCGAAGTCCATCGCCGAAGCCAACGATCTGAATGACGATGCGCTCGAACCCGAAAGCCGTCTGATCATCCCCATCGTTCCCGGCAAGCAGAGCGATACCAGCACCTACGCGCGCGCCACCACCCGCTACAGGGTACACAAAGGGGATACAGTTGAATCGGTAGCCGAAAATTTCGGCGTCTCGGTGAAGATGCTACGCGGATGGAACCGCATCAAAGGCGACAGCCTCGCGGGAAGAAAAGTGCTGTTTCTCCACCTTCCCGTAACTCCGAACGGGAACGAGGCGCAGATCGCCAGCAAGCATTCGAGCCGGTCGAAACACCATGCCGCAACTCCAACCGCCTCGGTCAGCGGAGTCGTCCATCACAAGGTCAAGGCCGGCGAAACTCTGTATTCGATTGCCAACTCCTATAAGACCACCGTTACCGCTCTCCAGCGCGACAACCAGAATGTTGCAACCCTGCGGCCGGGCATGATCCTGGTCGTCCGCAGCGCGAACTAACCCCGCAGGTCCTCAGAAAACAAGAATACTTCTCAAGCGCTTATTCTTGAGTCGGCGGGCGGCAAAGAACAATGCAAGGCCAAGAACCATAAGAATCCAGAATAGCGGCCAAGGTGTTCTTGGCGACAGCAGCCAGTCCAGTTGGCTTCTCCTAGCTAATGCTTTGCAATCGACGGGATGAGCGACAACTGTTCTATGGGAATGGAAACCGAAATCGGTGAAACAATCTGCCGTACCCCGAAGGTCGGTGCCGGATTTGCTCAACAAAAGGTGCCATCCAACGAAACCGGTGCTCCAAAGGATTTCGGTCTTTCCATTCTTCACATTCCAAAACGACGCGAAGCCCCAACGCTGCTTGGTATCCAAATCCTTCGCTTCGAAGTCTTCTTTGAGTTCGAACCGCCTTGGCACGTCGCTACCGAGTAGTCGCTGCCATCCCTCAACTTCTAGCTCATAACAGCCTACGAATGCTTGTGCCGCCTTGCTGTCTTGCGCGGTTACAACATGCCCGCACGCGAGTAGAAAAATAAGTAGCAGGGCTTTCATAGTCGACATATTCTAACGCCAGTTGTTGATAAAGCCCCATTACACTAACGGGGCGGTTATGAGTTCGATCGCCCTATTTACGACGGCATAAAAATGTAGCGCCGCCGCACCGAGGGCGAGACGCCCTGGGGACAGCCGGCAAGGCTTGTCCTGAGCGAAGTCGAAGGTGCCGGCGCTACTTGTTTCCTCTGCGTTGCGATCCGAGGCGCGCCATGCGAGGAACAATAATCAAAGCCACGGCGTAGAGGAAGATCGAGATGGCGATGGAGCCGGAGTGGCCGTGGGGCAAGTCTTCGAACAGAAGTTTGGCTGAGACAAAGGCTAGTGTGCCGTAGGCGGTCCACACCAGTTCGATGTGCTGCCAGCGCGAGCCCCCATAGGCGAGGGTGAGCGCCAGCGCGCAGGTAATGAGCGTGCGGATAACGGCGATATGGGACGCGCCGGGAGTCATGCCTACCGCCGCCAGCCAGACCAAGGCCGATACCAACAGGGTAGCGGCGGCGCTGACCGCCAGAATGGCCGAGAGCAACCGCAGCAGCCGCTGATTCCACCGTTCTCCTGGAAACTGTCCTCCGACGGCGTAGCAGAGAAGCACGGAAGCGGCCACCAGCCAGACCATCAACCCGGGGGCGCTGGGAAAGGTTCCGGCGAGAGCACGGACGGCATATTCCAACAAGCCCGAAGCAAAAGCCGCCGCCGCCAGATACAACAAGCCGTGGAACTCAGGCGTCAGGCGGTCTCTCCGGACGCCAACCACCGTGGCGAGAATTGCGGCGACACTCAATAACGCCGCGACCTGCAGCGGCGGGAGACACAGGAAGCTGCCCGCCAGTAGGAGTAGGGCACTCCAGGTGGAATATACGTAGTAGTTGCGTTGTTCCGGCAGGCGGTCGAAGAGGACAAACGCCGACACGTAACCAGCCGCCGAGAGGAGCAGGCAAAAGATTCCTAAGCTCGCGCGGACGGCAGGCCCGAGCTCCAGCAAGCTGAAGACCGCCAGCAAGAACACGATCACGGTCTGCACGATCTCGAAGATGGTGATGCGCTGGCGCAACCAGGTGGTCCGAAGCGTAACGCTGGCCCCATAAATCAGTAACAAGACACACGGGAGCGCGAGCAGAAGCGCGCTCTGGACGGGTGCGTAGTCCAAGCGGGAACTTTGCGGCAGCGAATAGATATAGATCGGAATCCAGACGGCAAGGTCCGCCGCAGGCGCCACCAGAAAACGGAGGCCCAGCCAGCGCTTGCGATCCGCCGCGAATTCGCTGATTACTGCCATTATGAGCAGCGCTGAGATGAACGGCTCCAGATCATGCGTGGCAATCAGCAAGGCGAGGGCAGTGAATGCCGCGGTGATATTGGCGATCCAGAGGACTGGCGCCAGATTGCGTTTCCAGGCCAGGGCCGATGCTCCAGCCACAAATGCGATCAGCACGCCGGCGGTCGCCCAGGCGGGCAATACCTTGAAACGCATGGTAAGTTCCCAGAGCATCGGGGAGAGAATCAAGCCTGAAGTAACGGCGTACGCGGCACTGGCAAAAGGGCTGTTCGCCGAAACCCGCGCCGCCCATAGCAGCCACATCCCCGCATAGGCGAGTGCCAGCGCTACGATCACCCACTGCGGCAAAGCGCCCGATTCGGCCACGGCTCGCAGCAGGTAGGCGCCGGCAATCCCGAGCATGGCTTTACCCACGACTGGAAACGCTCCTCCATCTTGCGCGAGGGCGGACTCTTCCACGGCAGGAGTTGCGCTTGCCGGCGCGATTGCGCCGGGGCGAGAGTTGATGATCTTGGGGGAGTGTTCCAGGGCGGAGACTCGGCTCTCCAGGTGTTCCAGTCGTTCGGAAATCCGCGCTAAAGCCTCGAGAAGATCGTCCATAGTCTCCACCGCTTTGAGGCTAGCAAACGAAATACAAGTAGAACTTCGTGCGCGAAAATTAGTTCGCGGGTGCGGCTTCGGGGAGCGAACCCGATTCTCTTTCCGGCCAGGGTGGCAGGAGCTTTACCAGCACCCACAAAATGACCAACGGCAGAACGGTCAGCACAATCGCCACCAGCAGTCCTTCGCGCGTGACCAGGGCCATTTTGTACGTCGTGTATCCCAAGAAACTCTTGGAGAACAGCTGTCCTCCAATCACTACGTTCCAGCGCATGGCAAAAATGCCGACCAGGGTCAGGCATCCGGCCAGCGCGTAAATACGTTTGCGGGTCATTTCGCCGAGCTTCACCACCTGGGTCAAAGCCAGAAGCGCGATGGGAACCACGGTGCCGAGCATAATCTGCACCACGATATGCGACATGTATAGCTTGGTATGGACCATGAAATCCAGGCTGCGGAAACTTTCATCCGCCTCGTAGATGCGATGGATCAGGTCGAGCATTTCCAGGCTGAAATCGATGATGAACGTGTAGCACAGGTAGCTCGCTATGGTGTCTACGCACCGCATATCGATCTTCTCGCCGCGAACCCACATCATGAGCATGTAGAGCACCATCACGGCGGCGATCCCCGACACCATAGCCGAGAAGATGAACACCACTGGCATCAGCGGCGACGACCACCACGGGTTCGCTTTGACGGAGCCAAAGATGAACCCGACGTAGCCGTGCAGCAAGAACGCTGAAGGGACACCGATCAGGGTAATCAGGTAGCCGACTCGATCGTCAATGGCGAGCGCGCGTTCGCTAAGGTTGCTGGACCCCAGGGTCATCAGGCGATAAATCCAGCGTTTCAAGCCGGTGGTGGATTGGGACAGAACTACGATGTCACGCCGGTAGTCGAGCCAGATTTCCAACACCAGAACCGCCATCAGGTACCAGAGATAAACAAAGCCAAACATGGCCATCGCAGAGGTTTTGTGCGGCGTAATGTACATCTCGTAGGAACGCTCGGGGTGCCCGAGGTGCAGTTGCAGAGGAAGTGGCGCCACCAGCAGAAAGGCCAGTGCGGTCAGCAACGCCAGGCGGTACGTAGGCTTGACGGCCTGTACCCGGAACACGCGCTCCAGTGAAGCCAGAATGAACGCGCCCGCCACCAGTCCCGTCAGGAACGGATAGAGCACGATGAGCACGCTCCACTGCAGTTCGATTTCGTTCGGATACATGAAGCCTTCAACTCCAGACATATCCGCCTCTCCTCATCGCAGAGTTCATCGCACTGGTCATCGCACTGCTCATCGCACAGAGCCATCCAGGCCGTTGTAAAACACCTTGGCGTGCGTCGCCATGTAAGGTTTCAAAACTTGCACGCTATGGGTCTTCAGGAACTCGTGAATCGGGTCGTTGGGATTCTTCAGATCCGCCAGCTGCCGCGCACCCGTCGGACACGATTCGCAACATGCGGTGGTCAGGCCTTGCCGGATCCGGTGATAACACAGCGTGCACTTCTCGGCCGTTTCGGTTTTTGGATTGATGAAGCGGCACCCGTAAGGGCAGGCTTGCACGCAATACCGGCAGCCGAGGCAATATTTCTTGTCCACCAGAACCACGCCATCCGGGCTCACAAAGGTTGCGCCCACCGGACAAACTTGGGTGCAAGGTGATTCGGCGCAGTGGTTGCACAGCTTGGGAACGAAGAAGTTCTTTCCGCTGTCGTCCTTCGCTGGAGGAAATCCCTTCTTGCCGCCATCGGGAGAATCGACGCGGGGATTCTCAATGTCGTAATCGGAAACGTGGTAGCGCTCCACCCAGGTGCGGAAGTATCCGTCGGGTACCTCATTCTCGGACTGGCAGGCGCGGACACAATTGCCGCAACCGATGCATTTGGTGAGGTCGATCAACATGCCCCACCAATGCTGGCTCATGGTGTAGTTGGGGGAGGACTCCGGGGTACCAGCCAGAACGTGCTTCCACGCCACGGCGGCGGCAGGCAACAGCAGAAGCATATGGCGCCGGGAGATGCTCATTTTGCTTCTCCGACGGCCGGACTGGCGATGACCGGACTGTGCGGCTGGTGGCAGGTATCGCAGGGCATACCGGAAGAATGGTCGGCGGAAGCAACCTGCGGGAAGTTTTTCG
>Ga0209517_10002546_pt1 | contig 25475 bp, 18 predicted proteins | sample PeaSoiMetSII2010_FD_187695 | JGI IMG/M metagenome (GOLD analysis project Ga0209517, IMG submission 187695) | Peat soil microbial communities from Weissenstadt, Germany - SII-2010 (SPAdes) (version 2) | ecosystem: Environmental > Terrestrial > Soil > Wetlands > Peat | place: Germany... | reverse complement strand
GGTCGAGAGAACGAGTATTTCCTTGAGCCGGCCCGTGATGAAGATGCTGCCGTTTCGAATCTCCGCGATGTCGCCGGTCCTGAGCCAGCCATCCGGCGACAGAGCTTGGGCCGTCGCCTGCTCATTCTGCCAGTAGCCCCGCATGACCGCCGGCGATCGCACGACGAGTTCCGATTGCTCGCTGAGTCTAACTTCAAGGCCGTAAAGAGGTCGACCGACCGAACCGGGCAGGCTGTCCTCGATGGCTGTCGAAGTGACAACGGGCCCGGCCTCGGTCAGCCCGTAGCCCTCGATGAGCGGCAAGCCAAGGCCGACGAAGAATTGGGCAACCTTGGTCGGGAGCGCGGCCCCGCCGCTCATCGCCACGCGGAGGCGTCCTCCGAAGGCGGCGAGGACGCTACGCGCCACGAACCGTTCGAGCAACGGCCAGAGCATCCCGCTTGCAACAAGGCCAGGGGCCGGGCCCCGGCTATGCCGACATTCATACAGCTCCCAGCCGAGGCTGGCAGCCAGCGCAACGATCCGACGCTTTAATGGACTAGCTTCCGCCTCGCGGCGCACCGCCTCGTAGATTCGCTCATAGAGCCTCGGGACAGCGACAAGTACCGTTGGGCGGATGGTCGCGAGATCCTCTCGCAATCGCTCGACAGAGCGAGCGTAGACAACGCGCGAGCCTGCCATCATGGGCAGGTAGTAGCCTATCGTGCGCTCGAAAGCGTGGGCTAGTGGTAAAATCGAGAGAAAGACGTCGCCCGGCAGCGGCGGAATGAGCTTCGAGTTCGCTTCAGCGTTCCACAGGATGGCGGAATGCGTGAGCATCACGCCTTTCGGGCGACCCGTCGTACCCGACGTGTAGACGATTGTCGCGACATCCTGCGGAGCGCAGCGCAACGCACTGGTGTCGGGCCGGCTTTCCGCGAGAGCGCCGAGGAGCGTGGAGAGCCGCCGGTGGCCCGGCGGCGAAACCGGTACTCCGTCGAGCCCCTCCCTCACCCAGACGTGCTCAAGGGCTCCGTTAGCGTCGACGAGGGGCGCAAGCGTACTCCATCGCGCTGCGGTATCGATGAGGCAGAGCCGAGCCCCCGAGTCCGCAAGCACGAAAGCTATGCTTTCAGGGCTGTCATGCGCATAAAGCGGCACCGTGATCAAGCCGTTGGCCGTTGCCGCAAGATCGAATGCCACCCAATCTGTGCCGTTCGGCAGCAAAACCGCGGCGCGATCGCCTGGCCGCAGCCCGCTGCACGCCATCGCCCCTCGCAGGCGCGAGACACGCTGCCCCATCTCTCGCCAGGTCTGCTCTTCCCAACAACCATCCCGATACTCGCAGTAAGCAACTGCATCAGGGCTACGGTCCACGCGCTTGACGAAGAGTCCGGGAAGGGTCCCAGCCTCCTCGCGAGGTATTATGTCGATCCGTTCTGGTGGCTTCGATCCCATTTTTTAACTAACGCATGGCGGTGTCCTTCGGTGTTGATTTCAATCAACACGATCGACCTTCTCAGTGTGCCATCTGCCGTGGTCGGGGAAGACTTACACCTGACTCGACGGCCTGCGTAGTCGGATCCGATCCCGCGCGGTTTCCGAAGTCAGGGATCACCGAAACCGCATGTCCGACCGGGCAGCCGTCCGCAGGGTGCCTGCAGAGGGCCGCCTATCCGGTCTTCGTACCCAAGACCGACGCCGATGGCCGCGACCTCGCCGGCGTGCGGCTGCCGACGCTGGAAGTGCCGGCGGCAACCCACACCGGCTGGAATCTGCGCAAGGCGGGCTTCGGCCAAGGCGAGTTGTGCGACAACAACGGCACGATGATTCCGTTTGCGGCAACCCGTGAGGAGCGGCTGAAGAACGGTGATCCGCGCCCGTCAATGGCGGAACGCTATCCGAACGACGGCGACCGCGCTGCGGCTCTAGCAAAGGCGGCACAGCAACTGGTGCGAGATCGTCTCTTGCTGGAGGAAGACGCCAAGCTCTTCGTTCCGAACGTCAACTAGCCCTCGACAAGTCTTGCGAACGGGCTCGGAAAAGTTCACCCTACGGGTTATCAAAACACGCGGAAAAAAGCGCGGAAGCGGGAGGAAGTTCATGGCGATTGCGGAATCTGCGCCAGGGGTCGAGCGCCGGACGATCGCAAAGGTGTCCTGGCGGCTATTGCCCCTGGTCGCCCTCGCCTACTGCATCGCCTATATCGATCGCAGCAACATTTCCTTCGCCGCGCTGACCATGAACAAGGATCTCGGTTTCAGCGCTTACATCTATGGCTGGGGCGCAGGAATTTTCTTTTTTGGCTACTTCCTGTTCGAGATTCCGAGCAATCTGGTTCTGGAAAAGGTTGGTGCGCGGCTCTGGATCGCGCGGATCATGATCACCTGGGGGATCATCTCCGCCCTCACCGCCTTTGTTACGGGGCCCGCAAGCTTCATGATTATCCGCTTCCTGCTCGGGGTAGCCGAGGCCGGATTTTTTCCCGGCATGATTCTCTATTTCACCTACTGGTTTCCCTCCGAATATCGCGGCCGGGTGATCTCCACCCTTTTTATCGCGCAACCGGTCGCGAACGCCATCGCATCAATTGTCTCCGCCGCCATTCTCGGAATGGACGGCACCTTGGGCCTCAAGGGCTGGCAGTGGATTTTCATCATCGAGGCTTTGCCTGCTGTGCTGCTGGGCCTGATCATACTCAAGGTGATGACCGACCGGCCGCCGCGCGCCAACTGGCTCACCATGGAGGAAAGAACCTGGCTGCAAGCGCGGATTGACGATGAAAACCGCAAGGTCGAAAGCGCCGGGCGCATGACCTTGATGCGGGCATTGCCCGATCCCCGCGTCGTCGCGCTTTCGGCGATCTACCTGATGAGCGTGACCGCGAATTACGGCATCGTGTTCTTCATGCCGCAAATCATCAAGGGCATCGGCCTCACCAACATGATGACGGGTCTGGTATCCTCAATACCCTACATCATCGGCACCATCGGCCTGATCGCGTGGGGCTGGTCGTCAGACCGCAACAACGAGCGTCGCTGGCATCTGATCGTGGCCTCGAGCGTTGGCGCGCTGGGTCTGGCTTTCGCCGCCTGGGCGGGCGCTTCCTACTGGGCGCTGTTGGGAATGTCCGCCGCCACCATCGGCATTTACGGCTCGCGCGCCGCGTTCTGGCCGATGCCGTCGATCTTCCTGACAGGCACGGCCGCGGCCGGCGCGATCGCGTCGATCAATGCTACGGGTAATCTTGGCGGCTATTTCGGCCCCTTCATCGTCGGATGGATCAAGGATTCCACCAACAGTTTCGAAGCCGGGCTGTATTTCCTCGCCGCCTGTTCGCTGATGTCTGCGATCATCGCATTCATTGCCGCGCGCGCGGCGGGAGATCCCTCCGCCATGGCGCGCGCGAAAGCCGCCGCCCCCGCCGAATAACGTAATCAAGAAAATCGAGGAGACGATCCATGCTCAACAGACGCCACCTTCTGCTTGCTTCAATTGCCGCCGGAGTAGCCTTGCCCAACCAATCCGCGCTCGCAAAGGCGTCGCAACCCGCAACGCCGGTGAACTTCGACGTTCCGGCCGGGGCCTGCGATTGCCACACCCATATTCACGGCGATCCCGCAAAGTTTCCGTTCTACTCTGGCCGGGTCTATACGCCTGAGCCCGCTTCCCCCGAGGAAATGTCGGCACTGTACAAGGCGCTGCACATCGAGCGCGTCGTCATTGTGACACCCAGCGTCTATGGGACGGATAATTCGGCCACTCTGTTCGGCACTCAGGCACGCGGCAATACGGCGCGCGGTGTTGCCGTGATCGACGACAAGACACCGGAGAGCGATCTTGATGCGATGGGACAGGCGGGTATCCGCGGCATCCGCATCAATCTCGCGACGAGCGGCGTCAACGACCCCAACGTCGGACGTACGCGTCTCCAGGGCGCGATCGCGCGCGTGAAGGCGCGCGGCTGGCATGTCCAGATCTATACCAATCTCCCTTTGGTCTCGTCGATCAAGGATCTCGTCGCCTCTTCTCCGGTGCCGGTGGTGTTCGACCATTTCGGTGGCGCGGACTCGGCACTCGGCCTCGAACAGACGGGCTGGTCCGATCTCGTCGAGTTAGTAAAATCAGGCAAGGCCTATGTGAAAATCTCCGGCACCTACCGGTTGTCGAAGCATGCGTCAGATTATCCCGATGCCGTGCCGTTCGCCCGCTCGTTGATCGCAGCCAACGCCGATCGCATCATCTGGGGCACGGATTGGCCGCATCCCAATTCGGTCACACCGCCGGACAAGAAGCCGACCGACGTCACGCCGCTGTTCCAGATCGACGACGGCCGCCTGTTCAACCAGCTCGCGGTGTGGGAGTCGAACGCAGGGGTCCGCAAAAAGATTCTGGTCGACAATCCGGCCAAACTTTACGGATTTTGAGAATCGGCCCGTGATGCCGACTGCTCCATCTGCTTGAGCGTTTCCTGAGGATAGGCGCGCAACCAATTGGCGGTCTTGCGCAGTCCGCCGAATGGAAACAGATGGAACCCGGCAATCGACGCCGTCGCCGATTTGGGCGCCGATTGCAGACCACGCACGACGTCATCGGGCCCGGTGTCGGTCAAGAGCCGGCCGAAACGGCCGATCTGGTTGCGAACCGACCGGATTGAATTGCCGATGCCGCAGCGGAGCGCAAATTTCGTCAAGGTGGCCGGCGTCGCCGGACCGGCAAGACCGACGACGACGGGAAGGCCGATACGTTGCGCATCGAGTTCGCTGATCCATCCAAGAATGGGTGCACTTTCGAAACAGAATTGCGTGATGACATCGACGTGAATTGCGGCCTGGCGGCCCCAGTCGCGCCACGCCTCGATCACTTTGAAGGCGTTCGATGGTGCCAGGAAAGGATGGCCTTCGGGGTGACCGGCGACGCTCACGGACGCCATACCGTGCCGCTCGATCAATCCGCTGGCGCAAACATCGAGGCTTGACCTGAACGGGCCCTTCGCCGCCGCGACATCGCCGGCGATCACAAGGATACGGGTTACATCCGCCTCGCCTCGCGCCCTCGCCAGAAAATCATCGAGCGCTTCGCGCGACGGCATTTCGCGTGCGGCGATATGCGGAACCGGATGGAAGCCGGCGCGACGCAGATCGGCAGCCGTCTCGACATTGTGGCGATAGTGGTCGCCCGGCAAGAAAGTGATCGTCACATCCGTGCCGGGGCGGAAATTGTCCCCTAGCTCCGCCAACTGATGCCCGCGCGACGAAACCTCGACGGAAGCCGCCGACAGCAGCGCCGCGAAGTCGCCGGGAGAATGATCTGTTGGGGTCACGTCTCCCACTCCGAAATCAAGCCGGCGCGCGGCGGCGCGAGATCACATAGGTCTCGTCGTTGAACCACAGTCCGCCATATTTCTTCAGCACCCGGTCGGTTGCTTCGAGATAGCGGCCGTCGCGGACGACTTCCGACAACCTGACGTCCTCGATTTGCGCAACATAGATCGCGGCGTTCCATGCCGCGAACAGCGTCGAGGTTCCGATGGGGCCGCTTACTTCGTCGGGGAGCGTGTGCATACGGTAGCGAAAGATCGAACGGGCGTCGGAGGACGCATTGAAATTGTAGTGACGGGCGGCTGCGCCGAGTTCGTGCTTGACCTGTCGCAGGATGGCATGACGATCGGATGTGAAGGGATTGTCGCCCGGCCACACCCCATCGATGATCTCCATCCCCGGATCGCTTCCGTGCGAGTGGATGCCGATCAATCGGCCGCCCGGCCGCAACGATCGAACCAGCGGAGCCACCACCTTCGATGCCTTGAATTCAACGCTTGCCCGCGCCCGATAAGGCTGCGAGGCGATCACCAAATCGTATTCGGCCATCACCCGCCCGGGCCGTGGCATGATCGGATCGAGCAGGAACGAGTGGTCTTCGCGGCGCAATGTCAGAATCACGGGCCGCTCGTAGATCGGGTTTCCGGTGGTCCGACTGATTCCGGCGCGCCAGTTCTCGGCGAGAAATCCCTCAAGCTCCCTGATCTGCTCGGCAAAGCCGTGAGCGGTATTGCCGGACAGCGCGACATCCTTCCAGATCAGGCTCTGGGCCGCGGTCGCGGAACGCGGCGTCAGCCATGGCGCTTCGGCGTAATAGAGATTGGTGACGACCAGCACGGTCGCCGGATGCTCGAACAGGCGGTCGGCCATCTTCTCGAGCATCAGCCGGACGTCCTCGTAACTGATTTCCTTCGCCACGGCATAGAGCGGCATGGTCGGAAAGCGGGCGTGCAGCGCGCGCATCACGCGCGACAGCACGGTGCCGTCGCCGACGCCGGCGTCGAAGATCCGGAGCGCCGGCGGCGTCGGTTGCAGATTGCCGAGTTCGAGGGAAATCCGGTTTGCGACTTCGGTCTTTTCGCTGCAGGTCGACACGAACAGCAGGTATTTCTGCCGGTTGTCGAAGAAGCGGAATCCGGCCGGCGCTACGTTGGTGGCGGCAACGGCACCGTTGCCGGGCTTTTTGGCCACCGACGGCTCGCTTGATCGGGACGACGGCGCGCCCGCGTGCTCGGCGAGATAGGCGCGGACCTTGTCAAGCGTGCCGGTCGTGATCCTGGCGCCGTCGCGCAAGCGCGACACCAGCTTGCCGTCGTTGACGACGAGCCGCCCGAAGGTGGACTCCGCCGTTTGCGTCGCGCGGCAATAGTCGCGGATTTCGCCCAGAATCTGATCGGAAGTTTTGGTTTGGCCCTGGCGTTCCGCGATCCGCATGGCGATCTCCCCGCGGTTTCATCCCTGGATGCATCAAGGGACGCCCCGCAGATCACGTCAACCACAATCCGAGTGGGCAAAAACTGTGGGCACATGCCCACACCCATCGTTCAACCACGCGGCGGCCATTGCGCGGCGTGACTGCCGAGCGGCATCGCCGGACGGGCCCAGAATGCGGGCGTTTTCGATAGCTGCCCCGAATGGCGGATCGATCGCAGCGGGCCGAAGCCCGATTGTACCTCCTCGGAAAATGGCTTGACCGCCTCCCCTTTCAGATCCTCCGTCGCAAGACCATTAGGCACGCGGCCGAGACTCCAGATCCATCGCCCGGTCTGCGCCAGCGAGACGTGGACATGCCAGCTCCCGCCCTCGCGCGACTGCCGCGCCTTGGCCATCATGGTGCCGAATGCCATCAGGTAACCGGTCACGTGATCGAGTATCTGGGCCGGCAACTCCTTCGGGCCGTCGACGCCGGCGGCCTTCCCTTCGGCGTGGTTGAAGCCGGTTGCGGTTTGCACCAGCGAGTCGAAACCGCGGCGTTCCGCCCACGGTCCGCGATGGCCGTAAGCCGAGAGCGACACGAACACGATGCCGGGACTGATCCGCGCCGCGTCCTGCGGCGAAAAGCCGAGATGCGCCAGCGCCTGCGGGCGATAGCCTTGCGAAAAAATATCCGCCCGCGCGAGCAGTTCTTTCAGCGTGTTGCGGCCCTCCTCGCTCTTGAGCTCGACGAAACTCGTGAGCTTGCCGCGGCCGGTATCGATGGTAAGCCAGGGAATTGCCGGCAGGCCGGGTCCGGAAATCAGCAATACATCGGCACCATGCACGGCAAGCGTGCGGCCGGCGACGGGACCGGCGATCACCCGCGACAGGTCGAGCGCGCGTATCCCTGCGAGCGGACGATCTCCCTTGGGCCACGGCTTTGCCGCCGCCTCGCCGATTTTTTCGAATTCGATCACCGGCATTGCGGCGATTGCTTTCGCCTGCGGCAGGCCCGACCATTCATCATACGAGCGCATCGTCGCAACCACGCCGCCCGCGGCATAGGCCGCGGTCTCGAAGGCTTCGGCGTCCCATTGCATCAGCGCGGCCTGAACGTCGTCGCGTTCCGCCTTGCAGTTCAGCGTCCGGCACACGGCGTCGCGGTGGTGGGGGAAATTGGTGTGCAGGCGGACGAAACGCGCATCGCGCGTCTTGTAGATTCCGGCGATGGCGTCCCAGGCCGCCGGAGGTGGCGTGCCTTCGACGCGCAGGTAACGCTCGCTTCGGCATTCGACTACGGCGTGACGCATGTCGACCGCGACATCCTGGCTTTGCCCGCTGCGCAATTTCCAGAGATACGCGGCAGCTAGCCCAGCCGCGGCGATGCTGGCCTGCGCCGCGGCAGCGACGCGAAACGACGACGGCAGTTGCGGCTCTTCGCCCGTCAGCGTGACGGCATCGAGCGCGGCAGGATCGCCGCCGGCCATGGTCCAGAGGTCGGCCAGGATTTCGCGGGGGGTGTGCATGGGAAGGTCCTTGAGAGACGTGGCGCGAGTTTATCACCGCTGTCATCATCCGCGAAAGCGGCTTCACCGTCATTGCGAGCGCAAGCGAAGCAATCCATCGGGCCGCAGAGAAGAATGGATTGCTTCGTCGCGGAGCCTGTCATCGGGCGCGCATTCGCGCGACCCGTTGGCTCCTCGCAATGACGTCGCTCCCATTTCAGACATGCGTTCACATTCTCGCGGCGCGATGCGTCCGAGGTGGGCTGCGACATTTGTCCCTCTCAAAAACAGAGGGCGCAGGGAAAGCCGGGTGCCCGATGCGCCGGCAGCCTCGCGTGCGAATGAAACAAGCACACGAGCATAGTCACCACAGGTTCACCGGTTGCGCCCGGCCTTCCCTGCGCAATGGTTTTAACGGTTTCCTTCACGCTCTTGGTGACCGGGCTTTCTTGCCACCGTCATCCCCAAGAAGCTTGCTTCTCGAGAACTTGACGCCAGCGTCGGGGCGTCAGGACCACATGACTTCGCCGTCCGCGCCGTCTCCACAAAAGCCACTCGTCGGTCTTGGTACCAGTCCCGCCGAAGCTTTAGCGAAGGCGGATCAGCGTCGCTCGTCTTGCGACGCCGCCGCGTCCACCGCATCTCGCCCAACGTTCGTGACGATGGCCAACGCCCCTCTTTCGGGCGAGACGCGCGAAGTTGTAGGAGTGATTTGCCCGACGGGTTAAGCGAAATATTTTTGCGAGTGGGACTGGACACTGCAAGTGGGACTAGACACGAAGGTCATTGATTTGCCCGTCGGGACAAATCAATTAACGCACTCCGACGCCTTGCAGACTTCGAGTTCGGTGGGGGTTTGCCGGAGCAAAAGGCGTCCAGTTACGCTCAACGGCTATTCCGCGATGCGGTCTCCTGATTTGAGCCAGATCAAGGCCGGCCGATCGCCCAAATGTAGGTTGGCCCGTTATCCGGCCGGCCTATGCCGACCTGATCAACAAAACCCGACAATTGCTCAAGATCCTTTGGTTTTCATCAGCCTGGGTCGCCGTCCCATCCAGGTACCGCAACGACCTTTTTAAGCCCCTGCCGTGGGGACGCGGCACACACAGAGAAGTGGAAATGCCTCATGGCAAGATGGAAGCACGCGTTGATCGCGATCACGCTCACGGCGCCGGTATTGGCGTCCGCGAACGTGCAAGCGCAGCAGCCGCGAAAGCCGAATATCGTCATCATTTGGGGCGACGATATCGGCCAATCCAATGTCAGCGCCTATTCGCGCGGCATGATGGGCTATCAGACACCGAACATCGACCGGATTGCCAATGAAGGCACGATGTTCACCGACTATTATGCGGAGCAGAGCTGCACCGCCGGCCGGGCCTCATTCATCACGGGACAGTCAGGCTTGCGCACCGGCATGACCAAGGTCGGTCTGCCCGGCGCTACGCTCGGACTGCAGAAGGAAGACCCGACGATCGCCGAGCTGCTCAAGCCGCTCGGCTATGCGACCGGCCAGTTCGGCAAGAACCATCTTGGCGACCGCAACGAATTTCTCCCCACCGTCCATGGCTTCGACGAGTTCTACGGAAACCTCTACCACCTTAACGCGGAGGAAGAGCCCGAACTGCCGGATTATCCGAAGAGCCCGGAGTTTCGCGCCAAGTTCGGACCGCGGGGCGTGATGGACTGCAAGGCGTCGGAGAAGGACGATCCGACCGTCGATCCGCGTTTCGGCAAGGTCGGCAAACAGGTGTGCACCGACACCGGCCCGCTGACCAAGGCGCGGATGGTAGGCGTCGATGACGACATCACCAACCGGGCCGTGGACTTCATCAAGCGGCAGAAGGCGGCCAACAAGCCGTTCTTCGTGTGGGTGAATACGACCCACATGCACTTCCGCACGCATACCAAGCCGGAAAGCATCGGCCAGTCCGGGCGTTGGCAAAGTCCGTATCACGACACCATGATCGACCACGACAAGAATGTCGGGCAGGTTCTTAAAGCGCTTGATGATCTCGGTATCGCCGACAACACCTTCGTCATGTACTCGACCGACAACGGTCCGCACATGAACTCCTGGCCGGACGGCGCGATGACACCGTTCCGCAACGAAAAGAACTCGAACTGGGAAGGCGCCTACCGGGTGCCGGCGATGTTCCGCTGGCCGGGCAAGATCAAGTCGGGCCAGGTATCCAACGAGATCGTGGCGCACCTCGACATGCTGCCGACGCTGCTGGCGGTCGCCGGCGACACCGACGTCAAGAGCAAGCTGCTCACCGGCTACAAGGTCGGCGACATGACCTACAAGGTTCATCTCGACGGCGACAACCTCGTGCCTTACCTCACCGGACAATCTCCAAAGAGCCCGCGTGAATCCTTCCTCTACATCAACGACGACCAGCAATTGACCGGCCTTCGTTATGACAATTGGAAGCTCGTGTTCATGGAACAGCGCGCTCCGGGAACGTTGCGTATCTGGTCGGAGCCGTTCACGAACTTGCGGATTCCGAAGATCTTCAATCTCCGGACCGATCCGTACGAGCGCGCGGACATCACCTCGAACACTTATTACGACTGGCTTCTGGATCACGCCTTTCAGCTTGTCCCGGCACAGGCCTATGTCGGTCAATTCCTGATGACGTTCAAGGATTTCCCGCAGCGGCAGAAGGCGGCGAGCTTCAACATGGATGAAGTGATGCAGAAGTTACAGGAGACGCCTGCGAAGGACTAAGCGCGGTCGGGCATAACGATCTGCGGCCGGTCACTGCCTGCCGCAGATGTTACCGGAGCGCTACATCGGAGATGAGAGCAACTCACACTTCGGTCTCAACGACAGATGCCGGCGGAACACGGATGACCAGCAGGTTTCTCCAGCAACAGGGCAATCGCCATGAACAATTCTGCGATCGTAAAGCAAGCCAACGCCCGGGATAGAACGACGGTTAGTCTTTCCGGCAAGTCCCCTTCTCGCCGCGAGGTATTGGCCGGCTCGGTGGCGATCGGTACGATCCTCGTCTTGCGTGGGGAGCGAGCCTGGGCGGCGGATGGCAAGAAGACTTTCACCATCCTGCATACAAACGACCTCCATTCCAACCTGATCGGAATGGCGCCGGCCTCGGACTACTCCCCTTCCACGCTTAACGGCGACAAGACCCGTGGCGGGTTCGCGCGTCTGGCCACTTTGATTGCGAAGCGGAAGGAAGCGCGCGCGGGCCAGGGGCCGGTGCTCGTGCTTGATGCCGGCGACTACAGCATGGGCACGGCGTTTGCCGCCGCTACCCGCGAGACCGGGTGCGAACTGCAACTGCTGTCGCTCATGGGTTGCGACGTCACTACCTTCGGCAATCATGATTTCGACCTCGGGCCTGACGGCACGGCCCAGGCCATTGCAGTGGCGGCCAAGGCCGGTCGCGTCCCGCCGGTGGTCGCATCCAACACCGATTTTTCAGCCAATGAACCGACGCTGGCCGGCCTCCAGCAATTGGCCAGGGATGGCCTAGTCCGCCGCTACCTCGTGATCGAGCGCGGCGGCATGCGCTTTGGCATCTTCGGATTGCTCGGCAAGGAAGCGCAGTTCTATACCGGTGGAGCCGCCCCGGCCAAATTTACCGATCCGATCGAGACCGCCCGTGAAATGGTGAAGCTACTCCGCGAGACGGAGAAGGTGGATGTCATCATCGCGCTCAGCCACGGCGGCATGTTGAAAGGCAAGGACGGGCGCTTCACGGATGGCGAGGACGTGCAACTACCCATGGCCGTGCCCGGCATCGACGTGGTCATTGGTTCCCACAGCCACACCGAACTGCGCGAGCCAGTGATGGTCAACGGCCGCACGCCAGTGGTGCAGACCGGAAAATATGGCGAGAACCTCGGCGAACTCGTCATCAGCCTGGAAGGCGACAAGCTGGCGGTCGAGTCCTATCGGCTTATCCCGGTCGACGACACCATCCTGGGTGACCGCGCCATCACCGACGAGATCGAGAAGTTCAAGAAGACGGTGACCGCGGTCGCGTTCGCCTCGCGCGGTTACAGCATCGATCAGCCGCTCGCGATCGCACCACGGGACCTTCCCAACACGTTCACCGACGTTGCCGCCGGCACCATTCTCGCCAATTTCTGCACCGACGCCTTCAGGAGCGCCACTCAAGCCGACGTCAGTTTCACCGCCAACGGCATGATGCGCTCCGGCTTGATCCGTGGAAAATCTGGCGTGCAGACCGTCTACGATGTGTTCGCCGTCGCGCCAATTGGCGCCGGCGTAGTGGACACGACGGCGGGAAGCACCCTCTTGACGGGCTACTTCACCGGTCAAGAGCTGAAGAATTTGCTGGAATTTTTTCTCGTGGATAATCCTGCACACCCCGGCGAGTATTTCCCCCGCACTTCCGGCATGAGGTTCCGCTACGATCCGTCGCGGGCGAAGTTTGACGTAGTGACGGCCATCGAGATGGGAGACATGGACCGCGGCTACCGCGCGATCGACATCAGCGGCAAGGACGCTCACTTGTACAGCCTCACCTGTCCCCTGATGGTCGGCATGATTCTCGTCGCCATACCCAAATACACCAAGGGCAAACTGCCGCTGGTGGCCAAGAACAAGGACGGGAAGCCGCTCACCTCGAAGGTCGAAGCGCTCGACGACCCTCGCGACGACCCTCGTGACGATACTCCTGATCTGCTGCCCCCAGCGGGTACGGTAGTGGATAAAGCCAGCGTCGACGCCGCATCAGGTAACGGCGCGGTCCGCGAGATCAAGGAATGGCAGGCGATCATGGACCACCTGCGCGCTCTTCCGGTGAAGACGCCTGGCGAACTTCCCGTCATCCCTGTCGACGAGCGCGCCGCGGAAGTCCGGGCGATCAAGGCGGGTTGAACCGAGCTTCTCGTCGTCATCGCCTGCGCGATAAGGCGTTGAAGTAAGCAGCACACGATATACGCGGAGACGATCCATGCTGATCATCGCCATTCTCTACATCGCAATCGCCTGGCTGGTGTTCTTCCGGTTCAAGCTGTTGCCCTGGAACTGGCCATGGCGGATTGTCACTCTGCTTCTCGGCTGCTTCATTCTCGCGGTCTTCGTCGCTTTGCTCAACACGCTGACGCCTTCCGGCCGGATCGCCGTGGTCGGACGCGTCGTCGAAGTGACGCCGAATGTCGCCGGCACCGTCATTTCGATACCGGTCGAGCGCAACGTGCTCGTCAAGGCCGGAACGATCCTGTTCCAGATTGATCCCGCACCTTACGACGCCAAGGTCAAACAGCTTCGCGCGGCGGTGGCGGAGGCGCGCCAGAAGGTGGAGCAGCTCAAGCCACAAGTCGATCTCGCGGTGGCCGACGTCAAAGGTGTGGGATCCCAACTCGACTATGCGCAAAAGCGGCGCGACGACGTTGAAAGACTTGCAAAGACCGGCGCGACCACTCAGTTCGCGCTCCAGGATGCCGTCACCAAGGTCGACGTGCTCACCGCGCAGTTCCAGGCCGCGAGCGCGAGGGAGATCAATGCGAGGCTGGCGCTCGGATCGGAAATCGACGGCGAGAATACCACCGTCGCCCAGCTCAACGCGCAACTCGAAAACGCGCAGTGGGAGCTCGAACAGACTACTGTGAAAGCAGCCGCCGACGGCTACGTCAGTATCATGACACTGGCGGTCGGTGCCCGGGCGGTCCCGTTGCGGGCGGCGCTGTCGTTTATTCTCGCCGACGACATGTCCATCGTCGGTGTGTTCGACCAGAACGGATTCAAGAACATCAAGCGCGGCGTACCGGTAAGGCTTGTGTTCGCAAACCGGCCCGGCGAAGTCTATTATTCCGCGATTTCGGATGTCTATCGGGGCGTCGGCCAGGGCCAGGTCGCAGTGTCCGGCACGCTCGCCCGGGCTGAAACCGTCGGAACGAGCAAGAATTACCCGGCTTCGATCGACTTACCGAAGGGCATCGATCCGGACATGCTTAGGCTCGGCATGGTGGGAACGGCGACGGTCATCTCCGAGCACGCGGGGCCGATCGGGTTTCTGGCTACGATACTTCTCTGGGTGAAGGCATACGCCGCGTATCTCTAGCGAGTCCGCTTCTGATGCATCGCCGCTGCGCAGCAAAGGCCCCGGCGCAGGTCAAAGTTGTCGATCGCGATTGAACATCCAACGACCGTTGACGCGAGGGAGAGCAAAATGGCGCAACGCCGCAGTCGTCAAAATATTTCAGCTGTGGCGATTTAGTAACGGACTTCGCACCTTCAACGTGCCCTACTTGGGGTCAAGAGGCGAGACTGGGCGTCACTCGCGTAATCAAAGGCATTCCAAACTACAGAGGTTTATTCGCGATCGCCAAGGCTTGTGCTTACCCATTTGCCGTGTGGAGATCTACAGATGAAAATCCGATTGGCATTTACCGGGGTTATCCGCCCAGCTTTAGTTGGCGCAACCGCAATTGCGACAGTGGCACTTCTCCAAATGGCCCACGCCGACGAGAGCGGCATTTCGTTCTGGCTTCCGGGGCAGTTTGGCAGCTTGGCTGCGGTTCCACAGACGCCGGGCTGGTCAGTCGGCGCCGTCTATTACCATACGAGCGTTAGCGCGTCCGGCGGCGTCGCGGCGGCTAGGGAAATTCAGGTCGGCAGAATTCCTGCAACCGTCAATGTCAGCCTGAATGCAAACCTGAATGCGCAGGCCGATCTCATATTCCTGGCGCCGACCTATACATTCGCCAAGCCCGTGCTCGGCGGGCAACTCGCGATCGGGTTCACCAGCATATTCGGCCGGTCGGCCACCTCGATTGACGGAATGCTGACCGCTGGCATTGGTCCGATTACCGCCACCCGGTTCGGGAGCGTTTCGGATTCGCTCACAGGGGTCGGCGACCTCTATCCGATGGTCACCCTGAAGTGGAATAACGGCGTCCACAATTGGATGACCTATGCGACGGGAGATATTCCGGTCGGTGCTTACGACCCCATGCGCATTTCTAACCTTGGGATCGGTCACGGTGCCATCGACGGCGGCGGCGGTTATACCTATTTCAACCCCGCGACGGGGCACGAGTTCTCAGGTGTTGCCGGATTCACGTACAATTTCAAGAACACGGACACGCAATATCAAAGCGGCATTGATTTTCACTTCGACTGGGGGGCATCGCAGTTCCTCTCGAAGCAAGTCTTCGTCGGCCTGGTCGGGTATGCGTATCAACAGGTCACCAACGATTTCGGTCAGCTCCCCATCCTGGGTGGAATGCAGTCACGGGTGCTCGGCGTAGGTCCGCAGATCGGATATATTTTCCCGATCGGAAACATGCAGGGATATCTGAACCTGAAAGGCTATGGCGAATTCGATGCGGCAAATCGACCATCCGGCTGGAATACCTGGTTGACGTTCTCGATTTCACCGGCGGCTCCAGAGAGCACAGTGGCTCCGACCAAGCATTTGGTGACGAAGTAAGGGATGGAGTGGGTCGAAGTCGCGCTGTCACAGCAGGATAGCTGTTGCAGCAGCTTGGAGACATGCTGAATCTCATTTCGAGAACGTTGCCGCTTCCAAGACCAAGAGTGTTCGATATGCGATCCCCGTGACGGATTCTCCGCATTCCGCATGGCGACCTCTTCATTTCTACGCCTTTGACGCAGATCAACTCGCCTCTCGCCTCACGGTGGGATCAAGGCAAGTTACAGGCCACTCTGGCTAAGCTGACTACAATCAAGAACCCGAGCGGATCATCGTCCGCTCGCTGAGAGGAGAGCGCCTATGAAGAAAACAAATTGGGTCGGACTAGTTGCCACTTGTTTCGCCGCCACGGCGGTCGCGTGTATTCCAGCAACTGCACAGCAAACAAAGCCGAACATCGTCGTTATCATGGGTGACGACATCGGCATGTGGAATATCGGTGCTTATCACCGGGGTCTGATGGCTGGCAGAACGCCAAATCTCGACAAGATCGCCAAGGAAGGCATGTTGTTCACGGACTATTATGCCGAGGCGAGCTGCACGGCGGGACGCGCGAACTTCATCACGGGTGAGCTGCCGATCCGCACTGGCATGACCACCGTTGGCCAGGCAGGCGCTTCCGTCGGCCTGCCGGCGGAAGCCGTGACGATCGCCACAGTTCTGAAGTCGATGGGCTATGCGACCGGCCAGTTCGGCAAGAACCATCTTGGCGACAAGAACGAGTTCCTGCCGACCGTTCACGGCTTCGACGAGTTCTTCGGCTATCTATATCACCTCGATGCGATGGAGGATCCGGCGCATCCCAACTATCCGCAGAACCTCCTGAACGTCGTCGGCCCGCGCAACATGGTTCATAGCTGGGCTACGGACAAGGATGACCCCACCGAGATGCCGCGTTGGGGCAAGATCGGCATGCAGAAAATCGAGGATGCCGGTCCGCTCTATCCAAAGCGCATGGAGACGGTCGACGACGAGATCCGCGATCTCGCGATCAACTTCATGGACAAGGCCAAAAAGGACAACAAGCCGTTCTTCGTCTGGCTCAATCCGACGCGCATGCACATCGTCACGCATCTATCGCAGAAATACCAGGCGCTGCGTAATTCGGAAAATGGCTGGTCGGAAGAGGAAGCGGGCATGGCCCAGCTCGATGACGATGTCGGACTGGTCATGAAGAAGATCAAGGACATGGGCGTCGACGACAACACCATCGTTGTCTTTACCACCGACAACGGCACAGAAGTCTTCACCTGGCCCGATGGCGGTCAGACGCCGTTTGCCCAGTCCAAGGGAACGGTGTTGGAAGGCGGCTTCCGCGTACCCGCGCTCATTCGCTGGCCCGGCAAGGTGCCGGCGGATTCAGTGCAGAACGGAATCTTCTCCGGCCTTGACTGGCTGCCGACCTTCGTCGCCGCGGCCGGTAATCCGAACATCGTCGATGAATTGCTCAAGGGCAAGGAGATCGGCGGCCGGACTTACAAGAACCACCTGGATGGCTACAACCAGTTGGCCGCCATCACCGGCAAGGGACCGTCCGCGCGTCACGAGATTTTCTATCTCGGTGAAAGCACGGTGGGTGCGGTGCGTATCGACGACTACAAGTTCCGCTTTATCGATCAACCAGCCGGCTGGCTCGGCGAGAAAACCAAGCCCGACGTGCCCTACATTACCAACCTGCGGCTCGATCCGTTCGAGCGCACGGGCTGGCCGGGCAATGGAACGAAGGACGGCGCGCAGCAATATTTCGACTGGTTCAAGTACCAGTTCTGGCGTTTCGTGTTCGTTCAGCAGGTCATGGGGAAGGAAATCCAGACCTTCCTCGAATTCCCGCCGATGCAGCGCGGCGCGAGCTTCAATCTCGATGCCGTCAAGGCGGAGATGGGCAAGCGGATGGAGCAGGCGGAGGCCGCAGCCAAAGGTCCAGGCAACTAAAGGAGCATCGATCTGGCAGCGGGCGGCACGCGTGCCGCCCGCTGCTTTGTGTTAGCTCAAGAGATAGAGGGCAGCACGGTAGGCCCGCCAAGTCACCAAATTTGCTGGAGCCATTCGACCCGATCAGGAGTATCTTGAAAGCGGAAATTTCCGTCCGATGGCCAGGAGGTGATGCCACGACCACAACTGCCCGAACATTTTCCGGTGCGTGCTTCCTCCTTATTATGATCTTGCGGCCGATCGTGGCAGCCGCCCAAGAGGCATCTCCCCATGATCAAGGCGCGAATGCCGGCGAGGACTTCTTCAGACCTCCTTCCAATCTATTTCAAATGACGACCGCTTACAGGACGGCGCCGGCAAGCGGCAGCAATGGAACCATCACCAGCGCCACGACCGAGACATTCAACTTCCGCTATGACCATGCTGTGGATCTGGCGCCGATGTGGATCCTGGCGCTGCGCTCCGATCTGCCCGTGCTTGCCAAGAATCCGGTCTCCTCGAGCAATCCCAATGGCGATTACCTGGTTGGCGTTGGCGACGCCGATGTCCAGGCCGCCATTATTCATAATTTGAGCGAGCGCTTTGCGGTCGGCTTCGGCGCCCGCCTGATCACCCCTACCGGCGGAGACACGTTCGGTTCGGAAAAGTGGCGGATCATGCCCATTGTCGGCGCGCGCTACGCATTGTGGGAGATCAGTTCCTCCAGCTATTTCGAGCCGCTCGTTCGATACGACGTCAGCTTCGCCGGCGATCCGACCAGGAGAAACATCAGCAATCTTCAGATTGCACCGGCCTTCAACGTCGGTCTGCCGGACCAATGGTTCATCACCTTCTATCCGAGCCCGGACATAAGGATAAATTTTGGAGACCCGATCACCGGCCAGACCGGCCGGCTGTTCCTTCCGTTCGATGCCAGAATCGGACGCAAATTGGAGGAAAATGCCGCGATCTCATTCGAGCTTGGCGTGCCCATCATCAAGGACTACCCAGTCTATAATATAAAAACGCAACTTCGCTTCAACCTGACATTCTAGGTTTTCATGGCGGTCCCCCGGCATTTGGGAGTCTGTGCTATGCTACGAAGCGACCGGAGGTCTCAAAGCAAGAATCGCCCGTCGGTCATGAATCAGGTTCTCCAGACGGTGCGCGACGACGTTCAACGTCGCGGCATCAACCGCACTTTGATCGCCCCCCTCGGCCTTGAGACGTTCGGTCCTGAGGGTGTTGTCGATTTCTTCCTCAATGCTTGAAAGTTCACCCTCCGAATTGACGCCGCGGATCCGCCGCGCCAGGCCATAGAGGGTATCCAAAGGACCCTCCATGACTTCGGGCTGTCCGATTCCTAAAAACTTCCAGGCCGCCGCGAGAAACGAGGCGATGGCTCCCAGCATCATGGGACCCACATAGATGTAATTGCCATATTCATCCATGAAGCTCTGCTGCGTACCGTTGTAGACGGCCAGCGCTCCGGGATGGACGGGGAGGTAGGCATCGGCGTCGATGCTTGGGGACGTGATCTGCGCAAAGATCGGTTGCTCGCCCAGAAGTTCCCTGCGGACTTTCATGATGCTCTGGGTGAGGCTGGTTGCCGCATCCGAGCTGAGCTTCTTGCTCGCAACCAGATACAGCGATGTCCTCAAGGTCGTCACATCGTCCTGGGGCACGGGAGGCGATCCGCGCAAGGTGCCCTTGGGTACGTCGAAACTCGCATAGGCGCGATTGGCCTCGGCTATCGCCGCGGCCGTGTCGATCGGAATCAGCACCGGCAGCATTTTCGCGCCTTGTTGAAAAAATCCCTTTACCAGCGACAGATACTTCTCCGTCAGAGGGATCACGACGAGCAGGACGCCGACCTGCTTTGACTGAACGGCTTGCCGGGCTTCCGCCAAGGTGAGGTTCTTGAAGACGACCTTGGCGCGGGCGAGGTCATATGTCTTGTTCAGGACTTCGGCAATTCCTGAGTTTGTCTCTCCTCCGACCACACCCACCGTATTTCCCTTGAGCTTGTCGATGCTGTCGATGGATGAGCCCGGCGGCGCGATGAGGAGCACGGTCACATGGGAGAGGACCACGATAGCCTGGGCCCTTGACAGGTCGCCGACGTCGCCGCGTACCACGGCAAGATCAACATTTCCTGCGGCGAACGCCTTGGCCGCTTCCAACGCGGTTCCGGTGTCGATGACCTTGAATCGCACCGAGGCGCCGTCCGATGCGAGCTGGCTGGCCACCGCGGACATCGCCTTGGCCGCTTCACCGTCGATCGAGCCGACGGCGAGCGTCAGCGTCACCGGACGGGCATACCAGCGATAGGCGAGGAGACCCGCGCCAGTCACGACAATGACGACGCCAATAAGCGACACGACGCGAAGCCAGAGTGGCATTTTGATCGAAATCATGAACGCTGCTCCAAATGCCGGAAATCGCCCCCGATAAATTTTATTGAGCAAGCGAAAGCTTTAGTTGATGCAGGTCAAGAACCGGGGGCACTCTGAGAGCGCTTATGCCGCGACATTTCGACCTTGCCTCAATGCGGCAATGCGGCAAGCGCATTGCGCAGTGGTTCATCGGAGATCATCATCAAACCCGTAAAAGGCTGGCTGAGCTCCAGTATCAGGAAAATCGCGGCCGATGCCGCGAATGAGAAGATACAAAGAATGGCAATCGTTCTTGCGTTGCCCTCCGCAAAAAGGCTGATGCTTGCAAAGATCAGCGCCAGCCAGCCAACCAGCACGATCAGGAAGGGAACCGGGATTGAGTTGCCCGCGTTTGTGAACAGGAGCAAGCGCGTTTTTCCGATGTCGATGAGGGTATCGCTGGCTCGCGCCTGAAGGGAGCGTTGCGCGTCAGTCTTCGGCGCGAGTTTGAGAACCTCGGTGTAGACGGATAGTCCGAGAGAACTCGCCTCAAAAGGTGGCGGCTTGCCAAAGCTCGGACGGTTCTCGCCCCAGATGCGATCGGTCAACACGCCAATCTCGCGCCGCAGCAGGGTGCGGAGCGGTTCGGCACCCTGCCCATACAATTCCAATGTGTTATCCAGCAAAACAATGTTGGCAGTCAGCTGCTTGATCTGGCCGCTTTCGGTTTCGTATTTTCCGTTTGCCGAAGCAATCAGCAAGCCGAGGACGAGAGAGGCGAGCGTCGCGATCAGGGCGGTACCTTGCCTCACAATATCCTTGGTGTCTCCGCTGAGATGCCGATCCGGCAATTTATGGCGAACGAATATGCCCAGGAACGTCCCGCCAAAAATGCAGGCGAATGCCGCCAGCGACGTCAGTAAAGGACTCATGACGGCTATCCATCCATTCTTTCGGTTTCCGCTATCATTGAATGTCGCCCACCTCGAGCAGGGCCCACTTCTTGATTGCCAGTTGGCGAAGTCCAGGCTTGGCGGCGTCGGCAAGGCCGACAGTTTGACAATAAATGTAGGTCTTATCTGGGGCCGGCTTGATTGAGATCAACCGCGCCTGCGGTTGTGCGTGCAACGAAATCATAACGCATCTGCGGTCGTTTGCGCAGAGGAGATGAGTGGGGTCGCTCAGCGGCCCCGGACATTCCATCGAGCGGCGACGGCGCGCCGAAGGCTTTTGTTTGAACCCAGGAACAGTCAAGAACAGGACAATTCAAATGAAGATCAAGCAGCTGATGCTGGTTACCATCTGCGCTGCAAGCTGGACCGCACTTGCAGGCTCAGTTTCCGCGACGGATCTCAATGGCGCGTGGGCTACCGACGCTTCGGTATGTAACAAGGTCTTCGTGAAAAAGGGTGAAGGCATTTCGTTCGTTCAGGATTCCGATCAATATGGCGGTGGTTTCATTCTGGAAGGCAACAAGGTCCGCGGCCAGATGCAGACCTGCACCATCAGGGCGCGAAAGGAGGATGGCAACGTCATCCATATGATCGCCGCCTGCGCAAGCGACATCATGACGTCGAATATTCAATTCAGCGCAAGGGTCATCGACGACAACACCATCGCGCGGATTTTTCCCGGAATGCCCGACGAACTCAGTATCAGATATTCGCGCTGCCCGAATTGAACCGCTTGCGCCATGCGCGGCTTTCGCTTGACTTGACGGCATGTCCGCCGATGATGGGCGGCGGTGGTCCTGACTGATCGCTTTTAGCGATCCCCGCGCTGAGGGGCTAGGCCGTTGGCACGTAAGCGACGCAGATCAGGCAATGCGGATGGATCGCGGAAGGGCCCTGCTCGAGAGGCGCGGACCGCTCCATTGCGAGAGTCTGCTGGCGATCAAGCCATAGCCCCTGTCTTCCCGAGGCGCATGATCTGGATTGCGACGCCGGCCGCCTTGCTGATCGTCGTTGCTGCCGGCGTTGGCCTCCACCTGTGGAATGGCGGCGGGGTTGCGCCGGCCGCAAGCTTCGTCGGCAGCGACACATGCGCAGGCTGCCATCAGGCGGAAACAAAATTGTGGAGCGCCTCACAGCACAAGGCGGCGATGCAGCACGCCACCGACAAGACCGTGCTCGGCAATTTCAACGACGCAAGCTTCGATTATTTCGGTGTCCATTCGCGCTTCTTCCGCAGGGATGAGAAATTCCTGGTCGAGACCGACGGGCCTGACGGCAAGCTGGCCGAATTCGAGGTGAAATACGCTTTCGGCATCGATCCGCTGCAACAATATCTCGTCGAATTTCCCGGCGGCCGTATTCAGGCTTTGTCGATCGCATGGGACACGAGGCCAAAGGAAAAAACCGGCCAGCGCTGGTTTCATCTCTATCCGAACGAAGAGATCAAACACGACGATATCCTGCACTGGACGAAGCTGAACCAGAACTGGAACTTCATGTGCGCGGAATGTCACTCGACCGGCCTGCGCAAGAATTACGATGCCAAGTCGGATCGCTTCGCCACGAGCTGGGCGGAGATCAGCGTGGGCTGCGAGGCATGCCACGGCCAGGGTTCGGCTCATGCCGCCTGGGCGCGCGATCAGAAGAGCTGGTGGCCGTTTGGCAAGCAAGACGATCCTGACAAGGGATTGCTGGTTCGTTTCGACGAGCGCCATGGCGTAGCGTGGCCGATTGATCCGCAGACGGGCACGGCACGGCGCAGCGCCGCGCCCGTCACGCTTCGCAAGGAAGTCGAGACCTGCGGATTGTGCCACGCGCGCCGCTCCGGGTTCCACGAAGACTGGATCCCCGGCCAGTGGCTCTCGCAAACCCACGTGGTCGAACCGCTTGTGCCCGGCACCTATCACGCTGACGGCCAGATCCGCGACGTGGAGGAGGCGTATAACTACGCTCCCTTCAAGCAGAGCAGGATGTTTGCCGCGGGCGTCACGTGCGGCGACTGCCACGAGCCGCACAGCGCGAAGCCTCGGGTCGCGGGCGAAGGTGTCTGCCTGCAATGCCATGCGTCCGACAAGTATGCGGATGTCAGCCATCGCCATCACGCCGGCGTCGATGCAGCGCCTACGTGCATATCGTGCCACATGCCGGTACGCACCTATATGATCGTCGATCCGCGCCACGATCACAGCTTTCGTATCCCGAGGCCCGATCTTTCCGTCACGCTCGGCACCCCGAACGCGTGCAACGACTGCCACAGCGACAAGGCGCCACAATGGGCCGCCGCCGCGGTCGAAAACTGGTTCGGCCCGGACCGTAAAGGGTTTCAGACTTACGGAGCGGTCTTCCATGCTTCGCGCACAGATCAGGCCGATGCTGCCGCGCTCCTTGCCGTCGTCGCGGCGGATAGCAACGCGCCAGGCATCGCGCGCGCAACTGCCTTGGCCGAACTTGCGCCTCGCGTTTCGCCCGCAAACGTCGGCGTGGCGCGCCGCTCACTCTCCGACCCCGATCCGATGGTACGGATAGGTGCGCTGGACATGCTGGAGAACGTGCCCGCCGGTCAGAGCTGGCCCTTTGCGTCGCCGCTTCTGTCCGATCCGGTGCGCGGCGTGCGGATCGCCGCTGCGTCGCTGCTCGCGGCCGTTCCGACCGCAAGCCAGCCTCCGCCCGATCGTGAGGGCTTTGAGCGTGCGGCAGCCGAGTTTATCGCGGCGCAACGCGCCAACGCCGACCGGCCAGAAGCCCGCACCACATTGGGCAGTTTTCTCGCCCGGCGCGGACAGCCGACCGAAGCCGAGATCGAATACAAGGCCGCGCTGCAGCTGAGCCCGCAATACCTGGCGGCGTCGGTCAATCTGGCTGATCTCTATCGGCAACTCGGCCGTGACCGCGAAGGCGAAGCGGTGCTTCGCGCCGCGATTGCGGCTTCGCCGCGCGCGGCTGCGGCGCATCATTCGCTGGGCCTGGCGCTGACAAGGCTCAAGAAGCCGGAAGCGGCGCTCTCGGAGTTTCGGCGCGCGGCCGCACTTGAGCCGGGCGTGGCACGGTATCAGTATGTCTACGCGGTTGCGCTGCATTCCGCCGGACAGCGCGATGAAGCCATGACGGTGCTGAAAGAAGGCTTGAACAGCCACCCATCTAATCGCGAGATTCTGCAGGCGCTCGTCTCTTTTAGCCGCATGGCAGGGGACGCGAAGGCAGCGCTCGGTTACGCAGAGCGACTTGCGGTCATTGTGCCGGACGATCAGGGTCTGGCGGCACTCATTCTCGATCTGCGACGGGCAATCAAGCCATCGGCTCAGTGACTCCCGGGCTGTTCGGTTGGCGATGAGCATGGAGACTCTTGGTCTTGAAACGATGGATCGTTCGTTATCTTCGTGCTAGGGAAAACTTTCCGGGAGCACGTGCGGTGCCCTGCGGCCTCCGAGTTGGAAGGTTTCGCGGGCATCGCCTTCGGCGCGCACCGCCGCTCGCGCAAGGGCGCTCTGACACTACCGGAGGCCGCCAGTTCAATTTGACCAACTAAAAATTGTCATACTATGCTCTTCGCAGAAATTCTGGCGCCACCCCTGTCTACCTATCTTGATCGGCCAAAGCGCCCTGTGCGACAGGAGCGCTCACAAAGAAGTGAGACGGCATGCGAGGCCAGCGTGTCGCCTTTCGCCCCTCCTCATTCGTCCTGTGTCCAGAGAGCTGGAAGGGAGATGTGGAATGAACAATTCTCGCTATCGCTGGGTCATCGTAGCAGCCGGCGGCCTGTTGGGCCGTATTGCCGCCGGGCGCTTCTATCGCAACCCTAATCAAGGAGACTCCGATGACTGAACAGCTCAAGGTCCGGCATGAGACCCAGATTGCGGCTCCGCCCGCGACTGTCTTCGCCTTCCTGACCGACCCCGAAAAAATCATCAGCTGGATGGGCACCGAGGCGAAAACCGAATTGCATCCGGGCGGACTCTATCTCCTCAAAGGCGTCAACAAGAGCCGCGCGGCGCGCGGCACGTTCCGCGAGGTCGTGCCGGTGCACCGGCTCGCCTACAGTTTCGGTTGGGACGGCGATGAGGAGGTGCCGCCGGGATCGGGTCTGATCGAGATTGATCTGATCGACCTGGACGGCGGCACTTTGCTGCGCATGACCCATAGCGGTCTCCCCAACGCGGCGCAGTGCGCCGGCCACGCCAAGGGTTGGGCGCATTACCTCGGCAGGCTGGCGATAGCGGCCGCGGGGCGAAATCCCGGCGCCGATCCTGGCCCAGGGAAGGCCAACGCGTAGCGCCGTTTGACGGCTGTACGGAGGGCGGCGAGTCCTCGCGACAATAACTCGTGACAAAGGAGCTGCGTCAACGCCATGATCGGTCGATGCAGCTCTCTTCGACACTCTCCTGGCTCGTCGATGCGGCCGGCGAGGCGCCTGGGGCCGATCGGCTGCTGGCCGAGGTCGGCGCGCGTCTGGTCGCCGATGGCTTACCGCTCGCGGGGGGCGCTCTGACCCTCGCGCTGCCGCACCCGCTCATCGCCCGGCGCACCTGGCTCTGGCGGGCCGAGAGCGGGGAAGTGATCGAGGCTTTTGGGTTCGCGGCGGGAG
>Ga0209517_10002543_pt1 | contig 25485 bp, 20 predicted proteins | sample PeaSoiMetSII2010_FD_187695 | JGI IMG/M metagenome (GOLD analysis project Ga0209517, IMG submission 187695) | Peat soil microbial communities from Weissenstadt, Germany - SII-2010 (SPAdes) (version 2) | ecosystem: Environmental > Terrestrial > Soil > Wetlands > Peat | place: Germany... | reverse complement strand
GGGGTCAAAGCGAGCGTGCCATCGCTGCGGGTACGCAAACTCTCCTTTTCGATGCCGCGGCGAATGCCCCTTAGGCGTTCGCCGGAAAGCGAGCGCACTCCCCGGTGGATGATGCCGATGCGTTGTCTCATTGGATCCCTTGGCGTATATGGCGCTGCGACAATGTGACTCGGCTGCGCCGATAGCGCCAATCGCCATCTTTCTTGGTCCGAAGCCATCGCTTTCGCGATAGCGGTGACCCGGTAACTCCGCGCAGGACCGCAGTGTGCCACCTGAGCTGAATGCCGGAAAACCTGGGTGCTTTGCTGGAAATCACGCCTTAGGCGCGACCATTAGTTCCTGGCCGACCTCATGCTGCCGCCGATTGCTGCTTTCAGTGCTCGAAATCCTAAGATCGTTTTCGGCACAGGTAAATCCTTCATCGAGCGTCACAAGTCGCTGAGGGTTGTACGTCGCCTGCCCTCCACGCTGTGCCGGGCTTGGACACCTACGCTCACACGGGCAGGCAACGTACGACCCTTAACGCATTCTGCCTGTCGGGACCAGCAGTTGCCGTCGACCCGTCTCGGTCCAACAACCAATCCAACAGCGGTCGTTGCCAACCTGCGAAAGCGGTAAGGGTCTGCGAAGCGCCGCATTGTCGATGCACCGATATCTGATCAGGTCGACCTAGAACTGGTCACGCGCAATCTCCGGCTGCGGCCAGCCGAGCAGTTCTGCGAGCCGGCAGGCAACCCAACGCGCTTCGTCCTTGCTGACGACCGAGCCGTCGACGAGCAAGCCGCGATGCACCCGATCGAGGACAAGCTGCTCGGTGACGCCCAGGTCGAAAAGCGTCGCGCGGGCGTGTTCGGTCAGCATGTGTGCCATGTCCTCGCACAGGTCGTAGCGGGCTGCAATGATGTCCCTGGGTTCGATCGGCCGCGTCCGGCCGCGCGGCAGGTAGAGCTCGATGAACGAGCGGGGAATCAGCGACTGGTTTTCGTCATTCATAGGCGAAGGCTAGCAAACCGGCTGAACAACCTTGGGGTTTCGGCCAAGGCAATCAATGGCTGATTTCGATGACCGGTTTGGGGAAATTTTCGCGTCGCAGTTAATGTCGCGTGGCCGAACCCGGTCTCACAAACGCGATGTACTGCGGACAATTCAATGACCGCAATGCACCTCGGACCGGACATTAGCGATCGGACTATTCGAGCGGCCAGCCTTAAACGCTATTGACGCCTGCCCCTGAAATACCTGGGGCGCGCAACAGTGAAGACTGGAGGCGGGGGTCGGAATCGAACCGGCCTACACGGATTTGCAGTCCGCTGACACGACAAGAAAATCAATGACTTAGCGAATTTGCCACCCTTTTTTTGGGTGGTTGCCTTGATTCAGTAACAAATATTTCGTAAGACGGAATTTTTGGGGAGCAATGTTACAAAAGCGCTGCCATAAGAGTTTGGAGGTCTTGGTTCGTAGCCAAGTAATCCCCCCCTAATGCATTGAATTTATTAACCTTGCTACCAATACATCCGTCCGCTGTTCCGCTCTGTACAGGACTGTGCATGACAGTACGAGTCCCTTCAAAGTCCTTCAGCAAATTCGCGGTGAATCGCAGCCGAAAGCTCTCGTAGCCCCACATGATTACGACGATCCTCAAGAAGCGGCGCGTAAAACGGACCAAGCATTAGGAATCCGAGGAAGTCCCCGAATCCTACCTTGCTTGAAGGCGGGCGCTTGACGACGCAATAGACTATCCAAAGGGCAGCGAGACCAAGGCCGATCGCAACAAACAGGTAGTGATACTTTCCGAAATCGATCATCGAGGTGTCTGAACGATTTACTTACAGCAGTCACACGTCAGCCCGTATGTAATCGCAGTCCGGTGCGGCTTCAGGCGACAAACAGTACCTAACTTACGCCAGCTCGCTCAGTTTTTCCGGCAAACGTGAAGACTGCACGGGTCAATCTACCGACAGCGCAGCTGCATCCTCGGCGGCATCGACGGCCTTTTGATCAGCCGGGCTCAGCCCAGGCGGCGAAACATCAATCGTCACTTCCAAGATCGTTCCAGTAAACCTATTATCTTCTTGCTTGTAGTCATCCGACACGGCGGTTTCGGCGTCCAATCCCACGTCCGCTCCTTCGTCTCCTGAGAAGGCGAAGGGCACGGTCTTAGGAATGTATCCCTGCGCCACTTGCTGCCCGTCCACGAAGAGCAGGCACTTCCCGCCCGTTCCCGGTTTTGCTTTATCGGGAACGAACTCGTACTTGATCACGTGTTTGCCTGCGGAAAGCGCCGAGGAATCGGCGATGTTCGTCCTCTCCACCCCAAAGAAGTTGTATTCGTGATAGACCCGCCCGTCTTTCATGTAGAGCGTCCAGCCCGCAAATCTGCCACCTTGCGCGATGATCACGCCGTTGGTGTTTCCGTCACGCAGTTCCACCGGCGCAGTGATGGTGTAATGACGGTTTTTCACGTTGATGAATGCGTTCTCCGTCATGCCCACCATGCCGGGATACACGGTCAGCGACGTGCGGGTGCCCATGAGGTCCGGTCGTCCTGCGAGCGCAGCATTGAACCGCTCCGACCGGCGATCGTCGATGGGCAACACGTGATTTCTGATCGCCTCCTTCATAAAGAGGTCTTGCATCTGTTTTAGCTTGGAAGGGTCTTGCGCCGCAAGATCGTGGGCTTCGCTAAAATCTTCAGCGGTATGGTAGAGCTCCCATACGTCCGTGGTGAGCGGGGGATTTTGCACCTGGATCCAAGGGATGGAGTGGCGCGTTGCTGCGATCCATCCGTCGTGATAAATACCCCGGTTTCCAAACATCTCGAAGTACTGCGTGGTATGCGTCTCTTTGGCCTTGGCATTGTCGAAGGTATAGATCATCGACGTTCCATCGAACGGCCGCTGCACCGTCCCGTTCACGCTCTTGGGAAACGGCAGGCCTGCTGCTTCCAGCACGGTCGGTGCAATGTCGGTCACATACGTGAATTGCGAGCGAAACTCCCCTTTGGCCTTGATGCGCGCCGGCCAATGGATCACCAATCCGTTCGTGGTTCCGCCGTAGTGTGAGGCGATCTGTTTGGTCCATTGGAAAGGAGTGTCCCCGGCCCATGCCCAGCCAATCGCATAATGGGGGAAGGTACTCGGGCCGCCCCAATCTTCCAGGTGTGGCATGTTGATCGCGGCGTCCTGGGTGATCGCATTAAGCGCCATCATCTCGTTATAGGCTCCCAATGGACCGCCTTCCGCGCTGGCGCCGTTATCGCCAACAATGTAGAAGAACAGGGTGTTATCCATTACCCCCATCTGATTCAATGTGTCTACCAGTCGTCCGATTTGCTCATCTGTGTGCTCGCCAAATCCGGCGTAGGTTTCCATCTGCCTCGCTTCGAGCTTTTTCTCGTCTGGTGTTTGCGAGTCCCAGGAGGGAATCTCCTTGGGACGCGGGGTCAAGTCCGCCTTTGCCGGAATGACACCCATCTGCTTTTGGCGCGCGTAAGTCTCCTCGTTCAGCTTGTCCCATCCTTGATCGAACTTTCCCTTGTAACGCTCGATGTATTCCTTGAAAACATGGTGCGGTCCATGAACAGCACCGGGCGCGAAGTAGACGAAGAACGGTTTGTCCGGTGTCAAAGCGTGCTGTGCTCGCATCCAGCCGATCGCCTGATTGGTCATGTCGACAGTAAAGTGGTACTTGGGGTCGTGCGGCACTTCCACGCGGGTGGTGCCGTCAAATAGCGCGGGTACCCACTGATTGGTCTCGCCGCCGATGAAACCGTAGAACTTGTCGAAGCCGGAGTGGGTTGGCCACCGATCGTACGGCCCGGAGACCGAAACCTCCCAGGCCGGTGTCTCGTGATACTTGCCAAATGCCGCGGTACTGTAGCCGTTAAGACGCAACATTTCTGCCAACGGCGCCACGCTCAGCGGACGGATGCCAGTATTGCCGGGGAAGGAGGTAGCGAGCTCTGTGATGGCGCCCGCGTTTGCGACGTGATGATTGCGGCCGGTCAGCAGCGCGTTCCGTGTCGGTGAACAGAGCGCTGTCGTATGAAAGCTGTTGTAGCGAAGTCCCTGGGCCGCCAGCATGTCGAGCGTGGACATGTGGATGGGACCGCCAAACGCGCTGGACTGCCCAAAACCCATGTCGTCCAGCAGGACTATGACAACATTCGGAGCGCCCTTCGGCGCTCTGACTTCGAAACGTGGCGGCGGCGTCGCATTCCGGGCGTCCAGCACAGTGCTAGGCGGGTAATGCGGTTCTGGAATCGGCAGCACCGTGCGGTCGGCCGGGAGCACAACGCCCGCGGGGGCCTTCTGCTGGGCGGCGACGGGCGCTGCCGTCAGCGCGGCAACTATTGTCCACAGAGTAAATGACACGGCAGAAATAATCGACGTCCGCATGAGGAACCTCCGTAGGCTGGTGCTTTCCGCGAACGACGATCCTCCCACCAACCGCTTGCCTTTGCAATCCGAAAACTGCGGACCGCCGACTGCCTTGCCGAAGTTCGACGGACTTCGTTATCTATTGGGAGTGACGGCTGATCGGGACGAAGGTTTCACACCACGATCATCGTGTTCGAGGGATCACTTCTTGCGTGGCCTCACTCGGGGTGGCTTTCGCCAAGCCGATGCCGGCAAATGTGCAAACTCGATTGCTTCACGCAGCTTCGCATTTTCGAGCGCCTTGCGCCCCAGTTCCCGCTCCAGTGCGCGGATGCGTTGTTTGGCATCGGCAAGCTCCGAAATGGGAACGGTGGGCACGCCCGCATTCATGCCACGAAGCTTCCCGGCCTTATAGCGATTGCGCCATTGGGAAAGTTGACGCTGATCGACACCGTTTTGGCGCGCGACGACCGAGACGACGGCCCCCTCCTCGCCGACTGCCCGCGGTCCGGGGCCGGCGCTGGCTGCCCAAGGGGAAGGACATGCGACAGACGAGAATGAATACTTATCGCCCACTTTATTGACGGGCGGGCAATAGAGCCTCGTGAGGCCTGACGCCCGCAATGCAATCAATAGCTTGAGGGTTGTAGCGAAACTATGCAGCGGTACGGCCTGCGGACGGCCAGGAGCGACCAATTTCCGGGCCATCGTGCGGCCTACCTACGGAACGCGGAACTTCATTGGCCGGTAGCCGTTTTCGAGGACCTCGATCTCGTCACCGGACACAAATGCCCATCCCTGCAAGTGACCGAGCTCCTCATACTTGCCCGGCGATACTTGCCCGGCGATATAACGAGGCGCCAGTCCTTCTGCTGATTTGTCGTCGTGCTGCGCACCGTGACACCGGCCACAATTTCGGTCGTCCCAACGTTCTCGAACCGCACGACCAAACCGCTACCCAGTTGGGCCTTGCGAGTAGCAATCGTTAGCGATAGCTCCGGTTGCGACTTCTGTCGTACTTCGGATACGACCAAATATAGGCCACCAACGAGCACGACCAGCCCGAGAACCCAAGCGATAACGGCTTTCGATGTCATGCTTCCCTCATCGAAATGTACTTCGGCCGCACTTAGGCTTGCGAGGCGAGCAAGACGATAGGGCTTCCAAGTGGAGTGGAGTTCAGCGCCGTCCACCATCCGTCATCATCGGCAACCGAATCCCATATGTGCCAATCGCCCGGGCCGAAGGGCCGATCTGGCGGGCGAACTTCGGGCTGCACCGGATCTGCAATGGCATCAGCTACTGGCTTGAGCTCGTCATGTGGCTGATATTACTTTTTGCAGCCTTGATTATTCATGCCCTTGGCGCAGGTAGTGCCATTGGGGCCTTGCGCTACGCCCATGCCATTCTTCGTCTTGGCTTCGCCACCCGAACTGGTCCGTGTGGTGGTCACGCCGTTCTGATTCTTTTGGGCCACTGCGGCATTGCCCGTGTTCGGGTTGTAGGCGGCTTTCCCGCCGTTACTGGTCTGCGCGGTCGTCACCCCGTTCGAATACTTCTGCGCAGTAGTGACGGTGCCGGTATTCGAGTTGACCCCGACGGCTTTCTCGCCATTGCTGCAAACGGTCTGGCCGCGCAGATTGGTAACGCAATCTGCCGCAAATACACCGGACGCAAAACACATACACGCCATCATCAATAAGACTTTCATTTGCATCTCCGAATCTTGACTTTGTCACAATTTTCCGAACCCGACCGTAAAGAAAAATAGCGCGCTTCGCAGCTACAGCGGGCATGACTACGAGCACGGCCTAAGTGTGCAGTCCCTCGATCGCCACGGTGCCGGGTCCGAAGGCTGCGATTACTGCCATCGCTACTGTGCGACGAGTTTTCATTGCTGCCGCCGTGACATTGATCGCATGACTGTCGTGATTCCTGCCGCGTCCTGTTACGGTCTCGGCGATGACTCACCAGTTGGATACAGTTTGCCCACAATCCAGCGCGCGAGCCAGTCAGCAGCGTAGTCAGACCACAAGTCCATCGTAATCCCGTGTCTTCGAGTCGCTCTGTGCGCTAGCGCGCAAACATGCAATGGAAAAGGATCAATTCAATCTGTCCCCATTGCAGGTTCTGAACACCGTAGCGTCGATTGGAAGGAGATGGTCCTATATGGGGGATGTCCGCCGCCGGGAAAAGACGGAAATAGGTCGCTGCGATTCACCTATACCGGACGCAGAATCGATAAATGAATTGAGTTTCGATATCCGCAATCGGGCTAGCCGTCCCGCGGCTCAAAGAAGCTCCCGCAGGAGCAACGGCGGCGGGTTGGGCATGCCGGGGCTCACAGAGAAATGCGGGCGGCCGCAATAGTGGTCGTCAGACCACGAGCGCAAATTCCTCCACAGATTAACCTTCGAGAACACAGAAGGAAATGACGCGCAGCGCGACTTGCCCGTTGGACCGGAACCGGAGTGGACTCCACTGCGACGCTCGCTGTTTAAATGGTCGCGGCCACTTCGTGCGTCCTGATTTTTGTCGCGAGTCGCCCGGTGTTATTAGCCGGCTAGCCTTTGGTAGTTGGAACTGGTCGTGGTCACGACGAGCTGCTTGGCGGTTGCGTTCAGAATAGTCTGCTGCACATGGTTGGTGCCGTCGGGGAGGCTGCCCATCTGAACCTGCAGCGTTACAGCATCCTTCGATTCACCCATGTAAGTGCTGACGTTCAAAGAGACGATCGCCGATTTAGCACGGTCGAAAGACAGAGTCATCTGGTCGCCGGGCTGGGCATAATCCCTGAAAACGAAATTCAATATACCCTCGGCGGGATTCAACGAGAATTTGCCTGCCTGGTAGGCTTGCTCCATCTTCTGCGGTTCGGGCGGCACGTACATGGCGAGAAGAGCCTTCACGTTGTCCATGTACTCCGCAATTTCTGCTTTTTTCCTCTCTATGATTCTCTGCTTGATCGGACCACCACTCGGTGGCGGAGGTGGAGGACCGATCGGGGTCTTCTGAACCTGTCCGCCAGGGCCGTACTGGCACAGGTTTTTGGATGGCGGCTGATCCTCTCCCTTCAGCGTGAGTTGCGTGGTTTCAATCCATTGATAATGCTGCAGTCTCTGCCTATTTTCCGCAACAGCCTGCTTCACGGCTGCAAGCTTTTGCACGAGCTCACCATTTTGCGCCAGCACTGGAGCAGTAGCTGCAAGCGACACCGCACCAATCATCATCCAGCGTTTGCCGATGGCCGCAATGGCATCGGCGCCAAACTGCTTCCCGTGCCTAACTGCAGGGCTCCTTTTCACAACACTCTCCTTCGTCTGAGGTCAAATTCCCGAAATAACGTCGTTCCATCGGCGGAATTGAACTCGTGGTCTCGATGACTCCAGCGAATCAAGCCGCAATCGATCAGCTTGCCGGCAACGGGTGCTGCAACTCTATTGACAAATGCGGTGCGCATTTGCGGATCGTTGTAAAGAATCCCCACAGTTCTTTGCTTAACTAACTAGCCGCTATAGCTCTTCCGCTTCCGCCGGCGTTTTCTTCAGCAGCTTCGTCGCCTTGTTCGACTTCTCCGTGTCGCTCTGTTGATTCCCGCCCGGGTCCTTGGCTGCCCGCCGCGCGCATGCGCGCTTTTCTGCTAGCAACCTCCCCATGCCAACGGGCGCGATTGATGCTCCCAACGGGCATGCTGTCTGGCGTGGCGTTTCCTGTGACATCGAAATAGGTTGCCTCACCCTCTTCCGGCCGAAGCTGCGACTTCGGTAGGAGCGTGAGGCGTGCGACCGTGTAGAAGGGAGCTTCCGCTTCGTTCCATTCGATACTCGCGTTTTCCATCCAGAAGTTTGCGTCTTGACGCTTGCCCCAATAGGTCATTCTCTCGGCATCCAAGAACTGCAGTCCAAAGTCGAAGCCGCTCATCTTGGTATCTTCGTTGAGGTGCCGGACCAGCTCGTCCTGCAGAGCGTTCGGGTTACTCCTTTGCAGGGGACGGGCTGGATTGTCCGAGAAGGGGGTAGCCGAATACTTCACCACATCGATCGGGCCGTGGCGAAACGGTACGTTGCTCCCGTAGCGCAGCTGCTGATACGGTTTGATTCTCTGGTGTGTCTGTACTTGCACCAGCGCAAGGGTCCTCAACACTCGCAACTTGTCCTTGAATGGCAGAGACCACAGGCCGGCGGCTGGATTCGATGCCGTAAGCAGATTCATCGTCGCCAGAAAGGCGCGTGCGTCGTTAATGGGCAGAGTCGTCGTGTTTTGCAATGAGAAATCCTGTCGGCCAACGTTCACTCCAGCAGGGGCTGCGCCATCCCGAGTAAGGTCGACCGCGAAAGACAGCGATCGGACGTCGGGCTTGAAATCAGAGTTCACTTTCGGATCGGCGTTCCCAAACCGCGCTATAGCGGGATATACCTCAGGCGTCGCAAAAATGCCCCTGGCAAGCCGCGCTGCCATTCCGGGGTCGCGTCCAGCGGTAACATCAAGAACTTCGAATCGGGCTCGGACGGAGGTACCCTTCACATGCGTTCCACGGCCGAGCGGCCGGTGTTGTTGGACAGCGGCGTTGGCTTGGAGCAAGAGAACTTTCTGGACGATCTCCTCGATACAGGCCTTTTCTGCACCGAGATTACGCTCAGCGTCGCTGCCGGTCACGCCAAACATTCGGGTCAGAAATAGCATGGGGGTGAGCCTTCCTCAGTGCGGGTCGCCTGTTGCCGCAATCAGCAAATGACTTGTGCCGACGTCGCGGCGCAGGCTATCGGATGGTCAAGCAGCAGGCGGCGCATGTCGTTGCCCGGGCCTACTGACTGACAACTTCTCTAGGGTTCTGCTTTCAACCGGCGGCCCAGATCGAATCATGGAACTCATCCCAGCTTGGAGACAAATTTGATTGCGGTGATGCTCGGCAGAAAGCAGTAGGCGGCTGCCTTCGTCGTTACGAAAGTCGAGAACCCTGTAATCTTGAGCGGGGGTGCACCATTTGCCTGCGGAATCACGAAGATGCTTTCTGCTGGATCCTGAGTGCCAATCATGGGATCCTTTGATTTCGGGTGCAGCCGGACCGCACCGGCGAATTCGCTGTCGTTTACCCAATGCCCCAGCACGAACTCATATTGATTCTCGATGCTGGAGTTGATGAAATAACCGAGAAGTCCGCGCTCGATGCCGTCGTAGGGTTGCGTCGGATCGAACATCGGCCCGTATGGCATTCCACGACGGATCAGCCTGTGCGTATTATTGCTGCCGCCAGGTTGCCCCTGGCCCGTGACTGGCTGGCCTCTTGGATTTATGCGTCGCATGTGCGCGCCAACGGGACAGCGCAATCCCTTTGGATCGCCTGAGCCATCCGCGTTCACGTATTCGTAGTTGTTCAACAGCTCGAGTGGGATACCGCCGGGAGGGCTATCGGTCTCGGGCGACAACGCGAGGGGAACACCATTGCGCCAGCGGCCGCAAATCTTGGCGGCAAGGAGTTCGGGATCTATTTTGTCCTTGTTCGATTGCAGGAAACTCTCGAATCCAACAACGTCGGTCATTATCATTTTGAAGCAAGCGAAGCTGCCGTTCAGGCCGAGTTCTCGAGGCTCGGGTACGAAATAATTTTCCGCATCATCCTGCAAGACGAAGAGCCAGGGTTCGCATGGTTGCTGGTGATCTGGCGGATACCGTTCTGGACCGCCGCGAATCGTGGTCATGCTGATGCCGTCGGTGTACCCGAAGTGAACCTTGGTAGTTGGGACGGGCTTGCCATCCACCATCTGCATCAACGCCATTCCGTCTTGACGCCAGACTTCCCGAAACGCTCCCCCTTCGACAAACAAAGCCGAGAGCCGGTCGCTATAGCTCTTCATCGCCTCCGGGCTAAGGGCGTGAAGACTCACCAGGACGTGATCGCTCCCCTTCCCAAAGGAGCCGATCCAGTTCTCCGGCGCGCTTGCTCCGGTATCCCCCACCAGTTTCGCTCGCTCGGCGGCTCCGGCGGTAAATGCGGCGAATGACTTGAACGAGATCGCTGGGACTCGATCTTTGATCTCGAGCGCGATCATTCCAGGCCAGGTAATGCCCACGTTCAGGCAATAGTCGGGCTTGCGCCGTGGGGCATCGGCGGGGTTGTCTCCGGGCCCCGGCGCGAACCCTACATGCCAGTCTTCCGCAGTCGTGATCTGCGGTGCGTCCGATTCGTCGCCACTGACGAGCCGTCCAAGCAGTTTGCGCGCCTGCGCGGGGGCGCCAACCGTTAGCAGGAAATGCCGCACCATCGGCATCCGGTAACCGCGCAGGATGAACCCCTGAATATCAGGAAGGTCGAGGGTGGTCTTCGCACTTGGTCCCGAATGGACATTAGACCCCGGGGTCTCATGCCCGTCTCCCCCGAACAGACGTCGGAGGAGCCTCCCGCTTTCTTTTGTCTGTGGCGCGTGTGCCTTGCTGTCCTGGGTCATTGAGTGTCTCCTACTTGATTCAGGCTCGTGACTACGCAGCTGCCGAGCCCGATTGTGACTTGCTATCCGCAATCAAGGCGTGGATGTCCTGAACTGTGAGGCCTGGATATGCCTGGTAGAAGCCGATCGGAGCGAGGTTGATCCTCTTTCCAAAGTCAATGAACTCCTGGACGTGCTTTCTGCACGGCGAGGGCGGCGGGTCCTTGGTGAATTTGAATACAAGGTCGAAGACCGGTCCGATGTATTTGGTGAAATCGGCAATATATTTATCGAATGAGCCGTCATACACGGTAAAGAAACCTACCTCGTTGTTCCCCAGGGGAATGAACTGGGCGAAGTGGGGTGTGCCAACCGTGGCTAGATCTTTTTGGGTCCTGCGCGACCTCGCATGCAGGAGCAGATCTACCTCGATGTAGGCAAGTCTTGATTTGATTGGCAGGATCAACAGGAATGGGAGCTGTTGCCCGGCGCCAGTGACGCCTGCGGCCGACGCCAAGGCCTTGATCTCTTTTGCTGTCACGTCTGGGTAGGCGCTGAAGAGCATTGCAGCACGGAGAAGATGCCCCGCGGTCCATTCGACGAAAGCGTCTGTGTTTTTGGCGACCGGAGTGGGCGGAGGAGTATCAACGTGCTGGAAGATGGCATCGAACACCGGCCCGGCGTTCTTGGCCAGATCGGCCATGAGAGGACCAAATTCGCCGTCGAAATCGCCAAGAAACAGCAGAGTTTTGTCGTTCAGCACCGTAAAGCGAGAGGAGTAAATCGTACCTATTGTGTCCTCCGCCTGGAACAGCCCCGGCATCAGTGGTGGAAGCTGCGCCGCCACCGCCTTTGCGTCCGCGGACGACTTCAAGGGAAAGCTGAGAGTAAAGTGGTTCTGGCTCATCACCTGTTCTCCTTCGTTAAGCCCTGCCTGCTTGGGGGCTGACAGCGCGCTTGTTTGTGTTTCCCAACGAAACGACGGTGATCCGCGGCGGTCCGGTTCGCCCTAGCGGCCTTGTCAAAAACGCTGGCGACCATTTCCGCAGTAGCCGTCTTGTCCAGTAGGTCTTTGAACCTCCAGTTAACTGCGCCTCCGGAACTGGCCATAATCGCCAGAGCGGCCGCCCATCGTCACCATCCTTCCCGGCGCACCACCGTCGGGGATCGTCACCGAGGACGTGATGGTGTAGGCCTTGTCCAGACGGTCAGTCGTGCGCTATGGCGAGCGCCCTCTGCATCGTTTCGCGCTCCTCGGCCGTCAGCTGCTCAGGCCCCAGGTTGAAGGTCAACTTGTTGATCGTGCCGTTGAAGCGGAATGGCACCTTGTAGCTGTCGTCCACCGGCGTGCGCGTATCGATCCCAACGTCAAACGTCTCGTCAATGGACATGAGCAGCGGAATCGTGTGCGGGATCGTCTGGCGGGCCAGCTGTTTGCCATCTACCGAGAGCACGCCAGTTCCGCCCTTGCCGGGGCCGGGGCCGTCGTACTTGAAATCGAACACGATCGTGTGTTTGCCCGGCTTGAGCGAATCGCCCAGCCAGTCGGCCGCCCCGACGCCGCCCTCCCAACGGTACCGCTTCAGATCCAGGAGGTTGTAAACGAAGACCGGCTTTCCTTTGAGTAGGTACAGGCCGTAGCCGCCGAAGTGGCCGCCCAGCGTTACAATCATTCCTTCTGCGCCGCGTTTGGGGACGGTCACCTCGGCAGTGATCGTGTAATCCTTATCCAGGATGCTCGGAGCATTGGCGACGGGTATGCCGGCATTCTCACCCGCGTAGGTGAAGACCGTTCGTCCGGCGGTCGCGCTCGGTCGCGACGCGAGAAGGCGAGTGAAGGCCGAGTTATCCAACGGGAAGACATTATATTTTCCGGCCTCCGCCAGGAACAACGCCTGCATTTCTTTTAACTTGTCCGGCATTTTTGCGGCGAGGTCGTTGTCTTCAGAATAGTCTTCGGCAATGTTGTATAGCTCCCATTGGTAGCCATTGACGACATCGGGCATCTTGGCGGTTCCCATGACCCAGGGTGGGGCGGGCGGCGTCGTGGCGGCAATCCAACCATCGTGGTAGATCGCGCGGTTGCCGCCGATCTCGAAATACTGCGTCTCGCGCTTCGAGGGCGCATTGGCATTCGCCTTGTCAAACGTGTAGGCCATGCTCACGCCTTCGATGGGCCTTTGCGCAATACCGTCGACAACGGTCGGCGCCTGGATGCCCGTGGCCTCAAGGATCGTCGGCACAATGTCAATTATGTGGTGGAACTGGGTGCGGGTACCCCCAGCGTCCTTGATGTGGCCGGGCCATGAGATGACCATGCCTTGGCGAGTCCCGCCGAAATGCGATGCCACCTGCTTGGTCCACTTGAATGGCGTATCGAACGCCCACGCCCATCCCACTGCCATATGCGGGTAGGTTTTGTCCGAACCCCAGGATTCGTAATACAACCCTTCCGCAATTTCCGGGAGGGTCAGGATGCCGTTGTAGGCGGTCAGCTGGTTCGGCGTGCCCTCCAGGGTTCCCTCGGCGCTTGTGCCATTGTCGCCGCTGATGTAGATGATCATCGTGTTGTTGAGTTTGCCCACGTCCTCGACGGCCTGTATTACCCGGCCGATCTCGTGGTCCGTATAGGCTGCATAAGCCGCAAATACCTCCGCCTGGCGCGCGTAGAGTTTCTTTTGCACAAATGAAAGCGTCTCCCACTTCGGCAGGGCATCCGGCCACGGGGTCAGCTTGGTGTTCGCGGGTATCACGCCAAGCCGCTTCTGGTTGGCGAAGATCTCCTCGCGCAGCTTTTCCCAGCCCATGTCGAACTTGCCTTTGAATTTCGCGATCCATTCCTTTGTCGGTTGGTGCGGCGAGTGAGTGCCGCCCGGAACGTAATAGACGAAGAACGGCTTATCGGGCGCGGCTGCGTTCAGGCTGCTCATGTACTTGATGGCCTCATCCGCCATATCGGTCGTGAGGTTATAGCCAGGATTGCCGATCCACGGAAAGATCTGGGTGTGATCGCGGAAGAGGTAAGGGGTCCACTGGTCGGTCTCGCCCCCCAAGAATCCGTAAAAATAATCGAAGCCCATCCCGCTCGGCCATTGTTCGAATGGTCCAGCTGCGCTGTACTGGTACGTCGGGGTGTTATGGTTTTTGCCAAACCACGAGGTGGCGTAGCCGTGCTCTTTTAGAATCGTACCGATGGTGCCGTTTTCCGGGCCAATCACGGAGTCATAGCCGGGGTAGCCGGTGGAAAGCTCGCCGATCACGCCAAAGCCGACGGAGTGGTGGTTGCGACCGGTGATAAGCGCGGCCCGCGTCGGCGAGCAAAGAGCTGTCGAGTGGAACTGCGTGTAACGCAACCCCGCCTTGGCGATGCGGTCCATGTTCGGGGTAGGGATGACACCACCAAAGGTACCCGAGACGCCGTAGCCCTGGTCATCCGTCATGATGAGCAGCACGTTCGGCGCGCCCTTGGGCGGTACCACTGTGGCTGGCCAATACGGCTTCGAATCCTTGGCGTCCTCCTTGATCACGCCGCCAAACTTGGTCGGCGGTGGCGGCAGATTCTTCCCGTCAATGGTTGTGGTTGCGCTGGGTGACCCCGGCACGCCTGTGACCTGCTGCGCCGTGGCCGGTGTGACGGCTAGTGTGGCAACGAGAAGTACTGCAGCGACTTCCGCGACGAAGCCCATCTCTCTCGGTTCCCGTTTCATGCTTTTTGCTCCTTTGCCGATTAAGAAGCAGGTCTTCTCTCCCGCCACGTCCGGGATCTGCGTTGTGGAACCCATGACTCGCCACAACCACGTAGGTCGCTTCAATTCACCCGAATCAAAGCTCCAATTTTCGGGCAGCTGTCGTTACTGCCCGCGGAATTTGAGGTTGATATCTCGTACTTTTCGAGCTGTTTCCTGATGACCTCGAAAATTTGATAGCTGATGATGATGATCGGTCCGCTGTAAATCGCGCTCTGCAACTTGCGAGGCGGATACTGGAACCGAGTATGCCGGGTTCTTTCGAACTCTGCTCCCATGACCGGGACCCGACAGACGTTATTCGAACGCTCTCCGCTTGGCTATCCGAAAACGGCAAACAGCCATCTGCCGCGCGAAAGCGCTACCACGTGGCGCCCAGCAATCGCATGTATTGTCATGTCATATTGTCATGTCGCTGCTCCGCGTGCCCCAAATTTGGGCGGATTGATGCACGAATCTGTAGATCCGATATCGACTGCCTATCGCAATCTACGGATATCGACGCCGTAAGAGGAAGTTGGCTTCCTTGTCGAGCGTGAAGTGGTTGACGCCGATGCGGTCTACGCTTTTTTTTACTGGATGCGCCTGTACTAATACGAGACCGAAACGACCATCCGGGCTAAGGCGAGGGTGCTTTTCGCCGGGCTGATGCCGGCAAATGTGCAAACTCGATCGCTTCGCGAAGCATCGCATTTTCGAAAGCCTTGCGCTCCAGTTCCCGCTCTAGCTCGCGGATGCGCCGTTTGGCAACGCCAAGTTCCGAAATGGGCGCGCCCCGATCCATGCCGCGCAGCTTCCCGGCCCGATAGCGTCTGCGCCATTGGGAGAGTTGACACGGGATCAACACCGTTTTGGCGAGCGACGACCGAAACAATGGCGCCCTCTTCGAACGATTCGAGGACAATTCGGACGCGATCAGCATCTGTCAGAACGGGCGATATGTGGGATTGGAGCTTGACTAGCTCCTCTTGCAGTCCGACGTGCAAAATCCTCGTTGCCGCTTTCAAGCAGGGTCCCTTGGATCATTCGAGTCAAGCGAAAACAAAGAACTACACCGCTGGTTGGAAATAATAAAGATTGCCCAAAATCACGCTGTTTGACTATCCGAAAACGGCAATCCTTAATCCAATACCCCGCAGTTGCATGGCTGCGGGTCATTCGGAGCTTCGAATCGATTCATGCGCCCGTCTAGGTTGGTCAACTATCAGGTCCGCATGTCGCTTGCCACCGCGAACGTCGCCTTTCGGGCAAAGATTTTTGATTCTCGTACGTCGGGTGTTGGCCGCACCCGGTCTCACGATCGCGATGTACTGCGGACAATTCAATGACTGCAATGCGCCTCGGACTGGTCGTTAGCGATCGGACTATCTGAGCGGCCAGCCTTGAACGCCATTGACGCCTGCCCCTGTATTACTTGGGGCGCGCAACGCTGAAGACTGGAGGCGGGGGTCGGAATCGAACCGGCGTACACGGATTTGCAGTCCGCTGACACGACAAGAAAATCAATGCCTTAGCGAATTTGCCACCCTTTTTTTGGGTGGTTGCGTTTATTCGGTAACAAATATTTCGTAAAGCGGAATTTTTGAGGAGCGCTGTTACAAAATCGATGTGATAAGAGTTTGGAAGCCTTGGTTCGTAGCCAAAATATTCCGCCTAACAAATTGAATTTATTAACATTGTTTCCGATCGATCCATGCACCATCCCACTCTGTACAGGACTGTGCATGACAGTACGAATCCTTTCAAAGCCCCTCTTCGGCAGTTTGGTGGGAAGTGCCTCCTGAATCAACGGACAGGATGCTGCCGAAAGTCCGAAAGCGCCGAACACCGGCGTTGGACTAGGCTTGGCCGTCCGAATCCCACGTGAGTCAGCGAACAGGTGATGGATGAGGCGCCCGGTGCCCGCAGTCTTAGCCAGATTCGCGGCTACGCCGTTTTGCACGCCCATGAAGGGTTCGACGTTGGCACAAGGAGCATCGATTGCAGGAAATCAGCGATCGAGCTAAAAGCGTTTTCGAATAGTTCTGTGTCGCTGCATTAACTCATTTTGATGACAATCTTGCCCTTCGCTCGGCCCGTCTTACTGTAAAGCAGCGCCTGCTTGCCATGATCAAACGTGAAGATCCGATCGATAATCGGCTTCACGGCACCGGCATCGACCAGCCCAGCGATTTCAACGAGCTGTTTGCCATCGGGTTGCATAGTAAAGGCTTTCATACTGACGCCGAGTTTCTCAGCAATGTTTTGGTCGACGCCGATTCCGACGATGGTTACCAACACGCCTCCGCGTTTTAAGACCCGAAGCGAGCGCGCCTGCGTTTCTCCGCCCATCGTGTCGTAAACGGCGTCGAAGTCTTTGACGGAGTCTTCGAAGCGCTGCGATTTGTAATCGATGACGTACTTTGCGCCCAGGCTCTTGGCCATGTCGAGGCCGGTGGGTCCAACCGTGGTTGCGACTTCGGCACCGATATGCACGGCAAATTGAATGGCGAAGGAGCCGACTCCACCAGAACCTGCATGAATCAAAACTTTTTGGCCATTTTGAAGTTTGAGGTGCTCGAATAAACCCTGCCAGGCGGTCAGCCCTGCGAGGGGGATCCCAGCGGCGGCGGTGAAATCAAGGCTTCTCGGTTTCGGTGCAACCAATTTCGCGTCGACGGCAACAAACTCGGCGAATGCTCCACATTTTGCCGAGTCGAGGCGCACGTAGACTTCGTCGCCGCTTTTGTAGCCAGTAACCCCACTGCCGACGGCAGCTACGACACCGGCCACTTCATTGCCGAGAATCAACGGCATGGGGAATTGCCTCATGCTTTTCATATAGCCTTCGGCAATCTTCCAATCGACAGGATTTACGCCGGCCGCGCGCACTTGAATCAAGACTTCTGCCGGCGCTGGCGCTGGCTTGGGCATGTCCGTTGTGCGAACAACCTCGTCGAGAGGACCGTAGTTCGCGATGGAGATGGTTTTCATTTTGTCTTCTTTATTTGAAACTTTTCGCTTCCGTCAGAATCTCGCTCGTTGGCTCTTCGGTCCCGGTGATCGTCGTTATCACCACCTTACTCTGTTCTTTCGAGGGACTTTTATTTCTCGGTCCCGCCCAGCCGGCACCAATCCCTGGCTTTGTGTCACAAGAACGTTCTCGGCATGAAACCCGACGATCAACTAGGATTCGCAACTGCCGGGGTAGCCAGGGGCAGGCTACTGGTGCGACTTAGCGTTCTTTACTACTTTCCCAAATGCCTCGCACAACAGTTCAATCCCCGATTCTTGGTGGTGCATCGTCTTAAAGATGAGAAGCTGCTCAGGGATATCGCCTCAGACGAAGCGTGGGATCGGGCCGTTGTGGGGAGTCGCACGGTCGGTGAGGTCGAGCATAACCTCGTCGACGTAGCACCAGCCCCAGCCTTCGGGCGGATCGTAGCCCTCAATGATCGGGTGGCCCGTGGCGTGGAAGTGCGCCCTTGCGTGCCGATTTGGCGAATCGTCGCAGCAGCCAACGTGACCGCAAGTTCGGCAGAGTCGCAGGTGAACCCACGGGGAGCCGGTCCTCAGGCACTCCTCGCAACCGAGGGCGCTCGGCGTCACGTCGCGAATGGAGCGTTCATGGGAGCATTGGTCGGCCATCAGGTCCTCCTAAGGTACCGGCCACGATTGAGCGACGTGCTCAGCAGCCAGATGGGTGTGGAGCGCAGCCACCACCTCGGCGCCCTCGCCTACGGCGGCGGCGACGCGTTTGATCGATCCCGAGCGGACATCGCCGATCGCGAAGACGCCCAGCCGACTTGTCTCAAGAGCTGAACGCCCCGGCGCCGCCTCCGTGCCAGCCAGTACGAACCCCTTGCTGTCCAGAGTGACGCCGGATCCGACGAGCCATCCCGTGTTGGGCACGGCGCCGATGAAGAGGAAAAGGTTGCGCAAGGGCCGGCGCGTCTCGGCGCCAGCGCCGTCGCGCCAGCGGACGGCTTCGAGCAAGCCGTCGCGGCCTTCCAGGGCGATGATCTGCGTTCTGGTGAGGAGCTCCACATTGGGTAGCGCCGCGATCCGATCAATGAGGTAGCGGGACATGCTCGCCTCGAGGCCCGGGCCGCGCACCAGGAGCCAGACCTTGGCCACCCGTGCGGCCAGATAAACCACCGCCTGGCCTGCCGAGTTGCCCGCGCCCACAAGCGCGACCTCCTGGCCGGCGCATAGGCGGGCCTCCAGAGACGAGGCCCAGTAGTGCACGGATGCGGCCTCGAACGTCTCGAGGCCGTCGATTCGTTTCCACCGCATGACGTCACCTTTTCCTAAAACCATCTCAGACTGGCCGGCCACGAACTGACGCAGAGGGGGTAAATTTCATTCAACTAGACCTACTTTTCCGTTGAAGCGATGCCGACGCGAGTCCGCCCATTGTCCCCGGAACCCAAATGAGCTTGCTTTTCCATCTCCAGAATCACTGCCGAAAAATCTTGCTCCTGTCCTTGCGCCGATTGTGCCGCATTGACCTCGAAAGCCGCTCGTGTCGCTGGCATCTCCGCGCCGACCGCAGCTGCAAGATTGAGAATCAGCCCAAAATCCTTGTTCATTAGCCGAAGGGGAAATTGCGGGCTGTAGTCGCTCTTTATCGCTCTTTCCAGTTTGCCTACATGTGCAGGAGCGACTACCGCAGTTTCTGAAAGAACGCGCAGCAAACGGGTGCGATCGAGCCCAGACTTCTCACCGAGTGCAACGGCCTCGGCAATCGCCTGCATTCCAATTCCCAGCAGGGTATTTACAACAAGCTTCATGATCGCTCCGGAGCCACTTGGCCCCAGATAAAAATACCTTCGCGCGATCACGCGGAAAATCGACTCTGCGGCAGAGAAACATCCCTCGTCTCCGCCCCCGAACAAGATCAGCGCCCCCAGCTCTGCGGCCGGTGTGCTCCCAGATATGGTCACGTCGAGGACGTCAACTCCACGCTCGGAACCTAGTTTCGAGAGTTCCAGCGAGGTCTTCGGATTCACTGTGCTCAGGTCGATAACCAATGCGCCGCGACGCGCATTGGCGAACACGCCATCTGCTCCTCCATAAACGTGCAGAACAGCTTCATCGCTCGCAAGGCACGACAACACGACGTCGCAACTGGAGGAAAGTTCCGCCACGCTTGCCGCGACTGTGCCGCCATATCGAATTAGCTCCTCCGCCTTGGTGCGGTGCCGGTCATAAGTGGCCACCTTGAAGCCGGATTCAAGCAACCTCTGCGCAATCGGCCGGCCCATGTAGCCGACTCCTACAAATCCGAGCTTGCTTTTTTCTGATGTGATCGCATTCATGTCTAATTGTCCATTGGCGAGCGCTGAGCGAGTTCCATCCACTTGTTTTGACGGCTCCCCATCGCTCTGTGACTTTACGTCATTGTTCCTGTTTCGAGCCTCTCGTCGTGGGCAGTAAGGGGCTCTCAGCCGGACCACCGGGTCCCGCGGCGATCCTTCCAGGGACCGCCGTCTAAGTAGCGCTCCGGATACAGGGCCTTCGAACGCGGATCTTCCGCGGTGTCGAGCTGAAGAACCATCCACTTCGGATACGGAACGCCCGGATCCGACGCCGCGTCCAGAAGCCGGACTTCTTCGTCCGAGAGTCGAAGGTCTACGGCACAGATGTTATCTTCCAGTTGTTCCGCCTTCCGGGCAGCGACAATCACACTGCTGACGGCCGGCCGGCCCAGCACCCACGCCAGCGCCGCACGGGCCGGGCTTGCACCATGCCGACCAGCCACCTCCTTCAGCGCTTCCACGACGCGGTAGCCCATCTCCTTGTCGAGGGGCACGAACGAACCTGCCTCCGCGAATCGTGTGCCGGCAGGAGCAGGGTTGGCGCGGCTGTACTTGCCTGTGAGGAAGCCGCCGGCAAGCGGGCTCCAAACCAGGATACCGAGGTGGTGGTACTCGGCGAACGACTGGAACTCGTATTCGAGACTTCGACCGACGAGGCTGTAGTACATCTGCGCCGTCACATATTTTTCCAACCCCAGGCGCTCCTGCAGCATAACCGCGGTGGCCGCCTGCCATGACATGTAGTTGGAGAGCCCGATATAGCGGACCTTTCCCTGGCGCACAACATCGTCGAGCGTTCGCAGCGTCTCCTCGAGCGGCGTGTTGCTGTCCCATCCATGCACCTGGTAAAGATCGATGTAATCGGTCTGCAGCCGTTGGAGACTGCCCTCCACTTCGCGCATGATATTCACTCGGGTCGCGCCGCTTCGATTGAGATTTTCGCTCATGGGGAGCCGGACTTTGGTGGCCAGGACAATCTCCGCTCTCACGCCCTTCAAGGTATTACCCAGCAGAGTTTCGCTCTCCCCGAGGCTGTACACGTCCGCGGTATCAATGAAGTTGATGCCCCTGTCGAGGGCTAGCTTCACCAATCGCGTTGTGTCCTCCTGACCGAGGTTGCCCATATTCATTTTGCCGCCGAACTGCATCGTGCCAAGCGCCACTTCGCTCACGATGAGTCCGGTATTGCCCAGTTTCCTGTATTTCATCTCCGATACTCCTTCCGCTGCAAACAAAACTAGCGATAGCGAATTCCCGAATTTGCCCCAATTCAGACAGAGGCTTCGAAACGGCGCCAGCGCTCTGCATCGGCCGCACCTCCAGTATTCTGCGCCGACTCACCGTCCTTGGATTCCGACTCCTCCAACGGCCGCGGATTTTCCAACTCGCGATCCAGCGGACTCACGAAGGGATTGAACTCTAGCTCCCGCTCTATCTTCGGTTGCCAGGTGACAAGTTTGCGTGGGAGTGCGGCTCACATCGGCGTCACGGTGAAAGACGGTGTTGTGACTCTCATCAGGGACATCGGCGGTTATGCGGAAAAGTGGGCACTGAATGCGCGGCTGGTCGTGTGTCCCGCGTCAGGGCCGTCGCGAAGGAACTCGCAGTCCGTTTCCCTGGTGATGCTCAGCGGCAAACTCGAGCTCGATGCCTATTTGCTCGAGTGGGCTGCACAGCCCCATCTTGAAACCTATCAGCCGGGCCACGAGCGAGAATGCATTGCTCCCAAGACGCTTCAACTATTTACAATACGCCGACTAAAATGGATTTTTAGGCTATTCGCGGATCCGCGTCGAGTCTATCCCTCATTTCTCATTCGCTTAGTCTGACCCAGTTTTTGCATATAAAAGTGTCAACTGCGAACTACCCCTCCGAGCGAAAACGGCCATTTCTAGCAGCGCAACACACAATTCGTTCGACACCGATCCCCTTACATATAAATCCCCATCAACATCGCGGTCAGACAAAACGATTCCACAGGTTCTCCGCGGGAAACGTCCAGGACCAGCCGCACACCGGGGCTGTCGCTCTCTTTTCGCATGATGGTCAGTGATCTCTCGTAGAGGCTGAATCGTTCCCATGGCGCTCGCGCTCTCCGAACTGACTTGAGTCTTGTCCATCTGCAGCCCGCTCGAGCAAATAGGCATCGAGCTGCGATGCTTGCATCACGAATACGTTTCTTACGCTACGCGCGCTTGATTGGGTCTTCTGGCGACGACAGTCATAGCGGCGGCACGTTAACCAAGTGCTCAGAGACAAACCATACCTGCTGTTCGTTAGTGCGAATGACATTGCTCACCAACAGGTCGTTGGTCCCATCATCACCGGCCGTCGCGGCTTGTTTCGCCATCGTTCGAGCCTCTAGCAGAACGAGTTCGTGCGCATGCAACAGCCGCGACAGCTGCGCGGATGTCGGTTGCCGCCCGCGGGGAAGCCGAGGAATTATCGTCGTCTCGGCGACATCGTGGGCCATGGCGATGCTGATGCCGCCCAACGATTGGATTCGCTCCGCAATCGCATCGACGAGTTCACTTTGTTCATTGAAATGCTTGTCGTAAAGAAGATGCAGTTGGTAGAAAGTCGGTCCCGCGACCTGCCAGTGGTGCTTCTTGTACATGTCACGCAGCGTCATCGTGTCAGCGATAAGCTGATTCAAATTCTCGACACTTTCCCGGCAGACGTCTTCGGCCAAGGCGATGGATAACTTCGCAATGGTGCCAAACGGCTGGATCTCGAGCTCGTCCTTATCCAATAGCGGACGGGCGCGATTAAGAAAATCCTGTCTTTTTGCGGTCGGACTTTTCATGGAACCTCTCCTTCAATCGTTATTTGCTGAAATTTGCTGAACCGAAAGATGCGGATGGGCCGTCGACACGCGGGTCGCTCCCAATGATGGCGCGACTCGCGTCTAGCGCGAACGAAAGCATCCAAAGGGCGTAGCGTTCTCCGAGACAACGGTCCTGGCGCGAATTAAACCTTGCCAACTCCGCCCAACCGCCGCCCATGGCAACTCGGCGGACCGGCTACTACGGCACAGCCAATACGTTGAACGGGTGCAATCGAAGATTCCATACCGCTGATGCGTTGGCACACAAAAAAACCGGGCGACTCACTTCAAGCGCACTGTTCCATGATCATCACTGTGACTGCCGTGGGGATGATGCAGTTGGCCGTTTACCAGATAATCGACATGGTCTCCATGCGGAACCGCCTCATGTCCACAACCCAGTCCGTGCACATGGGTTTGACGATGCCCACCCGCTGGATGATCGACGGTGCGCCGGTCGGGGTTAGTGGCATTGACTTCCAATACATGCCCGTCCACATCGTCGCCGTGGACATGGTGTAAATGGCCATCACGCAAGCACCTCGGTCCGGACGTTAGCGATCGGTCTATTCGAGCGGCCAGCCTTCAACGCTATTGACCCCTGCCCCTGAATTACCTGGGCCGCACAACGGTGAAGACTGGAGGCGCGGGTCGGAATCGAACCGGCCTACACGGATTTGCAGTCCGCTGACACGACAGAAAAATCAATGGCTTAGCGAATTTGCCACACTTTTTTTGGGTGGTCGCGCTGATTCAGTAACAAATATTTCGTAAAGCGGAATTTTTGAGGAGCGCTGTTACAAAATCGGTGCGATAAGAATTTGGAGGTCTTGATTCGTAGCCAAGTCGTCCTGCCTAACGGGTTGACTTCATTAATATTTGTTCCGACCCAACCGTCCACTATTCCGCTCTGTACAGGACTGTGCATGACAGTACGAGTCCCTTCAAAGTCCCTCAACTGGAGAGCGGCCTTTCAATCGACCTGAGCCCGCGCCCTCGGCCGCAGCCTTGATCGCGCACAGGCGCTGGACGCAAGCGGGTTTCGGACGGTCCACGCTCCCCTGCTCGAAGGCAACGACGGTCATGCGGCCGCGGACGCATTCGAGCAGTTCGCCTGGCTGCAACAGGTAATCCGGATTCGACGGCCGGCCGAACGCTACATTGCCGAGCATAAATGTCTCGTATAGCAGCACGCCCTTTGGCGCCAGCGTGTCGAGCAATGCGCCCAGGCGCGGTCGGTAAAGGTAATTGGTAACGACGATCCCGTCGAAACTCTCGCGGGCATAAGGCCATGGATCGCCTTCCAGGTCTGCGACGCGCACCACGAGACCCGGTCGGCCGTGCAGCGCGGCGAGCGCCTCGGCGTCGCGGTCGACCGCCTCGACCCTATACGCCAGCGCCGCCAGCAGGCACGCATGCCGACCAGTGCCGCACGCCACGTCGAGCACGCGACCGCCGGCGGGGATCAAGGTTGCAAAGCGCCGCACCCAGGGCGAGGGCAGCAGTTCATTCACGCAACACCTTCTCGGCAGCGGCTTTCTCCGCCGCCGCCCTGGCCGGTCATGGCGGTTTTGATCGTAGGTGTCTGTCGTTCCCGCCGAAAGTGATCATCGGCGACGTGCCTAAGCGGGTGCGCCTTTGCCAAAAAATCCGGATGCGAGGCAAATCACCCCAACTCGCTGGACGTTGGAGTGTACCGCGAAGATCAGGCCGAGCCTCGAGACTTTCGCTCAGCAAGTGCTCGGCCGATCCGATTCATAAAGACTTATTTAATTGGCACCATCAAATGTTGATACGGTGTGCCTGCCCACATCACGTACGGTGCCCCAGTGTCAGGGTCCGCGCTCTTCGGATATGAGTCATAAAAGGCGGCATCTGCTCCCACAACCATTACGTGTGGCCCAGTCTTAACCCAGTGATTCTCGGCGCTAGGTTTCATCGCATATGGATCCGTATTGCTCGCGTCGGTACCCCCCGCAAGCATGTACATAAAGCCAACCGAACCGGCGGGGGGATCCTTGTGACCAATCCACGCACCCGCCCATGCCATTGACGCCTTGTCCATACACATTGCACTTGGCCCGGGAGTCGCAGGACTGTCCGGCATGCAGGTGAATCCATTCGTTCCCTCACGAAGCGTGCGCATCGTGCCGTCGGCATTCATGACAACGATCGTTGCCTTGCCGCTCACTTTCTTCGGAGCCGCTTTCATCGCACTTTGAATCAACTTAGCATCTGCGGCAGACGGTGCGGCTGCCTTCGCACTCATCTCAGGCATCGCCTGATCCGCGGAAATTGCTGGCTGAGCGAAAACTATAGCCATTGCGCCGGCAATCGAACCAATTACATCGATCGATCTTGACATGGCCTGCTCCCTCGCTTGTTTCATTGCATTACCAAAACGTAAAGTCTGCGCCTGCCCACCGCGAAAGCCCCGATATGTGACGGTTCTCACGGTCACGGACCGTACCCCTGTGCCCCCCAGTGTTTCGGAAGGTCTTAAATCATGGTAAGCGTGTGGCGAACACCGTCTAGGGCAACTCTGATTTAGCGGAAATTTTCGTAATGTTGTTCATGCTTTGATGCCGGACCGATCTTTGCCTTCCACGATGCGAGAGATTCTTGCTTTTGTCGCTCAATTTCGCGCGATTTCATCGCGTTTCGCACAGCTTGGGCGGTCCGTCGCCGCATTGCGGACGGACTACGCCCCCTGGGCGCGTAGCAAATGCCCTCGCGCCATGAACAAATTGGCCAGTGCGCACGCCACGAACGCACGCGTGCCGTTCTTGGCCAGGCCGCGGTACC
>Ga0209517_10002541_pt1 | contig 25492 bp, 21 predicted proteins | sample PeaSoiMetSII2010_FD_187695 | JGI IMG/M metagenome (GOLD analysis project Ga0209517, IMG submission 187695) | Peat soil microbial communities from Weissenstadt, Germany - SII-2010 (SPAdes) (version 2) | ecosystem: Environmental > Terrestrial > Soil > Wetlands > Peat | place: Germany... | reverse complement strand
GCGGGAGCACAGTTGGCGTTCATTGCCGCAGAAAAGCGCGACGGCGTGTGGAGGCCGGGAAAATTCCTGGAGAAGCATCCCATCTCTAGCGTCTTTCTGCTGGATGAGGATCGGGCCGTGACCAAAGCCTACGGGCTCCATCACGCGTTCGGCACCGACGCTCTCAACATCGCGCACCCGGCTACTCTCGTAGTTGATCGCGGCGGCTCGGTGCGCTACATCTATCGCGGCGATAACCAGCTCGACCGCGCGCCGCTGGATGCGGTCCTGGGAGCTCTGCTTGGACTTTGAAAGAGATGCGCAATTGAATCTTTGGAGGTAAGAGGCAATATGAAGAAAACATTTTCGCTGACATCGCTCATCCTGATCGCAAGTTTCGCCTGGGCGCAAACTTCCCTGCCCACCGGCACCGCCGTCAAGATGAAACTCGAAACCACGCTCGCAACCTTCAGTTCGAAAGCCGGAGATCCGTTCTCGGCAAGAGTCACTGAGCCGGTCGTAGTGGACGGCAAAACCGTGATTCCCATCGGCGCCACCGTTGAGGGCCGCGTCACGAAAGCGAACGAACCGCGTCGCATTGCCGGCAAGCCCACCATCGCCATCTCCCCGGAAAACCTGGTCCTTCCGAATGGAGACAGGTTCATGCTGAACGCCTCGCTGGTTGACACCAACGCTCGCCACGGCACCGACGTCAACCCGGAAGGGCAGTTCAAAGGCTCTGGCCACGACGGCAAAGATCTCACCGAAGTCGGCATGGGTACCGGCGGCGGAATGCTCATCGGCGGTTTGGCAGGCGGCGGCAAAGGCTTCCTCATCGGCGGAGCCGTCGGCGCCACCGTGACCGTCACGCACTGGCTCGCCAAGCACGGTTCCGCGATGCTTCCCGCAGGCACAGAGCTGGTGATGGAATTGAGCCGTCCGATGACGATGACAATGACCAGCGCCAGCAGCGGCCAATAGGGAAAGTTAGAGGAGAGCCAGGTTTCAAAGTTTCAGGGTTGCAAGGTTCAATGATTCGCGCCGGTTCGGATTGCCAACCTTTTGGCCTCCTGAAACCTTGCAACCTTGAAACTTGGCCCTTTTTTCACCCGCCCACTGCCAGCAGATCCTCTTCCGTTAGCAACTCCAATTCGATCCATCCTTCCACCGGCAACGCGTCAACGGGCAGGTGGTTCTGCCACAGACTGAAGCGCAGGCGCAGCCGGGTGGTCAGCAGATCCGAGCTTTTCGGTCCTCGCACTTTGTCGATCTGGAGCGGAGCCGCGAGCAGCCACGTGAGGGGCAGGCGAAACTCAAAATTCCGGACGAGCGCCACCCGCGCAATATCTTTCACATCAGAATCTGTCATCACCTTTTCCCTCTGCGTCACTTTCCACGACTGCATGCGACCGCCATCCACCTCGGCACCCAACCGCAGTTCGCGCCGAGGCTTGGCTGCATGGTTCGCCCACGACTCCAGATTCACCACCACTTCGAATGCATCTACCGGCACTTTGTCGGCGAAATCCAGCCGGCCGTACACATACTGCTCGTCGATCCCGGCAAACACTTCGTCCATCAGAAACTGCTTGCCGTGCATGGCGCCCGAGCGCTGGTCAGCCGTGTAACACGCCGCGCCCATCCACTCGAAGTAGCGCACCCTGTCGCCTGAGACCCTGGGATGGATGTAGGCGCTCTGCGGCGTAAACGAAGGCCGCGCCACTCCCCTGATGATCGGCTGTGCCAGATAATCCGGCGGGGTCCCGTCCAACGCCTGGTAAACATTCGACAGGTGTTTGCGGTAGAGTTCGTCGAAGTCTGGATCGTTCGCCGAGTGGTGCTCCGGTCCGTACCACCAGTTCCAGTCGCTGCCCTCGGCGATCATGATCTCTTCAAACGCCAGCTCGCGTTGTTTCTCGGTTGCGCCCGATGCCGCCTGCGCATAAAAATTGCGCGCGTGATACAGGTAGTCCCAAGCCTTGTTGTCCTCCGGCGCTCCAATCCAAACGTTGAAGTTCGCGTTGATCCACGACCCCGGCACCAGCGATTTCAAATGACTGACGTTCTTGTGGCGCGCAATCGCCTCTGTCACCGTCACCGCTTCAATCCCGGGGTCATTCTGTAAAGCGTCATAGAATCTTCGCAAGAATTCTCGCCCTGAACGCGGGTAGTATTCCCAGGCATTCTCGCCGTCCAGAATGATTGGGACCACGGCATCTTGCCCGTTCTCAAGAACCGGCTTCGCCGATTCCTTAATTTTGTGGATGAGATTATTGGCAGCGTCTTGCGGCGGCATTCCCGAATATACGAACCCGATCAGGTCGGAGAGCGTGTGGTCACGGAAGAGCAGATCCATCTGCGTATCCGCATTCTCGTAGCGATAGATCGTGTAGAGCCGGTGCGCCAGATCCGAATTCAGATCACCATAGCCATCGCGCGAGAAATCTATCCCCAGACTCCGTCCCAGCACGCCCTCGTCGGTCGCCATCCACTGCACACCAAGCTGGTGCGCAATCGCCAACGCCTCCTCGGAAACGCTGCCCTCCGACGGCCACACCCCTTTCGGGTGCAGTCCAAACACTTTTTTGTGCAGGTCCAGTCCGCGCTGCAATTGCTCGCGAGCATCCTCAGGATGGCGATAGCGGTTTTGCGGCAAGGCCAGCCCCGGCGACGAAACCGCCCCCATCTGTGAGTCGCACACAAGCGGCAGAATGGGATGATAAAAAGGCGAAGTCGAAATCTCGATCAGGCCTTTCTTGGCCGCCTCCGCATGCGCCGGCAGAACCCGGCCGAGCAGTTCGCGCTCCAGCGTAATCACAAATCGCTGGTCTTCGAGCGTATAGTTCCGGCCTTTGCGGATCAGTTCGGCAACGGCTTTCTCCGCCAGAAAATACTCGTCGAACCATCCAATCTGCGAGAGCACCTGCAAGTCAGTGAAATCCTGAGCCTGAAAATATTTCTCCGCGCGCTCGGGTGAATCCCCGGCCCCGCGAAATCTCTCCCAAAGCTCGCGGTACCGCGGATAGCGCCCGATCACATTCACCGGATTCGCCTGAAACAAATACTGCAGCGCAAACCGCCGCTCCAGTTCGGTCAGGTCTTTCGCGGGCTTGCTCGCAACCTGTAGAAAAGGATCCTGAGCCTCGCCCGAAACATAATCCTGAATCTGCGTGATCAGCGAGGGCACCAGATTGAACGTCTGATGCACCCGCGGAAACTCGTCCAGCAGCTTCACCATCCCGTAGTAGTCTTTCAACGCATGCAGGCGCGTCCAGGGCAGGCGATACTGCCCCGTCACCAGGTCTTTGTAGAACGGCTGGTGCTGGTGCCACAGGACGACAACGCGCAGTCGGGCCATGACTTGATTCCACTTAATACATCGGCAATTTTTTAGTTTAATTCATTGGGCAGCTTTTCCCGCGCGGAATCGCCTACCGCTGAGCTTTAGAATGGAAAGCAGTACAAACTATGAACTCGAAAGTCAAAGTCATCTTCTTCGACGTTGGCAACACGCTGCTGTTCCCCAATCGCGAGCGTATTCACGCGCCGCTCGCCGAACGTGGCTTGATACCCGATGGCGAATACCTGCGCGATCTGGAATGCCGAACCAAGAATCAATTCGATGGGATGATGACCAGGAACGGCAGCACCGATCACAGCTTTTGGTGGATGTTCTACTCCCAATTGTTATCCGAGATTGGACTTGAAGACGACGCAATCCGCGACCAGCTCGTCGCCAGCATCCGTAATTCCGGCAACTGGGATACGATTCGCCCCGGCACCGCCGAAGAACTGCACGAGATCGGCGAGCGGTACCGGGTCGCTGTCATCTCCAATGCGGATGGCAGAATCGAAGACGTGTTGCAAAAGTGCGGTATCGCCCAGTGCTTCCGCACCATCACGGACTCCGGACTCGTCGGATACGAGAAGCCGCACCCGCAAATCTTTCGCCAGGCCCTGAAGAGCATGACTGCCGCGCCCGGAGAGAGTCTCTATGTCGGCGACGTCTATTCCGTGGACTACCTTGGCGCCACCGGCGCAGGCATGCAAGCGCTGTTGATGGACGTGCCGGGCGCATACCGCGACAAGGGAGTGCCGCGAGTTGAATCGCTCGAAGAGTTGCAGATGGTCCTGCGCAGAAGTTGACTCTCGATTCCCAGTCCCTCAAGGGCGTCTAATTTCCCGTAGAGACGGCGCAAGCCCCGTCTCTACTACTCCACCTCAAGCACATGGTGATCGCGGCAATCGGGATGGATCTGCTGATAGAGATTCGCGAGCAGCCCCGGCCCATACCGCGCCACAAAGCTCACTCCTGCTACCTCGCGCTCCTGGAGCGACCTGTGCGGGAATAGGGCGTAACTCAAGGCTTCCGCGTGCCGCGTGATGGCTTCATTGCGTAGCAGTTCCGCCCGTGACGCCCGCCGATGGAGCCGGTTGATTTGATACCAAATCCTCGTCCGGGCACGGTCCGCCGCTTCGATGAGTGTTGAATCCAGTTTGCCGATCGATTCGCGAACTGCCGCCATCGACTGCTCAGCAGTCGCATAGGCTTCCGAAAAGCGGGCCTGCAAATCCGATGGCAGCGAACGAGCGGCAATAGCTTCTCGAACTTTTTCCGGACCGCGGAACACTTCGGGCAGGCTCAGTTGGTAGCGCGTCAGAATGCGCTCGGGCTTGGCTTCGAGCAACGTCGCCGAAAACCGCGGCAGGATCGGCGTTACTCGTCCCAGTAGTTTCTCGTAGACGACGGCGACCTGCGCGAAGTATGCGACTTCGGCCGCTCCGCCGGTATAAACGAGCGTCGGCAGCAGGTAATCCTGCACCACGGGACGAAACAGTACATTCGCGTTGAACTTCTCCGGCGCCTTTTCAATGCCGTCAAGCAGCTCTCGGTGGGAGATCCTCTCCTCCCCGACGACGTACTCACCACTGTTGGCGCCATTATCTCTGCGCCGCACCACCGTGCGCGCTCCATTCTTCACTTCAAAAAGCAGCGTGGTCGCAGAAGTCACTTTGACTTGCTGGTGATATCCCGCCGCTTCGAGCGCCTTGCCCCGCGCCAACAGGGCCTCATCGAGATCGGATGAACGTTCGATCGCCGCGCGGAACAGGGGTTTTGCGAGATCATGAAAGTCTTTTTCTGCCGGATCGAGCAGAATGACGCCGCAATCCGCAAACATCCGCGCAAACAGCAGAGCAAACGCACTGCCCAGAGTTTCACCCGGACGATACGCCTGACGCAGCCACGTCGTGACTTCGGAATCTCCCAACAGGCTAGCGGCGCGCTCGACCACCGGCTCAATCTCCGGCCCGAATTTGACGGCCCCCACGGGCGCATCGGCCACGGCGTTACTTTCAAACGCCCGGCTTTCCACCGCGAATGGTTCCGGAAGGCCGTGCTCGGAAAGCAGCGCAACATGATTGACCTCGGCCAAATCGTGATCCTCGGTCGCCAGCCAGAAGACCGGGACGCAGTCCACTCCGGCCACCGTCGCCTGCTCCGCCAGCTTGATCGCCGTTAGCGCTTTGAGGATCGAAAACAGCGGCCCGCCGAAGAGACCGACTTGCTGTCCCGTAACCGCCGTCAGCGCTCCTCGCCGGAGCCGCTCAATATTGGCCAGCGTCTTGGCAGAGGCACCCCACGCGCGATTTTGCCGCTCGAGAATTTCGCTCACCTTGCCACGACGCGCAGCGTCGTAAGCGACGCGCTGGGATTCGTCCTTCACCCACTCGGAAAAAATCGGCGAGCGTGGATACATCCCGCGGACGGAGGGAGTGTAGGAAAGATAGTCGAGGAAGAGGCGCGTGCTGTGCGGAATCTGCTGGAACGGCAAACACTGCGACTTCATCGGCAGTTCTCCGCACCTCGACATATTCTTGCGATCTGCATATGCTCTCAGTCTCTCAGAAGCTTACATGCGCGCGAGTTGTCGTGCGCGTTCAAAAATAGCATTTGACAGTCAGCCAGCGCCAAACTCAACTACATCTGATGATGTGGAAGCGCTCCGGTTGCAGAGAGTGACGGCGAATAATTGCTAAGGAGGCGGCGAAGTCTACGACCAGGAACGAATCCTTGAAGCTATCGCCTGACATCTAACATTTTGGGGGAAGTGTCACCGGTGTCGCACCGGCCAACGTGGAAACATGCAAACTATTCTAATTCTCGCTGCCATCTTCAACATCGTCGGTGGCCTGACGATTCTTTTCCTTCTACGGTTCATCGCTCCATTGATTCACTTCAACGACTCCGGTCCCGGACTGTTTCGAATGTTTGTTGGCGGCACGGCCGTGCTGTTCGGAGTGGCGTACATTGCGGTCTGGCGGGATTACCGGCATAATCGTCCGTTGCTCGTCTACGGAACGGTACTCAAGTATTGGGCGTTTGCCATTAGCCTGTTTGGCTTTCTCACGTCGGGCCTTTCTCTCCAAATGCTGCTTCTGTTCGGCGTCGGGAACCTGATCTTTGCAGTGCTGTTCACTCATTACCTGCTGCGGCCACAGGACGGAAGATAAGACGAACTCGGCGGGGACATCGCATTTCCGTCGCGCCGTGCCGATCCTTGCTCTAACTATCCTTGCTTTAACTAAGGTCTGTGTGCAAAGCCCAGCCAGCCAGTATCGAGGGCAGGTCCGCGACTAGTTGTTGAAGGTAGACGCGCCGCCCAGGCCCAGTTCGCGTGGCGGGCTAAAGAATGGCGAAATGAGTTAGCTCTTTGTGTGGTCTAGTGCGAACACGGTCGATGGCGCAGTTTCGGCTGCTAACATATTTTGCAAATTCCAGCTAACGCTTCTCAAACACCACCGCGACGTTGTCTTCGTATGCGACTCGCCAATCTTGTGGAAGTTCGCGGAGCAGGTTGGCCAGCGTCGAGTCGGTAGGCAAAAGCGCCGTGCGAATCCGCCAATCTTCCAGCACGCCCTGCCATCCGGGCTCGGCCTGGGTCAGGATCAGGTATTGGCGAATCCGGCCCGAGCCATAGAGATCGTGACGATCATCTACTACGACCTGCCGCTCGGGATACATCCGGTAGATGAGATAGCCTCCCCAAGCATCGGTTGAGAAAACTGGCCAGCTCGGTTGCTTCCCCTGGAATTCGTTCTGCAAGAAAGTCACGGCCGCAACCGGCATTTTATGTGGATCAAACTGCGCATGAATTAGCTGCCGCGAGCCGAGCCATCCTCCGTGAAGACAGATCGCGAATGCAAAGGCCACCGAGACAACCGGCCACAGGTGCCACCGAAGCTGCATTTCCTGCGCGCCCATGCGATCGGAGAAATTTGAAATTCGGGCGGTGCCGTTGCGCACCCATTGCCAGGCACCTGGCTTGTCCGCTGGTGGAGCGAAGTTTTCCCACAGGATCGGCCCGGCCACCAGCACCAGCAACATCGACGAAACCGGAAGATTGCGTGACGAATAAAGTCCCGCATACACCGCCAGCAGCACAACCAGCAAATGGCTAAGCCGTAGCTTTTTGCGCTGGCCCGCGAACGCGATCAGCACAAGCACCAGGACCGCCGCGAAGCAGCGCTCGGCCCAGCCGTGAAAATCCGGCGAGCGGAACTCGTCGATGCGGCTCATGAGGTAGCGATTGCTCAGATAGCGATAGATGTGCGCGTGTAGCCGCCAGCCAAACGGATTCGCGAGCGTCGCCATCGCCGAAGCCAGCCACGCCGCAGCCATGGCACGAGCCCGATGCGCGGCGCGAATCGCGGCAAACGCATCCCGCGCGCGAACACTCTCCACGAACGCAGCGACGGTGTAGATTCCGAACGGCGCCATGCCGAAGAGCCATCCGCCATGCAGATTTACCCAAAGCAACATCGAGGCGGGAAAGAACCAGGGTATCCAACGCGGCAGGCTTGCGCGCTCGCATCGTTCCCACCGATCCAGCGCGATCCACCACAGCAGAGAAAGAAGCCAACTCATGATGTGCGGACGCGCGTAGAGATGAATCGTCGAAGCAGACTCCGCCAGTAGCATCAGCACGATTGCCAGCGGCAGACCGGTCCCGCGCTGCAGCAGTTGCGAAAGCAGCAGCGCGAAGATCGCAGCTAGCAGCAAGGCGCACAACCAAACCACTCCGTCCAGTCCGCAAGCCCGGTGCAGAATCCCGAGCGCTAGGTCGTACAACCACTCCCAGGCAAGCCAGGGCTGACCTTGCATGGTGGAAGAAAACGGATCGGTGCGGGGAAGAGAGTGTGTCGCCAGAATCTGCTCGCCGGTTCGGATATGCCATCCGATATCCGCATCCGCCAGCGGCCGATTCGACAAAGGCCCCGCCAGCAGCGACCAGAAAAGAAAAATGAAAATGACGTCCCGGACAGAAGGCAGGAGAAAATGCACGGCTGACGAACTGGGCTGCGCCGGGGTCATCAAAGTGTGAGTGTATAAGGTTTCAAGGACATCGGGTGATCGGGTCATCCGGTCATCGGGTGATCCGAAAAGCGCCCGATCACTAGATGACCCGATGTTCTTGACTCCAGATGGCCCGATGATCCGATCACCCGAGGACTCGATGTCCTTGAAGCATGGTATTTACCTAGTAGCGTAAATAGCCAATCCCCACGCGCATATTGTGCAGAAGGCTCTCCGGCATGGTCACGGCGATGGTCAGCCCCAGCACCGCGTGCACAATGCCGATGGGATAGATACTGCGGCAGCGCCGGAACATCTCACAGAAGAACAGCCCTCCCGCCAGGGTGAAAGTCGTCAGGATGGGACTGGGCAGGTGAGCGCCAGCAAACAACGTCGCCGCGACCCAAACCGCTACCGCACTCCGATCAGGCCTTCGCAACGCGTGAAGAAAAACGATTGCAGCATGAATTCCTGGACCAGCGCCCAGGCCACGTACTCCCACGTCAGGTGAAGGCTCGGCCACGTCGGATTCGCCGGAATCTGGCCGCCAGCCCAAAAGTTTTCGACTGAACAGCCATTCTGCGAATCTCTATAGTAGAGCAACTGACCTAAAGCCAATGAACAGCAAGACGAAACCGCGGGTGGTGATCGTAGGGGCTGGTTTCGGGGGCCTGACCGCCGCCCGCCGGATTGCCCGGCTCCCGGTTCAGGTTACGGTTGTTGACCGGAAAAACCACCATACCTTCCAACCGCTGCTCTATCAGGTCGCTACCGCCGGCCTGTCTCCCGGCGAAATAGCAGCGCCCATCCGTTGGATACTGAGAGCCCACTCCAATGTTGAAGTGTTGCTTGAAGAAGTGGTCGATTTCAAGCTGGAACAGAAGAAAGTCATTACGAAGGAGCAGGTACTTGACTACGACTTTCTGGTCATCGCTTCGGGGGCGACCCACGCTTACTTTGGCCACCAGGAATGGGAATCTCTGGCGCCCGGACTGAAGACGATTGAAGACGCCCTTGAAATCCGCCGCCGGGTTCTGCTGGCCTTCGAACTGGCCGAGCGTCACAATAAGACCGCCGAAGGCGAAAGCGGATCTTTGCTACAGTTTGTGGTCATCGGAGGAGGCCCCACTGGCGTCGAACTCGCGGGAACGCTGGCTGAAATCGCGCGCCACGCACTGAACCACGAGTTTCGCAATATCGACCCGAAGCAAACCCGCATCCTGCTCATCGAAGGCAGCCCCCGGGTTCTCGGAGCATATTCCGAAGAACTTTCCCGCAAGGCCGAAGCTCAACTGCGACGCTTGGGAGTCGAGGTTCGCACATCCCAACTCGTCACCCGCATTGAACCCGGCGCGGTTTGGGTCGGCGACGAAAAGATTCCATCGCCAGTGGTGTTATGGGCAGCGGGCGTCGCCGCTTCGCCACTGGGCCGAAAGTTGGGTGTTCCCGTCGACCGCGCCGGTCGCGTGCTCGTCCAACCCGACCTCAGCATTCCCGGACATCAGGAAGTATTCGTGGTTGGCGACCTCGCCGCGCTCCAGGACGAAAACGGCAAGATGCTCCCTGGGGTCGCGCCGGTCGCCATCCAGCAAGGGGATTGGGTTGCAGAAACGATCGCCCGCGACCTTGAGCATCAACCGCGGTGCAACTTTCATTATCACGACAAAGGCAGCCTGGCCACGATTGGCCGCGCCGCTGCCGTCGCCCAGTTCGGCAAGTTCGAGTTGTCCGGCTATTTCGCCTGGCTGGCGTGGCTGTTCGTCCACATTCTTTTCCTGATCGGATTCCGCAATCGCCTGCTGGTGATGGTCCAGTGGGCCTGGTCGTATCTCACCTATGAGCGCGGCGCTCGCCTCATCACCGGCAGCGACGAACTCCCGGGCTGGACCCAGGCCCCGCCCCAGCCCGAAAAAGACGAAATCACTGAGCCGGCTGTTCCCGCAGGCGAGCCACGCTCGTGATGTGCCATCTCCGCTGCCGATATAATGAACTTGTCGTGAAACGCGCCGCTGTTTTCGTCTTTCTGGTTTCGCTGCTTTTCTGCCCGTCGCTTCGCGCCCAAGACAGCCCCGCCTCCGGTCGAACTGTGATCGGCCAGACTGTGGTCGGTCGGACCATGGTCGTGATTCCCTTCGAGAATGCTTCTCCGACTCCAGGCCTGGAATGGCTCGGCGAATCTTTTCCCGAAACCTTCCACGAACAACTCAATTCTCCGGTGCTGTACGTAACCAGCCGCGACGAGCGACTTCGGGCCTACGATCGCCAGGGCGTTCCGGCCGGCGTTCACGCTTCGCGCGCCACCCTCTACCGCCTCGCCGAGCAGATGGATGTCGATTACGCCGTGCTCGGCTCTTATAAGTATGACGGCGCACGCCTGACTGCAATCGCCCAGTTGCTCGACATGCGGGCCCAGAAACTCTCGCCCGAAGTCACCGAGTCCGCGCCACTGGCCGATCTCGGCAGCCTGCAATCCGCGCTGGCCTGGGATTTGCTTCGTCTGATCCGCGCCGACTTCTCCGAGCCCAAGGACAAGTACGTCGCGAGCGTCGCTCCCGTGCGCCTGGATGCCCTGGAAAATTACGTACGCGGCATCCTGGCTACTACCGCTGAAGAAAAAGTGCAGCGCTATCGCGAAGCGGTCCGCCTTAACCCGGATTATGCTCAAGCCTGGCTGGAACTGGGTAAGACTTACTGTGCCCAGCGCGCTTATGAGCTGGCGATCGCTGCTCTGGGCCAAGTCCAGAAATCTTCCGCAGTCGCCCGCGAGGCAAATTTCTATCTCGGTCTCGCCGCTTACTCTCACGGAGACCTCGCGAAATCCGAAAGCGCCTTTGAGTTCGTCGCCGCGCGCCTGCCTTTGGCCGAGGTATATAACGACCTCGGGGTGGTCGCTGCCCGCCGCGGCCAGAAGAAGGCCGTCGACTATTTCGAGCGAGCGATTCAGAACGATCCCAGCGACCCTGACTACCACTTCAACATGGGAGTGACTCTTACCGTGGCTGGCGATCGCGCCGGCGCGACACGCGAACTGCACACGGCGCTCGATCATCGCCCGAACGACGCCGAAGCTAAAATGTTGCTCGAGTCGCTGACACCCCCTGCTGGCGGCGGTATCGTTCCGAGCAGCGCGACGTCGAAGGCGCCAATCGAGCGCATCAAGCGCAACTACGAGGAAGACGCCTTCCGCCAGATGACCACGCAAATGGGGAGCTGGGCGGAGCAGCGATTTGCCCGATCCGATCCCCGCGCCCACGCCCGCTTTCACCTCGAACTCGGCAAGGAACTCCTGGCCCACGGATTCACCACCGAAGCCGAGGCCGAATTCCGTCACGCCGCTGCGGTGGATCCGTCGAGCACCGCACCCCTCACAGCTCTTGCCGAAGATTACGACGCTCGGGGCAACGCTCGCGAGGCCCGCGCCCAGGCCGAAGCCGCTCTCCGCATTCGCGAGTCTGCGGAGGCCTACCTGGTTCTGGCGCGGCTCGATTTGCGAGAAAATAGAATGGAAGCGGCCGCCCAGAACATCAGTCGGGCGCTGCAACTGGAGCCCGGCAATCCCGCAGGCCAGGATTTGAAGCGCACCTTAGCAGCCAAGCTTGCGGAGAAAGCGCAGCCGCTGTCACAGCCATGAAACCGTCTCGATTTTTCGCCTCTCGATTGTACCCAGCTCGTGTCGGGACGGGCGCCGTCGCCCGTTCGCGTAGGGACAGCCGCCCTCGGCTGTCCATCCGAGCGCAGCTCGGCAGATGCCTGCGGTCACGGCAACTCTGGGTTCGCCATGCGGCCTGCTGCTTCGCAGTGCTCCTTCTGTTCACCACCTTTTCTTCCGCCGACGTCCTGAAGATCTCAATCAACGATGCCATCCAGCCCGCCACCGCCGAATACATTGGCCGTGCGCTCGATGTGGCAGCCGCCAACCACGACCAAGCCCTGCTGATCGAGATGAACACCCCCGGGGGACTGGTAGATTCGACTCGCGAAATCATCGAAAAAATCGTGGCCTCGCCGGTGCCGGTCATCATCTACGTGACACCTAGCGGCAGCCGCGCCGCATCGGCCGGCTTTTTCATTCTCGAATGCGCGGACGTTGCAGCCATGGCGCCCGGAACCAACACCGGCGCAGCGCATCCCGTCATCCTCGGCGGCGAAAAAATGGACGACGTGATGAAACAGAAAATGGAGAATGACGCCGCAGCCCTGATGCGCTCGGTCGTTGCCAAGCGCGGTCGCAACGTTGAGCTGGCGGAGAGTGCCGTGCGCGAGTCGAAGTCCTTTACCGACCAGGAGGCACTCGACAAGAAACTGATCGAGTACGTCGCTTCGAGCGAGCAGGACCTGTTCCACCAGTTGGCCGGGAAAAGCTTCAAACGATTTAATGGAACGACCGTCACGCTGAGCCTGGCCGACCAACCGGTGCGCGACTATCGAATGACGCTCAAGGAGCGCATCCTCTCCTACCTCATGGACCCGAACGTCGCGTTCATTCTGCTGGCCATCGGAGCGCTCGCGCTGTATGCCGAATTCAACCACCCCGGCGCGGTCATTCCCGGAACCGTGGGCGTGGTCTTCATTCTTCTGGCGGCGTTCGCCTTGAACCTGCTGCCCGTGCGCTTCGCGGCGATTGCCATGATCATCGGCGCCTTTGCGCTGTTCGCCGCTGAAGCCAAGTTCGCCAGCCACGGCGTGCTCACCACTGGCGGGATTGTCCTGTTGACGATGGGCGGCCTGTTCCTGGTCGACGCGCCCATCCCCGAAATGCGCGTCCGCCTCGTGACCGCGCTCGCCGTCAGCATCCCGCTCGGACTTATCACGGCCTTCCTGATGAGCATCGCCGTGCGCGCCCGCCGCCACAAGATTGTCACCGGCAAACAAGGATTGATCGGCGAAATCGGAATTGCGCAAACCACGCTGGCGCCTGCAGGAAAAGTATTCGTGCACGGCGAGGTTTGGGACGCATTTTCCGCCGTCCCCGTTCCCGCCGGAGAACGCATCGTCGTGCGGCAGGTCGATGGACTCACGCTCCGGGTCGATCCGGTAGCGGCGACGAGAACAGTCATGGCCTGAATACTAGGGTCGCTGTTTGCTTCTCAGAGCTATCAACCCGGGTTCGCCGCTACCCCTACCCCCCCTTTTTTTCGGTATATTAGAATCATAGGGTTAGCGGAAAGTTTTCGCAAAGTATTCAAGAATAATGACTTATATGGAAAGTATTCCGGAATAAGGACTTAGCTCGATATTTGGCTCATCCGCAGGATTTCAGCGGCGGGCTGACGCCTGATCACCTCAACTTTATGTTGTCAAAGAGCGCCCGACAAGTGGGCTGGGGCAGCTTCGAGGGGCGTCTTGGTTGACGGGCACAGCTCGGCCCTGCCACAGGTCGATCTCCATTCTCGCCGGCGGGCGGTTAGAAGTCTGTGACGCTGCACACAGCGCGTTTGTGATGAAAAAGGTCAAAGGCCCCGCCCAAGCAAAGCTTGGACGGGCCACCCGCCCGCCGTCTTCGACGTTAGGATGGTGTACTCGACCCGTACACCGTGAACATCACAACTGCAGCAGCCGCGCACGCGCTTTCTTGCACGCCCGCACCAGGTCCTCGTCCAAGGTAGCAATTGGTAAGCCGCTGTCCAGACCCAGATCGAGGTAAGCCGCATCGTACGCAGTCAAGCCGTGCTCGCGGCTGAGGCGTTGGATCCGGTCAAAGACAACTCTGGCGGGAAACTGTTCCAGCACGATAGGGAGCGTCGCCAGGTCGTCGAGAAAGCTTCGCACCAACTCCTTGGAAATACGCTTGCGTTTTTCTCCAACCAGCAAGGCGTTCAGAACCTCGTGCGGCCAGAAGGAGGGCGCAAGTGCGGTATCGCCGCGTTTGAACATGCCGGCTACGTGCTGCGCCATAGCAGCATTCTCATCGGGAAAACACCAGGTCAGGACGACCGAAGCGTCGAGGACAAACCGGCTCACCGGCGTCCTTCCGGTCGTACATCTCGTCTTCCTTCATTGATCAGATCTTTGATTTTCAGCCCACGCAAAGACAACCTGTGGCGCTGGCCGAAACTAGCCAGTCGCTCCGCCGCCTCCGCTGCGGAGCCGCCCTGGGCCTGGGCGCGCTCCTTCAGCAGCGCTCCCAGCAACCGCGAAACGCTGGTATCCCGGCGCGCCGCCTCGATCCGGGCCCACTGGGCCACGTCTTCTTCCAGCGTTACGGTTACGTTGCGTAAACGACGAGTCGACGACACGAACTTAGTGTAACACGAGCTTCGTGTCTTAAGGAGTTAGCTCGCATTTCCGCCTCTCGGAGGGCTTTCGACAGCGGACTGACGCCCACCCACCTCCAACTTCGTGTTGTCAAAGAGCGCCCGACAAGTGGGGCTGGGGCGGCTTCGAGGGCCGTCTTGGTTGACGGGCAGAGCTCGGCCTTGCCACAGGTCCATCTCCATTGTCGCCGACGGGCGGTTAGGGGTCTGTGACGCGTGGCCCGGGCGTTTGTGATGAAAAAGGGGTTGGTCAGATTGCGGCGGACAGCGAAAAATCCCAAGAAAAGAAAGCTAGGGGCATGGCATGGCGGGTTGTAAGTCATTGATAATGCTCGTGGTTGTTTGTGGTTAAATAGCCACTAGCGGGTGCATTTTACACTGTAATTATTACAAAACTCGTTATTTGGTCGGAGGGGAGATCGTGGTCGGCGAAAAATTCCAGGCGACGGGCGGACTTGGAATCCTACCCTTCAAGAAACGAAGGGTGGGGTGGGGTCGAACGGTGTCGGCTGTTCGGCAGGCCCCTTCTCGAAAAGCGCGAGAAGTGGCGCACCCCCAGTTATTTCGGCCCATGTTAAAGGACAAACCCGGCCTATACTTGCCCGTTAATGTGGCCCACCCGCCACTGTATGAACGGGGCGCTGCAGGAGTCGCGGGCACGGGGAGAACGTCTTGACACTTCGCTGGAGTGTTGGACGTGTAGGGGTCCCTTCGGCTACGTAGCTGCTTCGCTCCGCGAAGCGGCTACTCCGCTCAGGATGACATTTATAGAGGACACCCGCATCTTCCTCAATAACTCCGTTGGCATGTCGTCACCGCCAGCAACCGCTCGCTTGCGCTACAATCCGCTCATACTCTGAATAACGAGTTGCGTGGAGGCGTATATGGAGCTCGGGTTTCCGGTGGTCACCGTTGGCATCGTCATCGTCATCATCTACCTGCTGAGTTCGATCAAGATTCTGGCCGAATATGAGCGCGGCGTCATTTTTCGTCTCGGACGCTTGCTAGGGCAAGCCAAGGGCCCGGGCGTAATTTTGGTCTTCGCCCCGGTCGACCGCATGGTGCGCATTTCGCTGCGGCAGGAAGCGCTCGAAGTTCCGCCGCAGGACATCATCACCCGCGACAACGTCACCTTGAAAGTCAACGCGGTCATTTTCCTGCGCGTGATCGAGCCCAACAAGGCCGTGGTGGAAGTCTCCAATTACGTCTACCAGACTTCGCAGTTTGCGCAGACTACTTTGCGCTCCGTGCTTGGCGAACAGGAACTCGACGAATTGCTGGCTCACCGGGACAAAATTAACCTGCGCCTGCAAAGCATCCTCGACACGCACACCGCGCCTTGGGGCGTGAAGGTCGCCAACGTGGAAGTCAAGCAGGTGGATATGCCCGAGTCCATGTTGCGCGCCATGGCCAAGCAGGCGGAGGCGGAACGCGAAAAACGCTCGAAGATCATCCACGCCGAAGGCGAGTTCTCCGCCGCCCAGCGCCTGGTGGATGCCGCGCACCTGTTGGCGACCGAACCGATCAGCATCCAGTTGCGCTATCTGCAAACGCTCACCGAAATCGGCGTCGAGAAAAACACGACCGTCGTGTTCCCCGTGCCGATCGACTTCTATTCCGGTTTGCAGAACTTGCTCGCAGGCGCGCCCAAACCGACCGCACCGGCAGGAAGCTAGCAGGCTGCGGAAAGAGTCGATTTTCGATGGCCAGCCCCTGAAGGGGCGTCTGATTTCGAGAAGGTTACGGCATCGCTCAAGCGATGCCCTGATACGAAACACGGGCTTTTCAGCAGCCTACTGTGAGGTCAACTCTACTTCCCATGCCCACGGCGCCACAAGATACGGAGATCTCCCTCGGCACTGGCCGCATGCTGGCCCTTTTCTTCGCTCTTGTTCTGGCTTGCGCTTTCTTCTTTGCCATCGGCTTTTCGCTCGGCAGAAGAACCACGCTGGCAGGCGCGGGCAGCTTGCGGAGCGCTCCCGCTGGAGCTCCGGCAACCATCGTTCGGCCCTCGGCCGCAAAAAACGACGCTCCCCGGCCCACGCCGGAGTCTGGCGATTTTAGCTTTTACAAAGCCGTAGGCGAGAAGAATGCTAACGCCGCGCTCACGCCTCAGGATTCCAAGGCGCAACCGGCGACCTCAACCGCAGCGGCCCCAACCGCGGAAGCGCCGCCAAAGACCCTCCCAGACGCCGCAACCGCAGCGCCATCGAGCGGCGGTTACTACGTACAGGTCGCCGCGGTGAGCCGCCAGGAAGACGCCGAAGCGCTCGTTGAAGCTCTGAAGAAGAAACAGTATCCAGCGTTCTCCGCTACCAATCCTTCCGTCGACAAGTTCTATCACATTCAGGTCGGACCCTACGCCGACCTGAAAGACGCCGAGGCTATGCGCGCCCGTCTCATCAGCGCCGGCTACAATCCAATTGTGAAAAAATGAGCTACGGCTTCGAGCAGACCGTTTGCCCGCAGCTCGTGGCTCGTAGGTCGCAGCTTGCTTTCTGTTACCCTTCCTGATCATGGCTCACGCCGCTCTCAATCTTGATCGCTTCCTGCACGCCATCGCCGACCCCACCCGCCGCCGGATTCTGCGGGCGCTCAAGGAAAAAGGCGGATGCTCCCTGGACAAGGAAACCGGGCTCTGTGCTTTCGACATCGAGCAGCGTGTGAAGCTGGCGCAGCCTACCGTTTCGCATCACATGCGAATCCTGGAAAAGGCCAGCCTGGTGGAAGCCAAGAGAGAGGGGCACTGGCGCTGGTACCGGCGCAACGAAAAATTGATTACAGAAATGATGCGGGGACTGAAGGGACAACTTTAAGCGGATCCAGCTGCGGCTATGCTCCCGCGCTCGCCACGGCGGTTTTTTCTTCGTCTTTCTCCTTCGTCTTCATTGCAGGTTTCCCTTCCCTCTGGCTCAGAGCACGCACCTGTGAGATCAGGTCGGCTACCTCAAACGGCTTAGCCAACGATGGCACGGCGTGTTCTTGCAGGAAACTTCGAGTCTGCTGGTCGGTCACAGTGGAAAAGGTCAGCAGTAGCCCTTTCTCCAGACCGGGGCGGTTGGTCGCGATCCACTCGTAGATTTCCCGCGCGCTGCACCCGCCCGGCATACGACCGTTCATCACGATCACGTCGAAAGCGCCGCTACGGAGCCGCTGCTGCATGTCCTCCACGCTCAGGGAGGCAGTGACTTCGGCTCCCGCACCGACCAAGACGTCTCGTTCAAATTCCAACACCGCTTCTTCGTCTTCAACCAAGAGCACGCGCCCTACCAGCACCGACTCTCGCCGCGTGGACACCACCGCCTCCGGCAACGCTGGTTTCTCGCTGGCCAGCAAACGGACTTCAATCGTCGCTCCGCCCTCTTCCCGGTTGCGCGCCACGATTTCCCCGCCATGTTCCTTGACGATCCCGTAGCAGATGCTCAACCCCAGGCCGGTTCCCTTGCCCACCGACTTGGTGGTGTAGAAGGGATCGAAAATTCGGCTGGGGTCCTTGATTCCCGGACCGCTGTCATGGAACTCCACGCACACGAAGGCGTCTTTCTTGAACACGCGCACTTTCAACACACCGCTGTTGCTGCCCTCCGCCATCGCATCGAGGGCGTTGTTGACAATGTTCAGGAAGACCTGCTCCAACTGATGCGGATCGGCCACCACCGAGGGCACGTCCTCGGGGATTTCGCGTTCCAGGGTAACGTTGTTGACCTTCAAATCGTATTCGCGCAGAGTGAGTGACTCTTCCAGTACCTTGCGCAAATCCACTTCCTGCTTCTGCGGCTTGCGCTGGCGTGCAAAGGAAAGCAGATTCTGCACCACCCGGTGGGTCCGCTGGGCCTGCTTGAACAGCTTACGCACATAGTCGGCGGAACGGTGGTCAAGGCCCGCACCTTCCAGCAGTTGCGCGTAACCGAGGATTGCGGTCAATGGATTGTTCAACTCGTGCGCCACACCAGAAATCAATTGCCCGACGGCGGACATCTTCTCGCTCTGCAGCAGTTGCTCCTGCGTCCGCCGCAAGTCTTCGTAGGCCCGGCAAGTCTCCTCGTAGAGCTGCACCTTTTCGATCGTAGTTGCCAGTTGCCGGCTGATGGCGACCAGCAGATTCTCATCGTTACTCGAATAATGCCGGTCTTCCTTGCTGGCAATACCCATGATGCCGATGGGTTTGTCCTTACTCCAGAGCACAACCCAGATCCAGTAGGGCAACCGGTCGGCACACACAAACTCGACCACCGCCGGGGGCAGGTGCGGCATAAAATCCTGCGTCACCACCTCCGCTCGCGAGCGCATCACCAGATCGCCCAGGCCTTCTGGGAAGACGACTTCGGCCATGCGCACGCGCGCCTCGCTGCGCGGGCCCCAACCCGCGCGCCGCCGGTAGGTGCCATCCGGTTCCGCTGCCAGATAGACCGAGCCGGTCTCCGCTCCAAACAGCGAGATCACCTGGCGCAGCGTCAGGTTCAGAATTTCATCCAGATCGAACGACTGCGTCGCGATGACTGCCATGGCGTTGAGCGCGTTCAACTCGCGGTTGCGCCGCCGCATCTCGTCTTCCGAGCGTTTCTTCTCCGTGATGTCGAGAACGAAGCCCTGATAACGTTCAATGTATCCGCCCGGATCGCGCGTGGCAAAGCAGCTCTGCGCCACCGTCAGTAGCGTGCCATCTTTGCGCCGCACCGTAATCTCAAAGTTGCGCACGTAATTGTGCGCCTCGATTTCCTTGCGAAAAGCCTCTCGCTCCTCAGGAACCGCGTGCAGCACGCTCCCCATGTCGAGCGCCATCAACTCGTCCCGGCTGCTATAACCGAGCATGGTGACAAAGGCGTCGTTGCAGTCGAGCAACTCGCCATCCAGCGTCGCTACGAACACGCCTTCCTGCGCCTGCTCAAACAGCATGCGGTACTTTTCTTCCGCCGCTTGACGCGCGGTCGTATCGTGCATCACATGGATGGTGCCCTTCTGCTGGCCTCCCTGCTCGGCATACGATGAGGTCGAAACCACCGACTGCCCGCCGAAACACGGATCCATTCCTTCCGTCAGTCCCGAGCCGCGTTCGCAATACGGGCATCCGCTCCAGGCGCGCTTTTGCGGTAGAACCTCTTCACACAGATTGCCCAATACATCGGCGGGCGCCTTTTCCAGTCGCTGCAGCAAGGCTTGATTGGTCTTGAGGATTCGGAAGTCTGCGTCATGCGCCAGAATCAGATCCTGGATGGAATCGAAGGTATTCATCCACTGCCGCTGGGAGCGCAGCACCTGCTCCAGCAACCGCAGATTCTCTACCGCAATCCCGAGCGTCTGCGCCACCGTTTCCAGAAACTCCAGTTCTTCCCGGGTGTGGTGCCGGCTGCCGGAGCAGCCGAGCGACAGCATCCCGATCACCGACTTCTTGCCCTGCACCGGCAGCAGCACCAGGTGATGAATGCCGCGCTTCCGCAGTTGTCCCCGCTCCGGCTCCGACCTCTCCGAGAGTTTTATCACCGCCGCCCGGTTGTCATGGAGCACGCGAGCCTGCGTTTCATCCGTCCCGGCTTGCCCGACGGCACGCAGAATTTCCGGCGACAGGCTGACGTGCTGCGTGGGCACCAGATGGTCACCGTCCATCAACTGGAACCAAGCTGCCTTCGCCCCCACGACGGATCTCAGTTTCTCCAGCGCGGTCTGCATCATCGGGCCGTGATTCTGGCTGCGCGCAATCGTGGCTGCCATCTCGTTCAGCATGGCCAGCCGGCGCGTGCGCAGCCGCGCGTCATCCAGCACCACGAGCAAGATACTCGAACCGAACAGCACTTCCGCCAACAGATAACCTTCACTTGGAATGCGACTGGTAAAGGGAGGCCAGTTCAGATTCAAGGTCAGCAGCCCGGCGCCGAACAGGAAGGGCCCCAGCCCAATACGCCCGAACCGGTACCGCAGCAGTTCGACGGCTGCCCCAACCGCGATCAGCCGGCATGCCACATCCAACCCGAGCCCGAGGGCCTTCGAATCGGGGAAATACAGCGGCCGCATGGCGGCGCAGACCATCATCACCCACGACACCGCCAGCAACACCGTCAGCGCTCGCCGCGCTTGCGCCGACATCAGCGCCGCCGCCGCAAACAACCCCATCGCCAGCACAAAGTCGGCCTGCGCGAATGCTGCCATCGACTTCGACGCGGCGTGCAACTCGCCCGCTCCCGCTACCCACAGAAACGCCCCATAGGCGACCCAGCTTGCTCCCCACGCCAGCAGACATCGCTCCCGAAACACCCGGAAGAAAAGCAGACTGACCACCACCACGATCAGGGCGGCCGTTTCCCGCGCCGTCAACCAGGGGACGGTCAACACGCCAACCGAATTCCCAAATAGCCCGGCAAGACCCATAGATAAGCGCACGAACACCTAAGCTTTAAATATCACGCTCGCCCTCCATCGTTACCGGATTTCCGTCTCCAGTTGGTTACTTTCGGAATGTAAGGTCGTGGCCTAAAATGAGCGATACATACACTCACCGCCATGCCTAATGACCGAATCCTCGTGGTGGACGACGAGGAAACAATCCGGGAGATTGTTTCCTCCATGCTCGGCGGAGCCCATTTTCGGACCCGCCAAGCGGCTAGTGGCATCGAAGCCCTCGCGATTCTGGAATCGGGTGACGAATTCGATCTCGTGCTCTCCGACCTGATGATGGCCGAGATGGATGGGATTGCCCTTTTGGAACGTGCCAAGGAACGTTACCCTGACATGCCGATCGTCATGGTCACTGCGGTCCACGACATTCAGGTCGCTCTGCAGGCTCTGCGCAATGGAGCGTACGACTACCTGCTCAAGCCTTTCGAGCGCGAGCAACTGCTGGCCACGGTCCGCCGTGCGCTTGAGAATCGCCGCCTCAAGCGCGAAAACGACGCCTATCGCACCAATCTCGAGGCGCTGGTTGCCGCGCGTACCCAGCAATGGAAAACGGCGCTTTCCAAGCTGGAGGAGTCCTATGACATCACGCTCGAAGCCTTGGGCGGTGCGCTCGACGCCAAGGACGCCGAAACCGAAGGCCACTCCAAACGCGTCACCGCATTCACCATCGCCATTGCGAGCAAAATGGGCCTGCTGAAAGAAGAGATCAGAGTGATCGCCCGCGGAGCCTTCCTGCACGACATCGGCAAGATGGCCATTCCCGATGCCATCCTGCTCAAGCCAGACAAGCTCACGGACGACGAGATGGCCATCATGCGCGAGCACTGTTACCGGGGCTACAAGATCATCTCCCGCATCCCGTTTCTTGCGGAGGCGGCCGAAATCGTTTACTCCCACCAGGAGCGCTACGACGGACTCGGCTATCCGCGTGGACTGAAGGGCGACGAGATCCCGCTCGGCGCCCGAATTTTCGCGATTGCCGATACACTCGATGCCATGAGAACCGACCGGCCCTACCGTCCCGCACAATCCTTTGAGGCGGCGCGCAAGGAAATCGAAAACTGGTCCGGTCGCCAGTTCGATCCAAAGATCGTCAAGGTGTTTCTCGAAATGCCCGACAATATCTGGGAAGACCTGCGGAAAGACATCAATGGGCAGAACCCGAATGGGCCTAGCCCGTCTTTCCCGAAGGTGTAACCGAGGACGCCGCTTCTGGCATGCAGCGCGGAGCGTGCAACCCTGATCGGCATTTCCTGCCAATCGCCAGGCATCGTTTTACGCGGATCGCCTCATCCAACCGAATAGTGAAGTCAATCCAAACGACCCCCAGCACGGTCGTGTTCCGCCGTTCTGGGGTGAATTAACCGGTGCCCGCCAGAATGCGCCTGCTTCGCATCTGGCGGGCAAACCGGGTTTTCTTTTGGTGTACCAGAAAATTTGCGAGGTCATCGTGAACAAACTCTCATCGTGGGTTGGAATACTCATTCTGACCGCCGCAACATCACTGCTGGCCCAGGCAATCGATCCGGCCATCGCGCCCATGGCTCCGCCGAACGCTGTCCCGGAAGGCACGACTTTCCTCGTCCGGCTTCAGGACCAACTCGACACCGCCGACCTGCATCCGGGCCAACACTTCAAAGTTAAGCTGGACGAAGATCTCATTTCCGCCAACGGCAACGTGATTCCCCGTGGCAAGAGGATCAAGGGTCACGTCAGTTCCGTGGAGCACGGCCTGCACGCACGCCTGCTGCTCAGCTTCGACGAAATCGAAACCAACCACGGATGGGTCGCGCTGATCGCGACGGTCACCGGAGTGCCCGGCGAACACGGTGTCAAGACGCCCGACTCCGAGGGTGAAATCGAAAACAAGGGGACGACCATAAAGCACACGATCGAAGACGCGGCCGTCGGCGCAGTCCTCGGCACCGGTGTTGGCGCAGCCGCAGGGGGTGCGAAAGGGGCCGGCGCTGGAGGAGCAGCAGGCGCAGGTGCTGGAGCCATGGCCAGCCTGCTTGCCAATCGCGACCTTCGGCTCGAAAAAGGGACCACGCTCGAGGTGCGCCTCGACCGCGCGCTGCAGATCCCCTCGCAGTGAAAACCGCTTAACTTCCCGGTAGAGACGCGGCTTGCCGCGTCTCCCTCGGCGGTGTCCTTCTTGGCCTGCAGTTTTTCTCGTTTCACTTCTTTCGATTGCAACTCGGGAAACTCATCGCGTTCTAACATCAGAGGTGTGTAAGGCAAGCTTTGAGCTTGTCGAAAAACTTTAGGAATTGTCATCCCGACTCCGAGCGAAGCCGAAGGGGAGGGATGTGCAGTTCCCAATATCCATCAATGATTCAGGAGACGTCCGATGAAAACCACCATGGTCACTCTTTGCGTTCTCGTTTTGAGTGCTCTCTCGATCGCGCAGAGTCCCACGCTCAACCCCATGCCCAACACCATTGTCGTCGGCGCCGACGGCAAATTTGAAACCGCGCCGGATACCGCGCTCATCCAGTTCAACATCTCGGCCCAAGCCGACAGCGCCAAAGACGCCTACGACCAGGCCGCCAAACAAGCCGAGGCCACGCGCCAGGTTCTGCGCGCAAACGGCATCGATCCCAAGTCTGCGGAAATCGGCTTCTTCTCTGTGAATCCCCAGTACGACTGGAAAAACCCGAAACATAAGGTCGTCGGCTATCAGGTCACGACCAGCGTCAGCTTGAAGCTCAAGGATTTTTCCAAGATCGGCCCCGTCACCCAGCAACTTGCTGACGCCAGCGTCGGTGAAAGCCAGTCGCTCAGCTACACGCTGGACTCGACCGACGAAGCCAAGAGCAAAGCCGTCGCCGACGCTTACCGGCGCGCCCGCGCTTCCGCGCAGTCTCTCGCCGTGGCCAGCGGACGCACGCTCGGCGAACTCTCTTATGCTTCCGTCGATACTTTCGAGAACATTCGCGTGATCGCCCCCATGCCGCACCGTGCCATGCCGATGGCGATGGCAGCGCAAGGCCCCGCCCCGACCGAGGAGTTCTCGCCCCAGAACGTGACGATTACCGCACACGTGAACGCCTTGTTTGCATTGAAATAGCCGATGTGGCGCGGACCCTAATCGTTGCGAACAATGACCTCGCGTCGTGCGGAAACCCGGCTCGCATCCACCGTCACTTCCCGCTGGATCTCCATCTCGATCGACGTACCCGGCTCCAGCCTCACATCGGCACCCCGGGAGAGCATTCCGACCGCCAGCCCTGCGACTCCTCCAATTCCGGCTCCGATCCCGGCTCCCTTCCCTCCGTTGGTCACAGCACCGATCACCGCTCCCGTGGTTGCTCCGCCCGCGGCTTCCCTGGCTTTTCTCCCAGCCTCGCTGTCCTGGCGAATCGTTCCTTCCGAATCTTTCATCGACGTCTTCTCCGCCCCGGGCGTGTTCTCCACCGCACCCCCCAGCATCACCGTATAGCCATTGGGATAAACCATCGAGGTGAAGTGGATCAGCACTTCGGCGCGCCCCTTCACGTGACCACCGCGCTGCGCGCGCGTGATCTTCCCTTGAATGTAGGTCCCCGCCGGAATCACGACCCGCTCGTTGACCACGAACGGAAAGGCAGTCTCCGCGTATACCGGGTCTCCGTCTTTAGCTGTCTTCGTCGAGATTGCCTGCTTCAGCGATAGTGGAACCCTGGTTCCCGCTGGAATGGTCAGCGTAGGCTTCCCAGAATCCACCGAAGGCGCAGCCGGGTCCGGGGCCGTTGACGTTTGTGCCGCCGCGATCCCCGCCAGCAGCAAAACCCAAATAGAAGCAGCACGAATCCTCATCGAACGCCTACCTCTTCAGGATAATTTAGCAACGCGCTTGCAACTCAGATGCACCCACCAGAGTGCCCGGTTAACTGAGAAATGCTAGCTGAGAACGTTTAGCCGAGAACCAGTGGATAGTTACTTCTTCTGCCAACCAACCCTAACTACTACTCTTCCGCGCCCGGCTCTCCAGCACATTGCCCATGAACTGTGACTGCAGTTTCTGCGCGCACCCCTCGCCGCAAACATGCACCGCGCCTTCCTGCACAGCCAATTTTTCGTCCCACGGCGCCAGATGCATCACCGGCAATTCGTAATCGCCAAACGAGCTCCACATTATCCACCAGCGGTCGCTCCCGCCTTTTAGCATCCCACAATTCGGGCCGGCACAACGGTAAAACGGACTCGGAATCAGAAGTAGATTTTCGGTCATGGCTAACCTGGGTACCTTGGGTCATTGTAGCTGAGGACTCCGCACGGGACCACGGGCTACAGACCATGGCTTGGCACGTGCTTTGAAAGTTATGCGCCCGCTACTTGTACAACAAATACTTTTCTCGCAGGCGCACAAATCTCTCCAGCCGATCCTGCCAGTCTTCGGCAATCCGCCTCGGATCCTCTCCCGCTTCGATCGCCTCGAACACCGCCTGATTCACCAGCAGATCCGCCATCCGCTCCATCTTGAAGTCATTCGGATATAGCCGATGCAGCGCCGACGCCAGTTCAATCCCCA
>Ga0209517_10002540_pt1 | contig 25492 bp, 18 predicted proteins | sample PeaSoiMetSII2010_FD_187695 | JGI IMG/M metagenome (GOLD analysis project Ga0209517, IMG submission 187695) | Peat soil microbial communities from Weissenstadt, Germany - SII-2010 (SPAdes) (version 2) | ecosystem: Environmental > Terrestrial > Soil > Wetlands > Peat | place: Germany... | reverse complement strand
GACCGAACGCACGCGCGAAATTGGCATTCGCAAAGCGCTCGGAGCGCGGCGGGATGACGTCCTGTTGCAGTTCTTGATCGAGTCGGTCATGCTGGCGCTGATCGGCGGAGTGCTGGGCGTTCTGTCGGGAGTGAGCGTTGCGGAGATCGTAACCGCGTTGATCGGCATGCCGTCGTCGATCAAGCTGTGGGCCGTGGCGGCAGGGTTATTCGTGGCGGGCTCGGTGGGAGTGTTTTTTGGAGTCTATCCCGCGCGCAAGGCAGCAAAACTCGATCCGATTGTGGCGTTGCGTTTTGAAATGTGAGGGCTTTCGGCTCCCGGCGTCCGGCTTCCGGAAACCGGAGCCCGGAAGCCGAAAGCCGAACCTATGATTCGTACGTCCGAATTCGGCGAAATCGTCCAGATGGCGACGGACACGATCCGTAGCAACAAGCTGCGCTCCGCCCTGACCGTGCTCGGCATTGTGATTGGCGTGGCCGTGGTCATCGGCGTTTCTTCCATCGGGCGCGGCCTCGACGAGAACGTCCGCGAACTGGTGGCCAGCATCGGATCGAACGTCATTTTCGTGTTCCACTTGGACTTCTTCACCTTTGGCCGCCTGACCGACGAAATGCGCACCCGCAGAGAGCTTACCTATGACGATGCGCTGGCGATGCGTGATCTGCCGCACGTCAAAGCCGTGTCGGCCGGCCTGCGAATCTTCCGCCCCGAGTTGGGTGTGGGCAGCTACGCGGTGAAATATCAGGGCAAGAAGGCCCGCAACACCATCCTCGAAGGCGACATGGCCCAGGCCAAGGATGTCTTCGACCTGCCCATGGCCACCGGCCGCTGGTTCAGCGACTTCGATGATGAACATCACTCGCCTGTGGTCGTGATCTGTTACCAGACCCAGCAGGAGCTGTTTGGCGATCAGGATCCGCTCGGCAAAGAGATCAACATCGAGGGCCGGCTGTTCGAGGTGATAGGCACGGTGACGAAGATCAAGTCAGTCTTCGGCGGTGGGAAGGACCCGAACGATAACCGCGTCATCATGCCCTTGAAGACCTTCAAGACTCTGCACCCGGAGATGAAGCAGCACGTGATCAGCGTCAAGGCCACGTCGCACGACGACATGCCCAAGGCGATGGACGAGATTCGCGAACTGCTGCGGCGCCGGCGGAGAGTTGCGTTCGATAAGCCGGATAACTTTGCGGTGATGACCTCGGATTCGATTTCCGATTTCTGGAACCAGCTGACGGGCGCGCTGTTCGTGGGCATGTTTGCGATTTCCAGCGTCGGGCTGGTGGTCGGCGGCGTGGGCGTAATGAACATCATGCTGGTCAGCGTGACCGAGCGCACACGCGAAATCGGCGTACGCAAGGCGATCGGCGCGCGCAAGCGCGACATCCTGCTGCAATTCACGCTCGAGGCCATCATGCTGACGGCAGTCGGCGGGGTCATCGGCATTCTGGCGGGTGCGCTGGTCGTCTGGATAATTCCTGCCGTGTGGCCGTCGTTGCCGGCGCGCATGTCGATGTTCTGGGTTACATTCGGATTCACGTCCGCGGCCGGAGTCGGGCTCGTGTTCGGAATCTATCCCGCGTGGAAGGCGGCGAACCTCGATCCGATTGAGTCGTTGCGGTACGAATAAGTTGGTTGCCCTTTCGTTGCTCTTGAATTCGTCCGAGCTCTTCTGTCATGCGAAAAAGTGAGTTCGGCGAAATCGTCCACATGGCGACGGAGACGATTCGCACCAACAAGCTGCGCTCGGGCCTGACTATGCTGGGAGTCGTGATCGGCGTTGCCGTGGTGATTGGCGTCTCCTCGATCGGCCGCGGACTCGACGACAACATTCGCGATCGCCTCGCTACCGTTGGGTCCAACGTTATTTTCGTCTTCCATCTGGAGCCCTTCACCTTCGGGCGAATGTCGGAAGAGATGCGGGCTCGCAAAGAGCTGACGTTAGAGGACGCGGAAGCGCTTCGGGAGTTGCCTCATGTCCGGGCGGGATCTGCAATTCTTCGTTTACTTCGTCCTGAAATCGGGAGCGGCGAATACGCAATCAAATATCAGGCGCGGAAGGCGAGGAATACCATCCTCGAGGGAGACACCGCCTCGATGATGGATGTGGAGGATCTGCCGATCGCCAGCGGCAGGTGGTTCAGCGAGTTCGACGACGAGCATCGCTCTCCGGTTGTTGTTCTTTGCCACGACACGGCCGAAGAACTGTTTGGGAACGAAGACCCGTTGGGCAAAGAGGTCAGCGTCGAAGGGCGGTTGTTTCAGGTCATCGGCACCGTGGGCAAGATTCAGTCAGTGTTCAACCAGGGAAGGGACCCGATCGACAACCGCGTCATATTCCCGCTCAGTACGTTCAAAATGCTGCATCCGGAGTTGAAGCAGCACTGGATCGTCGTCAAAGCCACCTCTCACGAAGATATGCCCAAGGCCATCGACGAGATCCGGGAATTGCTGCGGCGCAGGCGAAAGGTCCCCTTCGACAAGCCAGACAACTTTGCCATCTTCACTTCCGAGTCGATCACCGAGGTGTGGAATCAGATTACCGGCGGCCTGTTTGTGGGCATGTTCGCGGTTTCCAGCGTTGGATTGGTGGTGGGCGGCGTCGGCGTGATGAATATTATGCTGGTCAGCGTGACCGAGCGCACTCGCGAGATCGGGGTACGCAAGGCTGTCGGCGCTCGCAAGCGCGACATCCTGCTGCAATTCACGCTGGAGGCGATCATGTTGACCACGGTGGGTGGCGTGATCGGCATCCTCACGGGTGCCATGATCGTCTGGGTCATTCCTTCGGTGTGGCCGTCTTTGCCGGCGCATTTGTCGATGTTCTGGGTTTCCTTTGGTTTCAGCTCTGCCGCCGCAGTCGGGCTGGTCTTCGGAATCTATCCTGCGTGGAAGGCGGCGAATCTCGATCCGATTGAGTCGTTGCGGTACGAATAAATTGGCCTGCGCCCGCGCATGATTCATTTCACTGGCAAGATTTTCCAGTTCGTCGCGTTTCTCGGCTGCCTGTCCAGTTCCGTTTACTATCTGATTTGCTTGTGGGGCGCAGCTGTGTTCTTGCGCGGACGGAAGGGTGTCGTGACCGCCCGCCCCCCCCAGACCTTGCCCCCTGTCTCGATTCTCAAGCCGCTCAAAGGAACCGACCCGGACATCTACGAAAGTTTCCGCAGCCACTGCCTGCAGGACCATCCCGAATACGAAATCATCTTCGGCGTGAGCGATCCCGGCGATCCCGCCGTCGCCAGCGTGCAGCGACTGCAGTGCGAATTTCCCAACCGTGCCATCCGCCTGGTGGTTTCTCCCCATCAACTCGGCGCCAACGTGAAGGTCAGTAATCTCGAACAAATGCTTTCCGCGGCTCGCTACCAGCACTTGCTGGTCAACGATGGCGACATTCGCGTCGAGCCCGATTATCTTCGCCGCGTTCTCGCGCCGCTGGAGGACGTGCACGTCGGAATGGTGACATGTCTGTATCGGGGCGTGGCGGGGTCGACCTTCGGCTCGCGATTGGAATCCCTCGGCATCAGCACGGATTTCTGCGCGGGCGTTTTGGTGGCGCGTCAACTGGAGGGCGGCCTCCGGTTCGGACTCGGCTCGACGCTGGCTTTCCGGCGAACCGACTTGGAGCAAATTGGCGGGTTCAAGTCCTTTGTCGATTTCCTGGCCGACGACTACGAACTAGGCCGCCGCATCGCTGGTCTCGGCCTCCGAGTTGTTCTCTCAGACGTTGTGGTGGAGACTCATCTTCCGGCCTACGATCTGCGGGGATTCTTCGCCCATCAACTGCGCTGGGCTCGCGGCGTGCGCGACTCGCGTGCTGGAGGCTACATCGGCCTGGTGTCCACGTACGGCCTGATGTGGGCGCTGCTCGCGCTGATCGCCGCTCGCGGTGCACCCTGGTCGTGGGCGGTGCTGGGTGTGACCGTACCGTTGCGTTTGGCGGTAGCGCTAGTGGTGGGCAAATCCGTGCTGCAAGATCCCCACTTGCTCAGGCACTTGTGGCTGCTACCAGTTCGCGATCTGGTTGCCGTCGCGGTGTGGATCGCGAGTTTCGCGGGTCACACGGTAACCTGGCGCGGCGATCGCTTTGAATTGAAGAATGGCCGCCTGACTCGCATCGCCCCGTAGCTGCCTCTTCGAACGCGCTATTTCTTCGGCGCGGGAATCAGTTCGAACCGCCCATCCGCAAAGAGCCGGTAACGCCGCCCCCGCCAGGAAATCGTATTGCCGAAAAAGCCTGCGAGCCAGAAGCAGAATCCCAGCAAGTCTTCGATCGGCAACAACAGCCAGTTGATCCTCGCCCGCAAGACGCTCGCTGAAACCATATAGGCCGCCACCCCACGCACGATCAGGGCGACAGGCAGAATCGGCCACCACGCGGGCGACGCCGCGCAGACCAGCAGCGCCAGCGGCAAGGGCATGGTAAACAACTGCCCCACATATCCCGCCGGCCGCGAACGGCGCGTGCTGCGGGCCCAGCGCAACCGGTGCTCCACATTCTGCTGCAGGGTCGCGCTCCCGATATGGTGTTCGATCACGTACGAAGAAAGAATCACTGCGTTCCCAGCCTCGGCGACGAGCTTGCCAATCACAAAGTCTTCCGCCAGATAATCCTTCACCCGCTCGAAGCCTCCGATCGATTGCAACGCACCGCGCCGCGCTGCGATGGTCGGCCCCACCGCGAAGTGCATGCCTTCGAGCAGCCTCGCCACCAGGGCGCTCCCCCAAAAATCGGTGTTCATGCCGGTGGCTTCCAGCCGCGACCAGAAACTCGCTCCCGGTACCGCGCGGTACGGGCAGGTCGCCACTCCCAGATGAGCGTCCTGAAACTCCGCCGCGATCGTGCGCAGAAGATCCGGCGTCACCCGAATATCGCTGTCGCTCATCACCAGCAGATCGTGGCTAGCCGCAGCCATCATCCGATCGAGGCTGAACACCTTGGCATTGGGATACGGCGGCTCGCCGGTCAGCACCAGCCGCGAGGGAATCTTCGGATATTCGCGCTGCAGGCGGGCTACAACTTCTGCTGCGCGATCATTTTCGGTTCGAACCGCGAACAGGATCTCAAACGCCGGGTAGTCCTGCTCAAAAAATGTCCGCAGATTCGATTCCAGGTCAAGGTCCAGCCCCGCTAGAGGCTTAAGGATGCTGATCGGTTCAGCGGAACGCAAGGCTGGAGGCCGCACCGCCAGGTAGCGCACTGCGGCCAGGATTTGCAGCAGAGAATAAACAATGGCTCCGCAAAGGATGAGAAGCAAAATGCCAGCCAGCATTTTGCCCGGACGCATGTCGAAGAAAAGTAGAAACAGCGCGCTGCTTGCGCCTGGGAGCATGGAGCGAACCAAGACCAAGGCAGCAATTATACCTAGACGTCGTGCTCTAGGCAGGATTCGCGCCCGGACTCAGAGCGGTTCGAATCTTCAGGGAGAGTTGCTTCAACGTATACGGCTTCTGCAGGAAGTTCGTTCCCAGGTCGACCACTTTGTGGTCGAGCACGGTCTTTCCGGCATAGCCGGAAACGAACAGGATCTTGGTATCGGGCCGCAGTTGCGCGAGTTCCTTGGCCAACAGCCCGCCACTCATATTCGGCATCACTACATCCGTCACCAGCAAGTGGATCGTCGATCCATGGTTCTTTGACACCAACAGGGCATCGACACCATCTTTGGCTTCGAGCACTGTGTAACCCTGCAGGCTAAGGAATTCTGCGGTCGCCCGCCGCACGGCCGACTCGTCTTCCACCAGCAGGACGGTTTCCGATCCGCGCGCCGCGCTCGCAGTCCCGATTTCCTCGGTCTCGGCCCGGTGCTCTCGCCCGGCCACGCACGGCAGGTAGATCTTGAATACTGTGCCCATCGTCGGCTCACTATAGGCCCAGATGAAGCCTTTATTCTGTTTCACAATTCCGTAAACGGTTGCCAGGCCTAACCCGGTGCCGTTGCCCGAGGGCTTGGTGGTGTAGAACGGTTCGAAAATGTGCCCCAGGTGCTCCGGAAGAATTCCCGTCCCGTCATCGGTGATGGTGATCAGAGCATAGCGTCCCTTGGGAACGAGAGCTTTTTTGCATTGAACGTAGTTGTCATCGAGCCTCACGTCACTGGTCTCGATCCGCAAGTGGCCGCCTTCCAGCATCGCGTCCCGCGCATTGGCAGCCACGTTCATCAGAATCTGTTCGATCTGCAGCGGATCCACCCGCACCCGGCCCAATCCCTGGCCGTGCACGAAACTGAGTTCGATATCTTCCCCGATCAGCCGGGGCAGGGTGTTCGCAATGGGTGCGATCACCGCATTCAGGTCCGCCACCCGCAAGGCTTGCGGTTGTTTTCGGCTGAACGCCAGCAATTGCCGGGTTAACCCCGCCGCTCGCCGCGCTGCCAGGAGGATTTCCTGAATCTTGGATTCCAGCGCGCTGTGTTCCGCCACCGTGTCCAATGCCAGTTCCGCATAGCTGGTAATGATGGTCAGCAGGTTATTGAAGTCGTGAGCCACGCCCCCGGCCAGGTTGCCGATGGCGTCCATCTTTTGGGACTGCGCGAGTTGGGCTTCCAGGCGCAGCCGTTCGGTGAGATCGCGCGCGTTCGAAATGAAGTGGGTAATGACTCCCGCCGCATCCCGTACCGGGCCGATACTTTCCTCCACGTAATACAACTCACCGTTCTTTTTCCGGTTCATCAGAATGCCGCGATAGACATTACCGGCGACCATGGTTTTCCACATTTCCTGGTACGCCTCAGAGGTCTGCTCGCCCGATTTCAGAATCGCTGGAGTCTTGCCATATACCTCCTCACGCCGGTAGCCCGTGAGGGTCTCGAACGCCGGATTGACGTACTCAATGATCCCGTGGAAGTTGGTCACCATCACTCCGTCGGCCGACTGCTCCACTGCACGCAAGAGTTTTCGCAGAGACTCTTCAGCCACGTGGTGCTCCTGTTGCAGGCAATGCATGGCCAGCGTATTCCGGATGGTGCGGACCAGCGTCGCCCCGTCCAGTTGCGATTTGGTCACACAATTCCATGTCCCGCCCTTAATGATCTCCGCGACCGTTTTTTCGTCCGCGTCCTCGGTCAAGAGAATAAAAGGTATCGAAACTCCGGCATGCAGAAACTCCGCCACCAAGTGGACCGCTTCCGCGTCTCCGGTGTCATGCTCGAACAGAACCAGGCCATAGGCTCTCTGCTGCAATATCTCCTTGGCTTCCTCCAGCGAGTGGGCATGGTCGAGCTCGGCCGCGAGCGTCTCGCGGGTCCGCTCCAGAATCTCGCGGATCAGGAAGAAGTCTTCCTCTTTCCGGCCCACCAACAGCACCCGCAGGGGCGGGGTGGCGAATGCGGGTTTAGCGGCCGTTGACATTGAAATGGCTCCCTGACACTGTTACCATCGGACACCGGAGCTCGGGAGTTTAGGGCTCTTCGTCACCCCGAGCATTCCGAAGAGGGACTCTGTCGAACTCCGAACGTTTCGAATAGGAAACGACAGAATTCCTCGTCGTCCTTCTCCCAACCACCGAAAAGGCGCTCTCCTGCCTTCCATTCGAGTGCAAAATTAGAAGATAATAATGTCGTATCTCGGAAGTGCGATATGCCCCAGCAATCGATTCCCCTGCTATCTGCTCTCCTGCTCCTTACCTGCCCGATGGGCGCTCAGGTGACCTCAACCGCGCAGAACTACACCCTTCAGGTTTCGACCGCGGAGCCCTGGACCGACAGCGGCCTCGATCTGAAATCCGGGGATGTGCTCGAAATCTCGGCCGCCGCATCGCCGGATCAGCCAGCGGTTTCGGGCCTGCCAGCCTGTGATCCTAAGGGCGTGACCGGAACCGCCGCTACGACCTCGGCTCAAACCGCAAGTCTGCCGCTGCCGTCCGCGCCAGCCGGCGCCCTGATCGCCCGCCTCCACGCTCACGGAGCGGCCCCGCTTCTGGTCGGAGCGAGCCGCGAGTTCCACATCGCAGAGCCTTCCCATCTGATGCTGGGGATGAACATTTCCGGCTCCACCCCCTGTCAGGGACAACTCGCCGTGGCGATCCATGTAATTCCTGCAGGTTCCAACCCGGCCGCAACCACCGACAGCCAGCAGAAACCCCGCGGAGAACAGCTCAAATCCGAACTTTCCACCGCCGCGCAGGTCTTCATGTCCGGACAGTTCGGCATGGGCAAATCAGACACCAGCACCTCCAACGCGACCTCCTCGGGATCAACTTCCGGTGCCGATGCCGCGCCTGCTGCAACTCCTCTGAAAGTGTCGGACGCTGCTCTCGACGCGCAGTTACTCAGGAGCATCGACACTCTGCCGCGCCGGGTCAATGACCAGTTCAACAACCTCGGCGACATGGTGAACTTCGTGATCGTCGGATCTCAAAAAGATGTCCAGGACGCGCTCGCGGCCGCCACCTGGCACGTCGCCGATACCGACAACAAAAAGGCCGTACTCAATGCCTTTATGGAGACCTATGACAATAAGGACTACCTGGCGATGCCCATGAGCACGCTGTATCTGTTCGGACGGAAACAGGATTTCGGCTACGAGATGGCGGAGCCGATTGCCATGGTGGCCAGCCGCCACCACTTCCGCATCTGGAAGGCCCCGTTTACGTGGAACGGAAGCGAGGTATGGTGCGGCGCCGGCACGCACGATATTGGCTTCGCCAAGGACAAGCGCAACGGCAGCGTCACTCACAAGATCGATCCGTCGGTCGACGGCGAACGCGATAACATCGGCAGCAGCCTGCAAAAGGCCAATAAGGCCAAAACCCTCACCTATTACCTGCCGCCCAATCCCGTGCAGGACGCCAAGAACGCCACCGGAGATGGCTATCATTCCGACGGCAGGTTACTCGTTATTTTCCTACAATAAACAAACACAACCGAACAGATGTGCTTGTTACGCCTCTACTCACCACCGCCCGAAAGGCGAGTTGAGTAGAAGCCCTGTTTTCCGAAGCATGTTGCGCATTGCTTGTTAACTAATCTGCAAGTGCCGCGTCTAATGCCACAAGATCCGGGCATCCCCTTGAAAGTATCTGAACATCGAGGGAACGCCGGGAAGATGGAAAGCGTATAGATCCTTAAGCGAGGTTCTGCCCCTTGCTCGACGGTTTCTACGCGGAGTTTAGGGAGAAGCGGAACCGTACCCCTGCGTACACGCGCTGAAGAGAACGCCGCCTCGTCGGCGGCGATAACCGAAGTTAGGTGTCATGAACGCGTCCGAACATTAGGGGGATAAGTATATGGAGAACGGGCAGAAGGTAAGCGGCTCGATTCAACCAGTGGACAGATACGACGTGGGCCACGTGCAGGAAGTGATTCGGCAGGCGCATGGGGAACTGCGTCACTTGCTGCACCAGCGCTCCGAAATTATGAAGCGCATCGGCACCGTCAAGCAGACCATCTCCGGTCTCGCAAATTTGTTTGGCGACGGAGTACTGAACGAAGAGCTGATGGAACTGGTCGACCGCAAGAGCAGCGGCCGGCAGCCAGGCTTCACTAAGGCCTGTCGGATGATCCTGATGCAGGCCGGGCGCGCCATGAATGCGCGCGACATCTGCGATTATTTTCAGGAGAAAATGCCCGCGTTGCTCGCCCGCCATAAGGATCCCATGGCGTCGGTCACCACCGTGCTGAACCGCCTGGTGGAGTATGGCGAGGCCCAGGCTGTGCTACTGAACGGCAGGCGGGCCTGGCGCTGGGTTGCGGAAGCACCCGTGGAGGCCCCGGCTTCGGCTCCGAGCGGCGAAGCCGGCTTCATCAGCTTGGCGTGAGCGAGGCGGATGAACGAATTGCTTGAACGAATTGCTTGAACCAGGCGCATGCTGAGCCATGCGCCGGTTCTCCGCGCTTGCCTAGCCGGGAGGCAGCAACATTCCCTTTTCCAGGTGCCGCGTCACGTGCGCGTACGAAGCTGCGTGCGGATCGTGCGTCACCATCACAATCGTCTTGTGGAAGTCCTCATTGAGACGCTTCAGAATCTCCAGCACCTCAGTTGCGGAGTGACTGTCAAGATCGCCCGTGGGCTCGTCGGCCAACAGCAAAGTCGGATCGCTCACGATTGCTCGGGCAATTGCCACGCGCTGCTCCTGCCCACCCGATAGCTGCTTGGGCAGGTGGTTGACGCGATCCTCCAGCCCGACCAGCTTGAGCGCGGTCATGACGTGATCGCGGCGCTGCTGCGCGGTCAGTTTGGTCAGCAGCAGCGGCAATTCCACATTCTCAAATGCGGTGAGCACCGGAATCAGATTAAACGTCTGGAAGACGTAGCCGATGTGCTCGTTGCGCCAGCGCGCGATCTGCGAGTCGCTGAAGCGGAAAATGTCCTGCCCCTGCACCAGTAACTCGCCGGCCGACGGCCGGTCGATGGCCGCGATCATATTCAGCAGCGTGGTCTTGCCCGACCCCGACGGTCCCATCAGCGCGAGGAATTCGCCCCTGGCGATGTCGATCGAAACGTCGTCGAGCGCGGTTACCTGAAAGGCGTCGCGCTTGAAAATCTTGCTGACACTGCGAACCTGTACAACCTTGGTGCTCGTGGCCACGTTCGGTTCTGCGACTGTGCTCATGATTGCCCCTTGATTTTAATTCTGTCGCCATCTTTCAATGTCGCTGGCGCAGTAGTAATGACGCTTTCGCCCCCAACCAGCCCGTCGACCAGTGCTCCATCGCTGCGCTGGCCCACTACGTGGACTTCGCGTGCGACCGTTTTTCCGTTATAGGCGATTAACACAATCTTTCTTCCGTCGCGATCGCGGATCGCCGTCGACGGCACGTACACGCCCGACGGTCCCTGCGCGGCCGTCTTCGGAGCTTCATTCGCCAGAAACTTCACCGTCGCATTCATTTCCGGCCGCAGTTGAACGGACGGATACTTGTCCGGATTCAGCACTTGCACTTTCACCTGCACCGTGGCCTTCTGCCGGTTGGCTTCGGGCGAGATCTGCGCGATCACGCCGTCATATTCCTTGTCGGGATACGCGTCAGTAGTAACCTTCGCCTTCTGCGTCGGACCAAGCCGCGCGAAGTCCGCCTGCGCAATATCCAGCTCAACTTGCAAATCGTTGAGGTCCGCGAGGGACACGACCGATCCCTGTGGCCCGCCCGCCGCCGCGCTGGCAAACTGCGCCGTAATCAGCTCGCCTTTTTCCGCCGTGCGGTCGAGAATCGTGCCCGTCACCGGCGCGCGGATGACCGTGGCGTCCAGTTGCGACTGGGCATAATCAAGCTGCCCCTGCGCCTGCATCATCGCACCCTGCGCCCGGGCAATCTCCTCCACCCGCGGTCCAATCTTTGACAGTTGGAACGTTTTCTCCAGGGAATTCACGCGCTGCTGGTCGGCTTCAAACTTCGCGGTCGCATCGTCCAGTTGCTGCCGCGAAACCACGCCGCTGCCAGCCAGTTCTTTCGTGCGGTCGAGCGTCAGCTTGTCGTTCCCGAGCGTCGCCCGCGCCTCATCGAGATTATGCTGCGCCTGCTGCACCTCCTCGGGGCGCGAACCATGCTGCAATTCGTCAAGATAGGCGCGCGCGTTTGCCACTGCGCCCTTGGACTGCTCATAGGACGCGCGGAATTCCTGATCCTCCAGCCGTACCAGCACCTGCCCTTCCTTTACCTTGTCGCCCTTCTCCACGCCGATCCAGGCCAGGCGGCCCGTTACCTTGGAGTTCACGTTGATGGTGTGGTGCGCCACGATGTAGCCCGTGGCCGAAAGCACCGTGCCGCCGGCGTCGTTTCCGCTGGTTTCCGCGGCGGCGCGCACCACTTCAACTTCCGGTGTGTCGGACGAGAATGCGCGGTAGGCCAGCGTGATCACGCCCAGCAACACCACAACCGCGATTCCACCCAGGATGTAACGCTTTGCCCATGCCGGCGGCTCGCCGCCGGAATCGCCGCGCTGCGTGCGGTCAATGCGCAGGCTCTGCAGGTCTTCGTGTTTCGTGTCAATCGCCATAAAATATCGCCATAAGAATGATTACGCTCTAAGTCTCCAAATAGTTTCCCGCCGCCGCTTCGTAGCGCCGGCATCTTGCCGGCTGTCGCGAGGGCGTCTCGCCCTCGCACTCACCAGTTTCCCCCAGTCGCTAGCTGCGCAACGCGTTGAGAATATTCTGCCGCGCCGCATGCCACGCCGGAGCCAGCCCGCCCACGAACCCCATAATCAACGCAAACAGAATGGCATATCCCGCAACCTGCCAGGTGATGCGCAAGGCAAACACCACCTCGCTGAAGGTTACGGCATTGGACGTGCCGGTCTGCATTCCGTTAAACGGCAGCATCAGCACAATTCCCGCCAACGCACCCAGCAAAGCCAGCAGCAAAGACTCCAGCACAAACGAGGTGAGAATCGCCGGCCGCGAGAAGCCAATCACGCGCAGCGTCGCAATCTCGCGTCCGCGATACGCCACCGCCGCATACATGGTGTTCATGGCCGCGAAAATCGAGCCAATCGCCATGATGAAGCCCACCACGAAGCCGATGATCCTGATCGGCGCGCCGGAACTGGTTTGCTTGGCGTAATAGTCGGTTTCGAGCACTCCTTCGAGTTTCAACCGCTGATCATCGCTGACCCGGTTCTTGAGCGCCTCAGCGGAGATAGCATCGGTTGCGCGCAGGTACGCCGACGAGTACCCGCCCTGACGATCGAAATCGGAAGCCATCTGATTCACGTCACCCCAGACTTCGGACTCGTACGCCGATCCGCCTGCGTCAAACACTCCCACAACTGTCCACGATCCCTTGCCAAACTCCATCGTGTCGCCGATGTTGGCGTGCGAAAAGCGCCCCTGAATCGATTTGCTGACCACGACTTCCCGCTGCCCGGTCTGAAACCAGCGTCCCCCCACCAGTTTTACACTCGGTTGTTTTCCGAGCTCGTCAGGAGTCTGCCGCATTTCAAGACCGTCCGGCATCATGCCCCGCACTGTGACGTTGACTTCGCCCGTGCCGTCTTTGCGCGGCAGGATGATGACCACCACCCACTCGCCAGAAGCCATCGGCTCGCCATGACTGTCTTTCGCAATTCCGGGAAGCGTCTTCAGCGTGGGGAAAAGTGCCGCATCGAAGCCGCCCGAAAGCTCCGCCTCCGATCCCTTGCGCAGCACGAGCACATTCTTCGCGCTGCCGCTGCTGACGAAAGCGCGGTTCAGACCCGCGATGAGCGCCATCAGAAAGATGGCTGTCGTGACCGTGAGCGCGATGCCCAGAGCCGTCATCAGGGTGAGCCCCTTGCGGAGCCTTAAATTGCGAACGTTATAACTGATCGGTATTGCCATAAGTAAACTCTATCCCGTAGCGCCGCCACGACAGCCGCCGAGACGGCGGCGCTACTCATCCAATGTGGCGCAGCCCTTCCACGATGTTCATGCGCGACGCGTTGTACGCCGGCAAATAGCCACTCACCAATCCCAATACCAGGGAAGCCAGCAAAGAAAGTCCGGCTGTAGCTCCTCTGACCTTCATATTGAGTGGGATCCCCAACCCGATGAAACCGCGGGTCAGCAACCAAATCACCGGGATCGCGGCCAGAATCCCCAGCGCACCACCCGCGACGGACAAAGCCACCGATTCGCTCACGAAGATCGATAGCACCCGCTGGCGGGTGAAGCCGAGAGTTTTGAGCACGGCCACCTCGCGAATCCGGCTGCGCACCGACATCGCCATGGTGTTGGCCGAGACCAGCATGATGGTGAATACCACAGCTCCGCAAATGCCTAGTATGAAGGCCTTGATGTTCCCCAGAGAAGCCACAAAGCCCAGCTGAAACGCCCTCTCGCTTTCGGTCTTCGTCTGCAGCGGCGAGTTGCGAAACATGTCATCAATCTCTTTGGAAGCGCGCGACACATTCTCGGCCGAGTCGATCTGCGCGCCGTACCAGCCTGCCTGCCCCTTGAACCATGGCACAGCTTCTTCCAGATACTTGGCGTTGAAATACAGCGCATTCTGCGGAGGATCGCGATGATAGATTGCGCGAATCGTCAGATCGAGGTTCGTGGGGAAAATATTCGCCTGCAAAGTAATGTGGTCCCCGATCTTCCAGCCATATTTATTAGCCAGCGTCACGTCCACCAGGGCTCCAGCGCGATCCTGCTGCCAGGCCTTGACTTGATCGGGCGGGACAATCTTGTCCGACGCTACTTTCAGATACTCGTCCGGATCCGTGCCCAGCTGGGCAAAAAAGTGTTCCGGCCGGTCATCGATATAGCGGCCTCCGAACCAAGTCATCGGCGCCACTGCCGTGACCCCTTGGACGCTGCGGATCTTGTCGCGATAAAACGCGGGCAGAAAAAATGCCAGCGACACTCGGTCTCGAACGATCAATCGCCGCGACGCTTCCGGCGCGACCTGGTCCACGTAAAACGATCGCCAAATGCAGATCATCAGCGTGAGCAACAGCAGCGAGAAGCTGATGCTGACCATGGTCAGCAGGCTGCGCCGCTTGTTGCGAAACGTGTTGCGTACTACAAAACTGCCCAACGTCATAACTTCGTCCTGCGTAACTTCATCCGATGTGCCGTAATCCGTCGACGATGTTGATTTGCGAAGCGTGGTAGGAAGGAAGCGCCGCGCTCAGCAGGCCCACCATCCCGGAGGTCAACATCGCGGCGACCCAGATCCCAAACGTCACTTTCATAGGGAAGAAGCTGAAGAACTGGGGAGAATGAGTCAGGCCATACACCATCATCCAGCCCAAGCCAACCCCCAGCAGTCCCCCGAACAGCGAGAGCGCCACGGCTTCACTGACGAACAATCCCAGCACGCCGCGCTTGGTGAAGCCGAGCGTTTTCAGCACCGCCACCTCTCGCGTGCGCTCGCGGATCGACATCGCCATCGTATTGGCCGACACCAGCAATGTCGCGAACACTACCGCGGAACAGATGCTGAGGATGAAGGCCTTTACGTTACCCATCATCGCCACGAACTCGAGGCCGAACGCTTTCTCGCTTTCCGTTTTGGTGGGCTGCGGCGAGTTGCGGAACATGTCATCCACGGCGCTGGCAATATTGCTCACGTCCGCGGGAGAGTTCGCCAGGATGCTGAACGTTCCGGCCTGCCCCTTGAAGAACGCTACCGCCTCTTCCACATATTTCGTATTGAAGTACACCGACTTGTTGTCGGGGTTCGTGTGGTAAATTCCACGTACTTTCAACTCAAGATTGACGGGGTAAATCGTCCCCTGCAGAACAATGCGGTCGCCCAGTTTCCATCCATACTTCTTGGCCAGGGAGTCGTTCACAATTACGCCCTGCCGGTCGCGCTGCCATGCCGTGACTTGTTCTGCAGGTATTTCGACGTCCCGGTAAACTTTGAAGAATTCATCGGGATCGGTGCCGAATTGCGCGAAAAAATTTTCCGGCTTCTGATCTTTGTAAATTCCGCCAAACCATGATACCGGGACCACCGCTGCAACCCCGGGAATCGCGCGAATCTTTTCCCGGTAGTAGCCGGGCAGAGAGAACGTCAGAGACACGCGATGCCGCACTACCAGTCTCTCTGCCGATTCCGCGCTGCCCTGGTCCAGATAGAAAGCCCGCCAGATAGTCATCATCAAGGTGAGCAGGAGCAGGGAGAAAGCGATGCTCAATACCGTCAATGTACTGCGACGCTTGTTGCGGAACGCGTTCTTCGTGACAAACCGGGTCAACGTCATCGGCAAACTCCAGAGGGAACCGGGAGCCGGGCGCAGAAGGCAGGCACGTCCCAGCCCACCAAGAATAGACGAAGTAGCTCGTTATCTACAACCGGTCCTGATTCGATTTGTGCCACGCTTACAAAACTCAACTCCACGGACCCACCCTCTTCACCTTCTATACTTTCGTGCCACGGCCTCGCCCACAAGTGGAGATCGTCATCAGGGTGGGATGACAAATGTCACAAAAGATTGCACATAACAGTTACAACCGCCGCCGCCAGCATAAAGTTACGCGCCAAATTCCGCGGCGGGCGTGACGGAGTGCAAAGCCGTGGACACCGGCGCCTGACTAGGCGGCGCGCCCCTCATCCGCGGACGGCCCATAAATCGCCGGCACGGATGCCTCATTGAGCCGCAGATAGACGGTCAACTGTCCGCGATGATGGGCGAGGTGGTTGAACACAGAGTCGGCGATCATGACGTGCCGCGGATTCTCGCTCACCACCTGGCCGCCCACCGCGAGCCTCCAGGGCGTCAGCAGGTGCTCGTCGGTTGTGTTCTGCAAGGCCATGCGCGCCTCGGCGACGCTGACCTCGAGCGCCGACGCTAGTTCGGCGCGAGTGCGCCATTCCAGCGGCTTGAACTTCGCTGCGCCCGGCGACTTGAGATCCAGTTCGTCCTGATTCACCATCGAGGCGACCCACGCCGGCATGGTCGCAACCAGCGATGCCAGATAGCCGAGCGGCATCGACTTCGGATGCGGCTTCCAGTCGTTGTGGCCTTCAGGCACACGGGCCAACGCGCTGCGCGTGCCGGCAGCTTCCCGTTCCAGTTCCGCGAGCAGCAGCTCTGTCAGCTTCATGACTTCTTCTCCTAAATGTGCGATATGTGCGCGATGTGTGCGATTCGGCTTGAAAGCCCCGGCTGAATCGACCGTCCGACCCTATCAAGTATTGAGGACAGATTCGGTCCTCGATCCATGGCACAATAGCAGCGGCACTACAAACTCATGTTGCAGACCTCAGCCCGGCTGCTCCGCCTCCTATCCCTGTTTCAAGCGCAGCGCTATTGGTCCGGAGCCGCGCTCTCTGACCGGCTCGACGTCACCGCGCGAACCTTGCGTCGCGACGTCGATCGCCTGCGCAGCCTGGGATATCCCGTACACTCGAGCTCGGGAATCGCGGGAGGCTACCAGCTGGGAGCGGGCGCAATTCTGCCGCCGCTCCTGCTCGACGATGAGGAAGCCGTGGCCGTTGCGATCGGGCTGCGAACCTCGGCCAGCGGCAGCGTCACCGGCATCGAAGAGGCCTCGGTGCGCGCCCTGCTGAAACTTGAGCAGGTGTTGCCCTCGCGACTGCGCCATCGCGTCGCCGCACTGCATGCCTTTATCGTGCCCCTGAGCAACCGAGATTCGGCCAATCCCGATTCCAACAATCCGGATTCGGGCTATCGACGTCCGACTGTGGATGCGGAGCGTCTGTCGACCATCGCTGGGGCATGCCGCGATCATGAAGGAATACGATTCAGCTATCACAACCGCACCGGCGCACCCAGCGTGCGCGCCGTGGAGCCGCACCGTCTCGTTCATACCGGCTATCGCTGGTATCTCGTCGCCTGGGACGTCGGCCGGCAGGACTGGCGAACCTTCCGGGTGGACCGCATCGAAGGCAAGCTGAAGACCTCGACGCGGTTTAAACCGCGCAAACCGCCCGAGGGAGATTTTGCCGCCTTCGTTTCGAAGTCCCTCGCGTCTGTCCCCTACCCCTACCGTGCCCGGGTGACTCTGCACTCCCCGGTCGAGGCCGTGGCCAGGCGCGTCCCCTCTTCGGCCGGGACGCTGGAAGCAATCGACGAACGCTCCTGCACGCTCCACACCGGATCACATTCCCTGGAGGGAATCACCATCCACCTGTCGTTGTTGGGCGTCGACTTTCAGGTGCACGAACCGCCAGAACTCATCGACTACATCCGTGGCTTGGCGGACCGTCTGGTCCGCGCAACCCCGGGACGGTGAGAGCCGCGACCTGCCTGCGCCCGCTCCGGAACCTCAGGGTTACCGCCATCGCACCCGCTTACCTTGGTAACTCGAAGGTTCGCACCAGCAGCGATATCCTAACCCTACCCATTCCCCGGGTCTCCGCCTGCCGACTTGTGTCTCGCGGAGATACTGACAACCTCGCGATGGAATGGAGTTGGAAAAGGAAATGCCTACTAAACTCGGCCACTTCGAAATCCTGAGTGAACTGGCGAAATCGCCCACGGGCGCGGTCTACAAAGCCAACGACTCTGAAAGCGGGCAAACCATTGCCCTGAAAGCAATCCAGTTGAGCGCGTTCGGTGAAAGCGCCGCTGCCTTGGAACAGGCTCTGCTGGCCGAGTCTGAGAGCACCAAGGTTTTGAGCAGTTCCAACATCACCAACGTTTCTGGCGCCAGCGTAATTGAAGGACATTTCTGCGCCGCCATGGAATACATCCAGGGCAACAGCATCGCCACCATGCTGGCGCGCAAAGAAGGATTTTCGATCTGGGACCTGCTCGACATCGGCCGCCAGCTGTCGAGCGGCCTCGAACATGCCAGGTCGCACAACATCGTTCACTACAGCCTGGAGCCGTCCAAAATCATGTGCGGCTGGGATGGTACTGTCAAGATTCTGGGGTACGGCGTGTCGAGTGTCGGCAACTTCGTGCAGCACGTTCCCGGAGCCGTTCCCTCGATTCTGTATTACATGTCTCCGGAGCAGGTTCGCGGCGAACCTACCGATGCGCGGTCGAACCTGTTCAGCCTGGGCGCCATGCTCTATGAGATGGTGACCGAGCGTAAGGCATTTGACCGCGAAGACGCGGAGTCTCTACGGCAAAGCATTCTCGATAGCACGCCCGTACCGCCCCTGCATGTGAATGCGAAGGTGCATCCTCTTCTCAGCGATCTCATCATGAAGGCGCTGGCCAAGGATCCGGCACAGCGTTATCAAAACGGCCGGGAACTGCTAGACGATCTCGAGAAATGCAAAGAGTCGAGGCCCGTGGCCAAGAAGCCGGAAGCACCCAAGAGCCCCGCGGCTCCCAAGCCGAATGTGGGGGCGGTGCAGGCAAAATCCGTGGCGCCGGCGGCGGCCAAGCCGGCTCCAAGGCCATCAACGCCACCGCCTACTGCTGTGGCGCGGCCTTCCAGTCCTGTGGCTCCGACGGCATCAAGGTCCGCGCTGGCCAAGCCAGCCGAGCAGAAACTCGCCGCGCCCGCCCCGAGCCCCGTAGCCCGGCCGTCCGCGCTGGCCAAACCGGCTTCAAAGCTGGCGGCGCCGAAAGCAGCTGCGGCTGCCGCAGGCGTGGGAAGCGGCGGGACTCTATCTTCTCCGGAAGCTCCAACCATCGATTCGTCGAGCGTCGATTCGTCGAACCAGTTCGTCGATGCCGGCGCGCCGGCGACCATCGAGACGCCTGAGATACCTGAGGCGCAAATGTCTTCCGCGGTGGCCGATGAGCCCCAGATCGAAACCTTCGAGCCCCAGGCTGCCGAGGACGGTCCAAAACTCGCAGTCGATCCCATGATGGCTGAAGGCGGATCGAACTCCAGCTCTGGCGTGAGCTTTTCCGAGATGACGGAACTGCCTCCGCTGAAGGAAGTCTATATTCCCCCGCCGCCACCGCCGACTCCGTTGCAGCCGGTGCAGTCCGCCTTACCGACCGCCACCACGTATCAGGGAGGCCGGAAGGCCGACGAAAAGCCCAAAGTACAGCCTCGTGAAGTTGCCGAGAAAGCTATTAAAGAGATCAAAAGCGTTCCGCCCAAGCTCATGTTTTACGCGATTGGCGGAGCCGTTGCCCTGATCCTGATCATCGGCATCGTGGTGACGATCTACATTCACACCCTCAACAGCGACGACGATCCTGGGGCTGGCGCCGCCACTACCGTAGCGCAACCGGAAGCCACCCAGCCTGAGCCCAAGCCGAAGCAAGCCCCGGCTCCGGCCCCGGCTCCGGTTCAGGCGGCCCAGCCCGTAGACAACCCGCAGGACGCCGCCTCGCAGCCCGACGCTCCCGTGGCCGAACCCGCTACGCCTTCGAGAGCGCGCAACGGTAAGAAGAGGCCGGCCGCGCCCGTAATCATTCCCGGACAGCTGGCCATCGACTCTACTCCGCAAGGCGCGCACGTGCAGGTGGATGGCGCGACCGATCCGAGCTATGTCACGCCGTTCGCCTTGGCGAATATGCAGCCCGGGCAGCATACAATTACCGTCAGTAAACCGGGCTACTCGACTGACACCCGCACCGTGAATGTGACTTCCGGAAACCGGGCATCCACCGTAATCCACCTAGCCCAATTGATGGCCACGCTGGTGGTGAAGAGCGCTCCACCGGGAGCCAGCATCTACGTCGACGGCCGCGATATGGGCACGAAAACACCGGCCCAGGTCAGCGTCGACAAAGGTCAGCACGTCGTGCTGGTCCGGATGTCGGGCTACATTGACGAAACCATGAACGCGCAGTTCGCCCTGGGGCAAACGTTCAACTTCTCACCCACGCTGCGCTCGCTCGGCAACGTCGACAACATCAAGACCGTTGGCAAGATGTCCAAGCTGTTCGGCGGCAAAGGTAACCAGGCGCAGGGAACCGTCAGCATCCACACCCAACCCAAGGGCGCGCAGATTGCGATCAACCAGCACATGCTGGACAAGAACACTCCGGTGGATGTGTTGCTCGATCCCGGCAACTACGTAATCGACATCACGCTGAGCGGATATGCGCCGGTCCACAAGGTCATCACCGCCGACAAGGGCGGCAAAGTGGTGGTCGACGAAGTGATGCAGCCGCAGTAGGCGCGCTTCGACGCGCCTTGCGCTCGGCGCGAAAGAACTGCGAAACGTCCCGTCTGTCCCCAAGTTCCCCAAGTTCTTCCGTCCCCAAGTTCTCCGGGTGCCCCATCCTTCTCGCGTTTTGTGCGAGAGGGTGGGGATTTTGACTTTTTGACTGCGGTTCGAGAGGGTACCCCCCTCCCCCTCTGTCTATTGGAATCAAAGGTTTAGAGAAATTCCGCATTTTAATCCTTGGGCTGCAGTAAGTTAGGGGCAAAATCTTGAGCCCCAGGGACTTAGCGTCGCGCGAAGGATATTCTTTCGGAAGTTATGCGGAGAGTATGTGGTTTGAGGATTTCTCAGTCAAGGTTGGATGAACATTGGGCACCTGTGGAAGACGGACCCGCCCCTTCGGCTCCGCTCAGGGCAGGCTCTTGCAAAATGCGCAAGGACGGGCCACCCGCCAGCGAAAGAATTGGGGAACGTCCCGTCTGTCCCCAGATTTTTCAGATTTTTATTTTTCAACCAAGGCGCTTAGGCTTAGCGTAGGGTGAACCGCGTGACCCCGGACTGAAATCACCTGTAAGCCAACGGACAAAGTTGGTTGAGTGGTAGGCGTACACATCCTTCGACCAATCACTGAGGTCTGCGGCTATCACTTCCTCAACATACGTCTTCAGCGCGGCTTCGACCTCACGCAGTGCTTCGGCTGAAATCTTCGTAACCTTCTCAGGCATGACCGTCATTGTAACGCTGCCAATCGCAACGCGAGCCATTCTGTAGCTGGATGTGGATGAGAATTTATCCCCCAATTGCTTCCCATGGCGTTCTAAGATGGCCTGATGGAACAAAGGCATGAATCAGGACTACGACTGCCATTGTGCCGGTGCGGACATTCTGCGGAGTTGAACCTTTACCCAGAATCAACTCTCTACGGTGATTGCCACGACTGCCGCTGCGAACTCTACAATCCTGCGGGTGGGTTGAAGGGTGTCTCAATCCATCCGTTGTTTGCGTTCACGGAAGCCGAATTTCGCTTGGTGTCTTGCAGTCAGTGCGCCCGTTTTCGCGTCCTACCGGAAGGTGTCTGTGAAGCCTGCGGATGGGATAATGACAACAACGGAGTGGTTGAGCAAACTCGCCCCAATTACTGCATTCACAGTCCTTCCAAGGAACACGAGATTCCCGATAACAGCGTCGCTCCCGGCGAATTATTGTAGGTACTGCTTACGAACGATTGAAAACGGCAGAGCCAAGAGGCACGAACAAGTGATGCGATTCTGGAGGTCGAGCGAGAAGAGAAAGGAATAGAGTGTGGGTTGGAGTGATGTTGAAGATTGGCTTGAACACTTGATAGCACGTGGAAGGAGTCAGAGTGAAAATTGAAAATTTGACGATGATGGAGCGTATTCAACTAAGCAACCAGTATTTGATACTGGCGCGGCTCTACCCTGACGAAGCCAAATACTACGACGGGCTTCGACAGATTGTCGAGAGTGGGTACACACTGCTCTATGGTGAGTTGAACGGGACCATTTCTGATGAGATGAGCCTTGGAGAATGCAACTACGTCTATGAGGTGTTGGACATGTTCCGATTTCTCAAGATCAGCTTCAGGGAACTCAAAGACAAGGAAGGTCTGAAACCAGAGGATATACAGTTCCCCGGTTTCGATGGAAACAACGAAGCAACAATGCTGAGATTCGCATCTTTCTTGAAGCAACAAGGCAAGTGGGAAACCCCATTAGATGTGCCTGGTGATCTGAATGCACACTTCCCGACTACGCAACGATATCGAGCGATGCTGCGAAAATGGCATTCTCTGTCTGATGAGGCGAAGCACTACATGACAGCCGCGCAAATCAAAGAGGTTATCGCACGATAAGACCGGGGAAGAAACCGGGGACAGGGCGGGACGGTTCCCACGCCGGTCCTCCGCCTCATCTTTTTCCACAGCCTTCCACGGGCAATTCTCGTGACGAACAACCTTTACTGAGGATTTCAGAAAGAGCAAGCTCGTTCCATGCGAGGGCGGAAATGCCGAGCGCTCGCAGCAAAAGGAAACAGACATTGTGGCGGTTGCATCGTCACCCGCCCTTCGGCTCCGCTCAGGGCAGGCTCTTGCAAAATGCGCAAGGACGGGCCACCCGCCGGGCCTGATTTCGCGGACATCATCAACAGACCAGAAAGTCTGGGCCACCCCGCCTCTTGAAATCCACGACCCTGATTGTGAAGTTTATTTCTCAAGGTATGTGCCTGACAGCGCGCGACTGTACGCTTATGAGCGTTTTCGCGAGATGTTGTTGGAACTGCATTTCAAGTAAAGAGGGGGAAAACTGATCACAATTGACCGTCTCGTGAGTTAAGAGTTGCAGCGTCGCAAAGCGGAAGTGAGCGATTCTGCACAGCACTGCCGAAGCAAATGAACGAGTATGGGGTTCTCGCGAATTCGAGCTAAGTTCGATCTAGATCACAGGAACAACGGACGGATTCCGAGAAGCTGGTTACAAGTACCTTAACGACAGTACTTGCCGGTCTTGTCACGACTCCATTGAATGGCGGGAGACGCCTGCTAGCAGGAAGACACTCGCCATGAACTTTGGAAGTTCCGTGCCACTGTTAGTCACGAAGGACCTACGGTTGGTCGGTCGGGTTACGAGAGTGATACGGAGTGAGAATACTGGACCAATTCGAACCTTAGGAGATTGATATGAACAGAGTACTAGTTGTGATGTTACTTGTAACTATGGTCGCCTGCGGAAGCTCAAGCTCAACATTAACCCATCCCCCAAACCCGAACGGAAAAGGTCCTGCGCCGGTAGACCTTAAATCAGCGTCTTCTTTTGCTGTCCTAACCAAGTCTGGAGTAACCGATGTGCCAGCATCCGTTATCACTGGAGATGTAGGGGCAAGCCCTATCACAGGAGCAGCTATTCTCCCGACCTGCGGGGAAGTAACCGGTAAGATTTACTCTGTCGATGCAGCCGGCCCACTACCTTGCGTGATAACCAACGCTACTTTACTGACGGCCGCCGTCAAAGACATGATGACTGCATACACCGACGCGGCGGGGCGTACACTTCCAACTGCCACCAACCTGGGAGCTGGTGAAATCGGAGGGCTAACTATCGCTCCGGGTCTTTACAAATGGGGTACTGGTGTAAGCATATCAACAAACGTGACACTTTCTGGCGGTCCGAATGATGTCTGGATATTTCAGATAGCTCAAACCTTAGATCAGGCTAGCGCAACGAAGGTAGTCTTAAGCGGCGGCGCACAAGCCAAGAATATATTCTGGCAGACCTCCGGAGATGTAACCATTCAGGCAAGCGCCCAGTTCAATGGCGTTATTTTGTCTCAAACCGCCATCAACGTGAAAACGGGAGCATCTGTGAACGGTCAGCTGTTAGCGCAGACCCAAGTCACTCTTGAACAAAATACGGTTACGAAGTAATTGGTATACCCTAGGTGGGCGATTGATGAAATCGCCCACCCGCTTGTTGGATCATGAGAGTGGACGAGAAACCGGGGACAGGACGGGACGTTTCCGTGACCAACCCAAATCTAGACAAACCCGAATCTATTTGGGTAACTTGAAGTTGATGGTGACCTGGGTCTGAATCTCAACCGGCTCGCCATTGAGCAGGTACGGTTTGTACTTCCACTGCTTGACGGCATCCGAGGCAGCCTTGGTGAGCTGCGGTTCTCCGCTCAACACTTTCACGTGCGTGATGTCGCCGGTTTTTGAAATCGTCGCCAACAACTCGACCGTGCCCTCCAGTCGCATGTGCATGGCGTTGCTGGGATAGACAGGCGTGACTTTCTTCATCAACAATCCCCGCGACACGCCTTGCGAGATGTTCAGCGTCTGCAGGATCGGTTTGGGCGCGCTTCCCCCGCCGCTGACCAGGTCGGGCGGAGGCGCTGCCGCTGCCGTCCCAATCATGCTGGGAGCCGGAGCGTCCAGCGCTGCGGAGGCTGTTTGCTTTGGCCTGGCCGTCCCCCCTTTGACCACACGGGGCGCCGCCGCCGGGTTATCCGCGGCCGCAGAGGATGCAGCGTCGTCTGACGCAGAATCGGTGTCGTCCACCGCGTCCTTCTTTGCCGGCAGTGCGTCGGGCTGTGAACTTGGAGAGGAGGCCGATGTCGTCGGCTTCGGTGCGACGGCTGTTGGCACCACGGGGGCGGCGGCGGTTGGCACCACGGGCAGAGCGCCGCTCGGCTTCTTGGCCGTTGTGGGTGCGACCGGCGCCGAGGCGGCCGGAGTCAGCGCACTGGCTGGCTCACTCGTGCGTCCCTTGAATAGTGTCGAACCGAAATACAGGGCTGCAGCAACAATCGCCGCTGCGGCCACTCCCAATAGAATTTTCCTGCTTGCGCCACTGGATTTTTCCGGGAGATTGGATCCGCCAAACGTGAATGTCGGCTCCGCTCCAATATGGCTGGCGGACTCGCCCGAGACTGCTTCCGCTGGCTTTTCGAATAGAGCGTCCGCTGCCGCGGCGCTGCTTGTGGCTGGTATTTCTGCGACGTGAGAATCCTGGGCTTCCCGTGCCGGAGCGGGCGCGCTGGCGGCCCCGCTGCCGTGCAAGCCTGTTATGCCGGGATGGAAAGCTGCCCTGACGTCGGCGGCGGTTGTAACCGCCGGATTGGCCCCGTGGTTCGCAAGCACAATCGGAGCGGCCGCTGCAGGTGCGGCAACAGAGTCATCGCCAATATCCAGCAGGTCGTCATCCTGCGCAGCGGGAACAGATTTCGCCGCCGCCACCGCAGGTGCGGGCCATGCTGCCTTTACATCGGGCTTGGCCACCGGACGCGGCGCCGAGACGGCTGCCGGTGCGGCCGGAGTTGCAGGTTTTGCCGGTGCAACCGGTTTGGCCGCGACCGGTTTCGCCGCCGCCGGCGCAGCCACGGCTGGTTTGCCCGGCTCGCCTTTACGCAGTAGTCCGCGCGCTACACGCAGCGTTCCCTTGGCCTGTTCAATGTTGATGGGTTTGGTCAGGACGAGGTTGGCGCCGATGCGAAACGCCTTGGCTACCCCGGCCTGACCTTCCACTACGGCTACGGCAAGAGACGCCTGGTTG
>Ga0209517_10002539_pt1 | contig 25501 bp, 19 predicted proteins | sample PeaSoiMetSII2010_FD_187695 | JGI IMG/M metagenome (GOLD analysis project Ga0209517, IMG submission 187695) | Peat soil microbial communities from Weissenstadt, Germany - SII-2010 (SPAdes) (version 2) | ecosystem: Environmental > Terrestrial > Soil > Wetlands > Peat | place: Germany... | reverse complement strand
CCTGCGTCTGCGCGTACTGAGTTTGCGCTTGTGCGACGTCGACTTGCGAGGCGACACCCTGGTTGTAGCGATTATTGGTCAGCTCGAGCGCCTTTGCGTAGTCCTTCACCGTGGAATCGAGGAGTTGCTTCTCCGCGTCGAGGCCGTGCAACTGGAAATAATCGAGCGCGAGTTCGGACTGAAGCAAAAGACGTGTGTTTTCGAGATCGGCGGCGGTGGCCTGGGCGGTGTCGACGCCGGATTCAACCGACCGGCGGACGCCACCGAAGAAATCCGGGGTCCAGGACGCGCCGACGGTTGGAAGTTGGATGGTCGCGAATTGCTGCGCGCCGGCGCTGTTAGCGAACGCGCCGACGGAGCCGGAAGTTCCGTTTCCGGTCAGGCTCCCGCCTCCCGTCAGGGTAGGATAGAGACCGGACCGCGCTACGCGAATCGCGGCCCGCGCGTTGCGATACTGAGCCTCCGCCGCGGCCAACTGCTGGTTGTTGATATCGATCTGCTCTTCGAGCGCGTTCAAATCCGGATCGCCAAAAACCTCCCACCACTTGCCGCGATGCATGTCGTCGATGGGCGTGCCGGGCTTCCAGCCGTCGGCTTCCTTGAAGTAGGGCGGCAGCGGTTCCTTGAAACTGGGCGCGACGCGAGCGGGGGGCTTGACATAATTCGGCCCCACCATGCAGCCGGTGCTGGCCGCCGCGATAACAACCACCAGAAGACGGCGCATCAAGCCGTCTCCCGTGAAATCCACGGCTCGATATATTCCGGACAATTGATCAGTTTGATATCCTCCCGCGCCTGCGCCGCCAGGAACTGCAAGCTGGGGCGGTCCACCAGCGTCACTTCGCTCATATCGATGACGATCTGCTTCTGCATCCGGCGCGCTTTTTCGATGGCGCGGCGCAACTCCCCGAGCCCACCGCCGCTGCATTTCCCGGCCAGAGTCAGCGTCACCGGACCGGATGGATCGAGTTGTTTGGCGATTTTCACCATGCTCAAATTTCCTCCGGCAGCGGATGCATGGCGCGCACCGTCACCTTCTTGCGGCTGACGCGCCGGGCCATACGGTCGAAGGCGAGATAGATCACCGGGGTCGTATACAGGGTAAGAAGCTGGCTGAAAATCAAGCCGCCGATGATCGCGATACCGAGGGGACGGCGCAGCTCCGATCCGACACCCGAGCCGAGAGCCAGAGGCACGCCGCCGCCCATCGCGGCCAGCGTCGTCATCAGAATGGGCCGGAAGCGCAGCAGGCAGGCCTGATAAATAGCCTCGCGGGGAGGACGGCCTTCCTTGCGCTCCATTTCGAGCGCGAAATCGATCATCATGATGGCGTTCTTTTCGACAATGCCGATCAGCAGCACGATTCCGATCAGGGCAATGACGCTGAAATCGGTGTGGCAAATCATCAGCGCGAGCAGCGCGCCGACGCCCGCCGAAGGAAGAGTCGACAGAATCGTGATGGGGTGAATATAGCTTTCATACAGCACTCCCAGCACGATATACACGGTGACCAGAGCAGCCAGAATCAGCACCGGTTCATTGCTGAGCGATGCGAGGAAGGCGGCGGCGGTGCCCTGGAAGGTCGCCTGGACGCTGGCCGGCATGTTGAGATCTTCCTTGGCTTTGTCGATCGCGGTAACGGCGTCGCCGAGCGACGCGCCGGGGGCCAGGTTGAACGACGCGGTCACCACCGGGAACTGCCCCTGGTGATTCACCACCAGCGGCGAGGTTTCGGGCTGAAATCTCGTAAACGCGCTGAGCGGAACTTCGCCGCCCTGCTGCGATCGGATATAAATATTTTTCAGCTCGTCCGGATTCTGCTGCAAATCGGGTTTCAGCTCCAGCACCACGCGGTATTGATTCAACTGCGTGAACATGATGGAGATTTCGCGCTGTCCATAGGCGTCGTACAGCGTATCGTCGATCAACTGCGGCGTGATGCCGAAGCGCGAAGCGGTGTTGCGGTCGATCAGCAGAGTCGCCTGCAAGCCGCCGTTCAACTGATCGCTGGCGACGTCGCGCAACTCGGGAATTTTCTGAAGTTTGTCCAGGAAACGCGGGACCCAGTAGGCCAGCTCCTTCGCATCGGCGTCTTCCAGGCTGTATTGGAACTGCGTGCGGCTCACGCGATCCTCTACGGTCAAGTCCTGCACCGGCTGCATGAACAGGGTGATGCCGGAAACATTTGCCAATTCCGGTTGCAGGCGGCGAATCACATCGCTGGCGCTGATCAAGCGGTCTTCGAGAGGCTTCAGGTTGATCTGAATGCGGCCGCTGTTCAGCGTCGTGTTGGTGCCGTCGACGCCGATGAAGCTCGAAAGGCTTTCCACCGCCGGGTCCTTCAGAATCACCTTGGCGAGATCCTGCTGGCGCAGGGACATGGCGGGGAAAGAGATGGTCTGCGGAGCTTCGGAGACTCCCAGGATCACGCCGGTATCCTGCACCGGGAAGAAGCCTTTGGGGATGATCCAGAACAGATAAATGGTCGCGGCCAGAGTTCCCGCGGCGACCAGCAGGGTCATCGGCTGATGCCGGAGAATCACGGTCAGCGTGCGGCCGTAAAAGCGAATAATGCCTTCAAAAACGCGCTCGGAGAAGCGATAGAGAGCGCCCTGCTCGTGGGCCGGTTTGTGATGCAGAAGGCGCGCGCACATCATTGGCGTAAGCGTCAGCGACACCATCGCCGAGATCAGGATGGTCACGGCCAGGGTGATGGCGAACTCGCGGAACAGGCGGCCGACAATGTCGCCCATGAACAGCAGCGGAATCAACACCGCGATCAGCGAAACGGTCAGCGACAGAATGGTAAAGCCGATCTGCTCGGAACCTTTGAGCGCGGCTGCCATTGGAGCTTCGCCCTCTTCGATGTAGCGCGCGATATTCTCGATCATCACGATGGCGTCGTCGACGACGAAACCGGTGGAAATGGTCAGCGCCATCAAAGTGAGGTTGTTCAGGCTGTACCCGAGCAGATACATCATCCCGAACGTCCCGACCAGGGATAGAGGCACGGCAACGCTGGGAATAATGGTCGCGGCGAGCGTGCGCAGGAACAGGAAGATCACCATCACTACTAGCGCGATGGTGAGAATCAGCTCGAATTGCACGTCGGCCACGGAGGCGCGGATGGTGGTAGTGCGGTCCGTGAGAATTCTTACGTCGATGGAGCTGGGCAGCGACGCGCGCAGCGTGGGCAGCAGCTTCTTGACGCGATCCACTACTTCAATGATGTTGGCGCCGGGCTGACGCTGGATGTTGACGATCACCGCGGGAGTGCCGTCCATCCACGCGGCGAGCCTCACGTTTTCGGCGTCGTCGATCACGGTGGCGACATCCGACAGAGTCACGGGGGAGCCGTTACGATACGCGATCACCAGCGGTTTGTAGTCCTGGCTCTTAAGCAGTTGATCGTTAGCGCCGATGGTATAGGAGTTTCTCAGGCCGTCGAAATTCCCCTTGGCGAGATTCACGTTGGCGGCCATGATCGCGGTGCGCAGATCTTCCAGGTTCAGATGATAGGAAGACAGCAGCATCGGATTGGCTTGAATCCGCACGGCCGGTTTCTGGCCGCCGCTGATGCTGACCAGACCGACGCCGGGCAACTGCGAAATTTTCTGCGCGAATCGCGTGTCGGCGAAATCCTCCACTTGCGAGAGCGGCATGGTCGGCGAGACGAGGGCCAGCGTGATGATCGGCGCGTCGGCCGGATTGGTCTTGCTGTAAATCGGGGGATTCGGAAGGCTGGTGGGAAGGAACGTTCCCGCCGCGTTGATGGCCGCCTGCACCTGCTGCTCGGCTACGTCGATATTCAGGTCCAGAGTAAATTGCAACGTGATGACCGATGCGCCGGAGGAACTGGTGGAGGTCATCTGGTTCAGTCCGGGGACCTGTCCGAACTGTCGTTCCAGCGGCGCGGTGACCGAGGACGCCATCACGTCGGGACTGGCTCCGGGATAATACGTGACCACCTGAATGGTGGGGTAATCCACCTGCGGCAGCGCCGAAACCGGGAGCTGTTTGTAGGCGACCGCGCCCACCAGCAGAAGTCCCGCCATGAGCAGCGAGGTCGCGACGGGACGCAGAATAAATGGCCGGGAAGGACTCATGTGCGCGTCACCGCCTAGCCGTTCTTCGGCGCGGCGCCGGCCATGCGCACGTTCACCTTGGTCTTATCCTGCAACTTGTCGATTCCGTCGATGACCACTTTGTCGCCTGCGTCCACGCCGCTGTCGACCGAAGCTTCATCGCCTTCGGTGATTCCGACGCTTATATTGCGCACCTCGACGGTGTTGTCGGGATTCACTACATACACGAAAGTGGATTGCGGACTGCGCTGGATCGCCGCTGTGGGGATGATGGTCGCGCCGTGTTTGGTATCGAGCAGCAGCCGCGCGTTCACAAATTGATTCGGGAACAGCGAAAGATCCTGGTTTTCGAACACCGCTTTGAAGCGGACCGTCCCGGTGGTGGGATCGATCTGATTGTCGATGGTCGCGAGCGTGCCGGTGGCGAGTTTCGTCTTCAGGTCGCGGTCGTAGGCCACGACCGACAACGGCTGCCCGCCGGCCATTTTCTTCGAAACCTGGGGCAGGCTATCCTCTGCGATATTGAAAATCACGGCGATCGGCTGCAACTGCGTGATCACGGCCAAGCCCGTCGCGTCGGTAGCGTGCACCATGTTTCCGCCATCCACCAGGCGCAGCCCGATGCGTCCGGTGAGCGGCGAGGTGATGTGCGCATAAAACAATTGCAATTTAGCGGTGTCGATCTGCGCCTGATCGCTCTTGAGGGTCGCGTTGTTCTGGCTAACCAGCGCCACTTGCGTGTCCAGCTGCTGCTTGGGAATCGCTTCCTGCGCAAACAGAACCGTGTAGCGCGCCAGATCGATCTTGGCGTTATCGAGCAGCGCCTGATCGCGCGCCAGTTGCCCCTCCGCCATTTCGAGCTGGACCTGGAACGGCTTGGGGTCGATTTCGATCAACGGATCGCCTTCTTTGACGAACTGGCCTTCCTGGAAGTAGACCTTCATGATCTGGCCGTCGACGCGGGTTCGCAAGGTTACCGTGTTGAACGCCAGAACCGACCCCAGCCCGTTCAAATACACGGGCATATCGCCGCGCCGCGCCAGGGACGCCACCACCGGCACCGGTCGCCCCGCCTCGCCGCCTTTGCCACCCTTCTTTGTTACCGCCGGGGACGCGAGCGTCGCAAGACGCGGATAGAAATACGTCGCAGCTCCGGCGATCGCCAGCAATAGAATCCAGGGCAAGATGCTGCGCTTTTTCTTGACCTGCGGTTCCGGGTCCTGAACCAGGGGTGGCTCTACGGTATTCGGGGTCATTGTTTCCACCCTCAATCATCACCTTGAAGCGTCCTACATAGGCAGTGCTGAAGGACAAATCAGCGCGTATGCCGAACAGCATACGAAAACTGTTCCGAACGGTTTCCGCATCGAGTACGTCCTTCTCTTTCAAGAACATCAGAAAATGGAACGGCGGCGAGGAATACGGCGAACTATGATGGAGGGAAGCATGAAGTATATGAATCTGGGTCTGGCCGTCGCCATGATGGGTCTGGCGTGGGGCCAGACGCCCGCGTTTGAAGTCGCGTCGATCAAGCCGAACCATTCCGCCGACCACCGCACGATGTTCCAGATGACGCCTGGAGGCCGGCTGACCGCGAACAATATCTCCGTCAAAATGCTGATGATGATGGCTTATCAGATCAAGGACAATCAGATTTCAGGAGCGCCGGGATGGATGGAATCGGAACATTACGATATTTCCGCCAAACCGGAGGGTTCAGCGGACCAGGAGCAGATCCGGCTGATGATGCAGTCCCTGTTGGCGGACCGTTTCCAACTGAAATTCCATCGCGAAACCAAAGAACAGACGATTTACGCACTGGTGGTGGATAAAAACGGGCCCAAATTGAAGGAATCAACGGGAGAAGGCGATCTGCTGGGTCCGGCGCCGGAGGGCGGCAGGGGGGCGGGCCGGGGAGGACGGCAAGGCGTGCGGATCGGGCGCGGCCAGCTTGAGGCGCAAGGCGCGCAGGTTTCCATGCTCGCGAATCAGCTTTCGAACGTGCTGGGCCGCCAGGTGATCGATAAGACCGGGCTCACGGGGAGTTACGATTTCAAATTGACCTGGGCGCCGGATGAAAACCAGGGGATCAGGGTTCCGGGCGATAATCCGGGTGCTGCGCCGCCGGCGGCTCCTGCGGATGCGGGCCCCTCGATTTTCGCGGCGGTGCAGGAGCAACTCGGATTGAAGCTGGAATCGCAAAAAGGTCCGGTAGAGATTTTCACGATCGACCACGTCGAGAAAGCGTCAGAGAACTAAACGTTGATGGCCGCCGGGCAGGTTTTGCTTTTCATTGCGATGGCGTTTCCGCTGGCGGCTGCTGAGCACCACGGGACGGTCAAATTCGGGGGATTGCCGGTCCCAGGGGCGACAATTACGGCATCCGCAGGCGAGAAATCGCTCACCGCGGTGACGGATCAGCAGGGCGTCTATTCCTTTGCGGATCTTGCAGATGGCGCGTGGAGTCTCCAAGTTTCAATGCCGTGCTTTGCGACGCTCAAGCGCGAAGTGACCATAGCCGCGAACAGTCCCGCGGAGGAATGGGAGTTGAAGCTGCTCCCATTCGATGAGATCAAAGCGGCGGCGACGGTAGTGGCGACGCCGGTTGCTCCACCGCCCACGGCTGTGGCGGCGTCGAATATGCCGGCGCCGGACAAATCCAAACAAAACGCCGCGAAACCCAACGCCGCGCCGGAGCCGAAGGAAGCCGCGAACGAACCTGTGGACGAGATGAGCCAGAGGGCGTCGGACGGGCTGCTGATCAACGGCAGCGTGAATAACGGCGCGGCTTCTCCGTTCGCGCAGGCGATGGCGTTTGGCAATAATCGTCGAGGCACGCGGGGACTGTACAACGGCGGGATCGGGTTCACGGTGGACAATTCGGCGTTCGACGCGCAGTCGTTCTCGCTGACCGGTCAGGACACGCCGAAACCGCCGTACAACCGGATCACGGGGCTGCTTTCTCTGGGTGGTCCCCTGAAGATTCCGCATTTGCTGCGGAATGGGCCGCTATTCATTTTGAATTATCAGTGGACGCGCAACCGGACTACATCCACAACACCGGGTTTGGTGCCGACGTTGGCGGAACGGAATGGCGATTTGTCGTTGATTCCTGCCGCGATCATCGATCCGACCAACGGAGCGCCGTTTGCGGGGAATCAGATCCCGGTGACGCGCATCAGTCCGCAGGCGCAGGCTTTGCTCGCGTTGTATCCTCTGCCGAACTTCACGGGGAGCTCGCGGTATAACTATCAGGTTCCGCTGGTGAACGTTCAGCATCAGGACAGCATGCAAACGCGGCTGAATAAGACCATCGGCAACAAGAACCAGATGTCGGGCAGCTTCGCGTTCCAGAGCACACGCGCGGATAGCCCCAATCTGCTCGGATTCCTGGACACGACGGATACGCTGGGAATCAATTCCCAGGTCAACTGGCGGCACACGTTTACGACGCGGCTGTTCGGGAATCTCGGATTTCAGTACAGCTTATTGACCACGCGGGTCACGCCGTTTTTTGAGAATCGCCAGAACATTTCGGGCGAAGCGGGGATCATGGGCAACAACCAGGACCCGCTGAACTGGGGTCCGCCGGCGTTGAATTTCGCGAGTGGCATCGCTCCGGTTTCGGACGCGCAGCAGGCGCACAATCGCAATCAGGCGGCGGCGCTGTCGGAAACCATGAACTGGTTTCGCGGGCGGCATAACGTCACGTTCGGGGGCGATTTCAAGAGGCTGGAGTTTAATTATCTTTCGCAGCAAGACCCGCGCGGGACGTTGAACTTTACGGGAGCGGCCACTGGCTCAGATCTAGGCGACTTTCTGCTAGGGACGCCCGACACGGCTTCCATCGCGTTTGGCAATGCCGATAAATACTTCCGGACGTCCACTTACGACGCTTACATCACCGACGACTGGAGGGTCAGTCCGGAGCTGACGGTCAACTACGGGATGCGCTGGGAATATAGCGCGCCGATTACCGAAAAATACGGGCGGCTGGTGAATCTGGATATCGCCCCGGGGTTCACGTCGGAAGCGCCGGTGGTGGCGACGGATCCAAAGGGAACGATTACCGGGCAGAATTATCCCGATTCGTTGATTCATCCCGACAAACATGGATTCGAGCCTCGAGTCGGCGTGGCGTGGCGACCGATTTCAGGCTCGTCGATGCTGATTCGCGCGGGATACGGTCTGTATTTCAATACGTCGATCTATCAGAACATCGCGATTCAGATGGCGCAGCAATCTCCGCTGTCGAAGAGCTTGAGCGTGTCGAATAGCGCGGCCGATCCGCTGACGCTGGCGAATCCGTTCCTGGCGTCGCCGACGACGACGCCAAACACGTTCGCGGTCGATCCGAATTTCCGCGTCGGATATGCGCATAACTGGAATTTTTCGGTGCAGCGGGATCTGCCCGGGGGCTTGGTCGTTCTGGGAACTTACAACGGGATCAAAGGCACGCGGGGGATGCAGGAATTTCTTCCCAACACGTACCCGATTGGCGCGGTGAATCCGTGCCCGAGCTGTCCGTATGGCTACTATTACCTGGCATCGAACGGAAATTCGACCCGCGAATCGGGCCAGTTCCAACTGCGACGCCGGTTGCACAACGGGTTTACGGCGACGCTGCAATATACATATTCGAAATCGATCGACGATTCGGCGTTGGGCGGTCGCGGGCAGGCGGTGAACGTGATCGCGCAGAACTGGCTGGATCTGAGCGCGGAGCGCGGGCTGTCGAGTTTCGATCAGCGGCACCTGGTGACTTTGCAGGCGCAATACACCTCGGGGATGGGAATGCACGGCGGCGCGCTGCTGACGGGTTGGCGAGGCGCGCTGTTCAAAGAATGGACTTTCGCCACACAGATCAACGCGGGAACAGGTCTCCCGCTGACGCCAATTTATTTTGCCGCGATTCCCGGGACTGGGGTTGCGGGACCGATTCGGGCGGATTACACGGGTGCTCTGGTGTATGCGCCTCCATCGGGGTTGTTCCTGAATCCGGCCGCTTATGCGCCGCCTGAGCCGGGGCAGTGGGGAAATGCGGGTCGGGATTCGATTACGGGTCCGGTGCAATTTTCGTTGAACGCGTCGATGGGGCGGACGTTTCGTTTGAATGACCGGCTGAATCTGGACTTGCGCGTCGATTCGGCGAACGCGCTGAATCATGTGACGTATCCGAGCTGGAACACCACCATCACCAGTGCTCAATTCGGGCTGCCGATGACGGCGAATGCTATGCGGACGCTGCAGACTACGTTGCGGGTGAGGTTTTGAAAATGCGAACAGTCGGTATCCAAAGCTCCCTGTGGTCGCGGCTCGGGGCGCGCTCTATTCCGCTTGTCCTGCTGTTGACGACTGCCGCCAATGCGCAGCAGGTGGGGCAGAATACTGCGCCCAACGCGGCCGGAGGGGCGACGTTTCAGACGGGAACGCAGCTCGTAGTCGAATCGGTGGTGGTCAAGGACAAGAGCGGGAAGCCGGTGGAAGGACTGACGGCGAATGATTTCATCGTGACCGAAGATGGGGTTCCGCAGGTCATCAAGTTTTTCGAATATCAGAAATTTCAGGAGGCTGCGGAGCCGGAACCGACTCCGACCACTTCGCCGACCATCTACAACAAAATCGCGCGCACACAAATTTCCGCCGAGCCGCCGGGAAGCACGAAGTACAAAGACCGTCGGCTGCTGGCGCTGTATTTCGATATGACCGCCATGCCGATCGGCGACCAGATCCGCGCGCTGACGGCGGCGAAGAAGTTCATCCGGACGCAAATGACCGCGACGGACTTGATGGCGATTATGATGTTCGCAGGCGGCGCGGTGCAGGTGCTGGAAGATTTCACCGCGGATCGGGACCGGCTGCTGAGCATCATCGAAACGCTGGTGGTGGGCGAGGGGCAGGGTCTGGATGAAGGCACCAACGACGACAGCACCTCGGATAGCGGCGCGGCTTTCGGGCAGGACGATTCCGAGTTCAATATTTTCAATACCGACCGGCAGCTTTCCGCGCTGCAAACCGCGGCGAAGATGTTGGGAAATCTGAACGAGAAGAAGTCGCTGATTTATTTTGCCAGCGGCCTGAGGCTGAATGGTCTCGATAATCAGGCGCAGTTGCACGCGACCATCAATTCCGCGATTCGAGCTGGGGTGTCGTTTTGGCCGATCGATGCGCGCGGGCTGGTGGCGTCGGCTCCGCTAGGCGATGCGACAGTGGGATCGCCGGGGGGAATCGGGATGTATAACGGCGGGTCGGCGATGGCGATGGCCACGAATTTCGCGCGTTCGCAGGACACGCTGTGGGCGCTGGCGGCGGATACGGGAGGGAAGGCGCTGCTCGATTACAACGATCTGACCAAGGGAATCGTGCAGGCGCAGCAATCTGTGTCGAGGTATTACATCCTGGCGTATTACACGACTAATACCGCGCAGGATGGCAAGTTTAGAAGAATCAAGATTACGCTGAAAGACGCTTCGGCGAGCCTGGATTATCGCCAGGGCTATTACACCGGGAAGCAATTCAATAAATTCACGGCCGCGGACAAGGAACGGCAGCTTGAAGACGCGCTGATGCTGGCGGATCCGATCACGGAGCTGACCATCGCGATGGAAGTGGATTATTTCCAGTTGAACCGGGCCGAATATTTCGTTCCGATCGCGGTAAAGATTCCGGGCAGGGAACTGGCGCTGGCGCGGAAGGGCGGGGCGGAACACACGCTGATCGATTTCATCGGCGAGGTGAAGGATGAATTCGGCACCACAATGTCGAATGTGCGGGACAAGGTCGACGTCAAGCTGAGCGGCGAGACGGCGAGCCAGTTGTCGAAGCATCCCATCGAATACGAAACCGGGTTCACGCTGCTGCCGGCGAAATATACGATCAAGTTTCTGGCTCGAGACGCGGAGACCGGCAGGATCGGGACATATCAGGCGACGTTCGTGATCCCGAATTTGAATAAAGAGGACAAGCGGGTGCCGATTAGCTCGGTGGTGCTGAGCAGCCAGAAAATCGATTTGAAAGATGCGCTGTATAACGTCAACAAGAACACTGCGCTGACTGTGAATCCGCTGGTTTCCGATGGACAGAAGCTGATTCCGAGCGTGACGCGGGTCTTTAGTAAGAGCCGTGAGATGTATGTTTATTTGCAGGCCTATGAGCGAGCCGCGACGGCTACCCAGCCGATTGCGGCGTTCGTGAGTTTTTATCGCGACGGAGTGAAAGCATTCGAGACTCCTGTCGAGGCTGTGACCGACGGGCTGGATCCGAAGACGAAGGCGTTGCCGTTGAGGTTCAGCGTTCCGCTGGATAAGCTTGCGCCTGGAGGGTACACCGTTCAGATCAGCGTGCTCGATCCGACGGGGCAGAAGGCGGCTTTCTGGCAGGCCCCGGTGGTTTTAGTTCCTTGAAAATGGCCACAGATGGACACAGATACACACAGATAAAACAAATATATTTTTTATCGGTGTGAATCGGTGTTTATCTGTGGCTAAGATTCGAGATGCAAAATTCCGCGCTGGATGGCTATGGTCACTGCGTGGGTGCGGTCGGAGGCGTCCAGTTTTTCCAGGATGTTTTGGATGTGCATCTTGATGGTGCCGCTGGCGGTGCCAAGTTTGTCGGCGATCTCTTTGTTGGCCAGACCGCGAGCCACGAAGCCGAGCACTTCCACTTCGCGCGGCGTCAGAGCCACTTGCGGGAAATATTCGCTTAGGCGTTCGGCTACTTCGTGCGGCATCAGCCGCTTGCCGGAATACACCGCGCGGATGGCGCGCAGCACGTCGGTGTGGACCATCTCCTTCAACATGTAACCGCGGACGCCGGCTTCGAGAGCCCGATAGATGTCCTGATCGCCGTCGTAGCTGGTCAGAGCGATGATGCGGGCTTCGGGAAACTCCTGGCGGATGGTGCGCGTGGCTTGCACGCCGTCCATGCCGGGCATACGCAGATCCATTAGAGTCACGTCGGGATGAGACTGGCGGAACAGGTCGACGGCTTCACGCCCGTTGCCGGCTTCGCCGACTAACTGCATGTCTTCTTCGTTGGCCAGAATGGAGGCGATTCCTTTCCGGACCAGAGGATGATCGTCGACGCACAAAACGCGAATCGGGGCTTGCTGGGTCATGCTTGATTTACCTCTGCCGGAAGGACGACGGAAATCGTGGTGCCGCGGCCGGGCGTGCTGGCCAGATCGAGATTGGCGCCGATATGGCTGGCGCGCTCCTTCATGCCGATCAGCCCGTAGTGGCCGTTCTTACCGTTGCTGCCTTCTGAAAATCCGGAGCCGTCGTCCTTCACTAATAAATGCAGCGCTTTAGAAGTGTAGTCGAGCGCCACTTCGACGGTCCGGGCACCGGAGTGTTTCACCGAATTGGTGACCGCCTCCTGCGCGATGCGGACCAAGTTGTATTCGACGTCCGGCGCCAGGCCGGTCGACTTGTTTTGCAGATTCAACTTCAGGCGGATGGGCTTGGTTTCGGTGATCTGCCGCGCGGCCTGTTCGATGGCGGCGGCGAGACCGGCGTTGCCGCTGCGGAGTCCCGCGACAGAGCGGCGGGTTTCGCGCAGACAGGTACCGGCGTCCTGAATTATGTCTTCGAGCGTGCCGCGATCATCAGGCGATTTCATGCGCGCGGCCAGCGCCTGCATTTCCATGGTGATTCCCGAGAGACCCTGGATCAGGGTGTCGTGCAGCTCCCGGGCAATGCGGTTGCGCTCCGTCAGTATCAGGCTGAAATGCTCGCGCAGGCGGCGGATGCGGAGCTGATAGGCGAGCCAGATGGAGATCCCCACCAAGACCGCCAACAGCGGGAAGAACCAGATGCGTTGATAGTAATGCGACGCCAGGACGAAGCTCACCGCGCTGCCGGTTTCATTGCAGACTCCGTCGATATTGCAAGCGGTGACGCGGAAATGAAAGGTCCCCGGAGGAAGATTGGTGTAATAAGCTTCGCGGCGGGGCCCGGCGTTGACCCAATTCTTGTCGAAGCCTTCCAGAATGTAGCGGAAGGTGATTCGGCTGGGGGCAAGATAGCTGAGTCCGGTAAAGGTGAATTCGAGATTCTTGGGTCCGGGAGCAAGGTGCCCGATCGCGGCGGGGTTTTCGCGCTGTCCGTTGACGGTGACGTCCTCAATCACGATCGGCGGCGGGGGGACATTACGCTGGAGGTGCTTCGGGTCGAGAACGATCAGGCCGCGGATGGTGGAGAACCACAGGCGTCCATCGTGGGTTATGCTGGCAGCGGGCTGAACGCCCGGTTTGCATTCGATGACGCGCAGGGCATCGGTGGGGCTATACGGGGTGCTGACGATTCTCTTCAGCTCGCCGGCCGCGAAACGGCGCAGATCGGCATGGGGGACGGAAAAAATGCCTTTGCTGCAAGCCATCCACAGGCGGTCCTGGCTGTCGGCAACAATTCCATAGATTTCGTTGTCGAACAGACCGTCGCGCATCAGGAAGGTCGACATTTTGCCGTTTTCGAGCAGGCGCAAACCGCCGCCTAGCATTCCCATCCACATGGCGCCGTCGCGATCGCTGTAAAACGCGTCCACACCGCGCAGGGAAAGGCCGTTTTGCACAACCTCTTCCGATTTGCCGTTGGCGTAGGATTCAACAGCATTGGCGGTCGCCAGATAAACACGTCCGGAGCCGTCTTCGCCCAGGGCCAGAACCGGAGACGAGAGATCTAACGCGTTGGGACGAGTGAACGTGCCACCGCGAAACTGCGCGACGCCATTCGACGTGCCGACCCACAGAACTCCCGCATGGTCGCGGAGCAGGCTGCGAATATCATTCGACGGAAGTCCATTGCCAGCGGAATAAGTACCGTCAACCCGGCCGTCGCGGAGATGGCTGAGGCCATGATCGGTGCCGACCCACAGACCGCCGTCGGCATCGTCGGCGAGGGCATTGACGAAGTTCGATGCGAGGCCTTGTTTGGTGGTCAGAACTGTGAATTTGCGGCCGTCGAATCGGCTGAGCCCCGCGCCGAGCGTGCCGACCCAGATGCTTCCCGCGCGATCCTGAAGCACGGGACCGGTGTCGTTGCTCGGCAGGCCTTCGTTCATCGTGTAGGGGACAGCGCGGCCATCCAGAAACTGGTTCAGGCCGTGCTTGGTTCCCACCCACAGGCTCCCCTCGCGATCGGTGTAAAGAGAATAAACCGTGCTTTGAGACAGGCCGTCCTGCGGGCGGAAGCTGTCGATCTCTAGGTTGGGGCCTCGCATCCGGCTGAATCCGCTGCGCGTAGCGATCCACAGGGAGCCGTCCTGGCTCTGTTCGAGATCGAGAATCCAGTTATCGGCGAGACCGTTTTTGGTGGTAAACAGACGTTCGCGGCCGTCCTTGAGCTGGATCAACCCCTCCGAGGTGCCTACCCACAATGTGCCGTCGGGAGCGAACAGCATGGTACGAACTCCCGAGTCCGGCGGCATGGATTGAAGATTATGCGAAACGATCTTCGATCCGTTCCAGGTGCTGAGCTTCGTGCTTTCGCCGCCGATCCATAATGACCCGTCCGGCGCGAGGGCCGCGGCGCGAACTAGGTTGCTGGACAGACCCTGATCCGTGCGGAACACCTGAAATTTGCCGTCGCTAAGGCGCGCGAGTCCGTTGGCGGTGCAGACCCACATAACGTTATTGGGTGCGGCGACCAGGCACTGGATCGTATCGGAGGGCAGCCCGTCTTTCTGCGAGTAACGGGTGATGACGCCGTCATTAAGGCTGTAAATGCCGGATTCGTTGGTCCCGATCCACAAAGCGCCGCGTGAATCTTCGGCCAGATCGCGAATCCAGACGTTGGTGGGAGCGGAAGGAAGGATGTTTTCAAGGGGCGTGAAGCGGACGCCGTCGAAGCGGACCAGGCCCGTTTGCGTGCCGAGCCACAGATAGCCGTCGCGCGTCTGAAGGATTGAGAAAATAGAAGATTCGGGCAGACCCTGCTGCACTTGCCAGATTCGATGCACGTATTGCGTCAGGGTTCGATCCGGATCGAGCCCGAAGGCGGAAACCGCCGCCAGCAGCAGCAGGTAAGCTCGCAATCGCATGCCTATGTAACCATTCTCGCGCAGACTGAGGTAAGTCGCTACAAGAGAATGACGAATCGGAACGACGATATGTTAGCGGCGGCCGCCTATGCCGTTCGAGAGTGCTAAAAGCCGATGCCGACCCCGGCCGAGATCTCGGTCTGCCACAGGGCGCCTGAATTGAGCGCGAAGCCGAAACTGGGCTTGGGAGTCACATATTCGCGAGCATCCACGCGCGCGGCCCACATTCCTTTGATATGAACCTTGATGCCGGCGCCGAAGTTGGCTCCGAATTTGGTGGATCCGTTGTAGGATTGGCCGCCCGGCGGGACAAAGTTATCGAACTGGACGCCACCGGTGACGAACGGACGGATCTTGGTCTTGTCGGTGGTGAACATGTAGTACAGGACATTGGCGCCGCCCTGGTGCATGTGCATGGCGAGCTCCGGCGTACCCGGCTGATCGTTGAACTTCAGGTTCATATGATTGAAGGCGTACTGGATTTCGTAGCCAAGATGGTCGCCGGAATTAAAGCCGAAACGGAAGCTGAAGCGGTAGCCGTCGGTGAGCGCCACATCGTTGGAAGTTCCGCCGAAAGCCTGATCGGTTCCCAGGCCGGCGCTGGACATGATCGATTCTCCGTAATTAAACCACAATTCGCCGGCCTGCCCGAAGGCCACGCTGGAAAAAGACGCCAGCGCGAAAACGATCGCAAGTTTTTTCATGTTCCTCCTGATGCGTCTGATTAAGAAGCGGTTACATCTGCCACAATCACGACGATGATTTCGCCCGGTCCGTGCACGCCGCGCACCAACCGCATTTCGATATCGGCAGTCCGGCTGGGGCCGGTGGCCAGAACCATCGAACTGGAAAGCGCTGCGGGTTGCGGCACGCGCGAAAAAAGCGCGTCGAGACTCAGTAGTATTTTAGCGCGATCGATTACGGCGATGTGGCGGGGAGGGAGCAGGGAAATCAGGCGCGGCTCGGTGAGAAATACCAGGGTTCCGGTATTGGCGATGGCGAAATCGGCGGAAGTGACTCCGATTTCGGCATCCGCGCAGGCTCCGCGGGAATATTGCGATTCGATTCCGCAGGCTCTGACGAGTGGCGCTGACGATGCGATGACGCGTCGTCCGGCAAGAAGGGGTTCGAGAATGGCGCGCGCTTCGGCGAGATTTGCCGCTTCGTGGACTTGGCCTCCGAGTTCGGTCAACGCTTGCGCGAACATGGCCGCTGCGTTCGCGTCCGGTGGATCCGGGTCGAGCCAGACGGGCGGAGGCGGTTCTTTCACCGATCCCGCGAGTGCAGCGCGGATGCGGGTCAGCATTTGATCGCGTGGGGTCACTTGCGGCGCTTCCATTCCTCGCGAAAGCTGCGCGCGGGTAGTTCGGGAAGGTCGCGCTCGCTCAGCCAGGCTTTCAGAGGTCCCGCAGAGGGGAGTTTGCGCATTTTTCGGACCCAGCGGAACTGCTCATAGACTCGTGGGTGGCGCATGATCCAGGAGAACAGTCGCATAGCGAGCTTTTCTTCGCGTTTTTTGGGCGATTCCTGGCGCAGTTCGAGCAGGATTTTCGGGATTTCGATTTTAACCGGACATACTTCGCCACAAGCTCCACAGAGGCTGGAGGCGAAGGGCAGCCAGGAAGCGTGAAGGTCCGCGCCCTCTTTTTCCAGCGTTTCGGCGAACTGAGGAGTGAGAATTTTCCCGATGGGTCCCGAATACACCCACGGATAGGAATAGCCGCCGATTTTACGATATACGGGGCAGTGGTTCAAACATGCTCCACAGCGGATGCAGTAGAGCGACTGGCGCTTTTCTCGGTCGGCCAGAACGCTAGTGCGGCCGTGATCGAGAAGGACTAAGCAGAATTCTTCGGGTCCGTCCGTTTCTCCGGGGCGGCGCGGGCCGGAGAGGAAAGATGTGTAGACGCTGAGGGCTTGGCCGGTCGCGCTACGGGCCAGCAATTTGAGGAAAACAGCAAGATCCTGCGCGCGCGGGATCACTTTTTCGATGCCGGAAATGGCGATGTGAATTCGCGGGGCGCTGCTCGACAGTCGAGCGTTGCCTTCGTTTTCGACCAGAACGATGGCGCCTGAATCGGCGACCAGGAAATTCGCCCCGGTGATGCCGATTCCGGCGTCCAGGAACTTTTTTCGTAACGTGGCTCGGGCGATCGCGGTGAGGGCTTCGGGTGTGGCATTGGGAGCGGCGTGGAGCACTTCGGCGACTTGTTCGCGAGTCTTATGCAGCGCCGGAGCGATGATGTGATACGGCGTTTCGCCAGAGAGCTGGATGATGTATTCGCCCAGATCGGTTTCGACGGCGTCGATGCCGTGACGCTCCAGGTGATGGTTGAGATGAATTTCTTCGGTGGTCATCGATTTGGATTTGACCACCAGCTTCACGCCGCGGTCGCGCGCGAGATTCGTCACGAAGTCGCAGGCCTCGGCCGCGGTATTGGCCCAGATGACTTTGCCGCCGCGCGCGATCACGCTTCGTTCTAATTCCTCCAAATACGTGTCCAGGTGTTCGAGCGTGTGCTGTTTGATGTCGTGGGCGTGCTGGCGAAGCTTTTGATATTCGGGCAGGTCGGCGACGGTTTTGCGGCGGCCATCGGCCAAGCGTCCGGTGGCGGAATAAACCGCTTTTTGAAGACGGGGATCGTCGAGGGCTTTCTGGATCTGGGTCAGCGGCACGCCAGCACCTCGGCGAGATGCATGGTGCGGAGGTTCGAACCGGCGCGGCTCAGCGCGCCTTGGAGCTGCATCAGGCAACTGGAATCGATGGACACGACCGTATCGGCGCCGGTGCGAAGCATGGAATCGATCTTGGTGCGCGCCATCGCACCGGAAATTTCAGGAAACTTCACGGAAAAAGTCCCGCCGAATCCGCAGCACTCCTGCGCGGCGTCCATCTCGACCAGGCGCAAATCGCGCACGTTCGATAAAAGACGCCGGGGCGCGTCTCTGATGCCGAGCTCGCGCAGAGAGTGGCAGCTATCGTGATATGTCACGACTCGATCGAGGCGCGCGCCCACATCGTCGATTTTCAGAACGTCGGTGAGGAATTGCGAAAATTCCCAGACGCGGGATTCGTGATGTCCTTCGAACAAATCCGCGTAGTGATGCGAGATCATCGAGGCGCAGGAGCCCGACGGCACTACAATGTATTCCGCGCCTTTGAAAACGTCCAGGAAATGCCTGGCGACGTGACGCGCATCGTCCTGGAAGCCGCTGTTGAAGGCAGGCTGGCCGCAGCAGGTTTGCGCTTCGCGAAACTCGACCTGGCATCCGGCGCGCTCCAGCACTTCGGTCATCGCCAGGCCGACGCGGGGGAACACCTGGTCCACCAGGCAGGTGACAAAAATCGAGACGCGGTGCAAATAGCTAGTCTACTTCGATCACGCCTTCCAGAAATTTGACGGCTCGCCCGGCGATCTTCACGCGGTCGCCGCGATCTTCGCAGAACAGCTCGCCGCCGCGCTTCGAAAGCTGGCGTGCGTGCAATTTTTTCTTGCCCAGGCGCTGCGACCAATAGGGAATCAGAGTGCAGTGCGCCGAGCCGGTGGCCGGATCTTCGGGCACGCCCTTGGCCGGCGCGAAGAAGCGCGAGACAAAATCGCAATCGCGACCGGGCGCGGTGGCGATATTTCCGAAGCGATCGATCGCGCCGAGTTTTTCCATGTTGGGCGCCAGGGCTCGCACTTCTTCTTCGGTATCGAAAATGCAAAGATAATCGCGCGCGCAGAGGATCTTCTTGGGCGTCGCGCCCAGAGCCGAGATCAGCGCGGGATCCGGGGCGCATTCCGACGGCGGACGGGAGGGAAAGTCCATCGCGTACAGGTCACCTTCGCGAGTGACGATCAGCTCGCCGCTTTTGGATTGGAATCGGACTTGGTTTTCGTTCGTTTCGCGGCGAATCGAGAGAATGACGTGCGCCGAGGCGAGCGTGGCGTGTCCGCATAAGTCCACTTCGACCGCAGGCGTGAACCAGCGCAGATGATAGCCCTTGCCATTGGGCACATAGAACGCGGTTTCGGCGAGATTGTTCTCGGCTGCGATGGATTGCATGGCTTCGTCGGAGAGCCATTTTTCGAGAGGGCAAATCGCGGCCGGATTGCCGTGAAAAAGTTTGCCGCTGAAAGCGTCCACCTGGTAGAGAGGAATCTGCATTCTCTAACTGTACTATCGACACGCCGGAAGCCGAAATACTTACGGTTACGCTCGCAGGTACGTGGTTGCGTAAGACTTTCATAGTGGACGGCTTTTACCCCATCTGTTATCCTCAACAGTTAGGTTACAGAGAAGCGCGAAAGTCGCATTTAGCCTCCAGAGGTCCGCATGTCCGGTCATTCAAAATGGGCCACGATCAAGCATAAGAAAGGCGCCCTCGACGCCAAGCGCGGGAAAATATTTACCCGTGTCATCAAGGAAATCACCATTGCCGCGCGCAACGGCGGGGATCCCGACGGAAACCCGCGCCTGCGTTCCGCCATTGCCGCCGCCAAAGCCGTCAGTATGCCTGCCGATAACATCAAGCGCGCCATCATGCGCGGGACGGGCGAGCTGGAAGGCGGGCAGATCGACGAAATCATGTTCGAAGGCTACGGACCGGGAGGCGCGGCGGTGCTGGTGAACGTCGCCACTGATAACCGCAATCGCACGGTGAGCGATATTCGACACGTATTTTCGAAGAACGGCGGAAACCTGGGCGAGCAGGGCAGCGTCGCATGGATGTTCGAGCGCAAGAGCCAGATTGTGATCGACGGAGAGAAAGCATCCGAAGACAAGCTGATGGATCTGGTGCTCGACGCCGGCGCGGACGACCTGCGCGACGATGGGGGCGCCTGGATCGTCCTGTCGCCGCCGGAGCGACATGAAGCCGTGATGGAAGCGATTCAGAAGGCCGGGATCCCGACCGAATCGGCGGAAATCGCCATGGTTCCGAAGAACCTGATTCGCCTGGAAGGCAAGAATGCCGGCGCGATGCTGCGGCTGAGCGAGGCGCTTGAAGAGCATGACGACGTGCAGAATGTGTACTCCAACTTCGATGTCGACGAGAAAGAGCTGGAGGCGCTTGCCCAATAGAGGAGCGCGCTAACCTCGTGCGAGTCCTGGGGATCGATTGCGGAACCGAGCGCACCGGCTGGGGCGTGATCGAAAGCGACGGCCGCCGCCACCAGGTTCTGAGTCACGGCGTGATTCGTACCGTTCCGCGAGATCGTTTGGACGCGCGGCTACGGACCATTTCCCGGGGTTTGCGGGCAGTGATCGCGGATCAGACTCCCGATGCGGCCGCGGTGGAAGAAGTTTTCTATTCGCAGAACGTAAAGACTGCGCTGAAACTGGCGCACGTTCGCGGCGTGGCGCTGCTGGCGATCGCTGAAGCGGGCGTGATCCTGGGTGAATATTCTCCGCTCGAAGTGAAGATGAGCGTGGTCGGATACGGTCGCGCCGAAAAGTGCCAGGTGCAGTTGATGGTCAGGTCGCTGACCGGGACTGGGATCGATTCGGAAGACGCGGCGGATGCGATCGCGGTCGCGATCTGCCATGCGACGCACACTTCGACGGCGATGGTCGTCAAGGTGACGCGATGAGAACGCTGCTGCTTCTCGCGTGCTCCGTTGGGGCTTTCGCCGCTGGGCCGCGCATCGTGTTCATCAAGTCGTTCCCGGGATCCACGCCGGAATACGTGGAGATTTCGCTGGACAAATCGGGCGAGGTTTCCTACAAGGAAGACGTGGATGACGATTCCCCGGAGAAATTCGAGTTCGACGGGGCCACCACCGCACAGTTTTTCGATCTGGCGGCGAAGCTGGATCATTTTTCGCATCCTCTGGAGTCCGGCCTGAAGGTTGCCAACATGGGCGCCAAGACTTTTCGCTGGGAGGACGGCGACCAGAAGTCGGAACAGAAATTCAATTATTCTTTGGACGAAAACGCGAAAACGCTGCTCGACTGGTTTGAACGGATCAGCGAAAGCGAGCGTTTGCTGGTCGAATTCCGACGCGCCGTTCGCCACGACAAGCTGGGTGTGAACGACGCGCTGGTAAATATTCAATCCACCTGGGATCACAAGCGTTTGGCGGGTCCAGAGCAGTTCTTGCCGCTGCTCGATCAGGTCGCGAAGAACGACGTCTATATGCATATGGCTCGCGAACGCGCTGCGGAACTGGCTGAGGCGATTCGCGGGTTGCGGCCGAAAGCCCAATGAGCATGCTTCGTCTGGCAGCGATTGTCTGGATGCTCGCCGCGGTGACGTTCGGGCAGACAACGCCGACTGCTCAGGCGCCAAAGCCCTCTCCGGCTGAGGCTGAAAACAAGGAATTGGCGGCCTCGCTGGCCGATGTCGGCAATAGCAGTGTGGACGTCGAGCGAGTTCTGGAACAGTTTCTGAAGAAATATCCGGAAGCGGCGCAAAAGAAGCAGATTGAGCGCGCGCTGGCGCATGCGGCCATCGACCTGAAAGATGACGCGCGCACGATTCTCTATGGGCAGCGGGTGCTGCTCGATACGCCTGACGATATGCTGCTGCTGGATCGCGTCGCGCGGGCGCTGCTCGCGTCGGGCGGGCGCGAGAACGCCGAAAAGTCATTGCAATATTCGCGCGGGTTCGAACAGAACATCAAGAAAGCGGCGGCTCCGGATGGTCGCGACACGGGGCATAAGCAGGAAGAGCGGGATCGCGGGCTGTCGCGCGCGTTGTTGTATCAGGCGAAGGCCAAGACGATTCTCGGCGAGAGGGGCGAAGCCGAGCGGCTGGCTGCGGAGGCATATCAGACGTTCCCGTGCGAGGAAGCCGCGCGCGAATGGGCCAACGCGCTGGCGGAATCGGGCAAACAACCTGAAGCGCTGTTGCGGCTGGCGGATGCGTTCGTCATCCCGGATTCGCGCGCATTGGATACGGATCGGGCGGAGGACCGGCGCAAGCTGGGCGAGCTGTATCGCAAGCTGCATCGCGACGACAAAGGGCTAGGGGAGCTGATTCTGGCGGCGTACGATCGAGCCTCCGCGCAAGTGGAAGAGCATCGCAACCGGCTGCTGGCGTTCGATCCGAACATGGCCGCGACCGACCCGATGCAATTCACGCTCACCGGCCTGGACGGAAAAAAACTCGCGCTGAAAAGCTTGAAAGGCAGCGTGGTGGTGTTCGACTTCTGGGCCACGTGGTGTACTCCCTGCCGCGCGCAGCATCCGTTGTACGAGCAGGTGAAGGAGCGATTCAAGAATCGTCAAGACGTAGTGTTTGTCGCGGTCGACACGGATGAAGACCGTTTGCTGGTGGCTCCGTTCCTGGATCAGCAGAAGTGGAGCAAGACGGTGTATTTCGACGACGGCTTGCAGCGCCTGTTGCAGGTAACGGCGATCCCAACCACGGTTCTGTTCGACAAACAGGGGCGAGTCGCCAGCCGCATGAACGGGTATCTGCCGGACAAGTTTGTAGATCAGTTGACGGAGCGCATTCAGTACGCTCTGAGCGATTCGCAGTAGGCTTTAATTATGGGCGCGATTCTAATGTTGCTGGCGCTCGCATTTGCAAGCGATCCATTCGGGTCTTCCGCGCACGCGCGGGTGTTCTTGTTCGTTCGCACCGATTGTCCGATCACAAACCGGTATGCACCGGAGCTGCGGCGCATCGCGACGGAGTTTGCAGATCGTCAGGTGGATTTTTGGCTGGTTTATCCCGATCCGGCTGAGACCCGCCACGGCATCGAACAGCAGAAGGCGCAATATGCGATTCCCGGCGTGCCGCTGCAGGATCCGCATCACGAGTTGGTGAAGCGGGCGCATGCGACGGTGGCTCCCGAAGCGGCGGTTTTTGATGCCGCGGGGACCCTGATGTACCACGGGCGCATCGATGACTTGTGGGTGGCGCCGGGGAAGTCCAGGAGCATGGCGCTGACTCACGACCTGGAAGACGCGATCAGCGCCGTGCTTGACGGGAAATCGCCGAAAATGGCGGAAACCCACGCGGTAGGATGTTCGCTTGCCGATATTCAATAAGCTTTTCCTGGCGGGATTGCTGATTTCACTGGACGCGCCGGCTGCACCGAATTTCAACCACGACATCGCGCCGATGGTCTACCAATACTGCGCGCCTTGCCATCGGCCGGGGGAGGCGGGACCGTTTCCGCTGCTCACTTACACTGACGTGAAGAAACACGCCCGGCAAATCGCCGATGTGACCGAGCGCCGGTTCATGCCGCCGTGGCTTCCCGAGCCGGGTCATGGCGATTTTGCGGATGAGCTGCGTCTTTCCGACGCGCAGATCCGGACCTTCGCGGCCTGGGCCTCCGCGGGTGCGCCGGAGGGTCCCGCATCGGAGGCTACTTCGCCGCCGAGCTTCACGGAAGGCTGGCAGCTTGGGCCGCCCGATCTGATTCTCGAAGCCTCGGCTGCCCACAAGATTCCTGCCGCGGGCAATGATATTTACTGGAATTTCATCTTTACAGCTCCCGCCGCGCCGGGGATCCATTGGGTGCGGGCGATTGAGATTCGTCCCGGCGACAAGCGCCTGATGCATCACGCGAATTTATACGTGGATCGCTCTCATTCTGCAAGGGCTCAAGAGATTGCGCCAGGCCAGGGATTCCCAGGAATGGACCCGGTGATCGAGCGATCCATATTCGAACCTGACGACGGGCATTTTCTGTATTGGAAGCCGGGCGGGATTCCTTACTCGGAGCCCGACGGCCTTTCGTGGAGGCTCGATCCGGGCAACGATCTGGTCCTAAATGCTCATATGCAGACCACCGGGAAGCCGGAATCGATTCGGCCATCCATTGGTTTATATTTCACCGATAAACCACAGACTCGGTTCCCGATGCTGGTCCAGCTGGAGCACGATGGCGCGATCGATATTCCTGCCGGGGATCGCGACTTCCCGGTTTCGGATGATTTCAAGCTTCCGCTCGACGTCGATGTGCTGGCGGTGTATCCGCATGCGCATTATTTGGGGCATCTGCTCGAGGGCTACGCGACTCTTCCTTCGGGGGAACGAAAATGGCTGGTCCGCATCCCGGACTGGGACCGGAATTGGGAGGCTGTGTACCGGTACCGCGAGCCCTTGTTCTTGCCGCGCGGGACGACCATTTCGATGCGCTTTCACTACGACAATTCGTCCGAGAATATCCGCAATCCGAATCACCCGCCGAAGCGCGTACGGGCTGGGAATCGCACGGTGGACGAGATGGCGCATCTGTGGCTGCAAGTGCTCCCGCGCGGCAACCGGGATGTGCGTATCGAGCTTCAAGAGGCGCTGGTTCGGCACCGCCTAGCCAAGTATCCGTCGGATCCGGCGGCGCATTTGAATCTGGGTGCGATTCGCATGGCGCGCCTCGATCCTCAGGCGGCTGCTGCGGAGTTGCAGACGGGGGTTCGCCTTCAGCCTGCGAATCCCGAAGGGCACAACATGCTCGGTTCGGCGCTGGCGGCGCTGGGACGCGGCTCGGATGCGATCGCGCAGTTCCGGGTCGCGCTGAAATTGCGGCCGGATTATCAAAATGCCCGCTATAATCTGGCACGTGCGCTGATCAAGGCGGGCAAACTGGATGAAGCGTCGGATTTATATCGCCAGGTTGCCGCGGCTTATCCGCAGGACGCGCAGGTACGCATCGGGCTCGGGGAGCTGCTGCTGCGACTGGGAAAATACCAGGACGCGCTGGATGCTTTCGAACAGGCCATCGCCCTCGACCCCTCTAGTGAACTGGCCAAGAAGAATCGAGACCTGGCGCGGGCCCGGCTCGAATCCAAACAAGACTGATCCTTTGGCGTCCGGTTACCATCTATAGATCCACATGGATCTTCTGACTCCTCTTTCTATCCGGGGCGTGACCCTGCGCAATCGCATCGTGGTCTCGCCGATGTGCCAATACTCATCGGTTGACGGATTCGCGGACGATTGGCATCTGGTGCACCTTGGAAGCCGCGCCGTCGGCGGAGCTGCGCTGGTTTTCGTCGAGGCTACCGCGGTCACCGCGCAAGGACGAATTTCGCCGGGCGACATGGGCATTTGGGACGATCGTCATATCGAGCCGCTGGCGCGCATCGCGAAGTTTGTCGAACGCATGGGCGCGGTACCGGGCATCCAGCTCGCACATGCGGGTCGTAAGGCGAGCTGTGTGCCGCCTTGGCAGGGAGGGGCTCGGCTGAAGACGGCGGCGGAGGGCGGATGGGAGATCGTGGCGCCCAGTCCGATTCCGTTTGTGGATGGCGATCCGCCGCCGCATGCGCTGGACGAATCTGAGATTCAGGCGATCGTCGAGGCGTTCGCGGCTGCGGCGAAACGGGCGATTCAGGCTGGGTTTCGCGTGATTGAGCTGCATAACGCTCATGGCTATCTGCTGCATGAATTCCTATCTCCGCTGAGCAATAAGCGCGCGGATCGATACGGCGGG
>Ga0209517_10002538_pt1 | contig 25515 bp, 22 predicted proteins | sample PeaSoiMetSII2010_FD_187695 | JGI IMG/M metagenome (GOLD analysis project Ga0209517, IMG submission 187695) | Peat soil microbial communities from Weissenstadt, Germany - SII-2010 (SPAdes) (version 2) | ecosystem: Environmental > Terrestrial > Soil > Wetlands > Peat | place: Germany... | reverse complement strand
CGATTGTCCTCGAGCGCAACGAGCACCTGCCCCACGATTTCGCCTGCCGTCAGATTGCGCACCAGGCCGAGCGTGGCCGTCAGGCAAAACCGGCAATCCACGGCGCAGCCCGCCTGCGTCGAAATGCAGATCGTCTGCCGATTTTCCTCCGGCATGAACACGGTCTCGATGTTCGCGGCCTTCGCCGATCCGCTTTCTCCCGCGCCGATCGCCAGAACATAGCGCACCGTGCCGTCGGCCGAATGGTAGCGCCGCACCACCTGCGGCAACGCGATAGCCGCCTCGCGCGACAGCCGTTCGCGCAGCGCCGCCGGCAAATTCGTCATCGCCGCGAAATCGAATCGCCGCTCGGCGTACAGCGCGTGATAGATCTGCGCGCCGCGATACGCCGGCTCGCCGAGCGCCTGCATGAATTCGCGCAGCTCTTCCGCGGATTTGCCGAGCACGTTTACGCCAGCAATGGAGGCCTGCGAGGACATATTGCAACCATCATAACACGCGAGGAATTGCACATCGCCCGCACCAGTACGAATGACATTACACGCGGCGGCGTGCAACAATAGAAACGAACATGGCGAACACAACGCAAACCGTGCACAAGGAAATTCTGCCAAACGGGCTCGTCATATTGACGGAGCCAATGGAGCACGTCCATTCGGTTTCGGTAGGGATCTGGCTGCGCTCGGGTTCGCGGCGCGAGCCCGCCGAAATCAACGGCATCTCGCACTTCATCGAGCACATGGTGTTCAAGGGCACCGAGCGCCGCACCGCGGAAGACATCGCGCGCGAAATCGACCGCCTCGGCGGAATGCTCGACGCATTCACGTCCAAGGAAATGGTCTGCTTCAACACGCGCGTCCTCGACGAGCACCTTGCGAAAGCCTTCGACGTCCTCGCGGATATCGTCCTCGAGCCGAAATTCGCCGCCGACGATATCGCGCGCGAGCAATCCGTGGTGCTCGAGGAAATCCGCATGACCCAGGACAATCCGGAAGACCTCGTCCACGAGCTTTTCACCCAGAATTTCTGGCATCCGCACGCGCTCGGCAAACCGATCCTGGGCACGCCCGAAACGGTTTCAGCATTCACGCGCGACACCTTGCAGGCTTGGTTCAAACAATGCTACGCGCCGAATCGCCTGGTGATCACCGCGGCGGGCCATCTGACGCACCAGCAGCTTGTGGACCTGGTCTCCGAGCGCTTTGCAAAGTTGCCCCGCGCCGAGGAGGGCTTCGCCGACCCGAAGCCGGTGCCCATGCAGCACATCACGCAGCGCTCTAAGAGCGAACTCGAGCAGGTGCACCTCTGTCTGGGCGTTCCCGCGCTGCCGCTTACCGATCGACGCCGCTTTACCGTCTCGGTGATGAACAATATTCTCGGCGGCGGAATGTCGTCGCGGCTGTTTCAAAATATTCGCGAGCGCCAGGGACTGGCCTACTCGATTTTCAGCGACCTGAATCCGTATCGCGATACGGGCATTCTCTCGGTCTACGCGGGCACGTCGCTTGAGACCACCGAAAAGGTCGTGCAGTCCGTGCTCGCGGAATTCCGCCGCATGCGCGACGAGCCCATCGCCGACGAAGAGCTGCGCCGCGCGAAAGATCATCTGAAGGGCGCCACGCTGCTGTCGCTCGAAGGCAGCGGCGCGCGCATGAGCAGCCTCGCGCGCTACCACATGTATTTCGACCGCCACTTCACGCCGCAGGAGTTGATCGCCATGCTCGAGGCCGTCACCGCCGAGGAAGTGCAGGCGATCGCGCGCGAATTTTTCCAGCCCGGCCGCATCGCCGCCAGCGTCGTCGGCAACCTCAACGGCTTCCAGCTCACCCGCGATAATCTAGCCTTCTAGAAAAGGGGAGGAAGGAATCGATTTTCGTGTTTGGGGTGTTCTGCGCCTCGCGGTTCTTCTCCGGCATCTGTGTTCATCTGTGGCTAATCCGATCCCTCTTCTGTGCCTCGGTGGCTCCGTGGCTTTCTTTTTCCTTTGACGCCGCCGCGCCACTTTGCCATCATCCTTTCCGGAGACACTCCGTATCTCGTTCCGCATATCCATTCTCGCGTCCGGCAGCGCGGGCAACGCCACGTTGCTCGAAACCGAGCGCACCACCCTCCTCATCGACGCCGGACTTGGCCGCAAGGAACTGCTGCGCCGATTCGAAGCGCTGGGCCGCCAGCAGCCGGACCGCGTGGACGGCATCCTAATCACCCACGAGCATACCGACCATTCCAATGCCGTCGCGCAACTCGCGCGCCATTGGGACTGCCCTGCGTACCTGACCGAGCCGACGCACCGCGAAATCGTGAAAATGTACGCGGAGGATCCCGAAAATCCGGGAAGGAAAGCCACCATCGACCGCGTCGAGCACATCCGCCCGGGCGAGCGTTTCCAAATCGGCGATATCGACATCAATCCCTTTGCCATCCCGCACGACGCCGCCGATCCGGTCGGCTACGCCTTCCGCATGAACGGAACGAAGATCGTGATCGTCACCGACCTCGGCTACCTACCTGAGTTGGTGAAGCAACACTTGCGCGAGGCCGATTTCCTAGTCCTAGAATCGAACCACGATCTGGAGATGCTCAAGGTCGGGTCGTACCCGTGGCACATCAAGCAGCGCGTGATGAGCCGCACGGGACATCTTTCCAACGCCACCGTCAGCGAATTTTTGGCCGATGCCGAACTCTTCGACGGCCGCGCGCGCCATCTGGTCCTCGCGCATCTCTCCGAGCAGAACAACAACCCCGAAGTCGCGCGCATCTCCGCCGAAGAAGCTTTGAATCGCCGGCCCGCGGAATTCGCCTTCCGCGGCACGCTGCACATCGCCAGCCAGCACGTCCCCCTCGGCCCCTTCGAGCTGTAGTCCGCTTCCTCTGCGTCTCTGCGGTAAGTCTTGGATTCTCTCTGTGTTCTCTGTGCCTTCTCTGTGCACTCTGTGTTAAGTCTTTCTGTGTTTACTCGGATAGTGTATCTTCTCGTCCACATCTGGAGGCGCACATGGAAATTTCCTCGATCATCATGCTGGTGGTCGGCGCGGTCGTCGTCCTCTTCGCGCTGTCCGTCTTCTTTGGCTCTTTCTTCACAATCGACACGGCGCACGCCGGAGTCGTCCAGCGCCTGGGGAAGTTCTCGCGCATCGCCGCGCCCGGCCTGAACTTCAAGGTTCCCTTCATCGACGCGGTGGTTGCCAACCTCACCCTCCAGGTGCAGCAGCTCGACGTGAAAGTCGAAACGAAAACCAAAGACAACGTCTTCGTCCAGATTCCCATTTCCGTGCAGTACAAAGTCATGCCCGACAAAGTCTACGACGCCTTTTACAAGCTTTCCGACCCCATCAAGCAGATCGAATCCTTCGTGTACAACGTGATCCTCGGCCACGTCCCCAAGCTCACGCTCGACGAAACCTTCGACCAGCAGGCCCAGATTGCCATCGACGTGAAAAATAATCTGGACGCGTCCATGAGCGAGTTCGGCTACTCCATTGTGAAATCGCTCATCACCGACCTCGTCCCCGACGAAAAAGTGAAGGCGGCCATGAACGACATCAACGCCGCCCAGCGTGAACGCGAAGCCACCGTCTCGCGAGCCGAGACCGAAAAACTTCTGCTGGTGAAGAAAGCCGAAGCGGAGGCCGAATCGAAGCGCCTTCAAGGAGAAGGCATCGCCAATCAGCGCAAAGCGATCGTCGAAGGCCTGCGCGATTCCGTCGCGAAATTTTCCGAATCCGTCGAGGGCGCCACGCCGAAGGACGCCATGGCCATGGTTCTCCTCACCCAATATTTCGACACGCTCAAGGAAGTCGCCGGCACGAACCGCAGCAACACCATCATGATGCCGCACACTCCCAACGCGCTCACCGACCTCTTCGCCCAATTCCGCAACGCCATCATCACCGGTGACATCGCCGCCAAAGGCTCCGACGGCCCCGCCGCGCCAGCCCCAGCCCCGTCTCCGCGTATGACGTAGCCGCGCCGTCGCTTTCGCCTTCCGGTCGTAGGGGCGTAGTCCGCCGCGGCGGACTACGCCCGGCACAAATCCTTGGCAATCTCGCGCCATCCACCCCGCTTGCCGCGTCCGAAAAAACTCTTGACACGCACCTATATCGATAGTAGATGTACACACAGCAATAGGAGATCACATGGCCGAACCACGCCTCGCGAAACTCGAACTCAAAATCATGGAAATTCTCTGGGCCCAGGGCGAACGCTCCATTCGCGAAATTCAGGAGGCGTTCCTCGAAAAAGACCGCCCGGCCTATACCACCATCCAGACCACCGTCTACCGCCTCGAAACAAAAAAAGCCCTGCGGCGCGTCCGGAAGGTCGGCAACTTCCACATCTTCGCCGCGGTCATCTCCCGCGCCGCCGCTCAGCGGAAACTCGTCCACGATCTCCTGGCGCTATTCGGCGGGCGCACTCAGCCCGTGATGGCCCACCTCATCGAATCCGGCCAACTCACCCTGGAAGACATCAAGGAAGCCGAAAAAGCCCTGCGCAAGTATCCTAGAAAGGAAAAATCGCGATGACATACGCCTCGCTGTCGCCCGTATTCAATCATCTCTGGCAATCGACGCTCTGCGCCGGCGCGGCGTGGCTGCTCACGCGCGCGCTCCGGGAAAACCGCGCCGCCGTGCGCTACGGAGTCTGGCTCGCGGCCTCGCTCAAGTTTCTGGTTCCGTTTGCGGCGCTGGTTTACCTCGGCGAACGATTCGGCTGGCGCGCCGCACCGGTCGCAGCTCAGCCTCAATGGCTCTTCGTCGCCGGCCAGATTGGTCGGCCGTTTCCCAGGCAGGCGGCCCCGCTTCCCGCCGCTGCGTTGCCGGCTTCGCACTGGAACGTACTTCTCCTCCTTCTCGCAAGCGCGTGGCTTTTCGGCTTCGTCGCAAGCATCGTCCTCTGGTTCCGGCGATGGCGGCACATCCGAGCCATCCGCCGCGCCGCGACGCCGCTGTCGCTCGCACTCACGATTGCCGCTCTTTGCTCACCCTCGCTGCAAGAGCCCGGAATTTTCGGCATTTTTCGCCCGGTCCTTCTGCTCCCGGAAAATATCGCCAACGGCATCGACAAGAACGAACTCGACGCAATCATCGCCCACGAGATTTGCCACGTGCGCCGGCGCGACAATCTGACCGCCGCCATTCACATGGTCGTCGAGGCCGCGTTCTGGTTTTATCCGCTGCTGCGCTGGATCGGATGGCAATTGCTGGCCGAACGCGAACGCGCTTGCGACGAAAACGTTCTGCAGGCAGGAACCAACCCCGCGACGTACGCCGAAGCCATCCTGCAAGTCTGCAAGCTGTGCGTCGAATCTCCGCTTCCGTGCGTTTCCGGCGTAACCGGCGCGGATCTCAAGGGCCGCATCGCGCGCATCGTGTCGCCGCCGCTCATCAGAAGACTCGGCGCCAGCGGAAAACTCCTCTTGGCGGTCACTGCGGCTGCCGCGATCGCCGTCCCTGTCGCTCTCGGTCTCGCGAACCCCGCTCGAACATTGGCGCAGTCGCCTGCGGCAGACAGCAGTCCCGTGCCGTCCTTTGAATCCGTATCAATCCGGCCGAATCTGTCCGGCGGACCCAGAACTCTTTTCATTCACCCCGGCAGCTTCAAGATGACTAATATGCCGGTTAGATCGCTCGTCGAATTTGCATACGACGTGAAGTCCGCGGATCAGCTTTCGGGCGTGCCGGATTGGCTCAACACCGAACAATTCGACCTGGAAGCGAAGGAAAGCGACGCGCTGAATCAGCAGCTCGATAAGCTTCCGCCGGAACAGCGGGAGCAACAGTTGAAACGGATGCTGCAGTCGGTTCTCGCCGATCGTTTCAAATTGAAAGTCAGCTACGAAACAAAAGTTCTGCCTACCTACGCGCTGTTCGTCGCGGATGGCGGCGCGAAGCTCACTCCAACGTCGCTGCCGCCTCCCGATTCCCCTGGAGCCATCGCTGCCGCAAAGGCTTTCACCAACCCCCCGGCCGTCCCTCCGCCGCCGGACCCTTCGACAGGCGTGCCTCCGCCCCCGAAAGGATTTCGCGGCATGTTCATGGTGAAAGGGCAGCTCGTCGCTACGGCTGCACCGGTCAGTCAACTCGCTGACTCGATCTCCCGGAATCTCGGCCATCAGGTCCTCGATCAAACCGGGCTCACCGGCAGCTACGACTTCACGCTCAAATGGACGCCAAAACCCGGTGAATTGTTGAACGGCCCGCTGATGCCCGGCCCAGCTCCCGATCCCTCGGGCCCCACCCTCTCCACCGCGCTCGAAGAACAGCTCGGCCTGAAGCTCGTGCCCCAGGACCGCCCCGCCCGCGTCATGGTCATCGACCACGTCGAGGAGCCGTCCGCGAACTAACAGCCCAAGCTGTTCCCGATCTTCGGCGCACCGGCTGAAGATCGCACAGACAAACTGCCGCGCCTTCCGATCTCGATCGAGAAGTCCACAGGCGCAGCCCCCTCAAATCCCTTGACAACGTGATAGCCTTTGTCGTGGAGCACCGCGCACTGCGCGCGTGCCACGAAAGGAGCGATCGATGAGGCACGAAGTAGCGAGCAGGCTAGACGTGGCGAGTCGCCGCGCCGGCCGAGCCGAGGGTCATTTCCTGCGCCCCTCCTTCCGTCTGGCCAGAGCGCCATTTGCGAAAGGTGCCGCCTTGGCCCCCATTTTCTCGGCCGTTTACCCGTCACAGGGTGTCGAACAAATTTTGACTCAAATCATTGAAAACAAAGGGTTGGGACACTTACTAAGTGTCACACTTTTCGAGAGGCCCAAATCGCTTCTCAGGTATCATGGAGCACGGGGAAATTCTGGTTTTAGTGGCACAGACACGATTGTCTGTGCCACCGCAAGGCAGAAGGAGTCTAAATTGATCGCACGCTACACGCGTTCGGAGATGGGCCGCGTCTGGAGCGAAGAAAATAAATTCCAGAAGTGGCTCGACGTCGAGCTGGCCGCGACCGAGACGCTGGCCGACGCCGGGATCGTGCCCAAGGAAGCCGCGCGCAAATTGCGCGAGCGGGCGCGCATTGACGTCGCACGCATCAACGAAATCGAAGCGAAAGTCCGGCACGACGTGATTGCCTTCACCATCGTCGTGCAGGAATCCGTCGGCGATCCCGAAGCGGCGCGCTGGCTGCACTATGGTCTGACTTCCAATGATGTGGTGGACACCGCGCAGGCGCTTCTGGTCCGCGAAGCATCTCGGCTGATCGAAAAGGGGATCGCGCGGTTCGGCGAAATCCTTGAAAAGCGCGCGTGGGAATTCAAGGACACGCCCGAAATCGGACGCACGCACGGCATCCACGCGGAGCCGATCACTTTCGGCCTAAAAGTCGCGAACTGGTACGACGAAAATCGCCGCGACGCCGCGCGCATCGAAACCGCCGCGCGCGAGATGGCCGTGGGACAAATTTCCGGCGCGGTCGGCACCTGCACCCATCTTGGCCCCGACATCGAGCGCAAAATCTGCGAGCGCCTGGGTCTGGCTACCGCCCCCATTACCTCGCAGGTGATCGAACGCGACCGCCACGCGCAATATCTTTCGGCGCTCGCCATCGTCGCTGCGTCGCTCGAGCGCGTGGCAACGGAAATCCGCCACCTGCAGCGCACCGAAGTCCGCGAAGTCGAGGAGCCCTTCGGCGGCGAGCAGCGCGGCAGCTCGGCCATGCCGCACAAGCGCAATCCCGTCTCGAGCGAACAGATTTGCGGCTTGGCGCGCGTGGTGCGATCCAATTCTCTCGCGGCCTATGAAAATATCGCGCTGTGGCACGAGCGCGACATTTCGCACAGTTCGGTTGAGCGCGTGATCCTGCCCGATTCGACGATCGTGGTGGATTACATGCTGCACCGCACCACCGAGATCGTCGCCAGCATGAGTGTGTTTCCCGAGCGCATGCTGCGGAATTTGAATGCGACGCAGGGACTCGTCTTTTCCGGGCAGCTCTTGCAGGATTTGATCGAGCACGGCGCGCCGCGCGAGGACGCCTACAAATGGGTGCAGGCGCACGCCATGGCTGCGTGGGAATCGGAAACGAGTTTCAAGGACCGCATCGCCGCCGATGCAAACGTCAGAAAATTCCTCGACGAGAAAGCCCTCGCGCACACATTCGATCTGCAGCGCCAATTGCAGGCCGTGGACGCGATCTTCGCCCGCGTCTTCGGCGCAAAGTCCTCTGTCGCGCGTTAGCCGTTGCGCTGTCATTCCGAAGTCCCGACGCTTTTCAGTCGGGCGAGGAATCTCTCTTCGTGTGCAGCACTCGCCAACCGGTCGAGCGAAGAGAGATCCCTCACCCGCCGCGGCGGGATTCGGGATGACACTTACTGTTGGGTCGGCGTCGTGGCGCCGAGGGCGGCGCCGGAGCGGAATTTCTTGTAGTCGCTCCAGCGATCGATGAAATTCTGCTTCAACTTTACGAAGACGATCCGTCCGCTGAAATGCACTTCGGCGTAGGACGGCAGCCAGACTTCCTCGTTGATTTTTTCCTGCTCGAAAACGAAATTCGAGCCCTTCTGCAGCGAGGCGAGCAGGCCACCCCCGATTTTCACGCCTTCGGCGAAGCGCGCCTCGAGCCGCACGATCTCTCGCGCCTGTTCGTCCACCCACATGACGCCAGAGAGTTTTTGGATGATCCCGTCGATTCGTTTCTTCGGCTTGACGTTCGAATTGCCATTGAAATCGAAGGCGATCACTTCGTGCCCGCGGAACATTTCGCGGCGGGGATTGGTGAACAGCTCGGCGCGCAGGAAGTCCGAGAGCTGCGCTTCGTCTTCTTCCTCCTTTTTCGCCTGTTTCTTGGGATCGCCGGCGAGCTCGGCTTGCTTTTCTTTCAGCTCGTCGTACTTCTTGTTGAAGCGCTCGTCCTCATCATTTTTTTCACTCCCAGCGAGCGGCTTGCCGTCCTTGGCGAGAAGGCGCCGGACCTGTTCGTCGCCGATGTAGAAAACGTCGTAGTCTTTCATCGTGCGCGACTTCACGTTGCCGTCCGAATCCGTTTTGTCTTGCTCCTCGGAGAGGTGGCAGGTGTACAGCCGGCGCAGATCTTCGAGAGCTCGCTGATTTTTGCCGATATCGCGCAGCAACGTTGGAATGTCCGGCAGGGGGAGCTCGTCGAGCTGGGCTTGCGCGGTGGAATCGCCGGCCTGCTGTGCGCGACGTGCCGACACAATCGAGGTCGGTAAAGCGAAAAACACGACGACGAGTACCGCGAGACTGTGGAAGGGGCGCGACGCGAAAAGGACATTCATGCGGGTCGTGGAAAGGATACGCTAGCTTTTGCCATCACGATCGCTGGGGGGCCGAAAAACCTCGCCTCTAAAGAGGCGAGCTACAGGAAGGCGCTATTGAACGCGCTGGATGTAGCGGCCTTCGGTGGTATCCACGCGCACCTTATCACCGGTGCCGACGAATGGCGGGACGTTGATGACCAGACCGGTTTCGAGTTTCGCCGGCTTCATCACCGAGCTGGCGGTGGCTTTCTGGATGCTGGGCTCAGTGTCGACGACCAAGAGATCCACGGTATCGGGGATGAGGACGCCGATGGGTTTTTCGTCGTAATACTCGATTTTCACCGGCATGTTGGGGATGAGGTAGTCTTTCGTATCGCCGACGATGTCGTTCTGCAGGGCGAGCTGTTCGTAGTTCTGCGTGTTCATGAAGTGATGGCCTTCGCCGTCGCTGTAAAGGTAATCGAACTCGATTTCGTCGACCGTGACCTTATCGAGAAATTCCTCGGCGCGGAAGCGGTGGTCGATCATGGAACCGTTGCGCAGGTTGCGCATCTTGGTGGCCATGGCGGCGCGCTTGTTGCCCGGCGTGCGATGGTCCACGCTGTAGACCGAGTAGAGGTCGCCGTCGTGCTTGATGATCATCCCCGCGCGCAAGAGTGTTGCCTTAAGCATGAGTGCTCCTGAATTCTGTTCCGGGTTTCCCTGCAGCGTATCTAGCGTTCAGCCGAGATTGCGATTATACCGGGCGGCATTGCACGCGGTCAAACCGCGGGCGGGGGCCGCCACAACTCGTCATCTTCCTGTTCTTTGAGGCGGGTGATCTTCATCGTGATGCGGAAATCGCGCGAGCGAGCGCCGGCCAGGATGGCGCGGCGCGTTTCGGCGGGCAGCGATTCAGGCCCCAGGACGCCCGCGGAGTCGCGCGGAAAATGTTTGACGAAAATCGCGGCGAGGTGCGCGGTGGCGTAGGCGATGGGAGTGGAAACCAGCCCGCGCTGGCGGATCTGATAGAGCGTGGGAAAGCTAGCGTCCCAGCGCACCAGGAGCGGCTGGTCGTTTTTCATGCCGCGCACGAGCACCGCGGCGGCGAAGCGCGCGTTTTCGAGCACGCCGTGGCGGATTAGTTTGGCCACGCGGCGCGGCGTGAGAGTTTCGGGAAAACGCTTGCGCGCGATTCCCGCGGAGCGGTTGAGCTTCCCCTGGCGGTACCAGCGCCGCAAGCGGTCGAAATCGTTGCCGCCGATTTTGGCGTCCACGTCGCGGACGGGGATGACGTACGGCAGCATGCATACCTCATCCTGCGCGGCCAGGTAGACCGCTACCTCGCCGATCGGCGGCGGAAAGCGGAATTTCTCGCGCTCGCCGAACCGCTTGGCCAGCGAGAATCGTCCGTGGCGATAGACGCGCGGGCGCGAAATCGCCGCGTCGTAGGCCACGTCCGCCGACCACTGGGAGACTGGGTCCTTGCTCTCCGTGCTTTCGAATAACCGGATGTGCACGGACTCGACCGCGTCGAGCGTTTCCGAGGCGCGCTGGGCGAGCAGATTGGTGAGCCCCGGCGCGGCGCCGGTGCAGATCAGGGCCGCGCGATTCTTCGCCACGAACTGCTTGTGATAGCGGAACTGCTCGGGGCGGAACGGATGGTGCGTGAGATGGGAGTTCAGATCGAGATAGTGAGCGCGCAGGCGGAGCGCCGCGCGGAGGATAATCTTGTTAAAGACAGCGGGGGACGCGTTGACGACCAGGTTCGCGCCGCGGCCCGCGCGAACGATGGACCACAGATTCCGGGCGTTCGCCTCGACCACTTTGATCGTGCTTTTCTTGCCCAGAAACCGCTGCGCGCGCTCGGGGTCGCGATCGCCGCACCAGACGGTATGTCCCTGGCGCTCGAGCAGTTGTGCCAGCAAGGAGCCCGTGCCGCCCGCGCCGAGAACGAATATCCGCATCGGCTGGAAACTTTACCATATCCGCTGTGCGGCACGACGCAGGCGGATCGCGCGATGCGCCAAACTCGCTACTTCTAGTCCACCGGCACAAGGCGCTTCAGCTCTTCGGTCCAGTTCAGCACCACGTTGATCTGAGTCAGCGCCGCCTGCGCCTATTCGATGGGCTTGACCATCAGAAAACGCTGGCCATCGGGGGAGACATCGTAATCGGCGCGCGCGGACCCGGCGTTGTTCTTCAGATAAGACCCTTCGAAGAGTTGCTTCGGTTTGCCCGGCGCAAAACCCGGTTGCGTGCTGATCTCCACTGCCATGATCTTGTCCCCGAGGCGGTAGAATAGCTCGCGGCCGTTGCGATTCCATTGCGGCTCGGAGCCGCCTTCGATCGAGATCTGCCATTTGCCGCCCGGCCCTTCCCCCAGCCGGGCGGCAAACTCGGACCGCCTCTCCTCACTCAAGCATTTCAAGTTCGCCAGGGGGATACCATGTGAGTAGGCTCTCCCAGGCCCGGGGTTTTATTGACAAGGCGCAAACCGGGCGGGTATGATTTCTGAGGTACAGCGTCGAGCGCGGGCGCTCTATCCCCTTCTTAGCTCTATCCCCCAGCAGGGTGGAGTGGCCGAGGCCGAGCCCTCGGCGAACAAGGTGGGAATCCGCACGGAGGCCGCACTTCATGTCACCCGAACACGACAACAACCCACAACCATCTGCCATTGAAACTGTACAGGCTGAAACCGAGCCGGTGAATGTGGCTCCCGAGCCCGCCGCTACGATTGCCCCGCAGCAAAGTGCGGCCGGCGCCGCCACTGCGGTTGTTCGAGCGCCTGAAACGCCCCAGCCCGCCCCGCCAGCGGCAGGCGCCGAGACAAATTCCATCTCCAGCGAACCTGACATAGCTATCGCGGGCAGCGAAACCGCAGGCACCGAGACATTAAGCACAGCAGAAACAGCAGCCCCCACCGCTGAGGCGGCCCCGGCAACGAGCGCTCCCGCCTCAGACGAATCCGCTGAGTCCGAAACGACCGAGACGATGGACCAGCTGCTCGACCAGTTTTCCACTCCACCGGCGGCAAGCGAAGGCGAGATCTTCGACGGCCGCGTGCTGGCGGTAACCGACGCCGGCGTGGTCGTGGATGTGGGCGGAAAGTTCGAAGGGCTGGTCCCCGCGCAGGAGTTCCTCGATTCCGGCGAGCCCATTGAGTTCGGCGAAGGGCAGACGATCGAAGTCGAGCGGCTGCACGAGCGCAAGGACGGCTACGTGCTGCTGTCGTACGTGCGCGCGCACCGGCGCCGCGTCTGGGAGCGCATCGAGAAATCGTACCGCGAGCACACGAACGTCACCGGCAAGATCGCCGAGCGAATCAAGGGCGGGCTGGTGGTGAATATCGGCGTGCGCGCGTTTTTGCCGGCTTCGCAGATCGAGCTGCGGCCGGTGCACGACCTGGAATCGTGGAAGGACCGCGAGATCGAAGTGCGCGTCCTGAAGCTGAACCGCAAGCGCGGCAATGTGGTGGTCAGCCGGCGCGCGATCCTGGAAGACGAGCAGAAAGCCATGCGCGACGCGCTGGCCGGAACCCTCGTCGAAGGCGCGGTGGTCACTGGGCGCGTAAAGAATGTGACGGACTACGGAATTTTCGTGGACCTCGGCGGAATGGACGGGCTTCTGCACGTAAGCGATCTCGCGTGGGGGCGCGCGCCGCATCCCACCTCGATCGTCAAGCCGGGCGAAGAAATTCAAGTTCAAATCCTCAAGTTCGACAAGGAAAAGCAGCGCATTTCGCTGGGACGCAAGCAACTGCTGCCCGATCCCTGGGCCGCCGTGCCGGAGCGGTTTCCGGCGGGAACGCGCGTGCACGGGAAAGTCGTCGGCGTGACGGACTACGGCGTCTTCGTGCAGATCGAGCCGGGTGTCGAAGGCCTGGTGCACGTAAGCGAAATGAGCTGGTCGAAGCATGTGAAGCACCCCTCGAAAATCGTCAAGACGGATGACGAAGTGGACGTGGTGGTGCTGGAAGTGAAGACGGATCAGCGGCGGATATCACTCGGCATGAAGCAACTGCTGCCCGATCCCTGGGAAGCAGCGGCGCAGAGATATCCGGTGGGCGCGATTGTCAACGGCCGCGTGCGCAACCTGGCGGAGTTCGGCGCGTTTGTGGAACTCGAGGAAGGCATGGAAGGGCTGATCCACATCAGCGACGTGAGCTGGACGGAGCGGATCAAGCACCCCAGCGAAAAATTCAAGAAGGGCGAAACGGTGGAAGCGAAAGTGCTGAAAGTGGATTCGCAGAACCGCCGCCTGTCGCTCGGCATCAAGCAGATGAACGACATCTGGGCGAACTGGTTCAAGGACCACAAGCTCGGCGACATCCTGAAAGGAAAAGTCGCGCGCACGACGGATTTCGGGGCGTTCGTGGAGTTGGCTGAAGGTATCGAAGGGCTCTGCCATGTTTCCGAAATCGAGGAGCGGCGGCCCAAGGGCGAGCGCGAAAAGTCGAAAGCTCCGCGGGACGCCCGCATCACCGCCGTGCTGACGGCCGGCCAAGAATACGATTTCAAAATCCTGCGCCTCGAGCCCGAGCAGCGCAAGATCAGCCTGAGCTATCGCGCGGCGCAGAAGCAGGTCGAACGCGAAGAGATCAAGTCGTTCCGGACAACGAAATCGTCGCCGACGGCCACGATCGGCGACGCGGTGCGGGCAAAGCTGCAGTCGTCGTAACGCGGCTAACACCAGAGAAACATAGCGTTTACCTTGCGGTAGCTTAGATGATGTGCCAAGATCGTGCGACGCTCAGCCCTGGCGCGCATCCGGCCCACGAAAAATGGAAGTCGCGAGAGGAGGCTCTCATCCGATGGCAGACGCTGCGGGAGAGCACGAAATCAAAGAACATACGATGACCAAGGCCGACCTCGTCGAAGAGGTCACCCGGGTCACCGAGTTGCCGCGCAAGGAATCGGAGGCGGTCGTGGAGACCATCTTCGAAAGCATCATTGCGGCGCTGCAGTCCGACGACAAGATCGAGATCCGCGGCTTTGGCAGCTTCCGCACGCGGCAGCGTCGCGGGCGCACGGGGCGCAATCCGAAGACCGGGGCGAAAGTGGAAGTCCCGCCGAAGAAGATTCCCTTTTTCAAACCCAGCAAAGAGCTGAAGGACTACGTCAATCATCCCCATCCAGACGGGTCCGGCGCGCAGGACTAAGCGGGATGGACTATCTGTGGACGCCGTGGCGGTATCGCTATATCGCCGACGCGTCGAAGGACGTAGGCTGCATCTTCTGCGACGCCCTCGCCGCCAAGGACGACCCCAAAACGCTGATCGTTCTGCGCGGCGCGAAAAACTTCGTCATCCTGAATCGCTATCCCTATACGAGCGGTCACGTGATGGTGGTTCCTTACGCGCACGCGGCCGATTTTGCCGCCACCGAACCCGACACGCTCGCCGAAATGATGCGGCTCGCGCAGCGTGTTCAGACGGCGCTGGCCAACACCTACCATCCCGAAGGCTACAACCTGGGCATGAATCTGGGGCGAGCCGCGGGCGCGGGCGTAACGGGCCATCTGCACCTGCACCTGCTTCCGCGCTGGGGCGGCGACGCGAATTTCATGACCGTCACCGGTGAAACGCGCGTGGAGCCGGAGGAGCTTTCCACCACGTTCGAACGATTGAAGAAGGCCCTCGGACCGCCAATCTCCTGATTGGCGTTTTGCTTCTAGTGGCACAGATACTCTTGCCTGCACTGAGACCCGCCGGCGGCGGGCCGAATGTGTCTGTGCTCCTACGACTTCCGCACAACAAAGAGTGACCGCGCGCTCGGACGAATTGTGACTGCTTGAAGCCCAGTTGCCTGGGATGCATAATGAGGCGCTTTTCGGGGGCCTCGCATCGCGCGCAAGCAATCCAACTCGAGATCTTCGGCGCACAAATCCGCGGCGGAATCCTCACTCGTAATCCCGTATCGTCGCCATCCGCCGAATTCGCAGCCGCCATATTTGTATCCGCCGTATCGTCTGACGCTCACGCGCGCGCCGCGAAAGCCGCTGATCGTCCTGCCGCACACGCCGTCGGAGGTGACCGGGCCGGTCTTCGGCCACGGAGATATCCGCGAAGCGGATAACGATCTGACGCGCCAGCACGAAGGTGAGCCGATCGGCGAGCGGATCACTGTCTCCGGAAAGGTGCTCGACGACAACGGCCGCCCCGTGCCCAACACGCTGATCGAAGTCTGGCAGTGCAATTCCGCCGGACGCTACCGGCACAGGATCGACCAGCATCACGCGCCTCTCGATCCGAATTTTTCCGGCGGGGGACGCACGCTCACCGACGCCCAGGGAAACTACCGGTTCGTCACCATCAAGCCGGGGCCGTATCCGTGGGAAAACCATCCGAACGCGTGGCGCCCGGCGCACATTCATTTTTCGCTGTACGGCACTGCTTTCGCGACGCGGCTGGTGACGCAGATGTATTTCCCGGGTGATCCGCTGCTCCCGTTCTGTCCGATTTTCAATTCGATTCCGGACCCGAAGGGACGCGAGCGCGTGATTTCGAAATTCGAATTGAACCGCACCGAGCCAGGCTGGTCGCTTGGATTCCGGTTCGACATCGTGGTGCGCGGAAGGGAGGCCACGCCGTTTGAGGGCAAAAAGTAAGACCGGGCGCGTGCTCGAGCCGACACCGTGGTGCACCGTCGGCCCGTATTTTTCCGTCACAGTGAACGACTCGAATTCCGTGCGGGCGATCGCGGCTCCAGACGCGAAAGGCGAGCGCGTGAAATTGATCTGCGCGGTGTTTGACCGCGACGGCAAACCCGTAACGGACACGCTGGTCGAAATCTGGCAGGCGAATGCGGACGGCAAGTACAATCATCCTGCGGACCGGCAGGAGAAATCGATTGATTCGCCGTTTCGGGGATTCGGACGTCAAATCACGGATGAAGACGGTGCGTGCGAATTCGAAACGATCAAGCCGGGCCGCGTGCCCGGGCCGCGTGGCGCGCTGCAGGCGCCGCATCTCGAAGTGGGGGTTTTCACGCGCGGGGTCCTGAAGCTGCTCGCCACGCGAATTTATTTTTCAGGCGACGCCGCGAACGCCGAATGCCCGGTGCTGGCGCTCGTTCCGAAGACGCGACGCGCGACGTTGATGGCGCTGCCCGTCGCAGGCCAGCCCGGAACCTGGCGCCACGAAATTCATCTGAGTGGCCCAAAGGAAACCGTATTTTTCGACGTGTAATGTAGCTCACCTCTTTAGAGGTGAGGGTTTTCGGCCCAGCCTTCATGTCGCCCGCGTACAGGGGCTGAACACCCTCAGGTCTGAAGACCTGAGCTACATAAAACCATCATCCGTAATTTGGCGGGTTCACCGACTGGTCCATGCCCATCGTTTTTGGGCCGCCCTCCTGCACGTTCAAGCTGATCAAGGACGTTTCCTTCGACGCGAACGCGCATTTGAGCGCGGGCTCGAGATCTTCGGCGCGATCCACGGCGCGCGCCGTCATGCCGTAACCCTGCGCGATTTTGACGGCGTCGATTCCCGGAATATCGATTCCCGGCACATTTTTCCCGACCTTCGTGAAATCACGAAAACCCTTCAGCGCCGAATAGTTTCCGTTGCAGATCACGACGAAGATCACGGGCGCCTTCGATTGCACGGCCGACCACAACGCCTGAACGGAATATTGCAAGGAGCCGTCGCCAACGGTGCAGACCACGCGCCGGTTCGGGTGCGCCAGTTGCAGGCCGACAGCGGCCGGAACCGCGAAGCCGAGAATTCCGCTGCGCACGGAATAAAATGAGCCGGGTTCGTCGAGCTCGATGTAGCGGTCCAAGTCACCCTTCGAGGAGGGGCACTCCTCGGAAATAATCGCGTCGCGCGGCAGGAGCTTGCTCAAGACGCTGAAGACGTAGCCGCACGTCATCGGGTACTCGGGCTGCGGATCGAGCGGCTTGGTTCGCGGGGAGACGGCGCGCTCGACGGCTTTCACGCGGCTGCGAATATATTCGGCAGCAGCGGCGACGTTGCCCACGATGCTCGTCCCGGCAAGAGCTGTCGCGGCGTCCTGCGGCGAATTCGTGATCTGGAAAAGTTTCGTCCCGGGAGCGATGGCGTTGCCCGGCACGTAGGCGTAGTAGAGAAAAACCGGCGCGCCGAGGACTATGACCGTGTCGTAGCCCGCGAGCTGATCGGCGAGCGGCTTTTGCGCCGGAAGCAATCCGCCGCGAAACAAGCGGTGGCTTCGAGGGAACGCCCAGCGCGAAGCGATCGGCTCGGCGTACACATCCGCGTTCAGGCGCTCCGCGAGCGCCACCACTTCGCGCCCCGCGCGATCCTCTTCGATCTGCGCGCCGGTGATCAACGCGAGCTTCTTGCTCGCGTCGATGGCGCGCACCACATCGTCCAGAGCCGCGGGATCGGCCAGCACAGACTGACTCACGTTGCGCGCGACGACCGGCTCGCACGGCTTGTTCCAATCGTCCATCGGAATCGAAATGAATACCGGCCCGCGCGGCGGCTGCATCGCCAGGTGGTATCCGCGCGCGATGGCCGCGGGAACGTCTTCCGGGCGCAGCGGCTCGCACGCCCATTTCACATACGGCTTCACGACTTCGACCGCGCGGCTGACCAGAAACGGCTCGGCCATGATTTGCCGCCGGTCCTGCTGCCCGGTGGTGACGACGAGCGGGGCGTGGCAAAGTTGCGCGTCGATGAGCGCGGAAAGCCCGTTTCCGGCGCTGGCGATCGAGTGCAGATTGACGAACGCCGCTTCTCCGCGCGCCATGGCGTAGCCGAGAGCCATGCCCGCCGCAGTTCTTTCGTGCAGGCCGAGGACGTACTGGAAATCGGAAGGCATGTCCTTCAGGAACGGCAGCTCGCTCGAGCCGGGATTGCCGAAAATTTTGGTCATCCCCAGATCGCGCAGGACGCCATAAGTTACTTCTCGCACCGTGGTCACGCTGGCAAGCCTCCTCCGCAATCAACGCCGCGCTCGAATTCGAGCGTAACTTCCACACCCAGCCCGCCGTTATAACCGATTGCCGGGGAAGTTGGATACATCGTATCCTGTCTCGCCTCGGTTTGACGGGCGGCGCATTCCGGCCACTGGAAAGGCGACGATGGGCGAAATGATCGTAGTCCAGGATCTGGTGAAGAACTATGGGGAATTTTGCGCGGTGAACCACATCTCGTTCAGCGTCCCGGAGGGAAAGATTTTCGGTTTTCTCGGACCCAACGGGGCGGGTAAAACCACCACGATCAAGATGCTCACCACCGTGCTCGATCCCACCAGCGGCTCGATCCAAGTGAACGGGCACGACCCGACGCACGAGCAGAAGCAGGTGCGGCGCTCGTTCGGAATCGTGTTCCAGGACCCGAGCTTGGATGATGAGCTGACCGCGTACGAAAACATGGACCTCCACGGGATTTTGTACGGCGTCCCGCGGGCGGAGCGGCACAAGCGCATCGACGCGCTGGTCGATCTGGTGGGGCTGGGCGAGCGCAAGAAAGATTTCGTGAAAATGTATTCGGGCGGGATGAAGCGGCGCCTAGAGGTGGCGCGCGCGCTGCTGCACAAGCCGCGCATTCTGTTTCTCGACGAGCCGACGATCGGCCTCGATCCCCAGACGCGCAATCACATTTGGGGCTACATCCAGCAACTGAGCAAAGAAGAAGGCGTGACCGTTTTCTTCACCACGCACTACATGGACGAGGCCGACCGCGTGGCGAACGACGTGGCGGTGATCGACCACGGCAAGATCGTGGCGGAGGGCTCGCCCACGGAACTGAAAGAGCGTACCAAGTGCGCGAATTTGGAAGACGCGTTTATCGCGCTGACCGGGCACGCCATCCGGGAAGAGGAAGCGAACGCAGCCGATCGGATGCGAATGATGGGGCGCGCGTGGAGAGGCGGGGGAAGGCGATGAGAGCGATCTACATTCTTTGCGTGCGGCAGCTGAAGCGCTACATCCGGTCGCCAGCTCGGATCATCGGCTCGCTCGGCCAGCCGATTCTATTTCTGGTGGCACTGGGATTCGGAATGCGGGCGATGTTCGCGCGCGCGGGCGGAGGAAATTATATCAATTTTCTTTCGCCGGGAATCATTTCCATGGCGATTCTCTTCAATGCCGTGTTTTCCGGAATCGAAATCATCTGGGACCGGCAATTCGGCTTCCTGAAGGAAACGCTGGTGGCGCCGGTCTCGCGGCTGGAGATCGTATTTGGCAGGATGCTGGGCGGCGCGATTGTGGCGTTCGCACAGGGTCTGGTCGTGTTCGTAATCTGCCTGATCGCGGGATTCCGGTTCGTCAGCTCTCCGTATTTGCCTCTGGCGATCTTTTTCATGTTCATGATCGCGCTGCTGTTCGCGGGCATGGGCACGGTTTTCGGCTCGGTGCTGCAGGACATGCAGGGATTTCCGCTGATCATCAATTTCCTGATCATGCCGCTGTTCTTTTTTTCGGGCGCGATTTTTACCACGACCGGATTGCCGAGAGCCTTGCGCATCCTGCTGCGGCTCAACCCGCTGAGCTACGGAGTGGACGGCCTGCGCGGCGCGCTGATTAATCAGTTCGCGTTCGGCCTGACGACCGATCTCGCCGTCGTGACCATCCTCACCGCACTGTTGCTCGGGATCGGGAGCTATTTCTTCTCGAAGATTCAGCTGTAGCAAACCGCAAGATGCCGGGCTAAAGCCCCCGGCGCTACATTTGAACCTGAAATCACCAGCGGCTCGAATGGGCGGCGCAGAGCCAAGCATCTGCGCCGGGCATAGCATGCTATGCCCCTACAAAAGGCATGGCGGGCACGCGCGGGTGGTTTTTGCGGCGATGCCGCTTCAGAAAAACGCCGCCAGGATGGCGGCGCTACGAACACCCCTACGCAACTTCGGGCTCGGCCACGGCTACGGGAACTTTCTCGCGCGGGGTGGGCATAACGGCGAACAGGATAGCCAGGATCGCAATGATTGCGAGCGCGCCGTCCAGCTCGAACGACTTCGCATAGCTTCCGTAGCGATCGAAGATCATGCCGCCAACCAGCCCGGCAGGCGACGCGACAGCGGACGTCAGAAAAATGTACATGCCGCTCAATTTCGGATAGGCCTTGCGGCCATAGTAGTGGCCGACCATCGTGTTCGTGCAGCTGTAGGTCCAGCCATACGCGATGCCCTGGAGCGCGGACGCCACGTAGGCGAGTTTCAGAGCCTCCGCATTCGATGTGAAGGCCAAGTAGGAGCTGATGAAGTAGAGGCTCGCGCCGAGCACAAAAACCAGGCGAGCGTTGAGGTAGTCCATGAGCAATCCGCCGAGCCAACGGCCGCCGAGCGTGCCGCCGGTCAACAGGCTGATTCCCAACGAGGCTTTGGCAGGAGTGATTCCGACGCCGGTCAGATGCTCGACCCAGTGCGCGATGAACAGGAAATAAGGAAAGGTGGCAGCGATTCCTGCAATGGCTACCAGCCAATACGCTGAAGTCCCCAGCGCTTCGCCGGCGGTCCACTCGTATTTCGTGGCCAGCGCATCGGTGCGTGAAGGCTGCTCCTGCTGCTCTTCGGGCAGGCCGTCGACCGTCTGGCCCATGGACTCGGGGCTTTCCCTCACAAAGAAAAACGCGATCAAGCCGGAGACGACCATGGCGCCGGCGACAATTCTCCAGCCGACGTGCCAGTTGCCGCCGCCTTGGCGCAACATCTTGTCGAGCAGCGGGGGAAGGAAGAATCCGGAGATTCCGGAGGCGGACAGCGTGAGGCCCATCATGGCGCCGCGGTAGCGGCGAAACCATCGCGTGACGCCCGTGGCGCACGGGACCAGCGTCGCGAAACTCATGCCCGTGCCGTTCACCACGCCGAAGGCGATGAGGTAGTGCAATGGCTTCGAGGCCACGAAACCGAGGAACAGCGCGCTGATACAGATAATGCTGGACCCGATGAGGAACGTTTTGCGGATTCCGAATTTGACGATGGCCATGGCCACGAAGATGGCAGCGATTCCGACGAAAAGATTCAGGATGGTGAAGCCGAGGCCGAGAGTGCTGCGCTTCATGACGATATCGTGAATCATGTAGCTGTTGATGATGGTGCCGCCGTAATACGGGAATCCCATGTTGATGAAATCGAGGGTGAAGAGAACGGCGACCAGCTTCCATCCGTAAAAGCTTTTTTTCTCGGGCACCTGGGTCTCCTATGCGATTTCCGGGCGTACGCTCACGCGGCCCGGGCGACCGCGCCTGCTTCACTACGGTGACGCGGCTTGGCGGCGAAAAGGATGGCCACGATGCCGATCACGGTGATGGCTATGTTCAATTGCCAGGCGTGCGTGTAGCCGCCGTATATGTCGAAGATTTTACCGCCGACCCAGCCCGCGGGCGACGCGCCGCCGGACGTTAAGAGCAACAAAGTGCCGGCAAGTTTCGGGAACGCCGTGGGGCCGTAGTAATGCGCGATGCAGGTGGTCATGCAGGTGAAGGTCCAGCCGATGCCAAGGCCGTAGAGCACCGCGACGGAGTTGACGATGAGCAGCGCGCCGGGTCCGGCATGCAAAGCGGCGATCGATCCGATCAAGTAGCAGCACAGGCCGAACATGAAGGCCCAGCGGGCAGACATCGTGTCCATCAGCCAACCGCCGATCAAGCGTCCGGCGATGCACGCCACGGTGAACAGGCCGAGCGAGGAGGCCGCTTCGCCGGACGGGACGCCAACGCTTTGCAGATGGAGCAACCAGTGAGCGACGAAAACGAAGAACGGGAATTGAGCGGCGAGTCCGGCGGTAACCACGAGCCAAAAGGCGCTGGTGCGGTAGGCTTCGCCGGGAGTCCATTCGGATTGTGTGACCAGCCCGCCAGAAGCGTGGCGCGGCGGAGCGCCGGCGATCGGTTGTGCGGCGCCATCGGGAAGCTGGCCGAGATCTTCGGGGCGCTCCTTGACGAAGAGCAGGGCCACGATTCCCGCGAGGACGGCGCCCGCCGCGACAATTTCCCATCCGAGGCGCCAATTGCCATTGTGCGCGCGCAAGAGTTTGTCGATCTGAGGCGCCATGAAGAATCCGCAGACGCCCGAACCGCTGAGCACGAGACCCACGGCGCGGCCGCGGTACCGTTCGAACCAGCGGGCGGCGGCGGTGCTGCCGGGAATGATGTCGCCGAAGCAGACGCCGATTCCGTTGATCACGCCGAAGCCGAGAAGAAATTCCCAAGGTTTCGTGGTGGCGAACGCCAGAAACAGCGAACCGGCACAAACGAACGCCGAGCCGATTAAGTACGTCGAGCGTATGCCGAGTCGGACGATCGAGATGGCCACGAGCGTGGAGGGAATCCCGACGAAAAGGTTGAGCAGCGTGGATCCAAGTCCCAAAGTGCTGCGGCTCATGGCGATGTGCTGGAGCATGTAGGGATTGATGACCGCTCCGATGTAAAATGGCATTCCCAGGTTCAGAAAATCCATCGATGCGAGAGCGCCGAGCAGCTTCCAACCGTAGAACGAACGCTCATTCGACATTCGGAACCTCCGTAGGAGCGCTCTGCGTAGGCACGTTGCCGCGCCGACTCTGCCGTTCCCGCCACCCAAATCGGCGGGAAGCGATGGTGAACGTGCGCACATTCTAGTTTGATCTCCGGACATTGCAAGTTGAATGTAGAATAGGCGCCGATTTCAGCGGAGAGGTGAGTTTGAGCTTGCGCACGCAAATCGGAATCGTCGGTGCGGGACCCGCGGGGCTGGTGCTGTCGCACCTTCTCCACCTGCAGGGGATCGATTCGGTTGTCATCGAGAATCGCAGCCGGCAATACGTGGAGGAGCGCGTCCGCGCAGGGGTACTCGAGCAGGGCACCGCCGATTTGCTGGTTGAAACCGGCGTGGGCGCACGACTGAAGCGCGAAGGCTTGATTCACCGCGGCATCGAACTGCGCTTCGGCGGGCAGGGCCATCGCATCGACTTCAAGGAACTCGCGAATGGTCAAAGCGTGGTCATCTATCCGCAGAATAAAGTGGTGGCCGATTTATTCGACGCGCGCCAGGCTGCGGGCGGGCGCGTGTTTGTCGAAGCCGAAGATGTGAGCGTGCACGATTTCAATAATGCAAGCTCCGCCGCGAAGTCGAAGATCCGGTTCCGCGCGGGCGGCGAATCGCACGAGCTGACCTGCGATTTTATCGCCGGGTGCGACGGTTTTCACGGCATCTGCCGTCCTTCGATTCCCGCCGGCGCGCTGACGATTTACGACCGCGTCTACCCGTTCGGCTGGCTGGGCATACTTGCCGAGGCGCCGCCTTCCTCCGACGAGCTCATTTACGCCTATCACGAGCGCGGCTTCGCTCTGCTGAGCATGCGCTCGCCGGAAATCAGCCGGCTCTACGTGCAGTGCGCGCCCGATGAAGACATCGAGAAATGGTCCGACGATCGCATATGGCAGGAGCTGCACATCCGGCTGGGCACGGCCGACGGGAAATGGAAGCTCACCGAGGGACCGATCTTACAAAAAGGCGTCACCGGGATGCGCAGCTTCGTGGTCGAACCGATGCAGTATGGAAAGCTCTTTCTGGCCGGGGATGCGGCGCACATCGTTCCGCCCACCGGAGCGAAGGGCCTGAACCTCGCGGTCAGCGATGTTCGCGTGCTAGCGCGCGCGCTGGCGGAATTCTACACGTCGGGAAAACGGAGCCTGCTAGAAGATTATTCGAAGATTTGCCTGCGGCGCGTCTGGAAAGTGCAGCGGTTTTCCTGGTGGATGACTTCGATGCTGCACCTGTTCGACACGGACAACGCATTCGATCAGCGGCGGCAACTGGCCGAGCTCGATTACGTGACGAGTTCGCGCGCCGCTTCGCAGTCGCTGGCCGAAAATTATGTCGGCCTGCCGATGGAGTGAATTTCTTCGGAGGCTTCGCGGAGCGGCAACGGCAAGAGCGGAGCCGAAAAGCCTCAGGCCCCGCCGACGGCTGGCGGGACCTGAGCTAAATAAAACCTTACTGCGTAATTGTCTTTGCGGCGTCGCCGACCTTGAATCCCGCGCCCGATACCGGAGTGCACACCGCGGAAATATCGTCCACGTCGGTTACTCGGACCACGCCGACCGGTATGGTCATCTGGCGGAGCACCTGTCCCGTGGCCGGATCTTTGATCGTCCTGGTGATGCGCTCGATGGAGAGCTGATCGCCGACCTTAATTCCCGTCTTCGAACCCACGTTCAAAACGACCTGCCCGCCGTCCACCGCCGCGACGAGACCTGACACGATAATCGTCCGGGTCATAAGCTTGACGTTATCCGCGATCAGCCCGGCGCTCATCTGCTCGACCGAAGCCTTCACCGCCTCGCCGAGAATCGTCTGCTGGAAATCGCTCGAGCCGAAGTCCACGGCGCCGCCTCCCCAGCCGTGCCAGTTCCCGCCACCGCCCAGCAGCGACGTGCTCGATCGCGAAGACTCGCCGTGGCCCTCGGCCACGCCCAGAATCTCCGCCGTGTCGATATCCACGATGCGCGCGTCAATATTCACGATGGCCTTGCTGTTTGAGTGCTTGATACCGCCGATGCCGAATCCTCCAAAGCCGCCGCCCCCGCCGCCCACGTTTGTATTCTTGGTCTCATTCCCGAACTGCGTGACGCTGCCGACGATCATGGCGTCCACGCCCAGCAGCTTGCCAAGTTTTGCGGCTGAAGCCGGATTCGCGCGGTCGCTATTCGAGAAATTCTGCTCGGCCAGGATCTTGTCTAGAGCCTTGCGCTCGATCACAGAGTACGTGCCGTCCTGGACCAGGTACTTCACCAGGAGGTCTGTGATGCCCTTGCCGACGTCGATATTCTGGCCAAAGGCAGCGGCCGAGGCCGTCTGTACGGTCGCGAAATCGAAATCAAATACCGCGACGCGCTTCTTGCGTCCCTGCGGCGCGGCAGGCGCACCCGCCGGCGTGGCTGCCGCCCCAGGCGCCCCAGCAGCCGGCGGCGCCTGCGCACCCACGCTCGGCGCCTCCGCCGCCAGAAACATGCCCAGGATCAACGTGGCCCACAATATCTTTTTCATCTTCGGTCTCCCGTTCAAATGCTCAGGACTAAGGATACGCAACTAGCGGTCATGTAGCCCGGAATCTTACTGGTCCGTAGTTGCACGTGTCAACATTCTGTACTCGTTGGGAGAGCCTACTCACATCGTATCCCCCTGGCGAAGTTGAAATGCATTAGTCCGAAGCGGTGGGAAGAACTCGCCGCCCGGCGGAAGGGGGAGGAGCCGGGCGGCGCGGCGCGCGTAAAATCCGGGCGCCATGATTACCCCCGCTCGTTATTAGGGAAGCCTGGGCACATCGTATCCCCGCTGTGGGTTGAGGTGGTAGTCCAGGATGACGGGAGGAAGCAAGCAGAGTTGGAGGGGAGAGTGGGGATAGAGTCG
>Ga0209517_10002537_pt1 | contig 25518 bp, 19 predicted proteins | sample PeaSoiMetSII2010_FD_187695 | JGI IMG/M metagenome (GOLD analysis project Ga0209517, IMG submission 187695) | Peat soil microbial communities from Weissenstadt, Germany - SII-2010 (SPAdes) (version 2) | ecosystem: Environmental > Terrestrial > Soil > Wetlands > Peat | place: Germany... | reverse complement strand
CCTCCTCTTGTTGGGTCATCAAGCCACTTGAGGAGGATCATACTCCCGGAACGGTCAAACCTTTTCGAGTCCACTGGTCGAACCAGTGGCTTACCAAATTCAGTTAGATCCGGACGTCGACGACGTGGTCACATTACGGTGGCCGCGATTCCTGCCCGATGGGCGACGGTTCCTCTTTACGGCGCAGAGCGGCAAGCCCGGTCTCTCCGGAAATTATCTGGGGTCGCTGGATCGGCCGGGCGAGAAGACCCGGCTCACCGAAGGTATGAGCGCTGCCGCTTTCGCTCCAGCGCGCGGAAAACAGCCAGGGTATCTCCTCTGGGTCCGGGCGAACACGCTGATGGCGCAGCCGTTCGACCCCGACCGCGCGCAGCTCTTCGGCGAAGCCGTGCCCGTTCCGGGTGCAGAGGTCGTCGGCTCACTGGGATACGCCAATTATCCGCCCTTCTCGGTTTCGGGAGAGGGCAAGGTGCTGGTCAGCAGCGAGAGCGATCACTATCAACTGACCTGGTTCAGCCGCGAAGGGAAGGTTTTGAGCACGGTGGGTCAACCGGACCGGTTTACGGCGGTTCGTATCTCGCCGGTGGGTAACCGGGCCGCTGTGGCACTGGTGGATTCATCGGGAAACCGGGATATTTGGCAACTGGAATTCGCCCGCGGCGTTCAAAGCCGCATCACGGTGAGCGGCCGGGGGTTCGTAGCGGTGTGGTCTCCCGATGGACAGCGGCTTGCCTATCACCTCGCCAATGGCCCGAGTCTTTTTGAAAGGAACGCGAACGGCGCCGGCCAGGAAGAAACGGTTCTGCAATCGAAGTACGCCGTCTACATCAACGACTGGTCTCCGGACGGCCGTTACCTCATGTACACCGAGACGTCTCCGGATAGTCAGTATGACCTTTGGCTTTTGCCGACCACCGGCGACCGCAAGCCCGTCCCATTTCTGAAAACTTCATTCAACGAGTCGCACGGGCAGTTTTCACCCGACGGCCAGTGGATCGCGTACACCTCGGATGAATCGGGTCAGACTGAGATCTTTGTGCAGAGCCGGGCGGCAGGCCAGTTCAAGGGGCAGGTCTCGAACGGCGGCGGCGGCTTTCCGCGATGGCGCAGGGACGGGAAAGAGTTGTTTTACCGGGCACTGAACGGGAACCTGATGGCCACCTCGGTCCGGGCTACCGCGCACGGGTTGGAATTTGGAACGGCCACAGCTCTGTTCCGGATTGTGGAACCGCTGGGGACGTTCGCCTATCCGTTTGATGTCGCGCCCGACGGGCAGCGCATTCTGGCGCTGGCGCCGGCGGGAGGGGGCAGCAATTCGCCTCCCTTGATCCTGCTGGTGAACTGGGAGGCCAGTTTGAAAAAATGATGGTCGGACCAGGCACTCGATTCGGACCGTACGAGACGCTCGACGCCATCGGCGCCGGGGGCATGGGTGAGGTTTGGAAAGCGCGGGATACGCGGCTCGACCGCATCGTCGCTATCAAGATTTCCAAGGAGCAGTTTTCGGAACGCTTCGAGCGCGAGGCGCGGGCGGTGGCGGCGCTGAATCATCCCCACATCTGCCAGCTTTACGATGTCGGGCCGAATTACCTGGTGATGGAGTTCATCGAGGGTGCGCCGTTGAAGGGGCCGCTGCCCATCGAGAAGGCCGTGGAGTATGCGGGGCAGATTCTGGAGGCGCTGGACGCCGCGCACCGCAAGGGCATCACGCATCGCGATCTGAAGCCGGCGAACATCCTGGTCACCAAGCAGGGGATCAAGCTATTGGACTTCGGGCTGGCCAAGCAGGCGGGTCCGCTGGCGGCTGACGACGCCACGTTGACGCAGGCGCTGACGCAGCACGGGCAGATTCTGGGGACCCTGCAATACATGTCGCCAGAGCAGTTGCAGGGGAAGGAGACGGACGCGCGCAGCGATCTGTTCGCTTTCGGGTGCGTGCTGTACGAGATGCTGACGGGGAAGCGGGCGTTTGGAGGGGAGAGCGCGGCCAGCGTGATCGCGGCGATTCTGGAGCGGGAGCCGGCGCCGCTGACAAATGCGCCGCCGCTGGAGCGGATCGTGCGTCGGGCACTGGCGAAGGACCCGGATCAGCGATTTCAAAGCGCCCGCGACCTGAAGGCCGCGCTCACCTGGGCAATGGAGCAAGGGCCGCCAACGGCCGCACTCAAGCCGAGCCGCCGCTGGCATTGGATCGCTGCGGCGGCTCTCGCGATCGGTGCCCTCGGCGGCTGGGCCGTGGCGCACTTCCGCCAGCCACCCTCGGACGACCGGGCCTTCCGTCTCCAGATCGATCCGCCCGAAGGCGGCCGGTTCGCTTTTGGAAACAACATCGGCGGCATCGCTTTATCGCCGGACGGCCGGACCGCCGCCTATGTCGCTTCGGGGGGAGGAAAGACCGGGCTGTGGCTCCGGCCGCTAGATGGCACAACCTCGCGACTGGTCCCCGGAACCGAGAGCGCTGCCTACCCCTTCTGGTCGCCGGACAGCAGCTCCGTTGCCTTTTTCACGGTAACCCAGTTGAAACGAGTCGATCTGGCGGGCGGATCTCCCCTGGTCATCTGCGACGTGATCAACGGACGGGGTGGGACGTGGAGCAGCGATGGCCGCATCCTGTTGGGAACTTTGTGGTCCGGCCTGTTCCAAGTTCCGGCATCCGGGGGAACGCCCTCGCCTCTGACCAAGCCGGAGGCCTCACGCGGCGAAACCTCCCATCGCTGGCCGCAGTTGCTTCCCAACGGGCGCTTCCTATACTTCGTACAAGGCGAGAAACCCGAGAATACCGGGGTCTTTGTGTCGTCATTCGTCCAGACGGCGGAACGGGTGCGGCTGCTGACCACGGACACGAACGCCCTATACGCGCCCAGCCGCGACGGCAAGGGCTATCTGCTGTGGCTGCGCGGCACGACATTGGTTGCCCAGGAGTTTGACCCGGCCACGCCCAAACTCACCGGTGAACCGCATCCTGTGTCGGATCCGGTGGCAAAGATCGGGATCAACAACCACATGAATGTCTCGGTTTCCGGCAACGGGCTCCTGCTGTACAGCGCTTACAACACGATCAGCCAATTTACATGGTTCGACCGCGCAGGAAAGCCGCTGGGGGTGGTGGGCGAACCGGGCGAGTACAGTATGTTCCGCCTGTCGGCTGACGGACACCGCGTGGCTACGTCGGGAGATGCGCTCGGGCGCACCGATCTCTGGCTGCTGGAGGTGGAGCGCAATATTGCCAGCCGGTTCACCTCCAATGCGAATGTCAATATTTACCCCGTCTGGTCCCCTGACGGCAGGACGATTGTGTTCAGCTCCGGCGCGCCGCGGAATCTGTTTCGCAAGGAGTCGAGCGGGGCCGGAACCGAAGAGCGTCTCACCCGCGCGCCAAACGCTCAGCTCAGTAACGATTGGTCGCGCGACGGGCGCTGGATCCTGTTCTACGAAGTCGCTACCGGGACCCAACGGGACCTGTGGGTTCTTCCGGTGACCCCCGAGGGCCAACTGGTTCCCGGCACTACGGCGAGAGCCTACCTGCAGACACCGTTCAACGAGTATTGGGGTCGTTTCTCGCCGGAAGCCTCTCCCCGCTGGGTGGCCTACGAGTCGGACGAGACCGGACGGATCGAAGTCTATATCCGGGCATTTCCGGAGCCTCGCGGCAAATTTCAGATTTCGACTGGTGGCGGGCAGTATCCGGAATGGGGCGCAGGTGGTCGTGAGCTTTTCTACGAATCGCCGGACAACAAGCTGATGGCAGTAAGTCTGAAACTGGGAGCCGACTCCGCGGAGCCGTCTACCCCGCGCGAGCTATTCCAGTTGCCCGCGCTTGACACCGGTTGGCCTCCCTATGACACCGCCCCGGATGGCCAGCGCTTCCTGGTTCGCGCCACGCCGGGGCAGGCCGGCCAACCGCTGACCGTGATCGTCAACTGGCCGGCGCTGTTGAAAAAGGAAGTGCCCGCGCCATGACGCAAGGCGCCGTTCGCCCCGACCATTTATTTCCGCTTGACAGCTCTTTTTGTCCCGGTTCGAACAGGCCGCCTGTAACCTCAACACACAGCATATAGATAAAGTTCTTGACGTGGCCCCATATATTGGGGCAAGATTACGAAGGTTTCTCTTTTCTAAGAAAACCCAGGAGGACCGGGCATGGGGCTGCTATCTATGGATCTGAGTGCGAAAATAGAGTTATTGAAGACCAGAACGACCCTCAAAACGAAAGCCGGGATTGCCTTCCCGCGTTATTTTACGTCGCGGGTCGAGCCCGGCAGAACTCCTTACGACGAGATCCATTGGGAGACCCGTACCGCCTCCATTGGCAATGACAAAGGCGCCGTGATCTTCGAGCAGCGCGACGTCGAAGTGCCGGTGGACTGGTCGCAGACCGCCACCAACATCGTCGCCAGCAAGTACTTCTACGGCAAAATGGGTTCGCCCGAGCGCGAGACCAGCATCGCCCAACTGGTGCAGCGCGTGGTCGATACCATCGCCGACTGGGGCCAAAAGGACGGCTACTTCAAGAGCGCGGAGGACGGCGAGAACTTCCGCTTCGAACTGGCCCACCTGATGCTCACCCAGAAGGCCTGCTTCAACTCCCCGGTATGGTTTAACGTCGGAGTCAAGGAGACCCGCGGCTACGGCTGGATCTACGACGAGCAGTCGGACCGCGTCAACAAGCTCGAATCCGGGGTGCTCCGGCCCCAATGCTCGGCCTGCTTCATCGTCTCGGTCAAAGACTCGCTCGAATCCATCCTCGATCTCGCCAAGACCGAAGGCATGCTCTTCAAGTGGGGCTCCGGCACCGGCACCAACCTCTCCGCCCTCCGTGAGGAAGACGCCGTGCTCTCCGGCGGCGGACGCGCCTCCGGCCCGCTCTCCTTCATGAAGGGCTTCGACGCGTTCGCGGGCGTCATCAAGTCGGGCGGCAAGACGCGCCGCGCGGCCAAAATGGTGATCCTCAACGCCGACCACCCCGATGTCGAGAAGTTCATTTGGTGCAAAGCCAAGGAAGAAAAGAAAGCCTACACCCTGGTGGAGGCGGGCTACGACTCGTCGCTCGACGGCGAGGCATACAGCTCCATCTTCTTCCAGAATGCCAACAACTCCGTGCGCGCCACCGACGATTTCATGGAAGCCGCCATGGGCGAGGGCGATTGGTGGACCAAGGCTGTCTTTACCGGCCAGCCCGTCAAGCGCTATAAGGCCCGCGACCTGCTCCGCCAGATCGCCGAAGCCACACACCAGTGCGGCGATCCCGGCATGCAGTTCGATACCACCGTCAACCGCTGGCATCCCTGCAAGAACACCGCCCGCATCAATGCCTCAAACCCCTGTTCGGAGTACATGTTCCTGGACGATTCGGCCTGCAACCTCTCTTCTCTGAACCTGATGAAATTCGTGGGCCCCGACGGCCAGTTCGACGTCGAAGCCTTCCGCCACGCCGTCGATACGATGATTCTGGCTCAGGAGATCATCGTCGATAACGCCAGCTATCCGACCCAAAAGATCGGCGAGAACTCGCACAACTTCCGGCCGCTGGGCCTCGGATTCGCCAACCTCGGCGCCCTGCTGATGTCCATGGGGATCCCCTACGATAGCGACCAGGGCCGCGATTTCGCCGGCTCCATTACCGCGGTAATGTGCGGCCAGGCCTACCTCACCAGCTCCCGCATCGCCGCGGCCGTCGGCGCCTTCCCCGGCTACGCCGTCAACGACCAGCCGTTCCTGGAAGTCATCCGCATGCACCGCGATGCGGTGAGCCGCATCAACCGGCACAACATTCCCACGGCCCTCTACCAGGGCGCGCAGCAGTGCTGGGACGACGCCTACGAATCCGGCCGTCAGAGCGGCTACCGCAACGCGCAGGTCACCGTGATCGCTCCCACCGGAACCATCGGCTTCATGATGGATTGCGACACCACCGGCATCGAGCCCGACTTGGCGCTCATCAAGTACAAGAAACTGGTGGGCGGCGGCGTCATCAAGATCGTCAACAACACCGTGCCCGCCGCGCTCGTCAAGCTCGGATATTCCTCGGACCAGGTGGAGCACATCGTCGCCCACATCGATTCCGCCGGCACCATCGAAGGCGCGCCGCACCTGAAGCCCGAGCACCTGGCGGTGTTCGATTGCAGTTTCCGGCCGCAGAACGGTACGCGCTCCATCCACTACATGGGACACGTGCGCATGATGGCGGCCGTGCAGCCGTTCATTTCCGGCGCGATTTCGAAGACCATCAACATGCCTGAGGAGTGCACGGTGGAGGACATCGTGAGCGCCTACACCGAAAGCTGGAAGCTCGGGTTGAAGGCCGTGGCCATCTACCGCGACAACTCCAAGAAGGTGCAGCCGCTCAGCTCGGGTTCGGGCAAAGGTGAGAAGAAGGCTGGGATGGTATCGCCTTCCGGCGCTACCGCCGCGGCCCCGGTGGAGAAGGTGGTCTATCGCCCCATCCGCCGCAAGCTGCCCGATGAGCGCCGCTCCATCACCCACAAGTTCTCCATCGGTGGCCACGAAGGCTACATCACCGTGGGTATGTACGATGACGGCGCCCCCGGCGAGATCTTCATCACCATGGCCAAGGAAGGCTCGACCATCTCGGGCCTGATGGACGCCTTCGCCACCGCGGTCAGTTTCAATTTGCAATACGGCGTGCCCATCAAGTTCCTGGTGGACAAGTTCGCGCACGTGCGCTTCGAGCCCAGCGGATGGACCGGCAACCAGCAGATCCCATATGCCAAGTCCATCATGGATTACATCTTCCGCTGGCTCGGCGCCAAGTTCCTGTCGCCCGAGTACGCCGTGTCGGAGGCGGGCGAAACCCCCACGCTGCGCCCCACCGAAGCCGACCCGCAGCAGGACCTGCCGTTCGCTCCCGTGGTGGCCGATGCCCCCTTGTGCGCCGAGTGTGGCTCCATCATGACGCGCAACGGAAGCTGCTACAAGTGCGGCAATTGCGGCGGGACATCCGGTTGCAGTTAAATGCGTAGCGGCTGCAGCTAAGTTTTTCTTCTTGCTCTCTCGATGGGAGTAATCGCCGCCCGTGGCACGACATGGCGAACAGTCTGTGCCACGGGCGTTTTTTTTGAGGCGCACGCGTGCCCCCAATAGGCGCTATAAGAAGTGCCTCGGTGGCGGATTGGTACGCAGATCGATACCCGCCGGGCAGCGAAACCGATCTGCAAGGCGGCGAGCGGGACGTTGCGACTGCTGTTGCTTGTCGCGTCCCCGACTCCTCGTGGACGCTTGTCTTTTTCCGTTGCGCCCCGCAGCAACATGAGTACTCATCTGAATCTGAATTCACCTGCCGCGCTTGCGGAAATACAGCACTGCGTTGTACCCTAGCAAAGAAAAGGCGAAACCGTATGGATCTTTCCCTCGCATTTCCCGAATTCTCCCAGGAACTGGCCGTTTCCTCCAAACCGTCGCTCGATGTGGTCGTCTCCCGCTTCCGCGCCATCCATCAGGAGCCGGATTCGCCCGTGCGCGCCATCCACCACGAGCCCGCCACCCCCGGAACCTTCGCGGATATGCCCGCCGCCGTCGACCCACGCCTGCGAGCGGCCCTCGAAAAACGAGGCATCGCGCGCCTCTACGTCCACCAGGCCGATGCTCTCGAACACATCCAAGCCGGAAAGAATGTGGTGATCGTCACCCCCACCGCCAGCGGTAAGACGCTCTGCTACAACCTGCCGGTTCTGAACCTGCTCCTCCGCGACGAGGGCGCCCGCGCCATGTACCTGTTCCCCACCAAGGCGCTGGCCGAGGACCAGCTTCACGAATTGCAAACCGCGCTCGAAGAGATGGGCTCCGATATCCGCGCCTTCACCTACGATGGCGACACCCCGCAGGATGCCCGCAAAGCCGTCCGCCAGCGGGCCAACGTGGTGCTCACCAATCCCGACATGCTGCACAGCGGAATCCTGCCGCACCACACCAAGTGGGCGCGCTATTTCGAGAACCTGCGCTACATCGTGATCGACGAGCTGCACTACTACCGCGGCGTCTACGGCAGTCACCTGGCCAACCTCCTGCGACGCCTCCAGCGTATTTGCGAATTCTACAACTCGTCCCCCCTGTTCATCTGCTGCTCGGCCACCATTGCCAACCCGCGGGAGCTGGCCGAGGCGCTCACCGGCGGCGCCTTCGAGCTGGTGGAGCGCAATGGCGCCCCGCGCGGCGAAAAGCATTTCGTCTTCTACAATCCTCCCGTCGTGAACCGCCAGTTGGGCATCCGCCGCAGCTACATCAACGAGTCGCGGCGCGTGGCCCTGGAATTCATCGAGCGCAACCTCCAGACCCTGGTCTTCGCCAACAACCGCCTGGCCACCGAGATCCTCGTCACTTATCTCAAGGACGCCTGCGATTCCGGCCCCATCCCCAGCGAAACCGTGCGCGGCTATCGCGGCGGCTATCTGCCGCGCGAGCGCCGCGAGATCGAGCGCCGCCTGCGCGATGGCGAGATCCGCGCGGTAGTGGCCACCAACGCCCTCGAGCTGGGCATCGACATCGGATCGCTGGATGCCGTGGTGATGGCCGGCTACCCCGGCACCATCGCTTCCAGTTGGCAGCGCGCGGGCCGCGCGGGACGGCGGCAGGGCACTTCCGCGGCCGTGCTGGTGGCTTCCAGCGCGCCCCTCGACCAGTACATCGTGGAGCATCCCGATTACTTCTTCGGACGCTCGCCCGAGCACGCCTACATTAATCCCGAGAACCTGGAGATCCTGCTGGCCCACCTCAAGTGCGCGGCCTTCGAGCTGCCCATCCGCGATGGCGAAAAATTCGGCCGGCACGACACCCTCGAAATCTGCCGCTTCCTCGAAGAGACCGGCTTCCTGCACCACTCCGCCGGGGCTTGGCACTGGACCTCGGACACCTACCCCGCCGACGCTACCAGCCTGCGCTCCGTATCGAGCGACAACTTCGTGGTCGTAGACACCACAGGCGAACCCAAAGTCATCGCTGAAGTCGCGTTCCCTTTGGCGTTGACTAGTTTGCATGAAAAAGCCATCTACCTGCACCAGGGTCTCCTGTTCCACGTGGATCGTTTCGACTACCACGAGCGGAAAGCCTATGTCAGCAGCGTGGATTGCGACTACTACACCGACGCCATCGATTACACGCAGGTCAAAGTACTGGAGGAGTTCGAGGGCGAAGCCCTGGCCCGAGCGCGCCGCGTGCATGGCGATGTGCGCGTGAACCGGCAGATCGTAGGCTTCAAGAAGATCAAGTTCTATACCAACGAGAATGTCGGCTGCGGCCAGCTCAACATGCCCGAGCAGGAGATGCACACCACGGCCTTCTGGCTGCACTTCCCGGCGCCGTTCCTGGCGCGCCTGGGCGATTACACCCCCACCGAAAAGCAGAGCGGCATATCGGGACTCGGCAACGCGTTGCGCACCGTGGCCTCGCTGCTCCTGATGTGCGACCCGCGCGACCTGGGCGTCGCGCTGAGCGAAGAGATCGCGGGCGGCCTGGAGACCTTCGAGCCCAACCTTTACCTCTACGACGCTTACCCTGGCGGCATCGGTCAGAGCGCGCCGCTCTACCGCCTCACGCCGCGCTTGCTGCAACAGACCGCCGAGCTGCTGGCCGCGTGCGCCTGCGAAGCCGGATGCCCTTCCTGCGTGGGACCCGTGGGTGAAGTGGGCGAGCGCGGCAAAGAAGTGGCCGCGCGGATTCTGGCGGAGCTGAGGCCCTGCTAAAATTGCAGCCGTGGGATGCCGTCGAAGCGGTGGCCAGTCCAGTCTGGGGATGCATTGCCCCTGCGCTTCCTCTCTCCATTCCGGCCGCGCTGTTCGGCTTCTCGCGGCAACAGCTCGCCACGACCCCGGACTGGGTGTACGGAACCATCGCGGTGACCACGCTGGTGGCCGCGGTAGCTGCGGTGGTGCTCGGTCACCTCTCACGGAAGGGCCCGGCCGCTCCATGGCGGCGGTAGGCCTTTTCCTGGGGTACGGCACCCTGCTGATTCCGGCCATGCTGCTCCTCGAAGGCATTACCGGACGGTTGGCCAATACCACCAGGTGCACCGCGTGCGGTAGTGTATCAGTTTGATTTCTGGTACTCGTCGATCATGGCCACGATATCGGCCATTTCCCATTTCTTGGTCTCGATTCCGGCAGCCATCGCAGGCGTCTTGCCGAGCGTCTGATGAACCCGAGCGAAGTTGTAAAACAAGAAGTAGAGCGCCACGGCGTGCGCGTGGCTGTCAATCTTCTTTGAGAAGGCGTTCGTCAGCCGGGTGAAACGCCGCGTCCCCATCCGGATCGAGAGATTTGAGCGCTCCACATAGCTGGTCGAGATGTGTTTTGGATCGGGGTTACCGATTTTATTTTCCTTCTTGCAGCCATTGCAGATTGCCGGACTGTAGCGCTTCTCGCTCTCAGGATCGTTGCCGTAGATCTTCACGAGCATCGCGTAGTCAATATCCTCACCGAAGCCATCGGGAACGGCGGTCAGGTACATTTTGTGTCCGTCCGTCGTCAACTGAATCCGATTCGTGAGACGGGAGGCGAGATCCTGAATGAAGTCCGTGGCGCATCCCGCATCGCGGCGACCTACCAGCCAGCACGGAATGAGTTTTGTATTGGCATCGATAACCGTGAACGTCCAAACGTCTCCGCAGATCCCGGCTTCCATTTTCTCAACCGTTACCTGCTTTTGCTTGCAGCCGACGAAACTCCAGATTTCATCAGCCTGCATCCGCTGGCAAGCGAGGTTCCGCATCGTGCGGTCCATGTAGTCGGCGCACGCCTCGCCAGCGTCCACCACCATCTTGACCACGGTGTTGACTGCAACGCCGGTCAGGCGAGCGGTCGCGCGGATCGAATTCCCCTCGACCAGGGACCGGATTATCAGAGCGCGGGTGGTGGAATCGGCTCGGTTCATACTGACTATTATACTTGAGCGCGCATGAAAAGTCATGGAGAAAAATAATACACTCCGAGTTTCCAGAGCGCTGCATCAGAAACGCTCGCAGGTGAATGTGTTGGCCTTTTTACACCCGACTGGCGGTATCTGAGGACAACTGAAGGGTAGAGGTAACTCCATCCTCCTGGCTGAATCTCTTCACCGTAGCCGGGTCTATCTTGATAGTCATCCGGTCCTGCACATCCTTGATCGTCCGGAGAAATGACGTTAAGTTAAATGACCTAACCTTGCGTGCGAAGGCAACCACAGTTGCGGTGTGATCGGTATCACCCGGTCCAATAGCAGCCTCAGCAGCTCGCTCAACGATCTTGGTAAAAAATGCCAGCCGCAACAGTCGGTCAGTGTTAGGCGTAATCCGCGCTCCATTTTCCCACCGTGAAATACTGATCTTTGACGATCCGATAATTCCTGCGAACTCGACCGCGCTGCACGCCACAAACTTGCGCATGTAGCGAATTTCCTCGCCGGCAATCAGGGTAGGCTTTTTTAGGATTTCGGCGGCGATTATCTGGTGCAGAACTGACACCGCCGGAATCTGTGCCGCAATTTCTCCGCACTTACAGTTAAACACCAGAACGTCGAGGAGCACGACGTTATCCAGGCCGGATTCCGTGTAGCTATAGTTCTGGTGACGACCTTCCTGGGTCCCACCGCACGCTTGGCACAGCCGGGTGACGGGATCACTGTGCTCGAATCTTACCGTCTGTCTTGCGCCGATTACGGGTTTCTCGGTCGTTTCTTTTGCCATCGCTTGTTCCTTGTCCTGTCCAAAATCCTGTTAATGGAACCACCAGCGGTCGCGTGTCATAATCCTGCTCGAAATCGAATACCACCACTATCTCCAGAAGGAGACCATCAATCTTGCACCGTACTCTATACTTCCAGTTGCCAAATTTGATGCAGTGCTCCGGTGGGTCGGATATACACCCAGACCGCAAGACGCGCTCTACATCCTGTGAATCAAAACCACGTTCTCCCATCCGTAATCGTATGTGCGAACGATACTCGACCCTCCCCGGCATATACAAACATCTTCGGAGGAGCGCCTGGGCGCCATCATTGGACAGGCACTCGTGTGCCGCGCATGAACCTGGTTCGCCATGCTGCTTTTCTCGCCGCATTTCTTCTCCCACATAGGCACACCTCCGCGGTCCTCGGCATCGTTGGCATTAACGCCATGATAACCGTTAACGCGGCTATCGTCAAGTCCTATCTTTGGCGACCTTTCCCCTTTAACCGGTCTAGTACTATACCCATCGGTAAAGCCACAAACCGGTTGACGGCTGGCTTGAATTATGGGTAAACTCGAATTTGGTGGTACGCGAATCCTTGCATGCCCTATTCGGTGGCCCTGATCAAAGGCATTCGGCCGACTTCTCGTCGCGGGGTCGCGTTTCTCGAATCGAGCGACGACGCAAGGGTAGATGCGAAAAGTGTTTTTGCATTGCTGGAAACGGATAGAGAAAATCGATCAAGGGATCTTAAGGCTAGATTCGACCTGTGGGGTCAAGGAGGAACTTGTGATAAGTACTTTCATGGTTGGCCGAATGACGAGCGCTATCAATACTGTTTTGTTTTCAAATGGAAAGATGCGGGAACCAACCACAGGATGTACGGCTTCCTTTGCCACCCGAGAAATCCAGTCGATGCTCGATTCCAGGCCTGCGTGTTGGTTCTCCACTCCCGGAAAAACACGCCAGACACCGATCTTTCCTTGCTGGATATCGTCAACACGTTGAGACGACATCCGGAGGTAATTAAGGCTTCTAATATAGCGTTCGCACAACCGGGCGCACAAATCATTACACATGGCACAAGAAAGTCATTGGACAGAAGAAAGCACTGATGCCTTCGCGCATCGACTCGCCTTCGATTTCATCGCGAATGTTGAAAATCGATTGGCCAAGCTGCCGATGAAACAATCTGAGCTTGCTCAAAAGTTGGGGGTTTCAGAGGGTGCTGTCTCTAAACTCCTAAACAATCCACAAAACCTCACCATCCGCACAATTGCCAACTATTCCCGCGCTCTAGGCATGAAGGCGAGCATTGTATCGTACGATGATGGCGATGCTCAAAACCTTGATGGGCCGATCAATTCAAGCGTGTTCACCGCATGTTGGGAGCGCGCTGGTAGGCCTAAGGATCTTTGGGCGCTTGAGGCTTCACCTGTCCAGAATGCTACTACGTACAATGTGGCTTTTGTAAATTTGTTTTTTGCCAATATTGATGCATTCGGCGGGATGCAACTTAAGCAGGCCTCGGTCGTGCCGACTTGGTTTCTGTCCCGCTCCGCGTCCAATGTCTCAAGCACCGCAGTACCAGTGACACAAATACCATCAGGTGGTGGATTTTAATGCCCGAGATCAAGAACTACTCATTCAATCACGTTGAACTGGCCGAGATTCTTGTCAAGAACTTGGGTATCCACGAAGGCTTGTGGGCGATCACATTTGAGTTCAGCTTAATGGCGTCAAACGTCCCAACTCCGCCAGATGGCAAGAGCCTTTTACCGGCTTCGATTAATTTCGTGAATCGAGTCGGAATACAGCGACTAGAACAGCCAAACAATTTGACCATTGATGCCGCAAAGGTGAATCCAGGACTTAACCCTACCAAGAAAAAGGCTTGAGGCGAACCGTTGGCCGCCGAACTTTTTACCGCCGCCAGCGTGCCGCCGCCGCCTTCTTGGCGATCATTTTCCGCTTTCGCGGTGACAGCGACGCCGCCCTAGCCGCGCCACCCTTCGCCCCCCCAAGCTTCCCTAGCGCTACGGCGGCCGGATTCTTGCCGGCGTTCGGATCGTCCAGCGGGGAGCCGTCCAGCTTCTCTCCGATGGCCTGCTCCACCACGCGGCGTGCGACGGTCGTAAAGTCGTGATCTTTCGGTTTGCTTGAACGGGTACGCATGGTACGATTATGACACACACATCATGATAAGGATTACGTTCTCTGACGGCCAAATGGCAGACGCCTCGAAGATCACGAGGGCTACGCTCTTTTCGGACGATGAGCCCCGCCTGCTTGTTGAAATGGGCGAGACATTCCTCAGGGTGTTCGGCGACGGAACGGACGCTGACGCCGAGATGCTCGATGCCATCCGTGATGAGCACCGGCTACACTTTCTGGTGTTTCGAGTACCAAAACCAAAATCAACCTGACCCACCATCGAGGTGGCAACGCGCGTCAGGCGATCACCCGAGATCGTCAAACTGATACACTACCCCGCGGGCAGTAATTGGATGTCGCCGTCAGTAAGTTGAAATCCGTCGCGTGTTGCCGACATTTGCGATGTTTGCCCCCGGTGCATGAGGGGATGATGACCCGGGAACTGTCCGAATACATCGTCGAGAAGGCCGAGGAAGAATTGCGCTTGCGCGCCGTCGAAGGCCCGGATGTGGCCGTCGCTGCGGGAAAGGCCGCCGACGCCCGCCGCCCGAGCGTCCCGAACCCCGCGCCCCTTGATCCTTCGGCTCCCGGGACCGGGGCTTTTTGTCGCCTTCCGCCCCCTTTGGGGAATGGGCGCGCCTGCCCTCCGACACGCGAGATCCAGTACTGCTAGATCAGATCCCGGCGATTCACTCTAACCGGCTCTGATTTTCCGATTGTTTCCTGGAGTTGGCTTGGGCGCCGGAATCGCACCTTCGTTATCAGTCACGCGGAGCAACCAAATCTCTGACCTGAACGGGACGGGGTACTCAATTGGTGGATCCCTTGACCCCTTTGGCGGCATCTCGTTTCTCTTTGATTCTAGCCGCACGTTCTCCGGGATCGAGGTGTCTGGGGGAGGATATGGTTTAAAAGCTGATTTCGGCGGCTACCAATCATCAACTGATGTGATTGGGATTAATCCCACGATCGGACGCTTGATTCTTTCGCAGCTTATTGCATCTGGCGTTAACCCTCTCAGCTCTCTAGGAATTAATCTGTCGAGTTTTCTTCCCGGTGGAGGTTCAGCGATGTTGCCTGGGCAACACTCGGTAACTGGCTACAGTCAGTCCGCACGGGGCTTCAAATGAAATAAAAAGGTTTGGGTGTCGTGTTCTCTACCGAAAGAGCAGGGAAACGATAAGCGCCCGCCCGGCGCCATTCCGCCCGGGCCTTCCTGCAGTTGCCTGGTTCGCGCGCCGGAGTGGTAACGCGGAATCGACCATGGCGGCCTTACAGGGGGGCATCCGGCTGAACATGTTCTACAAGCAAGTCATAGGTAGAGATTTCGGTCCACGCCTGTTGCCCTTCCTCGCGGAGGCTCGCAACCAATCTGCAAACACCCGGTGTCGAAATGAGAAATCCAATGAATTCGGTTCGGACCTTGTGAGTTTGTCCTTTCATGGTAAACGGTACAACTACATCGAATTCTGTGGTGGTTCCGTCTGGAAGGAACAGTTGTAACCTTTGCTCGAACTTTTTGTCTTCATCCCCAACCTCGCACCGCCACAAGGAAAGCACGCTCCACCGGATCGGCACTATTGCGTCAGACGGCGGTGTCTCGTTCGGTCTGAGCAATTGAGCTTTCACGCCAGACATGATGTTAATCAGCGAGGTAGCACTGTCCGGCTGATTGATTAGCACGCGTTCTGCGGGGGCAAACAGGATCAGTCGTGGCATTTTTCCCTAGGCTGCCCACCAGTTGCGCGCCGATCCGGATACATACGGAACCAGTGTGGCTATGACCACAGAACGGCTCGTCTGACTAGTCGAGGCAGTAACTCTAACATTCAATCCCGCCCGTAGAAGCTGAGTGAAAGGATCCCAGTTTATCGGGCGAGGGTCTACCGGGCTCCACCATTCTGCGCCGGCTCGAATCCATGCTTGCCTAATCTCTTCCGGCGTACGCCCTGCGGTATGGTATCCGAATTCGGTTCCGCAACACGGGCAAATAGCATAATCTTTCGGGGGTTGGTCCATCGCGAAGCCGCAAACCGGGCACATATAATATTTCATTGTTCGCACTCCTTTCGGAAGTATGCCAGATTGTCCCTTTCGCCGTGGCAGTTCACTTTCGGCTCCCAGGGTGGAACGCTGGCGCACGGCCGTGCCTTGAAATACGTCAGAATAAAACGGTCATGGGTCATTACCGCAAACTCTTGAGTCGTCGGACTAAAACGCACAACCGCGGCTGATGTCCGGGTGCATTCCAGGACATCGGAAGGTTTAGGGCCACCAATAAACAGATCGGCCATGGACTCGTATTCGGATTCATCGGCAGCATTGAATTCGGCACCGTGTAGGGCAAAGTGCCTGGTCAACTCCCGGAATGTGACGAATCCCTCCGTATAAGGCACGCCACCCAGGGTTGATTGTACCGCAATGCTCCGGCCAGTCATGGAATGCGCCGCCGGCCTGGCCGTACACGCCGCTCGAACACTCGTGGACGTCTTCGGCAGTTTATTGCAAGCGAAAGGGACGAAAGTCGGCTGCCCCTCCTGCGTGGGCCCTGTGGGTGAAGTGGGCGAGCGCGGCAAAGAGGTGGCCGCGCGCATCGTGACAGAACTGAGGTCTTGCTAGGTGACCACGCTGGTGGCCGCGGTGGCTGCGGTGGTGCTCGGTCACCTCTCACGGAAGGGGCCCTTTGCGAGTCGAGAGGCCGCCCGGTCCGGAAACCGCCCCGGCCAGGCGAAGAACGGACGGCCCGCGGAGTTCCGGGCCCTTTCGAGCTCTTCCCCGTCAGCCAGCTACCCCTCACTACCTCCTTTCTTGACTTTGGCCGCATAACGGTCACAACACTTCGCCAAAATCTTTGAAAAAATCGACTGAATGTTTTCAATCCTTTACGCGATTTTCGCTCCAAAGTCCGCCTGAAACTCCAAATGTCGTGCTGTTACTCTTAAATTGAAGGATGAGGTGCGGCCTTCCGGTCCGCAACTGACTCCCCCAAAAACATCCCTTTCGGAAGGATCGTGCCGGGAAAAAACGCGTAAGTGCTTCGTTCCCTCCGTTTCGTCCTGGAAAAACCGACCGATCCTTCCGGAATTGAGGTATCGCATGGAAAACGATATGACTCAAAGTGTGACCCTGGGTATCTGGATCGGCCGCCCCCGTTCTTCGGGGGTGCATCTTTTCCACAAAGTGCTCCAGATGCGCCCCCCGATTCCGAGCCACCGCCGCAACCAAAAGAAACAGAGGGACTTAGAACGCCATGAATAATAACTTCACACACCCGAAAAGATGCTCCCCCGGCCCCCCGCTACTGCACCGAGTTTAAGTACGCGATCAGGTCCGCCACCTCCTGCGCATTAGCGAATCGGGGCCACGCGATCCCGGCCTCCTTCATTCGCCGCAGCATCTGCGGACCGTGGTGCCACAACGCGCCGATGATCGCCACTTCGGAATATTTCCGTGCCTGTCCGGGCAGTTGCGGCGCGCCGTGTTTTCCCGAGACGTGACAATCGGCGCAGTGCCGCTCCTGAAAAACCTGCTTGCCGGCGGAGATGTTCCCGCCGGGATAAACGAACTGTCGCATCCAGAGGAAACTCAGCAACTGGCGCATCTCCTCGGGCGTCAGCGTGGGCGGAGTCTGCGCCATGCGCGGCGCGTGGTTCCACATATCGACCGCGATCTCCGTGAGGGTCATGTTGTGCAGCCGGTTCTCGAGGGCCAATTGCCCCACGTGGCAGTTCGCGCAGCCTTTGTCGTGAAAGATGCGGTCGCCGCCCTGTCCGGAGGTGTTGGAGAAGCGCGCCGTGAGATTCGCGGTCTCCGGCAGCGAGCGCAGATAGGAAAGGATATCGGCCAGTTGGTCCGTGGTCAGGATCTGCCATTCGATGTTGTGGCGGGCGAATGCCTGGCGCATCCGGAAGCTGTGGTTCCACATCTGCTGCACCAGCAGAATGGGGTCGGCGAGCGACTCCCACTGGGCCACCGGCGGCGCTCCCTCGGCGCGCGAGCCGCTGACGCCGTGGCACACGCCGCAGTGTTTGGAGTCGAAGCTCTCGCGGCCGCGTTCCGGATCGCCGGGCTTTTCGAAGAAGCGCGACGAGTAGAAGTAGGCGAACAGGTCGGCGGCGCCCTCCGGCGTGAGCTTGGGCTTCTCCATTTTGGCGCCTTCCATCGCGGCCCACATCACCGGAGCGTGGTTCCACATGGTGCTGGCCAGATAGGCGGGCGTGTAGTTGCGCGGCACGCTGCGGCCGAGGTCCACCCCGACCTTGCCGCCGCGCCCGTTCACCGAGTGACACTGGATGCAGCGCTCGTCTTCGAACAGTTTGGCGCCGCGAGTGGAATCGCCGGGGATCACCGGCAACGTCGCGGCGGGCAGTGAAACCAAGGCCGCGAGCAGGAGCATTTTCGACATGTTAACAGCCAGCATGACACAGCCCCAAACACCTGTGCTACCGTGGTCAAACGCCATGCTTTCGGACCTCCGGCACGCCATCCGCGCGATTCTTCGATCCCCCGTTTTCGCTATCTCCACCATTCTCACGCTGGCGTTGGGGGTGGGCGCGAATACGGGAGCGTTTTCGGCCCTGAACAGCCTCCTCCTCAAGTCGCTTCCTTACCCCGATCCCGAGCGGCTTGTGGCGCTCTACGAGACCACCGTGGACCGCAAACCGCGCGGCGTGGCCGAGCAAAACCTGCTCGACTGGCGGGCGCGTACGGCGCTCTTCGAGGCCATGGCCGTCTATCAGCCGCGGTCCTTCGGATTGACGGCTGCCGATCGCGACCCCGTCACGGTGATCCAGACCGGCATGGTGATGGCCGAGTTCTTTCACGTGCTGCAGGTGCCGCCGGCGTTGGGGCGCGTGTTTCGCGAAGAGGAGGAAGTGGCCGAATCCCGCGCCATCGTCCTGACCGACCATTTGTGGCGCACCATGTTCTCCGCGGACCCCTCCGCCATCGGGCGAAAGGTTTCGCTGAATGAGGAGCCGTACACCATCCTCGGCGTCATGCCCGCGGGATTCGAATATCCCATGGATCGCGTCCTGCCCGACGCCTTCATTCCGCTCAGCCGGAAGGATTACTGTTGCGGCAGGCTGGGCTCGCAGGATGCCGTGGCGAGGCTGAGGCCGGGCACGAGTTTGGAACGGGCGCGCACGGAGTTGGAGTCTGTTGCCGGAGGCCTCGCGGCCGAGCATCCCGATACCAACCAGGGGCGCACCGCGGGCCTGCGGCCGCTCCAAGACGTGATGACCGGGACGCGCCGCGAGCCGCTGTTCCTGTTGGTGGCCGCGTCGTCGCTGCTGCTGCTGATCGCGTGTGCCAACGTCGCGGGGCTTATCCTGGCGCGCTGCCTGGGCCGCAGCCGCGAGATGGCCATCCGCGCGTATCTGGGCGCCGGTCTGCGGCACATCGCGGGGCAGTTTGTGGCGGAGGCCGCAGTGCTCAGCATCGCGGGCGCGGCCTGCGGATTTTTTGCAGCGGGGCTGGTGCTCCAATTCGTGCCCCAATTCGTGCCGAGCCCGAACCAGACCGCCCCGTTGCGCCTCGATGCCGCGGCCTTTGCGTTCGCCGCGGCGCTGGCGATGGCGCTCACCATCCTGCTCCCCGTGGCTCCCACGCTGTTGGTGGTGGGTGAATGGCACGGCTCGCGCGGGTCGCGCAGCGCGCTGCGGGGCGCGTTGGTGGTAACCCAGGTGGCGCTCAGCGTGGTGCTGCTGCTCGCCACCGGACTTCTGCTGCGCAGCTTCTTCCGCCTGCTGGCAACCAGTCCCGGCTTCCAAACGGCCAACGCGCTGGAGTTCGGAATCGGCCTGCCGGAGAAGCGCTACGACACCACGCCGAAAGAGATCGCCTTTCACCGCGAGTTGCTGCGCAGGCTGGCCCAAACGCCCGGCGTAGAGAGCGCCGGCGCAGTGTCACGGCTCCCGCTCCGCGGCGGGAACATCGGCCCCGCTGGACCGTTTCAGATCTGGGGCGCGAACATTCCGATTCCGCAGCGGCCCAGGTCGTGGGTGAATACCGCCAGCCCGGGTTACCTCGCGGCCATGGGGATTCCGCTGGTCGAGGGCCGCGACTTTTCATGGCAGGACGATCGCCCCGGCTACCACCGCGTGGCGATCGTGAACCAGACCTTCGCACGCACCTATCTGCGCGGGCGCCGCGCGCTCGGAACCCTGTTGGATGTCCGCTGGGTGAGCGACGTGAACCCGTTGGGCGTCACGTGGGAGATCGTGGGAGTGGTGGGCGATACGCGGCAGGCGAACCTGGACCGCGATCCGATCCCCGAGATCTTCCTTTCCATTACCCAGGTGGGCATGGATGGCGGAGTATATGTGATCCGGACGCGCGGCAGCGGCAACGCGATCTCGAGCGTAGTGGCCGAGCTCGATCCGCGCATCCAACGAGTGGGGGTCAAACCGTTGCATCTCATCGTGGAGGCCAGCCTGGGAAGCCGTCGAGGAGCGATCCGGCTGGTGGGCGGCTTTGGCCTGCTGGCGCTGCTGCTCACGGCGGTGGGGATCTATGGGATCGTGGCCTTTCGCGCGTCCGAGCGGTCGCGCGAGATGGCCATTCGGTCGGCCCTGGGCGCGAGCGCAAGCGAGATTCGCGGGCTGGTGCTGGGCCACGGCCTGTGGCTTGCCGGTGCAGGGACGGCGGCGGGAGTCGCGGTGTTTCTGATGGCGAGCCCGCTGCTGAAGTCGCAGCTCTATGGAGTGGGCGCCGCGGATCCGATGAGTATGGGCGCGGTGGTAGCGGCCGTGTTGGCGGTGGGGCTGGGAGCTTCGATTGCGCCCTCGCGCCGCGCGGCCACCACGGCGCCAATGGACCTGCTGCGAGATAGCTGACCTCCTGGCCGCGACTGTCAGCGGTTCTCGGCGGAGTCACAACATCACGCGGTCAGCGGCCTAGGCTCACGACGCAATTCCGAGGTTTCGGAACGCGCATGTCATGCTGAAGGACCGCGTAGGTAGCTAAGTACGCCGTTTCAGAAGTTCACTAACGTATTGCAAGACCGCTTGCTGACGCGCGCGGCTCCGTTCAGAGCCGCGACCGTGAGGGAGCGGTCTTGCCAGAATACGAGACCGAACTTATGGAACGGTGTACTAAGCTAGCTGCCAGCCTAGCCAGGAGACCCGCTGCAAGGCGGCCGGCTCACACCGCGACGCCGGCGCTCCAGAGTAAATACCCGATGGCTTGCTTGACGTAGTTCCAGCGCTCGTGGAAGGGTTCGGAGATCTGCTCCTTGCGGGGCGAGCCGTAGACGTTCAGGCCGCGGAATTGCAGCATCTTTTTCACGCGGTAGATGTGATAGCCGTCGCTGACCACGATCACCGAACGCAAACCCATGCGGCGCATGATTTCGCCCGCCATGGCGGTGGATTCGACGGTGCTCTCGGCTTCGGATTCGACCACGATGGATTCCGAGGGGACGCCGTGGCTCATCAGGTAGTCGCGGCCCACGCCGCCTTCGGTGAAGATGGGGTCTCCGCCGGCGCCGCCGGTGGTCAGGATGCGGGGCGCCATGCGCCGGTGATAAAGCTCCAGCGCGTGGTCCAGCCGGGCTTTGAGCACGGGGGACGGGCGTCCGCGATACTCGGCGGCGCCGAGCACCAGGATGATGTCGGCGGGCTGCGCCTCATCCCGCGTGGATTGCCGTTCGATGCGCATGGAGACGTACGCGATGGAGATCACGATGGCGGCGGCCAGCAACGCGGCTATGTACCCGATGGCCCTTTTCATCTGCGGTATTCTGAACGTTCAGAAACCCTATTGTAATCATGCCGAAGGCCGAAACGATCACGAGCGCGGCCAATCCGCTGCTGAAAGACGTGCGGCGGGCGATCGCGCGGGGAGGGCTCACCCAGCAGGGACTCTTGGTGGCGGAGACATTCCACCTGCTGGAAGAGGCGTTGCGCAGCTATTGCGAGGTGAAGACGGTGCTGGCGGCGGAATCGGTCGCTGACCGCGTGAGGGTGCCGGCGAGGGTCCAGGTGGTGATTCTGCCGGATGCGCTTTTGCAGAAAGTGGCTGGCACCGGGACCAGCCAGGGAGTGATCGCACTGGTGAAGCCACGGGTGTGGAGTCTGTGGGAGCTGTTTCGCGAGACGGCGCTGGTGGTGGTGCTGGATGGCGTGCAGGACCCGGGCAATGCGGGGACCATCGTGCGCGCGGCCGAGGCGTTTGGCGCTACGGGGGCGATGTTTCTGAAGGGGACGGCGAGTCCGTTCAATCCGAAGACGCTGCGGGCAGCGGCGGGATCGCTGTTTCGCATTCCGTTTGTGCACGGGGTGGAGGACGCGATGGCACGGGTGGCACTGGAGCTGAATCGGGTGGAATTGTTTGCGGCGGTGCCTGCCGGACGTTCGGTGGCGGATGTGGATCTCACGGAGCGGTGCGGCTTGATCATCGGAAGCGAGGCGCGCGGCGTGGGCGATGAGCTGCGGGCCGCGGCAAAGGAGGTCTCGATTCCGACCGTCGGGGTGGAGTCACTGAACGCGGCGATGGCGGCGGCGATTCTGCTTTACGAAGCACGGCGGCAAAGAGGGTTATGAGCATGAACCTGTTCGACCCTACGGAAGACAGGCCGGGAGGCCTGTCCCACGGGCAGCGGCCGCTGGCGGAGCGCATGCGCCCGGAACGGCTCGAGGACTACATCGGGCAGGAGCACATACTGGGGGCGGGGAAGCCTCTGCGGCGGCAGATCGAGCGCGACGAGCTGACTTCGATCATTCTCTGGGGGCCTCCGGGCGTGGGCAAGACCACTCTGGCCAAACTGATCGCGCGCGTGACGAAGTGCGAGTTCATTCCCTTCAGCGCCGTGTTGAGCGGGATCAAAGAGATCAAGGCGGTGATGGCCGATGCGGAGAAACTGCGGCGGCTGGGGCGGCGCACCATCCTGTTCATCGATGAAATTCACCGCTTCAACAAGGCGCAGCAGGATGCGTTTCTGCCGTATGTGGAGCGCGGCGACATCATCCTGATCGGCGCCACCACGGAGAACCCGTCGTTTGAAGTGATCTCGGCGCTGCTTTCGCGGTCTCGGGTGTACGCGCTGCGAGGGCTGACGGTGCCGGAGATTGTGACGCTGCTACGGCGCGCGTTGCCGGTAGTGGGGCTCCAGGCGCCCGACGAGCTGCTGGAGCAGATCGCGATCTACGCCAACGGGGATGCGCGGCAGGCGTACAACACGCTGGAGGCGGCGGGTGCCGCGTCCGCCGGTGGCGTCCTGACAGAGGCCGCGGTGCAGGATGCGATGCAGCGCAAAGTACTTTTGTACGACAAGGGCGGGGAAGAGCACTTCAACCTGATTTCGGCGCTGCACAAATCGGTGCGGTCGAGCGACGTGGATGCGGCGCTGTACTGGCTGACCCGCATGCTGGAGGCGGGCGAGGACCGGCTGTATATTGCACGGCGGCTGATCCGCATGGCCAGCGAGGACATCGGGCTGGCCGATCCGAGGGCGCTGGAGCAGGCGATTGCGGCGATGCAGGCGGTGCATTTTCTGGGTATCCCCGAGGGCGACCTGGCGCTGGCGCAGGCGGCGATTTATCTATGCGTGGCGCCGAAATCGGACGCGGCGTACCGCGCCATGGGCGCGGTGCACGAGGACGTCGAAAAGACCATTGCCGAGCCGGTGCCGATGAACCTGCGCAATGCGCCGACGAAGTTGATGAAGGTGTGGGGATACGGGGAGGGGTACCAGCACGCGCACCAGTTGGAAAATGCGATTCCGGATATGGAGTGCCTGCCGGCGTCGCTCGCGGGGCGGCGCTATTACTGGCCGACGGATCGCGGCGTGGAGAAGCGGATTGGAGAGCGGCTGGAGGAGATCAGGCGGCTGAAGGAAAAGAAGTGATCGGCGTTCTTCTGGGTATATACCTTTAGACTATACTAGAAGCCGGAGGAGGTTTGCCCATGGCCAAGACCGGAGTCGGCAGGCTGTTTCGCAACGGCCGGAGCCAAGCTGTCCGCTTGCCCCGGGAATTCCGCTTTGAGGGAGACCGGGTGCGCATTCGCCGGGTGGCGTCGGGGGTGCTGCTGGAACCATTCATCGCGGATACCGCAAAGTGGTTTGGAGAACTGGACCGATTCGGTTCGGCGCCATTCATGGAAAAGGGCCGTAAGCAACCAATCGCCCCGCGCCGCGAGATCTTCAAGTGAGCCATCTTCTCGATACGAATGCGTGCATCGCGCTCATCAATGGAAAACCAGCTTCCGTCCGCACTCGATTCCAGAAGGCGATTGCCGGGGGCGCTACGGTTTTCGTGCCCTCCATTGTCGCGTTTGAACTCTGGTATGGTGTCGCCAAGAGTTCACGCGAGCAGGTTAACCGGCAGCGGCTCGAGGCGTTCTTCGCCGGCCCGGTCACCCCGCTGCCTTTCGAGGATGAAGACGCTCAGGCCGCGGGCATGGTACGAGCGGCGTTGGAAAAAGAGGGGAAGCCAATCGGGGCCTACGACCTGTTGATTGGAGGCCAGGCATTGCGGCGTAAATTCACGCTGGTAACGGCTAATTCCTCGGGATTTGGGCGCATCCAAGGACTTAAATGGCAGGACTGGAGCAAGCCGTAGCCGCGCCGGGAGTGAACAGCGTCGTCATAAGCGCCTCGAGGTCGAGGTAGTTGGGAATAACGTAGTCGGCGCCGACGCCGATGAGCCGCTGGCGCTTCCACGGATCCGCAGTCAGGCACTCGGGCTCGTCGGTGGCCACCCCGACGGTCACTCCGCCCACCTGCTGCACTTCTTCGATCTCGACATACCCATCGCCGAAACCCAGCAGGTGGGCGCCGCGAACCTCGGGCAGCCTCAGAATGCTCTGCACGAGAATGCGCTTGGAGAAGCTCTTGTAGTCTTCGAGCGCGCCATAGATGCCGCCATCGAAATAGCGTGCGACATCCAGAAGGCGGGCCTCTTCCTGCATGAAGATCTCGTCGGTGCCGCTGGCCAGGTACAGCGAGAGGCCGCGCTCCTTCAGGCGTTCGAGCAGCACGCGCGCGCCCGGCACCAGGTAGCGGTCGGTCGGGCAAGCGCCGAGGCGGAGCGCTTCCACGCGGCCGTGAATGACGTGCCAGAGGCGGTCGAGATAGCGCTTCTTGTAGAGCAGCGGGTCGAGGGGAGTGCCGCCGCGGCGCTGGACTTCGCCGGCCAGCGCGATCATCTGGTAGATGGTCTCCATGCCGGTGAGGCGCCAGACGGCGGTTTCGATCACCTGGCGAGGCTGGTCTTCGAAAGGCATGGCCTCGTCCAGCATCTGGTCGTACCCGATATCGAACTCCAGTTTAGGTCCCGGCAGATCGGTTTTCGCCAGATGGTTCAGGCGCACGTGGTTGAAGTAGTCGTGTGCGTTCCACCAGCCCAGCACGGCGAAATCCTCGGCCGCTTGGAAGATCCCAAACGCGGATATGTCTGTTTCGGCGGCATCGTGCATCGTGGTTGTCGCGGCGCGTCCGGCGGGCGCCGCAACCGGAAGTTGCAGCGCTAGTCGAAGATGTGGAATGGTTCCGAAGACAAAGAGTAGCCGGCCGATTAGATGGGCGACAAGTGGAGTCCGCAGTGGGACGCTATCGATTTCATCCGAACAACTGTTTAGCTCGTCCGGGGCCAGATCAGTTCGTGACACCTGAGCTATGCACGGCCATGAGGTCGCGCCTGCGGGCACTATCGAAGTGAACCATTTGGGGACCCCCGAAACATTGAGGTAAAACAGAAGTTCTGCGAAG